>Ga0137464_1000171_pt1 | contig 21441 bp, 16 predicted proteins | sample EasRivERMGT814_2_FD_102306 | JGI IMG/M metagenome (GOLD analysis project Ga0137464, IMG submission 102306) | Soil microbial communities from meander-bound floodplain in the East River, Colorado, USA - East River MetaG ERMGT814_2 | ecosystem: Environmental > Terrestrial > Soil > Floodplain ...
ACGATCGTGAGAAGGTCCGTTTTATCCGCGGCGCTTTGACCTGTGATCAGCGGTCCCTCGGCTTCACCGGGCGTAACAATACTCAGATTGTTCTCGGCGGTCGGCAGCACGGTCATAATCCCCGGGCGGACCAGGTCGACGGAACCCGTACCGTTCGGGACGGTGATCGAGCCAGGCAGGCCGGTGCCTGCCATCGTGATCTCGCGTGCAATCGTATTGATGGCCACCCTCAAGGCCTGCTGTGTTTGCAGCGTTTCCTGCGCGCTCGTATTCGCCACGAAAGTCGTGTTCAAGAGCGTGAATGTCGCTGCGAGAATCACCATCATTACCAGACTGCCGATGGCGAATTCGACCAGCGAGAAGCCGGACTGGGAGTGCGCGGCGTTGAAACGGATTCGCATGGGGTTCTTCACCTCGCTAACTGAACCTCGATACCCTGCTGCTGAAGGTCACAACCTCCCAGCGATTACGCACGCGGAACCGCACTTCGACGGTAATCCTGCGTATGTCGGGGTCGGGGTTTCCGTTTTCCAACAGAATGTTGGCGATCGCAATCCGCCGTTGATAGTCGTTCAGCGTGAGCGTCAGATCGTCAGCGGTGCCGACAAGCCCATCAGGCCCGGCCAGTGTGGTCGTTTCGATGGGATCTTCGTCATCGGCCGTATTGACGATTCCATCGTCACCAGCCGCCTTGATCGGTTGCCATCCATCCAGAAAGATGCCGTCGACCGGCGGGGTGTATTCCGTTTCGTCGGAAACATTCCGAATCTGGTTGTAGGTAATGTTCTGCGTGTTGCGCGCCGTGAAGACGCTCTCCAGTGTTTCACGCGCCTTTTGCTTGGCAATCAACCGCTGCTGACTGATGTGCATCGAAGATATTCCCGCCACCATCGTCAGCCCGGAAGCGAGCATCCCTATTGTGAGCAGAAGCGACGCGACCGCCACTTCGATCACACTCATACCGGCTTCCGGCCGCGACGATTTCACTGTCCGACTAAATGCCATGCGCCCTCCGTCATGTAGTACTGAAGCACGCGGCCCGTCGCTCCGGTCACCGTCACCGCCCGCGCCGTCGAGTCACCTGCACCGATCGTGAATATAGTTCCGTTGCGAACAACGCCTGTGGAATCGACAAAAGTGCCATCGCCAAGAAACGTTCCGCCCGTGGCGCCGTTAAAACTTACGGGTGAGGAATTGCCAAACGCTTCGGGTGTGTCCGGCGGTTCACCGCTGGGTAAACCGTATCCGAACCCCGCTGTCAGCGATAGATCCGACAGCACCGTCGTACTGGCGTCGGATTCGAGCCTGGTGATTTTGATTTCGTTCGTACCGAGAAACTCGACCAGAACGTTCCGCCGCTGATCGATGGCAACCTGGCGCGCATAGTTCACCTGACCAACGACCATGTTGGCTGCCGATTGCGCATCGATCACCTTCCGGGAAACCCCAAGTTGAATCACTGCAATCGATGTGATGATCATCGTCGCGCCACATACGAATGCAACTTCAAGCAAACTGAATCCTGCGGGGCTACGACGCACGTTTCGCCTCCTTTGTACGGCCTATGCCGCTAATCTCTTTTTCGACAGAAACGTGGACTAGCAATATCGGCATTCGGCGGATTTAGAATCAGCCTTAGTCCTAGGTGTGCTGTGTGGAAGTGTTCTATCTACTTGCTTGAGGATTTCCGCTCCGAACTGAGGTTTTCCAGACGAGTTCTTACGAGATTCAACTGATGATCGACGATATTCGGTGGAGTGCGGGAAGAGACAAGGCGGACGTACTCTTCATAATGCGGAATTGCTTCCGGAATCCTGCCTTCAGCCTCCAATAGCTCCGCCAATCTCAGATGGGCCGGAGCATACTCGGGATTCACCTGAACGGCGCGCTCAAAGGATTCTTTTGCTTCGCCCGCCCGGTTCAGCGTTCTGCAAAGCATGCCAAGGTTCGTGAGCGAAGGCGCGTCAGGCGCAATGTACTCGAACATTCGGCGGTAGTGCTCGTATGCCTTTTCGTATTGTCCATTCTCGATCAGGAATCGCGCCATTCGAGTCTGGGTAACGACATCAAACGGATTCAGGGTCAGGGCCGTCTCCAGATTCGGCATGCTGGGACTACCAACAAGGTAATAGCGAAACTGGTCCAGGCCGGTCAGGATGAACAGGCCCGCAACCGCGGCGATTCCGGCCAGCCGCCAGACTCCTGATGGTTTCCGAGTCCAGGTCGTAGCAGCGCGAGGGCTGGTCTGCCGCTGTTCCGGAACAAGGATGGAGGCGACGCGAGTTTCTCTCAGTTTCCACACCACACCGTCGAGAACAAAGTGATGGATGTTCACGAGAGCAGTGAAGATGAGGAAACTCGAACTGAACTCGCGGTGCAGCGCAAAGCTCGCCAGCCACGGACCGGGAATGAACAGTGCTGCGCCTCCCAGCGCCAGAATTCCGAAATAGGTTTTCGCCTGCCACGTTCCGGCCGAGCGCTCGGATTCCATCCGGGCATAGTAGCTGGTGATCCAAAGGTATTGAGCGGAGTGCATTAGAGCGAGAATTCCGGCACTGTATCGCGTTTGCGGAGCGACATAGTTCGTCGTCAACTCGAGCACGGTCGGCAGAACGAACCACATGAATTCCGTGATGTAGAGCGTAATCGCAGGCAACATCGCACGCCATCCGGCCTTCCGGACCAGCTTTGATATGGGCCATATTCCGAGGATTGCAAAAACGGCCATCAAAGGAATCCGCAGGAGGTCCAGCAATGACGGCAGTCCCAGCGAAATGACGAAAGGATCTTGCGACGAACTGGTGTGAAAGCTGAGGAACATCATCAGGTATGACGCGACAAACGCAGTCCAGAGCGCATTGCGGTCCTTGTGATCGATTTTGATTCCCTTCCGGCGGATGAACATCATAGCCAGACCGAAGTTCTGGCCCATGTAATGCCAGGGACTCCACGTGATGTAGATCGTAAACAGCCAGGGGACGAGGCGCGGTTGCCAGTGAGCTGTGATCAACGCGATGGCGGCGATGACCGTGAAATGCAGGGTGAACAGGCGATATCGACGAAAATCCTCTTTGGTGTGATACGCCCGATAAATCGTTGCCATGTAGTGCGGGTAGTTGCAGACCAGCGCCAACGAGTAAAACAGCATCGCCGCGGGCCCCTGGGCTGTGTCGACAAGAAAGTAGGTAAAAAGGAGGAGCGGCAGAGACCAGGCTCCGCATCCGACGGTCAAGTCCAGGCCGGGCGAGTGAATCCACCCGGACGGCTTTGTCTGACGAAGAGCTGCCACCGATGTCATGCCCGGCATTCTACGTCAGAGTCTCGGTTCAGGCAGTCCGACTGTAAGTTAAACGGAAACTGTCGGCCTGCTTTACGATTCTGAGAGACCACGCATGGACCGGCAATTATTTGATGTCATCAACTCGTGGATTTTATTGGACCTACCGGAGCGGCTTTGCGGTCCTCGAATGGTATTCCAGATGCAAACGTCCGACGCAAGGTCGGTGTGTTGCCTTAGGAAAAGGGACGGAAGCCGGCCGTCCGCGAAGTCAGGTAAGCGATGTGTTTGCTCCTTGAAAATTCTTCACTGTAGCGCATATCCGCAAGCTCGCGTGCCCGTCTTGCGACGGCTTGATACAGGGCGGGGGAATCCCAAAGGGAACAGACGGCACCGAACCATGGCTCGACTTCAGCTTCGCCTGGAAGTTCGAGCGTATCCGGTGTCATCCAGTCCGGAATGGGTACGACGCGGCCGCCGCCGCCCGATGAAAAATCGCCTCCGATCGTCGCAGGCAGGCCACCGCGATTGCTGACGATCGCAGGAATGGAGTTGATCATCGCTTCCGCCGCCACGCGGCCGAAGGCTTCTGAAACGGACGGAACGATGAGAAGGCGCGTGAGCGCGAAGTAGTCGGCCGGAGCCGGAACCGCCGGGGCGGCCATGATCTGTGGATATTTTGAGAAGTCGAGACCCGGAATGCTGTTGAGCGCGCCGCCACTGTTTCCGGACTGCACAACAAGGATCGGAATATCAGGGCGTCTGGATCCGAGCATGTCTGCAAGCCGGGCGAAAAGCATGAGCCCTTTGTGAAGAGATGGATTCACGAAGGTGACGAATGCGCGGGATTCGGTCGGCGCCAGCACGCTGGCCCAATCGATCGGGGAATCGATCGGCGTACTGATCAGTCCGATCTTTTCAAAATGCAGGTCGGTAACGGATTGACAAGTCGTAAAGACGTGGTCGACCGCTTCAAAATAGCGCGGATCGTAGTAACCGTAATTGCGGAGGCTGAAGGTCGTCGCAATTCCACGGCTTCTGGCAGCAGCAAGTGCCCGAAGAATGATCGTCTCGCCATTGCAGGCGATCAACTGATCCGGCGCGAACTCGCGGAGGAGTTCTTCAGCGAGTTCCTGATATTGAGCGCTTTCGGTTGCTTCCGGTTTCGCCGGGTCGTTATGTCGGGTGAGCAGAAGAGTGACCGGTACGCCATCGGTTGTGTACCGAAGGATCGGGGCTTCATTTCCTGCGCGGGCAGGCACGGAGACTCCGATCGATTCCAGATGTTGTTCGATCGTAATCGTCGGAGAACCCATTCGGGCTGTTGAAAGAATGTGGCAGTCATGGCCGGCCTCCGACAGCCAGCGCATCATGGTGCGCAGGCTCTGAGTTACGCCGGCTGTCGGATCGCTGATGCAATGATTGTTGGCCAAAAGAAATCGCACGAGTCGGACCATATAGTGCCGGCAAGTCGAGCGTCAATGGCCTGATTCAGAACAGGAGGAAACACGATGTCTGAAAAAGTAATGCAGGAGCAGTTGAAGAGTGAAACAAGACGATTGTTGGAAGGACCGATGAAACACGTCCGCGCCGCCGCATTGGCTGCGGTATTGGTCCCCCTGGCAACGATCGCAGTGGCAAGTCCGTTGATGGCGGCCGACTGCGGCGGATCAGGACAGCCCCCATGTCAGACGCCCGAGCCCGCCTCAATTGTATTGCTGGTCGGAGCGGGATTGGCGGGAGCCGGCGTGGTTGCGGCAAAAAAGGCTGCCAACAAGGACAAATAAGAGCAGGGCAAGATCTCCTTCGGGCTGCGCGTTTGTCACGCCGAAGGCGTGGAAGGATATTTAGCCCGGGGTGTGCGAGCGCTAGCGCGAGCCACCCCGGGTTAAAGCGCGACCCGCAAACCGCACCCCAGCGGGGTGTGAGGCCTCATAATGCCCGTCGGAAATTGGGAAATTCAATTTGACGATACAGGGCGGGCGGCCGATCATCCGAACGAATCTAACTCCGGCGTCTCCGAACCAAACCGGTTGCGGCTAAACCAAGGCCGAGAAGGATCAGCGTTCCAGGTTCCGGTACGTTGATCGCCAGGTTATCAATCGCGATAGTTGCAGGCCAATCCACGAAAGAGAGCTTGGTCACCGGAGTGTTGAAGTACCAGGTGCCCGTGCCGATCAATTGCGGAGTCAGTTCGAACGCGGCGTTGCCATTATCCGTCACGAGAGATTCCTTATAAGGCGAACCGCCGGCGGCTCCGGGCGTCAATCCCCAATAACGGAAAATCAGCGTATTGTCGTCGACGTAGAACTTGAAATCGGGTTGATTCGGGAAATGGCCGTCGCCATCGGCCGCGCCTCCGCATTTGGAAGCGATCAACTTGACGCAGCTCGCGTCCGGAAAGATCTGCCAGTCAAAACTGACGCTGTTGATCAGGAGTCCGGTAAAGGTCATTGTGAAACGGTCAATGCCGCTGACATTCTTGATGAACGTATCAAGAGTGCCATCCATCCGTGGAGTCCCGTCTATTGCGGCATTGTCGGATGTACCAAGCGTCAACGGAGTAACAACATTGCCGCCGGCACCGCAGAGTGGGTTCGGAGCGCATGGGCCGACGACGTGATTATCCCCGTCGTAGGCCTTATCCGTCTTGGCTCCAGCAACGGCGACCGAAGCACCGACGACTCCCTGCTGCTGTAGCTGGTAGTTCATGTAGTTCTGAATCGAACCGTTCGGGCTTATTCCCCCGCCGGTGCTGTTCTTTCCGCTGGCCAGTGAATTGAAGTCGAATACGATGCCTGTTGCATGAGCCGGTACCGACAGGCTTATGAAGATCAAAACGATTGCCGACAGACGTAAAGTTCTACCTATCATGTGCGGGGGTTTTAGCAATCGGCGGGCCAATTCTTTGACAGTCTATTAACTCAGTTGTATCAATTGATTAAGGACGGCCTGAAAGCTATTCGCATTTCATTAATGTAAGGAACACCGACGATGGTCGTGGTTTTACACTCCAACATTCGGTCCCGGACTGTTAATGAACTTCCATCGTCCAAGCCAGATCCTGAAAACTGCATAACCCGTTGCGGCCGTCGTCGCCGTTCCAAGTATTGCCGTGACTCTGGCAGGCGAAGGCGCAACTCCAAGACTCCAATTGAACAGCGCCGGCAATCGTCACGGCGATCAATGGCCAGAACAAAGACCGCGCTTCTTTGCGGACTCTTGCGAGACTGTTCACCACCTCGGCCTCCAGGGATTAAAGCCGAGCAGGCTTCGAAGCCAACTGTTATTCATGACAAAGTATCTGTTCGTGGGATCCGCGCACCAGGCTGGACCCGTTCGCGGTTGCCCGTTCAGAAAAGTTCCGCCGGCATTGCATACCCAGCCGTTCGCAAGGTGGACGCGCGTCCAACGAGTCGGCTGCGGCTCAAGGTTTCTCTTGTTCAAGACATTCGACGTGCCGCCGTATACGACGATGCGAGCATCCTTCAGCCAGAGTTTTGCTGGTTCGGACAAGACGATCTTTTCTGTTTCCTCCGGGCTGAGCTGCCGCGGATTACTCAGCGTGCCGATGTTTTCAGGAGTGAGGCCAAGAACAGCAGTGCGGCCGTGAATTTCGCTGACGAGCATACGGCCTGCGCGCCAGTTGTGTTCCGCGAACGAAAGCGGCAACTGAGGCATGAACCCGAGAAGGAATGCCGCAGATACCGGCCATGAAAGCCTTCGAAGCAGCTCAAAACTGCTCTCCTGGACCTCTCTGCGAAACAGCCGTCGGCTCTGAACCAACGCGATAGCCACCAAAATCAAAGGCCAGGATTCGGCGAGATCGTCGATGAGGTCGTAGGTACCGTATGTAATCGTGAACGAATGAACCGCCGCCGCTGCGGCGTCAATGATGCGAGTATTTGCGAGCTGCATCGCCAGAACGACGCCGATGATGTAGGCGACCACCACGACGTACGCTGCCGGGATGGCCCAAAGTGCGGCTCTCATCGTTCCCTTTGTCGCGGAGGCACACCAAAACGCGGGGAAGCTCAGAAAAGCGAGAAGTGACTGAAGCAACCTTCCACGAGTCAACGGCTCACCCAGATAGTCGGTGAACGGTTTTCCGTAAATCAAAGCCCCCGTGGTACCGACCAGTAAGAGCCCGACGAGGGTGGTCGCGAGAACGACGATCAGTTTGATCGTCCATTGCAGACCCGCGGACACAGGCAGTGTCATGTGCCAGGAGAGTGTTCCGGCAGCCCGGTCCTCACCCACAGAAAGAGCGCCTGCCAGGATCCACGTCAGCAGGGCATATATACCGACGAGACAAACAGCGAGGAAGGGTCCGTTGATCCACTCGTTGTCCTGCCACTGCATGTTCCGCGCGGGATACAAGATGATCAATCCGACGACGCAGAGGATCATCAACATCCAGACCGGCCACAAAAGGCGCAGTTCCTTGCGGATGAGATTCAACACAAGACCTTTCGGACGGCAGCGAAGCACTTGTCCAAGCAGACCTCCCATCACGCCTGGACTCGTCATCAGAAGGTCACCGCCCGCGAAGCCGCCGGTTGCCTGAAATGCGGCCAGTTTGCGACGTCCTAACCAGAACATCAGACAGCCGTAAATGAGGGCGAACACGGCCAGAAACACGTCGACTGCATCGAGGTCAGCGGCAGGATGCAGCGGCCGGACCATCCAGTTAACCAGGATGAAGAGACCGATAAGCGGGAAGAGTTGAACGACATTCAGGACAAGGCCGCCAATGGTAGACCTGGCTATGAGAGTCCAGAAAGTTGCCGAGCCGACCGTAACGACCATCCAGATTGCCCCGGCAGCGACGAATTCGCCAGGCATCTCACGCCAACTGATGAGGTAAAGGAGGCCCGTCGACACAACCGCAGCCATGAGGACAACGATCTTGTCCGACCATACTCTGGTTCGATCCACGGGCTGGCTCAGCAGCATCGACAGCGTGCCGTAATGAAATTCGTTTCCGAGCGAAAGCGAAGCCATCAACGGGATACCCAGCCAGAAACTGGCAGTGCTGAGGAACTCGAAGATTCCGGGAAGGACTTCCATGGAGGACGGCAGCATGATCAGCGGCGCTGCGATCACAATCGCACACCAGGGCATGAACAGCGCCCTCGCCTCCTTTACTAATCTTGCAGATGTTACCGTCATGGTCGCCTCCTATGCCTGGAGCGTCGCGACGAAGATTTCTTCGAGCGTGAGAGACTCGGTCGTCAACGATTCCGGATTCTGCCGCTCGATCCGCTCGAGCAGTTCGGGACCTCCGCCATTGACGATCAGCTCCAGCTCGCGCCCGGTCTTCTTCACACGCAATGCGTGGCTGAGGTCGATTTCGGGAGGCGTGTGCGGAAACCGCGCACGAATTTTGTGGTAACGGTCGCGAGCCTCATCGGCCTGAAGCGTGAGGACGCTCTGGCCGCCGTCGACGATCGTGAATTCATCGATCAGTCCCTCGAACTCGGCAATGAGATGCGTTGAGACCAGAATCGTGCGATTGCCCGGGTCGCCTTCCTGATATGCGCCGATGACCGTTTCGATGAATTCCCTCCGTACGATGGGATCCAGGCCGGACGTGGGTTCGTCGAGCACCAGCAACTCGGTCTCCGGACAAACGGCCGCGATCAGCGCGACCTGCGTTCGCTGTCCCTTTGACAGGCCCGCCGTCTTCTGGGCGGGATTCAGACGAAACCGTTCGAGCAGGCTCTGTTCGGTCATTGCATTCCAGCGGTCGCGAAATGACGCCAGGTAATCGAGGGTTTCCCTGACCGTCATCCATGGATAAAACGCGACCTGATCCGGCACATAAGCGAGACGCCGTTTCACTTCAACTTCGTGCTTCGCAGGGTCCAGGCCGAAGACACGAACCTGACCGCTTTGCGGCCGCAGCAGATTCAGCAGGCATTTCATCGTTGTCGTCTTGCCGGCGCCGTTCCGGCCGAACAGCCCGTAACAACGGCCGCGCTGAACGCTCAGGTTCAGGTCGTTAACGGCCTCGGCGCGGCCATAGGCGTATTTGAGATTCTGGATTTCAATCGCCGGAGTTGGAGAACTCATGTCTCAATCCTCCCTTTTCTCTACATTGAGGTTTTCGTAAGCGCGACGCTTCTCCTCGAGAGTTTCGATCCGCTCCTGGACCAACTGCAGAAACTCATCACGAGGGACCTGCAGGTGGTGCGCCTGCACAATCGCCTGATCGATTTCTTCGATCAGCATTTTTCGCCGGACTTCTTTTCGTAATGGCGAGTGGTTCTCTTTCAGGAAACAGCCCTTGCCTGGAAGCGTCTCGATGACGCCGATGCTTTCGAGCTCGGAATACGCTTTCGCAATCGTGTTCCGGTTCACGCGGAGCTCCTCGGCAAGCGGCCGGATGCAGGGCAGTGCCTCGCCGGGTTTCAATGCCCCGGACGCGGCCGCGGCTTTGATCTGGTCGACCACCTGGAGGTAAACCGGCTTGCCCGACTTGTAATTGATCTGGAGTAGCATTGATTGAATGGCTATCTGTCATAGGACAATAGGACAGTTGCCGGAAGTCTGTCAAGCGTGGATTTCCGCACCTGCGCGGCAAAGGCGGCATTGACTCGTGCACATCACGCCATCAAAATACGCGGTATGCGGTTTGGAGTAGTTTGTTTTGTAATCGCTGCCACTGTTTGCCTTCTTTCGTCTTCCTCGCTCGGACAGGGCTCGATGTCCAACATCCTGGTGAATCCGGGATTTGAAACGCATCCGCTCAATGATGGCGGCTGGATTATTCAACCGGAAGCGCGCGGTCGAGGATTCGGCGTTCTGTCAGTCCTTGGTATTCACTCGGGCCGATACAGCTTGCGCCTGGTGCCGAACGAGAACAACGTCTCCGGCGTCGGCGCGCCGACGTACGGGCTGACGCAGGTACTGGACCATCAGAAATACATTGGCCAGTCGCTGTATTTCTCTGGCTGGCTGAAGGTGGACAGGGGTGCGATTGCGGTCTTGCGTATCGCGGCTGTGGATGCGCGCGGACGTATCACGTTCCGGGAATTGAGGCATTCCGTTCCGACGGCGAGGCCTGTTTTCCGGCGGGACATTATCGACCTGCCGAATCGCGACGATGTCTTCCTGCTGATTGCGACTGTTACTGTCGAGGGCAATTCGGGCTCGGCTTATTTCGACGATCTCGTCGTCAGTCCGGAGATGCCTTCGTCATGGCTCGCCTCAACCGGCGCTGTGGATGCGGGACCCGATCTGGAGGCGCGCGTCATCGTCAACGCGGGCACGACTGTACGCAAGATTCCGCGGACGATCTACGGGACCAACGTCGAATGGATATTTGGCGGCAACGGCATCTGGAACTCCACGACCGACGACCTGGACCCGAACATGGTCAAGTTGGCCCGTGGGCTCGGCACCGCGCTGATGCGTTATCCCAGCGGCTTTTTCTCCGACTTCTATCATTGGAAAGACTCTATTGGAGACCGGCGGCTGCGGCCAAAGAGCCGGATGCTTTTCGTGGGAAGCCTGACGGCGAGCGACTTCGGAACCGATGAAGCCCTGAGATTCGCCGGCGAATCCGGTTCTGAGTTGATGATGATGGTCAACATCACGACCGGGACTCCGGAAGAGGCTGCGGAGTGGGTACGTTACGTCAATAACGGCACGCGCCGTGTCACCTATTGGGAAATCGGGAACGAGCCTTATGTTGACCTCGGCCAGATTGATCCGAGCATTCCATTCGATACGCCACAGACTTACTCCGACAAATTCAAGGCGTTCGCGACGGCCATGAAAGAAGTCGATCCCACTATCAAAGTGGGCGCGACGATGGATTTCGGCTATGGATACACCACTTTTCATCCCTATCCCACCTGGACTGAAGACATTCTGAAAGCTGTCGGTCCGCTGATCGATTTCGTCTCCGTGCACAACGGGTTTTCGCCGGTGCTGGAGCACGGCAAGGAGTTTAATGTCCGGTCGATCTACGCGACGATGTTTGCGGCGACCGTCGAGCAGAAGGCAACGATGCTGAATCTTGCCCAGGTCATCGAAACGGTCATGGGTAAAGATTCGCACATCGAAATCTGCGTCAGTGAATGGGGCCCGTTCTTCGCGGACAGTCATGCCAACCAATATCTCGATCACACCAAGACGCTCGGCTCCGCAATATACGTCGCAAGCTTTTATAAGGTGTTGCTCGAAGGTCCGAGAATCTTCGCCGCGAATACGTTCAAGCTGAACGATGGAGGGCTCTACTCCGGATGGATCGGCGTCCGCGATGGGAAGGTGGTTCCGAAGGCTCCTTATTACGCGACGCAATTGTTTACTCAGCATTTCGGATCGGATCTGCTCGAGAGCGCAACCTTCTCTCCGACATACGACAACAGATCCATGGGGTGGGTGGATTCCGTCGAAGCCGTGCCCTATTTCGAAAGTGTTGCAAGCCGCAATGAAGACGGCTCGACGTTGTATTTGATCGGCATCAATAAGCACCTGGATCGTGCGATAAACGGTTTGATCCTGCTCAACGACTTCTGCCCGAGCGGTGATGCGACCGTGAGGACTCTGAACGGAACTGCCATCGACGCGCACACCGGAACCCGTCTCGTGAATGATGAGTTCAATACGTGGGCCCCGCAGGCGGCCGCGGACCCTGGCGGGCGCATCGATGTTGGGGGTCCCGATGAGGTATGGATTTCAACATCAACGATCGGCGCATCCGTGGGCTTCTTCCACTCGTTCCCGGCTCATTCCGTTACGGCAATGGAAATCCCGGGAACACCGGGTCCCTGTCCGACTCCGACCGTCGATTAATCTTCGGGCGCTGCGGAAGCGCTCTGGGCGCGTGAGAGCACGAGCAGCGTGCTGTTGTGCGCGTCCAGGCTGATCGTGAGCCTGTCCGTTGAACCCGGCAACGACGTCTTTCGACCCCAGTCGTAAACAGCCATGCTGCCCTCGATGCCAAGATCCCTCAGCGCGATTGTCTTTGAAATGCGGTCGGACGAAATGTTGATGATGTGGACGGTATTCCCACCGTCCGGGTTGTCGCGCACCTGCACGATCAGCGGAGGGATGAAGCTTACGGGTTCCGGCGGTCCCCCGAAAGGGTTCTGATACAGCGCGTAAATACTGTCCTCCCGCCCAAGCAGCGGATAACGAGCGCTTGCTTTGTTCGTGCTGAGAAGGGATTTCCAGAGATCGAGGCGATCGGGAGAGAGTTCGGCGAGATTGTCGCTTGTCATCATGACGCCGCCGGACATCGCGGTGAACAACGCGAGGGATCGCACTTCGGCATCACTTAGAAAGTGATACTGATTGCGCAGCAGGACCGGGTCGGGGTCCACCTGCCAGAGAATGTGGTTGGCGAAGTTTCGCGCCGGCAGATCGCGCAGCAGGGAATCCGCTGAAAAAGTGCCCGACCACTGGACGCCGACGTCGCCGCCGATCCGCATGGTATCGGCGATTCCCACGCTTGCCCATAGCGGCTGGCCGCTTCCCATCCAGACGGCGTCATCTCCGATTTCTTCGCGGACGGCCTGGGCGAACTTTCTCCAGACTTCAATACGCGTCATCCCGGGTTGAAAGTAGCTGACCTCGCGCGGTCCCCAATCCATGCCGAGAACCGTCGCGTCGATTTTGAAGATTTCCGCGCCCCATTCCCGGCGCCACGTTCTAAAGACCGTGCGCAGGTAATCCAGCGCTGCGGGATTCGTCGCGTCGAGAATGTAGTACTCCTCCGATCGCGCGTGGCCGAGGCGGTTTTCGCCGAAGAACGACCACAACAGCATCGGACCGCCGGTGGCGCGGTTTTTCAGCACCCAATCCGGATGATCTCTGTAAAGCCTGCTGCGATTGCCGACCAGCAGCGGCGCGATCCACAGGCCCGGAGTAAAGCCGTTCTGCTTGATCTCCTGAAGCACCGGCGCCAGGCCGTTCGGGAACGAATAACCGGGAACCAGCCAGTCGCCGAGTTCACCGGTGAATCCCGAGTCGATCACGAAAGCGTTCATCGGCAACTGCTCTCGCCGCGAGACGGAGGCCACACCTTGAAGCGTTTCGCGGATCAACGGTTCGGAGATGAAGTTATAGAGGTTGTACCAGGAGTTCCAGCCGATGACCGGCGGGATCTTCGAGCGAACCGGTACGGGGGAATTTGCCGCGACGATCTGCGCCCAGCGTCGCAGGCCTGCTTCGTAGTTGGAGTCCTGGAGGACGACCAGATTTTCCGAGGCGGGTTCGGCGCCCGGCGAAATCTGTTTCTCGTCCCACCATGTGAGGATCGTCAGATCCGGCGTTGTTCCGAGATTGCCGAATGTGAAGCTCTGTTGAAAACGGTCATGCCTGTCGAAGCCCAGGACAAGCGCATTCTTTCCATCCGCTGGAATGAGTTCTGTGGCGCCATATCCCAGATCAAAGCGAGGACTGGAGTAGCCCAGCCGCCGGATTTCTCCGGGCTGGACAAAGTAGGAGCCGTCCCAACTGTGATAGCCGTTACGCAGGTAACGATGCAATCCCGCGACGGAATCGAATCGCAGTCCGAAGCTGTAGAAGTTGCGATTGCTCGGAACGTTCCGCATCGAATACTGCACGGAGATGTTCTGTGACGGTGTTGTGGAGATGCGCACGCGCATCTGTCCGACGTCTTCGCCGAGGCTGTAGTCAACAACGAGCAGGTTCTGCGACTGTTCCACGATCTGCATCGTCGCATCGCGATAGACCACGCCGTCGACAACCGGCCATCCGTTGGAGAGGGAAATCAGTCCGAGAAGGATGCCGAGGGCTCCATTCGGTGACAAAACCATCATGATTCCATCAACAACTAACTGCATCCTTCAGCATCCTTTCGAGCGTCTTTCCGTTATGACGCCACTACATCCAGAGCGATGCTTGCCGCCGGCAGATCGCGGCTGATCGCCGTGACCACAATGCGGCCCGGCTGGCGTCCTGCCTGAACGACAGCGAGGCACCGTCCCAATCTCGTTGTTCGCGAGCCTTCCTGAAACGATTCCCGGCTCCGGAGCCGACCGTCGTCAACCGCGGCAAGGCGTCCTTCACCTTCGACACGAATCGTGATGAGAGTGTCCGAATCCGGAACCGGTATCTCTTCCGCATCCACAACGGAGACTTCGATGTGACTCAGGTCGTGGCCGTCTGCTTTCAGCGAGAGTCGGTCCGGCCGAAGCAGGATGCGGGCCGGCGCACCGGAGGTTCTGAGGCCGTGGCCCGCGACGATTTCTCCCTTGTTCCGCCCGATTGCGACCAGTATTCCCGGCGTGTACGGAACGTACCAGACGGCAGTGTGATTCTGACTATCCGCCGGTCGCTGCTCTCCGTATGAGGCGCCGTTGAGGATCAGTTCGACAGTTTCGCAATTGGATGGCGTATAAATCGCAAATATCTCACCGGCGCGTGGAGCGAAGTTCCAGTGAGAAACTGCCGGAGGACTGCTCCATGCGGGCACCACAGGGTCCATCTCCAGCTGCGAATCGATCACAAGTGCGCGCACGACCGGCTGATCCGACCAACGGCTCTGAAAGAAATACGCCTGGCCCTTTGGGAATCCGCAGGTATCGATGATGCCCGATGCCCATCCTTTGTTCGGCCACACGAACGATTCGCCGAGATAATCGAACCCGTTCCAGACGAAGTGCCCGATGACGAACTTGCGATCCTGCGCGGCATACCATGAATTGATCAACGCGGAATGGAAGGGGTCGCTCACCATTCGGAAGAAGGGAGCGGCCTCTGTGCCGATGACGACCACATCCGGCTTCAATGTTCTGAATAAGTCGTAGTAAGCGTCCTGATAATTGACTGCGAGCACGTCGGTATGCGTTCCGGATCGCAGCATTTTCTCCGCGACTTCCCACGGATTGCCTTCCACTGGAACGAGAGCGCAGGTCACCGGCCGGCTGGGCTCTTCGCGATGAACGAAATCGACCAGCTGCTTCAGCATTCCGTCGTGCGCATCGGATCCCGGATAGCCGGCTTCATTGCCGACGCTCCAGAACACGACCGACGGATGATTGCGATCGCGGCGGAGCATGGCGCGAAGGTCTTTCTGCCAGGACTCTGCGAAATCAGGAGACTCGACCCCCTCGAAGACTCCGATGCCCCACTTGTCGAATGCTTCATCGATGACCAGGAAGCCCATTCGGTCACAGAGGTCCAGCAGCGCCGCAGCAGGAGGGTTGTGGCTCGTTCGAATCGCGTTGCAGCCGATTGACTTGAGAATTTCCAATCGTCTTTCGATCGCCCTGTCGAATGCCGCCGCGCCCAGCGCTCCGAGGTCATGGTGCATGCAGACGCCCTTCATCTTGATGCTCTGTCCGTTCAAGAGGAAGCCTTCGTCCTTATCGAGGCGAACCTCGCGAACGCCGAAGGGCGTGAAGTACTCATCGACGGTTACGCCGTTGGACAGCACACGCGTGTGAACGAAATGAAGCGAGGGCGTTGCAGGCGACCAGAGTTTGGGATCGGAGAATTCGAACTGCTGTTCAAACTCGGCTTTACCCGCAGCCGGAGCGGATGCCGCCTGCGACAGAGGACCGGCGACGACGCGCCCTTCCGCGTCGAGCAGCGTCGTTTGAAGTTCGCAGTTCCTGGCCGCGTCGTTGTCGTTGAGGACGCTTGTCGTTACGACGACGCGCGCCAATGTTCGAGTGGCGACAGGTGTCCGCACGTACACGCCCCACCGTTCCACCCGGAGGTTGTCGGTGATCAGCAGACGCACGTGTCGGTAGATTCCGGAACCCGAATACCAGCGGGAATACGTAGTGGAGTTATCCACGCGAACAGCGAGTACGTTTCCCTCGTCAAAGCGGATGTGCGGCGTCAGGTCGAACTGAAAGCCGCTATAACCGTAGTACTGCTTTCCCAGAAGGGACCCGTTGATCCAGACCTGGCAGTTCTGGTACACGCCTTCGAAATCGACGACGAGTCGTTTTCCGCGGAATGTGGAAGGCATTCCGAACAGTTTGCGGTACCAGCCGATCCCGATCGGCGCCCAGCCGCCCGGCATTCCGCTTGGATTGGTTTCCTCGAAGGGGCCCTCAATGCTCCAGTCGTGCGGAAGGCTCAAAGGTCTCCAGGAATTGTCGTCGAAACTAAAAGCCTCGGCCCCGGCAGGATTCCCGAGAAGGAATTTCCATTCGAAATCGAATGGAAACAAAAGGCGGCCGGAAGGAGCAGATTCGGACGTCTGACCGAAAGCAGGCGCAAGCACGCCATAGCGGGAAGCCAGAAGCGTTCCGCCTCCCGCCAGCAATGTCCTTAAAGCTGTGCGCCTGTCCATGCAACTAAACCCCGCGTCTTATTTCGTGCATCGGAAGACGGCCCGCCACAAAAAGGCCGGCTGCCCGGGGTTTGCAGGAGCTTTGAATTTGTTCAGAAGCTCGACTTTCTTGAAACCGGCGTCACGCAGTATTCGTTCGAGGGCGCTGTAACTGAAGCCCCACCAGGTTCCCTGGTCCGCGCTCTGATAAATCATCGCCATCTGCGGAATGAACGGACTGTAGCAATCGACGATGTACGCCTCGCCGCTTGTCACAGAGCAGATGTTTGCGGCAGCTTGAACCGGGTTCATCAAATGAAGGAGGAGATCTCCGCAAAAGACGAAGTCGAATGTCCCAACGGTTTCCGGCGAGACATGGTAGACGCTCATGTTTTGTCGAATTGCCTTTGAGCCCCGAATCTCCTTTGCGACGTTGAAACCGATGTCGCGCCGTTCCGCGAGCTTTTCCGCTGAGAGGGTCGGGCGCTCGTGCGGCGGAACATCCAGTTCGCCGTGTGTCTGGACATCGACGGCGATTACTTCCCGCGCACCCCGACGCTCCATTTCGAAAGCCCAGAATCCGTTATTGGTGGCGACATCCAGGACGCGTTTGCCGGCGAGGCTCTCGGGCAGCAGGTAGTCTTTGACTATCGGGCGATGATTGAATCGGCCGGGTGTCTCGATGCCGTTGCCGAGATCGATGGTGTGATACCAGTCGATTCCCTTGATCTTGTCGAGGATGCGCTGCTGCTCGGGGGTTACCATCGATCGCACGTTGCGCTCCGCGGGAACAGCCGGGTTGCCGGACGGCTTCAATGAAGCGACAGCGCCGCCGGCAAATGCGACCGCCTGCGAGACCTTCGTCGCAGCGGGCCTCAGCACATGCTGCCAGAGGGCGCTCGAGCGGGCCCGATCATCCAGACTCAACAAAACTTCAAAGCCAAACAAATTGGCAATTCGATAAGCCATAAAACCTTACCTCTCTAAACCTACAGAAGCAGGCACCGATATCTGATGCTTGCCGCGAGGAGAATACCAAACGAACAAACGTCTCGTGCGAGATAGATCAGTACGCGAAATGCGCGTAACGGGCCACGCAGAGTGCTGGCAGGCCCGGCCGCCCGATGCGACACGTAGGGCAGAACGAGCAGAAGAGACCACGGCGTGAATACCGTTCCGATCGCACCCAGGAGCAACAGCGCGAATAATGCCTGCCCCAAATCCCAGAAGTACCCGGCGCACATGAACTGACGTAATTCGGGAAACATCCTGATCAGCCTGGGGAAAACGAACAGGTGTTTGATGAAAACCCATTTCGCCGGCGAGAGTTGAAAAACCTCGTGATACACGAGGGCCTCATCGGCGAATCGAGTTTTCCAGCCGTTCCGCTTGACGGCCCACGCCAGTTCCAGATCTTCACCACCCATGTGTTTGCGGCGGTTTGAATGAATGTCGGCCGGAAAGCCGTCGGTTTCCTCAAATGCTTTGCGCCGGTAGAAGATGTTGGCCGTTTCGTAGCCGTAAGTTTCCTGCTCCACGTGAATGTAATACGTGAAGCCGCTAGATTTTTGCGACGGGTTTGGCATCGTCCTGCCCTGAACAATGCCGACGCCGTCCTCAAAGGCGGCCAGCCCGCCCTTCAGCCACCCCCGTGCAGCAAAACAATCGCTGTCCATGAACGCGATGATCTCGCCGGTGGACTCCACCGCACCGAGGTTGCGAGACGGACCCGGGCCTTCGGACTTCTTGCGGAAGAACCGATAAGCGCACGGGGCCTGGGCTGTAAGTTCGCAAAGCATTTTTTCATTACGATCATCGTGCGAGGTGTCCACGACGATCACTTCATATTCGTTTTTCGGGAAATCCTGCTCGAACAACGAGAGGATGGCCCGGCGGAGCATCTCCGTTCGGTGGTATGCCGGAATAACCACGGAAACTCTGGGCTTACCCGGCATTCAGTTTGTCCCACCCAGGACGCTCTTATACGTGTCCAACAACAACCTGACGTTTCGTTCCCACGTGAACGAGGCGGCTTTCGCCCGGTTCCTGCCGCCGATGGCGGCGATCTGCTCCGAGTCGTTCAGCAAGTGGCTGATGGCGGACGTCATGGCCGGAATGTCGCCCGGCCGAACCACCGCGCCTTCGTAATTCAGCGGAATCGTCGAAACCACTGCGCAGCCAGCGGCCATGGCTTCCGCGACGGTTATCCCGAACGTTTCGGCCCTTGTCGGAAAGAGGAACACGCTGGCCCGGGCATACATTCGATCCAGTTCCTCTCCCGTCATGAGTCCACGCACTTCGACATTAGCCGTCGCGGCGGCACGAAGGGCTGCCTCTTCCGGTCCCCAGCCGATCATCCGAAAGCGAACACCGGGAAGCGCCCGCGCGACTTCAAGAACGTCCCATGCTCCCTTCCGGCGGTCGTACTTTCCGGAGTAGAGGACGCATCCATCCTTCGGTTCCGGCTTGAACCGTTCCGGATCGATTCCGGGAGCATTTACCAATGACAACTCGGGCCGTGCCCCCAGCCGGATTCCGACCTCACGCGAATAGTCGCTGAGAAAGATGATCCGCGCAAAATTCCGGCGGACCATTACCCGTTCCATCGCCGCATACATTTGACCCAGCCAATGCCCCCTCATGCCGTTCCAGGCTTCCTGAAACAAGCCCAGAATCACGCAAACCACGGGCTTCCCGGTAAGTTTCCCGGCAAGCAACGACGGCAAACATGCGTGATAGTTGAACGTTTGAATCAGGTCGACGTCGGAGGCGGCAGCCGCTTCCGCAATCTCGCCTGCCGCAAGGTTCATACGGTGACGTGATATTGGCAACCGCTGAGTGGGGATGCCCTCATATTCGGTGATCGCCGGGTCGCCAGTAGTGAGAACGCGAACCACAACTCCTTGTTTCTTAAGGTGTTTTGCAGTCTCCAGGACGATGTACTCGCCCCCGCCCCCGAAGTCGGGCATGAAGCGTTCGTGAGTGAGCAGGACTGTCATCTCACTGCACCTTTGGCAAGCCCGGCAGGACGTACGTGCGCTTCGCCGCGAAGCCGCTGGACCGTGTCCGTCCAGCCGTACTTCCGATAGAGAAAAACCGCCCGTGAAAGCTTGTAAACAGATGCCCATGCCGTGCGTTTGATCGCGGACGGACTCCCGGCGAAATTCCACGGTTCCGCGGAGCTGGAAAGCGGTCGCGCGATCGCTTCACGGACAGTCTCAACGTAGGCATCGGCGGCGCTGTCGAGGCGCATGGTCGACGTTGCATATGCCAGAGCCGCATCGCTCATCGACGTGAGGCGAGGCCGGTCCGAGATCATTTTGGATAGAGTTTCGGCAAGCTGGTGTTCCTCGCCTGGACCAACGGTGACTTTCATCGCGACGTCGCCGGGCAACTCAACGAACGAACCCTGATTGCTCACGATTGCCGGGCGGCCCGCCGCGATCGCGCGAAACAGACTGGCAGACGTTTCCGCGCCGGACGGATAACGCATGTCGATGACGAGATCCGCGGCCGCGAGCACTTGCGCATAGTCCGTTGCGGACAGCCAGCCGGTGAATCGAATACGCGATTCGAGCTTGTGACGCTGAATCAGTTTGTGCGCCGGATCGCCGGGCCTTCCTCCTCCGAGTACGACCAGTCGCAGATTGGGATGCGAGTCCTTCAGCAGGGCCATCGCGGTCAAAACGATTTCCAGACGCTTCGTGTGCGAGAGCGTCGTCACGGATGCCGCAACGATCTCATCGGGTCCGAAACCGTGTTTCACCCGCATGGCATCGCGCTGATCGACAAATTCATTTTCCGGCATTCCCATCGGGATCACGCGGACCGGCTTGTCCGGGCGCTCGCCGAGCACGAGGTTTCGCGCGCATTCGCTATGAGTGATGATCGCGCGGCTTGCTGCGATCAACGGTTGCACGAGGGAAACGCGATAGGGGTCCTCGATGCTCAACAGCAGACCATAGGCGAGGCGTCTTCCATCGGCGCCGTACGTGGCCTGAAGAATTCGATTCAGGCCGGCGAAGTCGCCTCGCATCAGAGTCAGCCCGAGCATGAGGAAGTGCAGGTAGTAATCGTGAAAGACGGACACTCCGGGCCGCGCGAGCATGCACGGGATCATGTACCCATGGTGGTGAACGCTGTTCGCGATCTGATAAACCGGCATGTCGTAGTCGTTGGCGCGCTCGAGGTATTCCGCGGCAGACAGGACACGAAATCGCCCGGTGATCGCCGGATTCGACAGTTTGTAAGGCCCGGCGACAAGATCGACGTCGGCTTTTTCCGCGAGATAGGGAAGGAGTTCTTCGCTGTAATCCGAGACGCCGGATTTCTCCGGGTTGAAAGGCGAAAAGAAAGCTAATCGAAGCCTACGCATGACCGTTCCGCAAATGATCCAGCACGCTTTCCTGGATGCACTCTTCGACTTCGTCAAGAGTGGGGATCTTCACACCGAACCCCTCTTTAAGACCACGGGTGTTTTCAACCACCGAGTGTGCTTCGCCGTGGGGAACTGGGTTGTCCCATTCGCAACGGAGTCGAAATCCCTCGCGCCGGAGAATCCGCTGAGTTATCTCCGTCACTTGACGATTTGTCAAACCCCTGCCGGTACTGACGTTGAAGACGTAGGTTGAGCCCGGGCGCCACGGTCTCTGAAGGGCGGCTCGCATGACCTGCACGACAAAAGAGACCGGGACGTAATCGCGTACAAGGCGTCCCCGGCCCCGCAATTGCGCCGGCACTGAGCCATCGGGATATTGCATGGCATGACGTACGACGTAAGCGATCAGGCCGCGGCAACCTGCGCCGATAACATTGGCGAGTCGGAGCACAACGGCCACGCTGCCATGCTGATGCGCCCAGTCGCGCAGCAGGATTTCGCCTGCGGATTTCGAAACGCCGT
>Ga0137464_1000178_pt1 | contig 21141 bp, 37 predicted proteins | sample EasRivERMGT814_2_FD_102306 | JGI IMG/M metagenome (GOLD analysis project Ga0137464, IMG submission 102306) | Soil microbial communities from meander-bound floodplain in the East River, Colorado, USA - East River MetaG ERMGT814_2 | ecosystem: Environmental > Terrestrial > Soil > Floodplain ...
GCTTCCTTTCCTGAGTTGGACTGAACTGGGACCTAGACGGTCTCGACTTTGATGCGTACCGGCGAACCGCCGGCGGAGTTGTCCACGGCTTCCAGCGCTCTCGCGCAGACACGCCGGAGGTTGCTGACCGTGACTGCGCCCGCCGTGACCTTCTTCAGGGTGCCGTCGCCGTTGCTCACCAGCTCATCGCCGATGACCACCGCCAGCGCACTTGCCGGCAACAGCGCATAGATCTCGGCGCCCGGCAGTGGAATCACCGCCTGGACACGCTCGGTCGAGGAGTAGGCAACGCTGATGTCTTTGCCGACGAAGTCCTTCTCGAGGGCGAACATCGGATAGACGTTGCCTTCCGCCGTGGGGTGGACGACAAACGCGTTTGCGCTGTTGCGGACGATCAGATGGCCCGGAGTGATCGCTGCTCCGGCGGCGGCCTCTTTGATTTGGCCTTCGCCTTTGAGCCAGATGGTATTGCTTGCCATGATAGTGCCCTTTCAGGGTTAGTTCGGTTTCATGCGTCGACTATGTGACGACTTGACTACGCCCCGTTGGGGCTACGCTACTTTCTGCTTGCCTGGCGCCCGTTCGTTTACTGCGAACACCGGAGTCGGAGGCGTGTAATCCAGACCCTCGCCGTCGAGCTGGGCTGCGGCGTTCGCATTGACTGCGCCACCTGCGCCGCCGGTGTAGTCGATCGGCTGGCCGCCGTTCATCTTGGTGGCCATCTTCTCGAGTTGCTCCAGGGAGAAGCTCTTCAGCTCGTTGGCGTCCAGGCCGACTTTGCCCTCGAGGCTCTTGATCAGAGCCGCCGCACGATCCGTGTTGACCTTGATGATCGCCTGGAGTTGCGTCTTGACTTCGGGGTTGGCCATCTCCATCAGCTCTGCGAGCGTCTGGGCCTTCTGCTGTTCGGCAGCTGCCGCGACGATCGGAGCCGCAGCTGGCGTGGCCGCTGGAGCTTGCACGGGCGCCGGAGCCTGGACAGGGGTCACTGCGGGCTGTGCGACAGGTGCCACGACGGGTTGGCTATTGGCCGCTGGTTGCGCGCCACCCGGGGCTGCTTCGTTCGGTTTGCTCATGACGTTTCCTTCTGCGTTGGTGGTGGGTTGTTCGACTGTGATAACGAGTGGTACGTACTTCGTTTCGGCCCTCACTTCGGTGACATCGGAGCCCAGTCTTACCGCACCGCCCTCCGCCACTGAGTAGGTTCTTTGTTGTACTTCCCAGCTGTAAGTCTTTGGATCCATGTGCGCGTACACGACCTTGTCGGTGAACACCGCGAGGATCATGCACCAGCCATTGCCCTCGTAAGCCTCGGAAAGGGCCATCTCGAGAGCGCCACGCTTGTCAGTGTCACTCAGCTCGTTGGTCTGCAGACCACTCTTGGCAAAGAAGCTTTGGAGCGCCTTCAGTGTGTTGCTGCGGACTTGTACTTCACACTTGGCGCAACTCTGTTGTGGTTGGACAGCAGCCATGGGAGCCTCACGTGATTGGTTGATCCGAGGAGCCCCACAGCCATCAGCGACGCTACATGCGCCAACAGAGCCTAAGGGGAGTAGTGCGAGATGATCCGGTACGATATTGCGCCAGATCGACTTGTATTCCTTACCTTCGAACTGACCTTCTGTTTGTTCTTCGAGGGCGTATAGCCCTGTTGATACTTCGACCGTCTCGCCCCTCTCCAGGGCCTCGAGTTCGGCTTTTGGTGCCTTGGCTTTGTCTAACCACATGTACGTCCGGAGTTTCTTCTTACCTTTCATGCCGGAGCCAAACAAGTGGCCAATGACTTGATCCTCCCAAACCGAGGGGCTATTTGCTGAGATCGCCTCACCTTCCTCGTTGGGGTGACCGAAGACGATCGGTCTGCCGTCCCAGCCTTGAGGAAAGATCCCGAATTCCTCGGATAAGGCAAGAGCGGGATGATCGGCGTTGCTGGAGTGAAGGACACCTTCGACGAGCATGATCGCAGGAACGACTAGATGATCTCGTCCATTCCACTTCCTGGTCTCGACTTTGCCGTCTTGACCAACCTGTATTCGGATCTGCAGGTGCTTCCCGTTACCGCTAGCTGCGATGGTGGGCATTGATTCTCCTAACTACCGGGACTTCCCATACCTCGATTATAAATGGTTCTGAGAAAAGTGTCACCGGGAATTTGATGGTCAAATAATGGTCTAAGCTGCATGACCCGGAGGTACTCCACTCGATCCAACGAAACCGTGCCAATTGCATTGATGCCCAGGCGGCATACCTTCGTCCTGTTCCTGGATAGAAGGAGTTAGTTGCAAGTCGTCAATCGTTGTGCCTCCTACCACTCGCCAACGTACTTCCTGACCAGCTGTATTGCGCCCGGCATACGGCGAACCTTTGAAGAAGATGTAGACAGAGTGTGTACCCTTCGGTCCGCTATTCTTGGCGAACGATTTAGGACAAAGGAACCTAACGCCGTGGGCTTCTACGACCACGTTCACGGGCTTGAATATAGTCCGCTCTGACTGCGGTGACCACATATCAATAGAACCGTCGGCGTCACGAAAGATGTAGAGGCCTCTCTCGTCTTTCTCCTGCGACGTTTCCTTTTCGCATCGCAGGAGCTGTCCGTCCAATTCAGCCAGCCGCGGCATAACGGGCTCCGAAATCAGGCTGCAGGCCTTGGACTTCCCGCATGTCAGCAATCCGATTGAACTCGGAGGTCACCCTTCAGTTCCTTCTCGAGGCCTGTACTACAAGTAGCGAGGCAGTGGATGCAATAGAGGACGCCCTCGACTCCGCCAACTAACTTGACGGAGACGATAGCCCCTACGACTGTCGGGGAACCCGCGATCATCGACGAAGGAGATGGGTCTACCCCGTCGATCACGTCGATTGTGATAACGGCCCCTGTGACTGTTTCTCCAGTGGAGAGCAGGTCAGTGAAGTCGAAGGCGAAGGAATCTTCTTCCTGTACGGCTTTGGGGTCAAACATTTAGGGCCTCCTAGCGGTTCGGATTCTCTTAGACCCAGCTATCTGTCTGACTGGATCACCGTCAATAATCCTGATATACTTCCGTCCTCGTATGGTGTTACTCCCACTTGCTGCAGGCGAGGGTGGAAGTTGTAGCATGTTGGCTATGTCGTCGGTTTCAGTAACTGACATCGAGCCAAGGACCCGAACGATACCGGTAGTCGCAGAGTTGTCACTTGCCTCCGCCTTGGCTACTGAGCCCTTAGTGGCTGCATGTGCCGAGGCTACTAGGGTATCAACGTCCTCCGTAATGGACATCGACCCAGTAATCCGGACGATACCCTGTGCACTCTGGGAGTCGTTGACATTTGTTCTGGAGAGAGTACCATAAGCTTGGATCTTCGCTTGGATACTAGGTGTATCACGTTGTTCTGTGACCGTCATTGAGCCGTCGATATCTACACGCCCGCTGGCAGCTAGGGAGTCGTCGCTTTCGCTGGAAGCAAGTGTACCTCTATTATTGATCTTGCCTGAAGCTACCTGGGTGTCGTCGCTTTCTACGACATTGACGGTACCGGAAGCGACATTACCTACAGTCCCCGAGGCTTCAAGATCATCGGATGTTTCGGTCCGAGCTAGTGTACCATAGGTAGTGAGTTTACCCGCGGCGGCAAGGGAGTCGACACTTTCCGCTTTGGCTATTGTACCTACGTACCTGAGGCTACCCGAAGCTACTTGTGTGTCAGCAGCTCCTGTTCTAGATAGAGTGCCCTTAACAGTTACTTTGCCTGCTATTGCTTTGGTGTCACTTCCTTCTGTCTGGACTAATGTCCCTTTAGCCGTTACTTTGCCACTGGCACCCTGAGTATCGTGCGCGTTTGTCCTAGCAAGAGCTCCTGAGGAGGTGACCTTAGCACTAGAGTTGGAGGTGTCGTCTTGTTCTGTGACGGCTAATGTACCCGCAATATCGACCTTACCAGAGGCTGCGAGTGAGTCATCGCTTTCCGACTGGGCGAGTGTACCAGAGATCGCAGCGGCAGTTACTTCGCCCGAAGCTACTTGGACGTCAGCTGTTTCTGTCCGGGCTAAGGTACCCTTAGCTGAGGTTTTACCGCTAATTACTCTTGCGTCTACTGTTTCGGTCTGAGCTAGAGTGCCCTTAGAGGTAACTTTGCCCGAGGCAGCATTTGCGTCAGCAGCCTCAGTCTTAGCAACTGTACCATCGATGTCGACTTTGCCGCTAGCGCTCTGGGTGTCACCAGTTTCGGTTCGGGCAAGGTTACCCTTGACGGTAACCTTACCACTAGCTGCTCTGGTGTCAGCAGTCTCTGTTCTGGCTAGAGTACCTTTGGCCGTGACTTTACCACTAACCGTACGAGCATCAGCGGTCTCCGTCCTTGCGAGAGTACCTTTGACAGTTACTTTACCGCTTATTGCCCTAGTGTCATCCTGCTCAGTGACCGCAACGGTACCGGTGATTGTGGTGGACCCCGTAAGGGATATATCGCCACCGGGAGTACCGTTGTCTCGTAGTGCAATATCTGGTGCGGCCATTTACGCGCTGCCAGAAGGTGTGAAGTTATCCGAGCGCCCGATGTGCGTGCCATCCTCTCTAGCTTCGGAGAAATGCCCGAGTGTGTTGTCATACACCGTAGCGGTGTACGCACCATTACCCGAGCGAGAGGTTGATACAACGTGTTCGATGACAGGTGGGCTAACTTGACGAAGAAGAAAGATGTCGATACCCACTGTGCCTCCAGCCGATCCAGTTACATCTCCCCCAGCTGTGAAGGTAATAGCATAGTAGGTAACTGACACGTACGGGTTACGACCAAAAAGCGAAGAATTAGTCGGATTGATTAACCTCCAAGTGCGAGAAGCGTACTCAATATCCGCCCTAGACTGAATATCTGGTAGAACTGGAACATCATTCGGGTACCTCTTAAACAAGTGTCCGATACTTTGGGACAGAAGGTAGACCCCGATCTCTGCGTCCTTTGCACCAGAATGCCACATACCCGATATGTAGGATGGGTCACCACGCCCCTCACCGGAGTTATACCTAATAGCTAAACCGGCACTGAATTCAAGACCCCCGTGCCAAACATCCCACCACGCCCCGATGTTGTTAACGAAATAAGACGATTCCGGGATAATAATTGGGGTGCCTGAGAAATCAGCGACACCTATAGCAAGAGCCGCCATGTTGTAAGTAGTGCTGAGGTTCCACCACACCGTATGATTGTGCGCCCCTATACCCTGCGACGACACTCCACTCTTGTAATTCAGGAGTAGATATCCACTCATAAAGCAAGTAGAAGCTGAGAATACGTCAATGGTAAACGTGTTCCTGCCACGAGCAACAGAGATACCAGCGCCTTGTGCACTACCTGAGTCAATACGCTGCTGGACACTCTGGCAACCACATTGCTGTGAAATTCCGTCCGTATAAGTACGATCAGCTTGTGATCCAGCAGCAAGTACGGGTCCGGCGGCTGTACCGGCCCCGGCGTAATTTAGTCTTAACCCGCTCTGCTTCAGAGTAATTGTTGTAGGTTCTTCGATGAAGAAGATCATAAGTCCACGCGCAATGTTTGATGCGTTAGGACCGTGACTGAAACCTGCAATATCGAAGTCTATTGGTAGCTGCACGCTGTTCAAAAACTCCGTAGTACCAGACAGTGTAAACTGGTAAGTTACGTATAGCGTGTGTGCAGCGTGATTCATCGCACCGCTGCCGGTTGTCCATGCCTTCCACGCATGTGCAGCACCAGCAGAAGGTGACTCGATGTGGACGAACGTGTGGAAATTGTCAGAACCCAGCGCGCGCTCGGAAGCAGCATGGGTAATCGTTGTACCAGTATCGATTCGGGTGTTCATTACAAAGTCGGTAGTACCGGCAGCGTCTTCTGCGTTTCCTTCGACTACCACGAACTGCTGTCGCACTGTAACACCAGCGATATTCTCCAGTAGGCCACCGCTACCAGTAAGCTGCGGAATCTGGTTAGTCCCAATCTCATCCTCAGTTGTAGCCATCGCTGAGAGATCGCTCTCCAGCGGAATGATTGCTGTTGTGTACTGCGTCGCCGCCGTGTCGTCGTACTCGTATGTGATGCAGAAGATGACACTGACATTACACGTCGTCAGACCAGTACCTGTGGATACATCGATGTAGGCACTGAATACCACCGAAGATGAATCAGCCGCCGGGTAGTTAGTTGTGAAGTGCGAGGTAAAGTCAAACGGTCCTAAGCGCCCACCCAGGTTCTCCCCGGTGTTCGTGATGTCGTCGGTCTCCGTGACCGTGGTCGCGCCCGCGCCGTTCACACTGCACGCGAGCCGATGCTCCGTGATGGTGTTCCCGGTGACTGTGCTCATGCCCTCGAAGTTGAGCCACGCCATCACCGAGCGGAACGTGCGCGAGGAGTTCTCCGTGTAGACCGTAATAGTTGGCAAAGCCGTGAGAGTGGCGTCAGCCATTGACGCTGCAGTAAGTCGTGTCGCATACCAGAGGGTTTTTGTACGCGTAGTCATTGTTATGCTCCTGGTACTGGACGCCAGAAAACTGTGATTCTTATCTCGTCAGGTAGCATCGGATTGAATTCCACTCGTAACTTGAGGGTGCGCCCGCCAAATTCGAGCCGCACGTTATCCATGTATTGTACCCCAGTTTCCCGAGCCTCATAAACGGCGTCGATCATCGGGAGCAACTGGTTACGGACCTGTGCTGGAATTGCCATGTTACTCCTCCGAAGTGGCAGGGGTACTATACCGTTACTAGTACCCCTGCTTGGTTGCTACCAGCTGGTTATGCGTTGCCTTCGGTGATCACCGCCGAAGTGATCGATACTTCTTGGCCGACGCTGATTGCAGTGGAGTTCAGGTTCAAGTCCGAACCCGAGGTACCCACGTTGCCATCGACGCAGCACGTACCGGTCGAATCGACGACCCGGAACCAGGTGGCAGTCCCCGAGGCGTTTGCGGCTGCATCTGCCGTAATTGCCGAGAACGTCAGAGCTTGGGACGCTACCGAGCCTGAGGGATCCGATAGAGTCAACTCGGCGAGGAGCGTCGTTGCCGTACCGCAGGTTGCCGGTCTGGAGCCGTCGTAGATCCTCCACAGGCCCGCGCCGGCGCCTCCATCGATCGCATTGAGTATCTGCGTCATCCGGTTGTTTCGGACGGTCGTCGAGTAGGCCAATGCGAAGATCAGAGGGCTCAGGAGACGTCGCAGACCCTCGAATAGTGCATCGAGGATCCAGCCACCGGTGAGAAAGCCCACCATTGCGTGGCCGTTCTGCGGGTTCACGGGTTTCTCCGGGCGCTTGTGGCTCACCATCTGGGCGAGAACCCATTGCTGGGCTGCAGTGTCGGCCTCGTCGCGAGTGTCCGAGACGCCGATCTCCTCCGCGAGCTGGAACTGAGGTTTCGGGCTCGCTTCGTAGACCGCCGCGCACAGCGTCCGACGCTCGTCCTGTAGGGCTCTGACTCTGCTCTGACCTGCCCCGTCCATCTGCAGGTACTGTGCCTGGGTAATGGGCACGTCGGACGGGTAGACGGGCATCGGTACGTCGGGACGTTCCTTGGTGGTCTTCCCCTCGAAGGACCAGCCAATTGGCGCGAAGGAGGTGATCGTTGCTTGCCAGCGATATCCTTCTTCTTCGCTGCCGCTGACGACGATGTGCCAGTGAGCCGAATACTTGCCGCGAGGGTAGTCCGCGACGTTGATCAGTGCTACTTTGCGAGGCTGCTTCGTTGCCATGATGCTCTCCTTAGTGTGGGATTGACTAGTAACTCAACTACCGCCGCGTGTATCTGGAGCCTCGCGTACTGCCGGGGCTGTTGCTGCTGGTGTTTCTACTGGACTTGGTCTCTGTGAGCCTGCTCCGGCCCCCGGATTTGTTACACTCGTGGGAGCCTTTGGCATTGTGTCTCCAGCTTTCACTTTCTCTGGTAGACTCAGGACAGTACGACATTCCTCGTCGGAGACAATCGGATCTCCGAATTGAGCTCGGCGACTCATGTTCACGATCGCTCTGGCTTTCTCTGCGAGGGTGCGGGCATCTTCTAAGGGGGACATGTGGAAGGCCTCGGGCCACTCGAAAACAGAGTCATCTGTACCCAGTTTGGCCTTCGAAGTGGTACCTTCGGGCAAATACGCCCGGTCTTCCAGGAACTGGAACGCCGGGTTGAGAATGTAGGGCTCCCCGAAGACCCTTCTGCGACGCTCAATGTACTCTGCCCAGTTCGCTCTGTCCTGTTCCGAGGCTAATTGGCCTGCTTCGGACCCCGTCAAAATACGCTGCGGAATGCTGGTGGTTCCAGCCAATATCGCGACCAAAGTCTCGAAAACACCGCGTGGATCGGCGACTTCTGAGCCCAAAGGCGTGACTTTGACGCCTCGAGTCCGAATGTACCTACGGAGCTGATGTTGGAACTCATCCAGCTCGTCTTCCAGGGCTTCCGCGTCACCAGCTTGGAGCTGCATCTCCTTGTCCACGTCTACCTGCATACCTCGGTTGGCGGTAAGCCAGTAGAGTTCGGCCGATCCTCCGCCGACCTTGAGAATGTCATCCAGAGTGTTGTAGATCTGGGCGAGTCGGGGCTCACCGAACATCAGCCCTTGCAAGGGGCGGTCGACGATATGGATCAGACGGCTGTAGTGGACCTCCACCGTCTTCTGCTGGTTCTCTGGACCCACCTTCACTTCGTACAAAACAGGTTGTCCATATCGGGGCCGTTGGGTATTGTCCTCGTACGTCCTGACCTTGACGTTCTCTCCACCGTAGGCTTGGATGTAGAGGATGTCCTTCGCACTCGAGATACTCGGAGCCGGTACTTTGGCGTCACCTCTCATCCCGACCCACAGTACAGCAAAGGGCCCAAAGCTGAGGAGCTTGTCTACTTGGATGACCCGTTGGTAGAACTGAGTCTGGGACGTGAAGTCGTCCCACTTCTCCTTGACGCCGCGCATCTCTGTGAGCTTCGGAGGATGTGCCCACATCTCCTCTGGCGGCATGTCGACGATACGACTGGCAATATCCTGCCTCTGGTATTTCGACAGAAGGTGGTTCGCAGTGAGTACCTGCGGGTAGCCGAATACGTCGTATAGACGACGTTTCCCATCGAACATCAACCCAGCGAGTCTGGCGAGACCCATTCTGGATAAGAGGTTGGATACGTTCTGCCTGATTGGTGTTACTTTGTCTGTGGCCATAGTTGCTTACCTCACACCTGGAATTGATAGTTGTGTTCTACGACCCCAAACTACGCCCTGGATGAGCTTACCCGAATCTCCCCTCACAACTCCAGAGTCCTGACTATGAGGACGCCCCCACGTTGGGATAAGAATGTTGGATTGGTGCAGCTCGTTAAAGCCTTGGCTTGCGGAATCGATCGTGTCATCATGTCGACCATTCGGGAAGTCCTTCAGCTCATCCTTGTGAATCTGATTCCAGACGGCCCGAAGCATGAGGATGCGGCCGTGAGAGACCGCCGCTACATAGGGCTGGGCGCGGATCCACTTGTTCTCACCACCTGCAGGTTTGATCGTTACTGAGTAACCACGAAGGACATTCGATGCGAGGTGCTCCGCATATGCTTTGCCTGAACTACCAGGTTCTTGCTCGATGACGATCGGAGTTCCAGTACCATCTGTCTGCGCGGTCTTGAGGAGAAGATCCTCAACTTTAGCTGGAGACAACTTGTCGCGCTGCATGTCGTACAGACAGGTCAGCGCTGTTGGTAAGCCCGGGCGACCGTTAGTCCCGATGAGGATGCCGACAGTCCAGTCGCCCTTCTTCTTCTTCTTGCCGTCAGTTGCTGCAATATCCCAGGAGCGAGTCCAACGGTAGAGCTGTGGGTTTTCCAGCTGGTCGACGATTCGGATTTGCTCGGGATCGGCTTTTGTTTCGCCGATTGACTTCGGATTCTGCTGGTACATGGCGTTGAAGATGAAGTCCCCCACAACACTCTTGATCTGGAGGAGCTTGTCGATCGGGTATCTGGCTGACCAGAGTGCTTCACCTGGGGCCCTATTGAGAATGTCATTCTCTTCGGCGATTGCAGGCATGCGGATTACTGTCCACATACGGTCTTTGTCGTTCTTGATCAACCAACCGATTAGGTCATCTAATACCCACCGTGTTGCGAGGATGACGCAACTGCCTCCAGGTTCGAGTCGGGTGTAGGCAGTTGTTCCGAACCAGTTCTGGATGCTTTGCAGTACAAGATCCGAACTGGCTTCTGCCCAGTTCTTGATGTAGTCGTCGATGACGAGCAGGTTAGCACCACGACCTGTAATGGGCCCGCCAATTCCGACCGAAGCCATGCCGCCGCCTTCGGTGGTAAGGAAGTGGTCAGTACGCTGAACGTCATCTCGGACGCGTGCATCGAGGAGTCTTGGCCCGTCGGTTGCGTCATCCAGCAAGAAAGAGTCACGAACACGACGGCCGAAACCGCTAGCAAGCTCGGCAGCATAGGTGGCGAGTATGACACTGGCCCATGGCCAATGCTCGAGGAACCAAATTGGAGTGTGGACACTGATCTCCTCCGATTTGCCGTGGCGTGGTGGGAGCTCTACTATGATTCTGGCATCACCCTGGCTAATCTCATGAGCCAGGATACTCGAGAGGAATAACAAGTGCTCAGCTGGTATCCATCTACCTCCAGTTCTGTAGGTCGCTAGAGTAGCTGGGGTAAATTTGACAGCGTCCCGAAACTCCTTTGAGCGAGGATCGAGGATCCCTTCGACGGCTAGTTGCAGATCTGTCTGATTGAAAGGAACAGATTGAAGAGGGAGCTCGAAGGACTCAGAGAGCCTCTTGAAATCATCCAGCATTGTCCGCTCCCGTTCCCGTTCCCGTTCCCGCCCCTGTGCCTACCTCTGGGCCCGGTGTATTTTCGCCTGGAGCCCCAGTCAAGTCGTAAGGACCTGCCAGATCGTCCCGAGTAATGAGTTCCTGGGTGCGCTGGCGGGTTTTGAATTGACGACCTTGGAATTGTTCGTGCGGATTGGGGAGACGTTGCTGCGCCGTTCTGGTAACACGGATGATCAGTTCCTGCATGTTCTTGGAGGCCTCAGGATCCTTGAGCACATCCTTGAGAATCCCTTTGGTCTCGCCTACTGGTTGCCCGTTCACCCCATTCTCATAGACGTTCCCAGCTGCTTTCTGTGCTAGCGAGCGGACAATCATCTCGAAGCTGGTGTCCTCATCACGCTCCTTCTGTGCTAAGGGGCCGGCTGCTGGGAGACCAACACTGACGCGTTGGATACCAACCAGCTTACTCAGGAGGTCTGCCGCCGTCTGAGGCTTCATGTTGTCGAAGAATTTGGGCTGGTTGAAGACCTTTTCTCGGAGTTCCCGGAGGAGACCCGAAGCCATGGTGAAGTGCTCATCCTCTACACTCATCTGACGCTTCAGCCTGAGGTGGCGGTAGGCAGCCTCCTTGTAGACGTCGTATGCCTTGGCTCTAGGACGCCAGAAGTAGAGGATGCTTGTTTCATACAGGAAAGCGTTGAGGAGTTTTGGTGTCCATGAGCCCTGCGCCTGTGGGAGAGGCTGCCCCTGGTTCATAATTCGGAGAAGTTCTTCGTCGGTCGAGAGCTTCGATAGTTCTCTCGGGCCCTCGTGGATCGCTTCCAAGTACATCTGGAAACTACCGAAGGCGAAGCTGGGCTCGAAGTCGAGCTTGTGCCAGAATGGACGGCCATCTGGAAGTGTAGGATAGCCATACTCGAAGCTCAGGTCCGTGTAGGCGTTCTTTAAGGTCTGGACTTCTTCCTTCTCCGGGAGCTGACTGAGAGGGAGGAGGTCGACTCTGTAAAAGCCAACTGGGAGGCCCTCTGCAGTTGAGGGGACCCTCGGCTGGGCTCTTTGGATGAGCTGAGCCCTGTAAGAGAGGACAGGGCTACCGTTGATTGGCTGGGGACCTTGTGTTTGGACCTCTCTCTTGAGAGCAGGGGCGTTCATATCCCAATTATAAATGGTTGTCTATGGGACTGTCAACAGGAATTTCAGGGTCTTTTTGGGGTCCCTGGGTGTTTGTGTGGTGCTACCAAATTTTTGCAATATGGCCGAATGGTTTTGCAGGATTTGACTACGTTTTTTGAGGTCCCGAGGACTATTATATAAGTGAAAGAAGACTGTCAATAAGAAATATCTATTGGTCATTTATGACTAGTCGTTTTATAATCTCTTTACTAGTTCATGTTGAACTAGATTAACATAAAGGTAAATCAAATGACTAAAGTTGATCAAAAGAAAGATGAGTTTGATTACATCAAATTCATCAACGAATGTGGAACAAAGTCTGCAGCGATTCGGAAATTAACTGCAGATGGAAAGAGTCGTAGTGAGATCGCTTCGATGTTGAACATCAGATACCAACATGTAAGAAACGTTCTCATTACACCGATCAAGAAACAAAAAGAAGTCAAGTAACAAGAAGACAAGTAGAGTTGATCGAGAGATCAACTCTACTTAGTTAGTTTATTTGATAACTTAATAAGGAGGTTGTATGGTCATGGTAATGTGTGTGGTAGTCACGACTAGCCTGGGCATATACTTCGGACTAGTAAGACCTACGCTTAGGAGGCTCGGAGTAGTAGAGTAGGACCTAGCTAGAGCCCATCACAGTGGGCTCTCTGGTGGGTCTTCCACCTAACGTACTAGAGGAGATAGACATGTTACGTATCACGATCAGAGGTGCACGTCTTAGCGATGCACGATCGGAAGACGGGAGCGTAGAGTTGGAACTGGACTCCGTCAATCCGATCGACCTCGATGGAAAGCTCCTGGACGCCATCTCCAAGAGCTTGGTGAAGCAGGGTATCAAGATGAAGGACGCATCAAGGATGGTAGACGCCGGATCGTCGGCCATCTACGACGAATCCATCGTTCAGATCCTGAAAGATCGGATCTCGTACTAAGACCCAAATCGGAAACCCGCCCCGTAAGGTGGGTTTTTGATTCCTTCCAGGGGACCTGTCGGGACTAGTCCGAATGACGTCAATTGAATCGTGAATCGTGAATCGTGAATGAAGCATATTGAATACCCAGGGGCCCTGTCCTTCTCCACGCCCGTTAAACTTAGCGCTACTAAGGTCGTACAACCATGCTCCTCCGGAGGCATGGGCCCGGTCGCAACCTTTTGAGCCCTAGCCCAAGCACCGGCTTCCGAAACAGTTCCCGTTTACCAAACCTAGCTGCCATACCCCTATTCGCAGGATGGTTTTAGGGCATTCAAACAATCACGTTGCGCCCAGCTTAGGGACCGCGTTATAATAGTGACATGATGAATAATTCATCATACCTATCCAAAAGATAGGTCAACCAGTCAGACGAGGGCAACATGACCAAAACCAAAGTGCAAGTCCCGGAGGGCTTCGACCGGATCAAGTTCATCAACGAGGCCGGCAACAAGTCGAAAGCGATCAGGCAGCTGAACAGCGAGGGCAAGACGAGGTCGGAAATCGCGACCATGTTGGATCTGAGGTATCAGCACGTCAGAAACGTCCTGATCACCCCGATCAAACAAGCCAAGTAACAACGAGACCCGGTCGAGAGACCGGGTTTCTTTTGTTCGTCGGGACCAGTCCGAGGAGCTCCTATAGACTAGCCCCCCAAGCCCGTTGGACCGTGCCGAATGACCCTTGAAATCTGATTTATGACCTGGCAGGACAAGTCCGCAAACCGACTATACAATAGCCCGTGCGAAGGAGGGGAGGTAAAATCATATAGTCCGGCTCGGTAAAACTATATAGTCAAGCCCTAGATTTGACCCTCGTGACCGGCGTATAATATATATGTACCATAAATATAGTGGTACGGTTATAACAACCAGGAGATCAGCATGGTATCAATACCGCGCAAGACCAAGGCAGTCACACACGTCAAGGTCATGAAGGCCTTGGAGGAATATTGGCGGGCTGCCGAGGAACACGAAGATGACGATGTCATCAGGGACACATCAGTCGAAGGTCGGCTCAATGACTTCGCAATGTGGTTGTACAATACCAGATTCAAGTCCGTCTAACCAGGAGACCACAATGGGAACACATAGTGGAATGGCAGTTCGTACTAATGAAACTGTCGAGGTCTGGGAGAAGGGCATGGACGGTTTCGATATCGTCCAGGCCTCGAAGGATTGGTTGGCTGAGGGTCCCAACAAGAACCCGCACCCTGACCCAGAGACTATCGGGACATCGGGATACACGCACCATCACAAGGTCGAGGGCATTAAGGACTGGAAGGACGTTTGGGATAGTCCAGGGATCGAACAGAACCTGGAAATGGAATGGGAGTACTTCTTACTCATCGACCACGACACAAAATTGATCGAGCTCCCAAGTCCGATGGGTAGTTTGAGTGCCCTAGCTAAGATCGCCAAGCCGTGGGAAGATGCAGGTTGGACAATTAACTTATAGGAGACGTCATGAAGTACCAAGATTTAGTCGATTGGGCAAAGGGACAGGGTAAGACCGAAGAGGACATTAAGAGGTACGTCCTCTGGGAATATGCAATGTACCTCGCAGACCTGAGTGTTTATGAACTGCGCAAAGAGCTGGTAGAAGGGAGCGGGAAAATCGAAGTCATGTCCACCAAGGATTGGGCAGACTATTTCGACAGCTCCGACGACGAATACCAAGAGGGCATGAAGACCTCGCTAACTGGTTTCTGGAACGAGTTCAAGTAGCGGAGCGAGGGCCGAACTTGCAAGCGGCCCTTTCTTTTAGACCCCAAGGACCGGGGACTAGTCCGAATCGCGACATCAGTACTTTGAATGCCCAGTCCTCAGGCAGTCCTTATGGCTAGCCCGTGCACCGACGTACCAGTAAAATCATATGGTCGCCCGTATGATGACCTCTTGCTACCATATAAGGGACTACTATATAATATAGGTGTACGCTGAAAACAGGGTACAGTAGCGGCTCAGAGGCCGCGACTAACGTTCTTTTACAACCGGAGCATACCATGGCGAAAGCCAAATCGCAAGTGCAACATGCGCCCGCGCAAACCGTGCCCGCGCAAACGACCCCGACCCCGACGCCTACCGTCGCCGAAGCGAAGACCGCGCAAGCGGTCGAGCTGAAGACGATGGACGGCGTGACGGCCGAGAACTTCACGACCTTCACCAAAGAGGCCCTCATCGCGGGATACGGCAACAAGAGCAACGCGATCCGTGGCCTCGCGGCCTTGGGTCTCAAGCCGGGGCCGATCTCGAAGCACCTGGGCATCATCTACCAGCACGCGCGCAACGTCCTCTTGCGTCCGCTGAAGCGGGTGATCAAGGAGCAGCGGGACGCAGCAGCGCAGGCCGCACCGGCCGGAGAACAACCCGCCGGCAAGTAGTACCCATGAAAGCCCTGATGTATGGGGTGGCCTTGGGGTTAGCCCTAGTGGTCTTCTTCATTTGGGTCGCTAGGCATCTGTAAGACAGGGGCGGGGAAACCCGCTCCTGAACCGGAGAACCAAGACATGAAAGACATCATCGTAGTCATGCGTCCCGCCCGCAGCACTCCCGGGACGATCCTCTTCGACGCGGTCGACAAGCTCAACTCGAGCGTGTCGAACGTCTACGTCAAGAAGGTCGCCTTCGAGAACGGAGCGCCGCCGGCCGAGATCGAAGTGATCGTCCGCGAGAAGAAGGCGGGCAAGTAGCACAAGGAGCCGCCCCCGTAAGGGCGGTTTCTTTTTGTCGGTTGGGGGCCCAGGCCGTCAGACTAGTCCGTCAACCATCTATAGACTAGCCCTAGCGACGGAGTTCATTTTGAAGACCGTTGTCTTTGACCAAATCGAGGGATGCCGGTCTTTTTTACGAAGTAACGAAGTAGGGCAGTCCCGAAGTTGTAACTTGTTGATTTTTAACGGCTTTAGTAGTTCCCTAGTTGTACTTCCTAGTTCTTCTTAGTGATCTATAGGTGGGAGACACATTGGGAAGATACAATTCCTATATGACCACCCTGCCTATTAGTTTTATTTATATGGTGGCATATTTCCCCAACTTGTAACCACTTGATAGATTACGAACTGTAACTACTGAACTACTAAAGCCTTAAAAATCAACTAGTTAGAACTGAGGGAACTCCCTACTTCGTTACTTCCTAAGTATGGTCGCCAACTCCCGAAGTTTAGTAGGCCAATTCAAAGATCGAATGACCTACCAAACAGAATGTGGTCAGTAAGAAATGTGGTTCATCCGAACCAACATCCGAGCCGTATAGTCAGCACTCTCTTCGACCGCCGAAAAGCCACGTCGCAACAGCTCAGCGGTTAACAGCTCGAGGGCGGAGGGCAGATCCCGATCGATATAGTCCGAGGTCTGGAAGATGAGGTAAGGTCGCAAAAAGGAAGGGGCAGGCTGATCCGTAAACGGTTTCCGTCCTTCCATGTTCGGCAGTGCTACCAGAATTCGATTGCCTCGGAAGACCTGGTGATAGGGCGACTTGACCTCTCGAACCTTGTAGATACACGGCCCTGCCCATCGGACTCTAAGGTTCTTAGCCCTAGGTGCGAAGAGTCTAAGTTTGACGTGCACTTCCAAGGGCTTTGGTGCATGTAGTGTTGGTTCCATGTTAGGCCTTCGGCCTGAAGTAAGGCCAGATCTGTTCGACCTTCAGAGCCGCAACCTGACGCTGAAGTTCAACCAGTGCCATAAGCCCTTGCTCAAAGTCGGACACTTCAAGATCCTCGGCTAGAGCGGGCTCGACAGTTTGCCTCACCAGATCCCTTATCTGGTTCTGCCATCCTAGATTCATATGGTTCTCCGGTTGTGTAGACAGCAACATGCTATCTACACCTCTATTATATAGCAACCAGCGAGATGGTCTCAAGAGTCTCTTAGGGGTCCCTAAGTGTCGGTGGACGACATATTTCCCCGATCGTCAGTTGGGTAGTGTAGGCTTTCCTCCGAGCTCCATTACGAGCAGGTAGCCGACTTGGGTACTATGATGAAAGAGGTCAGTCACCGACGAACACTCCTCGCACCGCCCAGACTTGTAGAACTTGTTCGCCTCCTCGAAGGTCTGACGTGCTCCACACTTAGCGCATGTCCACTTGAAGTGGATAGTGGCTCCAGACCAAATAAGTTCGTCCACCCGCTCAAACATTGAGCGTAGGTGGTCAGGAATTGGACCTGTATACTCGTCACTCATGTCACTCACGGCGATCATCCCCACGGACGCACTTCTCCACCAAAGACCAATGGTAATGCTCGGTGTGAAGATTGGAATACACATCGCCTGTGCGCCACATAGGTGCTGTCGCCACATCTGCCTGATACACGCACCTCCGATAGAGAAGAGTGTCAGGGTAGACAGGACGCGACGGTGGCTGGCCAACACACCCCGAGACCAAGACCAAGACCAAGGTCAGGGTCAAGGAGGTCAAAAGGTTGACAAGCCGTCCCGTAACGGGCTTCACAGACGGCCCTCCTCTACGTCGATCAGCATCTGCCGACTGATCTCAGTGACATAGGCCGCAATGCCGATGAGATGGTAAAGCGCCTGCTTGGGGACCAGCTCTCCTGTCTGACCTTTGTTGGCTACTTGCCGACCGTTCTCCAGTTGGGTAGCCATCAAATCGAAACCTGGGATATTTGTCATGGGACCTTGATCTCCTCTAGTGGGACAACAGTAGTATGTGGGTTGCCAGACCCAGAGTTGGGACGCACCCATGCTAGGAAGCGGTTCTCCGACTGCCATTCCTCCCTGCTCAGGGGACGATTACGCCCCCAATCGTGTCCAAGTTGGGACACCGCATGGAGGAAGCTCCCATTACCGATGGCGACAGACACCGCCTCAGGGGACACGACAGCCTCTCGGCGGTTGATGTAGTAACCGGCGATGCGACCACACTCACACCGACGAGGCTTCATCGTCAGCTTGAAGACGTCCTCGCACACTATACAGCAGATGAGCTTCATGATACTGGGACCTCATATATAGCGTAGGCAAAGAGGTCTTGACTTGAATCCCAATAGTGACCCCTCTCGTCGTTGTGCTCCTCCCAGTCGAGGCCATCAGGATAAGGCTCGCCAAGGATCTCCACCCAATCCTTGTTCGCGACCTGCTGGGCCAACGCCAACTCCCGCTGAGGGACACCGACCACCCGAGGAAAGCCTATTACGGCGTCATCCAGGTACAGCACAATATAGATCTGGTTCATAGTGTCTCCCCACCCTTGGCGATCCATTCACGGAGCGATTCCATCTCTTGGATCTGCCCCTCCTTGTGCCACAGAGTAACCGACAGGAGGAACTGGGGCCCAGGGAACTTCTCGAGGAAGACCTCCAGCACCCTCCTCAGCTCGCGCCGGGACACAATCGATCGATCGTGTGTGGCAAAGAGGTGGTTGTAGACCGGCTTTCCATCCCACCCTAAAGTACCCTGGAGCATCGCGACATTGATCTCGTACGACATGTTAACTCCTCGCAGTTGCGTAAGCCAGATACCACCAGGCAGGAGCAACCCAGTCGATTGCTCCATGGTGCTCACGGGGCTTGGCGAAGATCGCCAACAAATCGTCCAGTTGCTTTGTGGACATGAAGTGAACAATCGTCATGCCAGCTTCTCCTAGTTATCGGATGTAGATACCATACCATACGCCAGCTGCTGTCTTGCGCTCCTCGACGTGGACGCTACGCCCTGGACGCTCTGCAGTCATGAGCATTGCGTCCCTTTCGACTTGGTTTTGTGCTACCCCTTTGAGGTGGTGCCACTCCCAGTGTCCCGCACCTGGTAGCTTCATGCGAGACCGGAACTTACGCTTGCTGCTGTGGGGTATGTCAGGCGCACCGAAGTTTATGCCGTAGATCACGGTTGCACCTCTAAGTTGCTCTGCTCTGTTGAGCGAGGACCACTATAGCCCTTGAACTTGACAAGAGCCATAGGCTCGGAGTCGGTCTCGGTTTTGCGGACTGCAAGTACTTCACCCGGAGTCCTTGGGCGTACGCCGTGGACGACGACCTTGTTGATGACTTTGTCACCTTTGTCCATATCAGCCCTCCCCGAAGATGCGATCTTGGCACTTCTGGCAGAGCCCGGAGACCGAGTACTCCCGCTTGGAAAGCTCGTCGCGGAACTCAGTTGCCGGACCCTCGCATCCGACGGGAGGACGAACGCAGCGATCGCTCTTGATTGCCGTCGTGCGTCCAGCCATCTTCTCGAGGAACGCTTCGATTGCTGGGGACTTCTTGCTTGGTTCGGCCATCTGAACACCTCCTTGTGTAGCCAGCAACATGCTAGCTTATCCCTTATTATAACGCAGTCCAGCGTGTGGTAGCAAGTGGCTTATGATGGGGTGTCGAGTGGCTCCATCCGAAGGACGAACCCCAACATGGAGAATCCGAGCATCTGCGGGCAAAGAAAGCACAAACCCTCGAGGATTGCGACCCTCGAGGGGATAGCGGTGGATTGTTCTCATTGTCCGTCCTCCAGTTCGACCTCGTACTCCCAGGAGCTAATACGGTGGGTTGCCTCATTCATCAGAGTCCAGAACATCCTGGACAACTTGTCCGCGATCGCACGTTCGTCAGCAGCCCGAAGCTGAGGTCGCCCTTCAAGACACTTCTGTAGCGTGTCGAGTTGTCTCCAGGTTGCCGTCTCGCGATACTGGCTCTCGTAAGCCGCTGACTCGGACAGGAATCTCTGGTGGTTCTCCCACCCATACAGAAAACCGCCCTGGACCGAGATCGATCTGCAGTAGGCGTCGTAGTGCGATTCGGACAACTGCTTCAGGATCCCGAGCTGGAGGGGAGTGATCGGGATGTCGAAAATTGGTTGCCCTTTGATGACTGCTTTCATCTGAGCCTCCTAGATGTGGCAGTCGTACACGGAGAGCCACGTATCGTCCGACAACCCATCGAGGAGCTCGGCGAACTGTTTGTTCCACTCCTCAGGCTTCTTCTCGTCGTGGACGAAACCCCACCAGCCCATCTGGCCACGCTCGTACCACTTGCCATCCTTGATGACGGCGAAGGTCGAGATGGCTCTCTCCCGAGCCCTACGAACGAACTCCTCCCTCGAGACGAGATACTTCCCGGGGCCATCGTCCCAGAAGTGGATCTTTGCCGCAGCAAAGTCCTTCAGCACATCCTGGCCGTGATACTCCTTCCGAGCCTGGTCGATCTTGTCTCTGCCCCCGCCAACCCTCTTCAAGGTTTCCTCCCAGGACTCGAAGGAACGGCCATCGATGATGAGAGTAGCGCGATCGTGTTCCTGACCAGCTTTCTGACCTACCTCGTTGCGCATCCCCTCGAAGTCGATGTCCTTCTTCTGGGCCTGATCAGCTGTTCCGGGAGGAGCAACATCCGCACCGAGTCCTGGACGACCAATCTTTGCGTCAACAACATCGGACTTGAGCTTGAAGAATCCTGTCCAACGCCCACCAAGCGTATACCAATCCCACTTGGCGTTGGGATTCTCCCAGTAGCCGTAGCGCTTCTTGTCGGGATCACGCCGCTTGGATCCATGCCAGCCTTCAACGAACGTCTTGAAGGTGGGGTAGAGATTCTTGAACGGCATCTTGACTTTGATGTGTCCTTCGGGATACACCGACTCCGAATGGAACGGTCTCTCGGGATCCCCTACTTTGAAGTGATTGTCCCAGGGATCGTACATCCTACCGTCGACTAGGAGGATCTTCTCCGTCACCCCTTCCTGGTACTCCTTAAGCATCTCGTCCTCGGTGTCATGAAAGACGAGATACTCCTTGGGGCAATCGCTCATGTTGTTCTCCTGGAACGGAGCAAGCTGCTTCTCGGTATTTTCGCCGATCGCCAGAACTGTGAAGTGGCTCATGACTTCACCTCCTCTTTCACCGTCCAGACAGCCTTCTCGCGGTCGTAGCCGTGCTCCACCATCGAGACGAGGAGGTTCTCGTTCATCTGGGTGAGATTCCCGACCTCCTTCTTCGCCTCGGCGAGCTCCCCGGTAACGCGGGCGAACCGCTTGCGCATGTTCTGGCGAGACTCCCCGTTGGCTGCAGCCAGCTGCACTTCGAGTTCTTTGATGCGGCTGAGGAGCCTCTGGCGCCGGAGCATCTTCTTCACCTGGGCGTGAGCTGCAGGCGACTGGGGGTTCAGCACCACAGGGGCCGTAGCTTTGATTTTGGGCTTCATGCCGGCTTCTCCCCTTCTTCGATCTCCGGCGGGCGGATCGCACCACCGTCGATCACTTCGAACTCCATGGGATCGGAGAC
>Ga0137464_1000186_pt1 | contig 20867 bp, 23 predicted proteins | sample EasRivERMGT814_2_FD_102306 | JGI IMG/M metagenome (GOLD analysis project Ga0137464, IMG submission 102306) | Soil microbial communities from meander-bound floodplain in the East River, Colorado, USA - East River MetaG ERMGT814_2 | ecosystem: Environmental > Terrestrial > Soil > Floodplain ...
CCCAGCCCAGGCAGCACAGGCTTCCGAGTTTTCTCTCTTGCCCATACGTACGCTCCCGGCAGCGGTTGGCTGAACGAAGCGCGCCTGGGCTTTGTACGTAACGTGACGCACACCGAGGCGAGGACTCCTTTCAAGTGGTCGGATATCGGCGTGGCAGAAGGAGAAATGAGCCGCAATAACGAACTCCCCAGCCTGAAGATTCTCGGCTCGGTCAGTATCGCGTCCGGGTTTCCGCGTAGCGTCACGCAAAACAGCTTTGTCTTTAGTGATGGCCTCTCCTTCGTTCGCGGTGCGCATACCCTGCGTTTGGGAGGATCGGTGACCAGGCTCCAAAACAATCTCGACCTGCCGGGCTTGGGTTCCTTAGTCCAGTTCCTGAGTTGGCCTGATTTTCTGCTTGGTCGTAATGCGCTCGACAACGGTACGCCTTTCAGCAATGTTTTCGCATCGTTCGATGATTTCGGACTGACAAACCGGCAGTACAGAGTCTGGGAAGGAACGGCGTTCATACAGAATGACTACAGAATTCACAAGTCAGTAACGCTGAACATTGGTTTGCGGTATGAGCGTCTTGGCCAATTCGCAGACCGTTTGGGCCGGAACGCAAGTTTCGACATTCGCAAAGCAAATCCCAACCCTCCTCCCGGCGGCAGCGTGGCCGGTTACGTTGTGGCTTCGAACTTTCGCGGCGATCTGCCACCGGGCGTGTTGCGCGCAAATAACAGCTTCGCGAACGACGGCGCCGGTCAAAACACAATCGCTCCACGAATCGGGTTTGCTCTACAGCCGTTTGCCACGGCCGTCGGGATGGTGCTCCGAGGGGGATATGGTTTGTATTATTCCCGCCCAACGGGGCAGGCATTCTACCAAAACATGTTTGGCGCTCCATTCTCTCAGTTTCGACTGAATGCCGGACCTGCAAACGCGAACGCGACATTCGAGGCCCCTTTTCCCCAGCCGTTTCCTACACCGCAATCATTTCCGTTCTTTCCGGCATACTCTCCTGCGACAAATACGACCATATATTCCGTCGCATCGGATTTTCGCCCCGCCCGCATGCAGCAGTATTCACTGAATCTCCAGGTCGAGATCCACCAGGGTTTGTTGTTGGAAGTTGGATACGCCGGCACGCGTGGTTCTCACCTGGTGGGGCAGCGTTCTCTGAACCAGGCATTATCAGCCTCGATCGACCATCCAATAAGAGGAACGGTTGAAAACACACTCGCCAATATTCCTTTGCGAGTTCCTGTTCCCGGAGTACCGGCAGACTCTCTGGTAATAATAGGATCCGACGGGAGGTCTCGATACGACGGGCTCGAAGTAAGCCTGGAGAAGCGGTTAAGCCCCGGCCTTCAATTCCTTTTGTCGTACACGTTCTCCAAGACTTTGGACACTTACGGTTCCGACATCAATTCAGTATCGTCCGGGAACGCACTGCCGCTGGGAGACCAGAACTCTGCAAGTCAGCGATGGGGGCGAGCCAGCTTCGATCGGACTCAACGGTTCGTTCTGAGCGCTAACTGGATGCTTCCTGGAAACTGGTCTTTGGCAGCGATAGCGACTCTTCAGTCCGGCACGGCACTTACTGTTGCCGATACGAACTCCACAAATGTGTTTGGGATCAGTGAAGATCGGGCTCAACTAAGCGGCACATGCTCGAGAAGCCAACTCGTCCGGGAAGGACCTGTCGAGTCCAAACTTGGAGGTTACTTCAACGCATCCTGTTTTACCCGCCCACCGATAATCGGGACGGATGGCATCGGAACGGCGTTCGGGAACAGCGGAACTGGTATCGTCAACGGTCCCGGACAGGCGAACCTGGACCTGGCAATTTCAAAACATGTTCCTTCAAACTGGCTCTTTGAGGGAAGCAGCATTCAATTGCGTGCCGAGTTTTACAATGCATTGAACAGGCCGCAGTTCGCCAACCCTGACACGAATTTCTCGTCACCGACCTTCGGCAGTATCAGCAGCACATCTGTAAATGCGCGCGTCGGACAAATGGCTCTGAAGTTGACCTTCTAATGAGGCTCACTGTATGACGGGCGGCTGGCAAAAGGGAGCGACGCTGGTAGTTCTCGCGGCCGCAACGTTACTTCCGATCCAGCCGGCTGCAGTGGCACAGAATAAAGAGGTACGGCGCGTTCTGATTTTCAATGACCTGGGGACTGTTGCGTCGCCTGGCATCGCAGCAATGGACCAGGCTATCCATGCGGCTCTGCAGGAATCGCCTTACCAGATTGAGCTCTACAATGAGAGCCTGGAAACAACTCTGTTTCCAGACGAGGCTTCCCAACGCCAGATTCGCGATTCGTACATCCGCAAGTATCAGAACCGCAAACCGGATGTGATCATTGCCGTGGGCGCTGCTTCCCTGAGGTTCATGATCGAAACGCACGAAAGGTCCTTTCCAAAAAGCCCGATCCTCTTCTGCGGGAGCACGGAGGAGATGTTAGGTGAACTGAAGCTGGATGCCCATTTTACCGGCGCTTGGGGAGTAGCGGAGCCGGAAAAGACCCTGAACCTGGCATTGCGCTTGAAACCGAACACCAAGCGCGTGGTTGTCGTGGGAGGGGTGGGAGCGTTTGACAGAGATATCCTAAAGATTGTCAGGGAAAGCTTCCGTCAGTACGAGTCGAAGTTCGAGTTCAACTATCTTACCGACCTCGCCATGCCTGCAATACTCGCCCGGCTGGGCCAGCTGCCGAGCGACACCGTTGTCATCCACACGTCCATCATGCTGGATGCTGCCGGAACCCGGTTCATCGACGCGACTCAATCCATTCCGATGGTCGCCGGCGCAGCGAACGCGCCGGTTTTCGTCCTGGACGATGTTGATGTCGGCAGCGGGGCGGTGGGCGGCTTCGTGTTGAGCTGGGCCGCTCAAGGTGAAGCTGCCGGGAAAATGGCCGTGAGGGTTCTCAATGGGGAAAACCCGCTGGATATTCCTGTCGTGAAGACGGCTAACGTTAACCTCTTCGACTGGCGAGCCCTGCAGCGTTGGGGACTTCGAGAGGGAGACCTTCCGCCGGACAATACGCTGCTGTACCGCGACACAACCGTCTGGGAGTCTTACAAGTGGTACATCATCGCAGGCATTTCTCTGACCGTCGTGGAGACGCTGCTGAACATCGAATTGCTGTGGCTGCGTGCGAGACGGAAGCGAGTGGAGCAGGAGTTAAAGAAGTCTGAGGAGAAGTTTGCCAAAGCCTTCCGCCATAGCCCTCTGGCTAAAGCAATAACAACCGCTAAAGACCACCGATACGTCGACGTCAACGAAACCTTTCTTGAGGTGTTCGGTTGGAGTCGCGACGAAGTTATCGGACGAACTCCCTTTGATCTGGGAATCTGGGTTCATCCGGAAGATAGACTTGCCCTCGTGAAACGCCTTGAGTCCGGAAGCAGTGTCCGAAATCTCGAGCATCAGTTCCGCATCAAAAATGGCGAAGTCCGAACGGGCCTGGCGTCGGCGGAACTGATTGAGATCGGAGGTGAGCCCTGCGTCCTTGGTGTGACCGCAGACATTACCGATCTGAAGCGGGCCGAAGAGGCTTTGTCCAAAGTGAGTCAACGATTGATCGAAGCACAGGAAGAAGAACGCCGCAGGATTGCTCGCGAACTTCACGACGACATCTGTCAGCGGCTTGCGGTGTTGGCAATTCATCTCGGTGCGTTGAAGCGAAGTACCTCGCCAGCTGCGGTTGAACTCATGCAGAAACTCAAAGATTTAAATGAAGAGGCTGTGCAGATAGGTGCGGACATCCAGGGCCTGTCGCACCGCCTCCACTCCTCCAGCCTGGAGCAGGGGCTGGCTTCGGCTGCCGCACGCTTTTGCCGGGAGCTTTCCGGACAACAGGGTATCGAGGTCGATTTTCGATCTGAAAACGTGCCGGAGAACGCATCGCAAGAGATTTCGCTCTGCCTGTTCCGGATCTTGCAGGAAGCCTTGCAAAATGCTGTGAAGCATGGCAAAGGCCGGCATTACCGAGTGTTGTTGCGTGGCGTGCCGAGTGAGATTCAACTGAGCGTGCAGGACGACGGAATCGGCTTTGATCCGAAGGCGGCAGGAAAAGGAGACGGACTCGGTATTACCAGCATGAAAGAACGCCTGAAGCTGGTGAACGGAGTACTGACCATCAACTCCGAGCTTCAGCGTGGAACAACGATACTCGCTTGTGTGCCGCTCAACTTCCAAAAGACAGCTGCTGTGGCAGGCGAATAAGGGAAAACACAAAGACGCAAAGGCACAAAGGCGCAAAGAAAACCGGCAACCGAGGTCGTTTGATGCCGGTTTTCTTTGCGCCTTTGTGCCTTTGCGTCTTTGTGTTTCATGATCGACTACTGATGCAGGCCAATCAGCACAATGTCCGAGTTATCCATTTGCCGGCTGAGGACGATTTCACGTCCATCCATGGACACGTCGAAATCCGTGATGAGAAACTCGCGGCTGAAGTTCGTGAGTTGACGCTCGACGCCGGTTTGAAGATCCCTGATCCAAAGATTCTTGTTCCAAAGCCCGCCCTTCAGGAAGACCAGCGAAGACGTTCCGGGCCCAAAGGAGAAGCGGAGTGCGCCGAGATCCAGACTCATTTCGGGCATGGAATGCGGCTGACCATCTTTGGTCATCGCCTCCACCCGGAAGGCAGTACCGACCTGCGCCCCGGCATAGACCAGGAACTGGCCGTCCGGTGACCAGACGGGATTAACGGAATACTCCGTTGTCATACGAACGGCGGAACGCCCATCCGGTGAGAACTTGAAAACTCTGGGCCCGGCCCCTTCGTCAACGGCAACAGTGATCCACTGGCCGTCCGGTGACCAGGAAGGAGCGCCTCGGACATCGAGGGAACTGCCAAGCGGCTGGATGCCCGTTCCATCGCGATTCATGATGAACAATTTCGACCGCCCGTCCTTCTCAACCACTGCCGCAATCCGCAACGAGCCGCCTCCGGTATCCACGGCCGCAGAGAGAACCCGGCCTTCGGATCCATCACGTATTTCCGTTGATGTCCCGTTCGCGAGCTTCCAGATTCCATTGTCTCCGCTTCTGGAAGAGAGGTAGACCAGACCTTCAGGTGTCCAGCGTGGAGCAAGTCCCTGTACTGTCGAAAGGGGAACACGTGTCGCGTCGGATTCCCCGGCCACACGGTTTAAAATCGGCAATCGCCACAGGTTTGCAACCGGATTCGCCACGGTGGCTACCAGCCGCTCTCCGTTCGCGCTGGACGCAATCGAAGTGTATTGCTCCACTCCGAAAGTAATGCGGCGCGAAACGCCCTTCCGAACATCGAGGCCGTACAACGAAGGGCCGGACCCATCCGGATTCCGGGCGACATAGAGAAGCATTCGATCGTTGACGAATGTCGGGTACGCGACGAGGGAATCATGGAAGGTCACTTGTTCAGGGAGTCCGCCAGGCGCCGAGGGGATTCGCCAGATGTCCATTTTGTCTGGAGGAAACCCCTGGACGAAATAGATGAAAGCATCATCCGGCGCCCAGACCTGGAAGTGACAATGCACGCCGTGCGGCGCCACATGGATCTGCCTGGCGACTCCGTCTGTGTCGATCACAAACATGGGATCGCCCGGCGGATCATCGTGGTAAATCGCGCGGCTTCCATCGGGGGAGAAAGCGATCTCGTTAGCCTCCGCGCGAAACTTGCGCAGAGAACCACCGAGGGCGGATATAGCCCAGAGGTCGACCACACCATCTTTCTTGATCTCCATGAGGATCTGTCGTCCATCATGTGTGAACTTCAGATTTCGGATTCGCGGGTTTCCCAGTTCCGGCGCAGAGCCTTTGGTTAGATTGTTGAATGGGCCGCCGCCGAATTGCGTAATCCAGACGTCCCACGGATCGAATGGGCCGCCGCGGTCCAGGAACGTCACCAGCTGCCCATCCGAAGAGATCTCGGCGCCCCACTCGTCGCCTTCAGTGTTCGTGAGCGACTTGAAACTCATCGTCTGCAGAATCTGCCAGGGATCATCATTCGCCATTCTGGAAAACCAGACGGCGGCGATTATGGCGGCCGCGGCTACAAGTGCCGCCAGCGCGATGCCGCGGCGAGATCTCTTTGGCCGCGCATCGTTGCCTGCGGGCTTCGAAGGTGGAGCCAGTGTCTCCAGCGCGAAGCTCAGATCACTCGCCGACTGAAACCGTTGTTCGGGTGTCTTCTCGAGGCAGCGGTGCACAAGTCTGGAAAGCGCGGGCGTGACCGCTGGATTCTTTTCGCTCAACTCCGCAGGTTCTGCCTTGAGAATCCCATGCAGCACTTCCGTCGAGGATTCCCCCTTGAACGGCCGGCTGCCGCTCAACATTTCATAGAGGATCACGCCGAGAACGAAGATATCGGACCGGTGATCGGCTTCGAAACCGCGCACCTGTTCCGGGGACATATAGCCGACAGTTCCCATCACCGTGCCCGGCATCGTTTCCGGTGCCGTTGGATCCTCTGCGCCTGCGTTCCGTTCCAATGCCGGTGTCTTCAGTTTCGCCAGACCAAAGTCGAGAATCTTGAGCCGGCCGTCGGTTGTGATGAAAAGATTTTCCGGCTTGATGTCGCGGTGGACCACATCTTTGGCATGCGCTGCTGCCAAACCATTTGCGATCTGCCGCGCGAAATCCAAAGCCCGCCGTTGCGAGACGGGGCCCTTTCTCAACAGGTCGCGCAGCTCTTCACCTTCGAGCAGTTCGGCGACAATGTATGGGGCCTGTTCGTGAAGGCCGACGTCGTACACGGTCAGAACATTTGGATGGTTGAGTTGTCCGGCGGCGCGCGCTTCTCGTTCGAACCGTCGCAACCATTCTGGATTCGTCGAGTACGCGACGGGCAGAACTTTCAACGCGACGTCGCGTCCCAGTCTTGAATCGCGCGCGCGATAGACTTCGCCCATACCGCCGCTGCCGATGAGCGAGACGACCTGATAGTGTCCGACCTGGCGTCCTGCCCACGATTGCTTGTGCGCAAGCGACTGGGCGGCAATATCGATCGCGGCTCCATCGATCCAGTTGTGATCTTCGGACCCGTGCACCAGCAGCGACTCCACATCGCGCCGCAACGACTGGTCGCCCCGGCAGGCGTCTGCGAGAAAAGCAGCGCGTTGCTCGGCCGGCACTTCAAGCGTGGCCCGATAGATTTGGCCCACTTCGCGATATCGTTCAGGTGTCATCGCGTTTGTCCCGGCTCAATTCACGCAACAGCCACGAGCGAGCCAGATTCCAATCACTCTGAACCGTTCGTGGTGAGACATGGAGGACCTCTGCAATCTCTGTCTCGGTAAGCCCGCCGAAGAAACGCATTTCGACAATCCGGCTTTGTCGTTCGTCGAGTTTGGCCAGACTCGTCAGGGCTTCATCGAGATCCAACAGATCGGCCAAATCGGCGCTGCCGTCGGAATGGATTGTCACCACCTGGTCGAGTGAGACTTCTTCCCATCCGCCGCCTCGCTTCTGCTGGTTTCGTGAACGAGCGAAGTCGACGAGAATGTGCCGCATCAACTGCGCAGCGACCGCATAAAAATGGGCGCGATTGCGCCAGTCCATTTGCTGGATATCGATCAGCCGAAGATAGGCTTCATTGACGAGAGCTGTTGTCTGCAAACTGTGACCGGGCCGCTCGCCGCGCATGTACGCCTGAGCCAGCCGATGCAGCTCTCGATAGACGAGTGGAGTGAGTTTTTCCAGCGCCGAACGATCGCCGTTGCTCCATCCGGCCAGCCACTGCGTGATTTCGTGTGTCAAAGGCCCGCTGACCATAGTCTGTTCTCGGTGGCGGGATTATAGCCCGCTTTCTCTGCGGGTTTTCTCCCTCAATTACGCCTTAGTGAATGAAGGGAGAACCTATGAAGAGAATTCACACGTTATGGCTGATACCGGTCATCATCTGCCTGCTTGGTTCCACGGCAGCTGCGGACGTGGTTACCGACTGGAACCGTCACCTGTTGGAAGCTCTGCGCTTGTCGAATACACCGGCCCAGGAGGCAACGAGGATTGGAGCCATCGTCCAGGCCGCGGTGTTCGATGCCGTTAACGGAATCGAAGGCCGCTACTCGCCGATTCACGTGCCGCCAGCCATGGACAGGAGTGCTTCAAGGCGGGCCGCCGCCATTCAGGCAGCATACGGCACGATGGTCGTATTATTTCCGTCTCAAAGACTGGTTCTGGATGCCAAGCGCAAGGTCTCAATCGATGATTTGGCTCGGGATGGCGCAGCATCGATTGCGAAGGGCATCGAGTGGGGTCAAAAAGTCGCTGATGCCATCCTGCTGTGGCGCAGCACCGACGGTTTTACTCCTCCGCCTCCGCCGTTTTTGGGCGGGAACGCCGTCGGTCAATGGCGTCCGACGCCACCGGCTCTTGCTTCAGGCGCCGGCCCTCAGTTCGCAACCATGAGGCCGTGGGTCATTCCTTCGCCGTCAAGCTTTCGGCCTGCGGGTCCACCGGCTTTGAATAGCTCGCGATACACCCAGGACTTCGATGAAGTGAAACGCATGGGCAGCATCTCCAGCACTGCCCGCACGGCCGATCAAACCCTGACCGCATTCTTCTGGGCATCCACAACTCCGGTCTTTTTGTGGAACAACGTTGCCGCGTCGTTGCTGGAGAAGCGGCATACCCAACTTTCCGAGAGCGCGCTGGTGCTGGCCGCAATGAATGTGGCCATGGGGGATGCAACGATCAGCTGTTGGGACGCCAAGTATACGTACGTGTTCTGGAGACCCGTTACCGCGATTCAATTGGCCAGCCCAACGGCCGCCGATCCAACATGGACGCCGCCGATCGCGACACCGGCACATCCCGAGTATCCGTCCGGCCATTCCTGTAATAGTTCCGCTGCCGCGTACGTGCTCGCTGCGTATTTCGGCAGGTCGATACCATTCACCATGGAGTCGGAGGTCATGATCGGAGTCACACGCCGGTTTCTTGGCTTCGCGCACGCCACCTCTGAAGTGAAAGATGCGCGCGTATTCGGAGGAATGCACTTCCGGTTTTCCTGTGACGACGGCGAGAAGATCGGAATCGATGTCGCGAGGTATGTGCTGGAACATGCTTTCCAACGATGACTAAATTCGGGGACGGTCGCCTAAACTCCCTAATTGCAGTTCAAATTAGGGAGTTTAGGCGACCGTCCCCGAATTGCTTCTGGCAGCTGTCCCGCTTAGAATCGAGAGCGCAAAAGAAGGAGACAACAACATGCGACGGTTAATGCGGCTCGTGAGCCTGGTCCTGGGTCTCAACGTGTTCGTGGGCTTTGCTCACGCGCATCATAGTCAGGCCGGTATCTTCGATTCGAGGAAAACTGTCGAAGTCAGCGGCGTGGTCAAGTCCGTGTCGTGGCGCAATCCGCATGGACAGATCCTCCTGGCCGTGAAGGATGAGAAAGGCAAAGAGACCGTTTGGGATGCCGAAACGGCGTCGATCAGCATTCTGCGGAATCGGGGCGTCGACGGAAGCTCAATCCATGTCGGCGATCAAATCACGATCGCGGGCTCGCCATCGATGCGCAACCGGCCTGAGATTCTTGCACGCAGCGTCCTGTTGCCGAACGGCAACGAGTTCACGTTCGGGTCGACCAACCCATACTTCGCAGCCGGGAAAGCGGGGCGTCTGGTCGGGGCTGCAAAGATCGATGCCGATGTCGCTGCCGCGAAAGCCAAAGCCGACGGTCTCTTCCGCGTCTGGTCCACGATCATGAGCGACCCCGCCGCGTTTCCGATGTTCAAAGGAGGCTATCCGCTGACCGCCGCCGGAACGGCCGGGCTTGCGAAGTGGAATCCGCGCGACAACATCCTTCTGAAGTGCGGCACGAAGGGCACGCCGCTGATCATGATTTCTCCGCTGCCGATGGAGTTCACCAGGAAGGGCGATACCATCATCATGCGGCTCGAAGAGTACGACACGGTGCGCACGATCCACATGAATCCGAAGGACGTGGCACCGGCGAAGCACACGTTGTACGGTTATTCGCGCGGCCGTTGGGAAGGCACGACGCTGGTGGTCGAGACCGATCACATTGCGGCCGGCTACTTCGATCACGAGGGCACGCCACAAAGCGACCAGATCAAGACCGTCGAACGATTCATCCCGAACGCGGACTACAGCCGTCTCGACTACACCCTGACGACGACGGATCCCGTGAACTTCACGCGGGCCTTCGAACTCAAGCGTTACTTCGTGTGGAAGCCGGAGAACAGCGTACATCCGTATGAGTGCCTCGATCGTTTCGTGCCCGGCAAATAACCGATCGTGATTCACTGGAACCTTTCAAGGGCGCATTGACAGCCGCTGGACGGGCCGGTATGTTCGAGTCCTCCCCCTTGTGAGAGCCAAAACGTTTAACCCACCTACTGAAGGAGTTGCCATGAGAAGTATCGTGTTAGGCCTCGTGTTGATTGCGTTGTTGACTGGATCTTGGACAATGATGGACCAGGCCTTCGCGCAGGTTAAGAGTAACGACAACAATATTGCGGTTATGGATAACTGCGATCCCTCGGATCCTGGCTGGCTCCCAACGGGCGGTTGCCTGCTGAAGAAAGGAAGCGTCTCGTTCGCGGAGTTTGGAAATCTTCTTTTCAGTCCGCTGGCGGGAACGATCCCTCAGGGTCATCCGTCCTGGCGGAACGAACCTGCATATATTTCGACTCCTGCCGGAAAGACAGTGCGAATCACGAACTGGGGCGGCAGGACGCACACGTTAACGAAAGTCGCAAACTTTGGAGGAGGATTTGTTCCTGGGCTCAATGGCTCACTTGTTCCGGCGACCGAATGTAATCCAGGAACGGTTGTCTTCCTGCCTCCAGGAGGGACGCAGCAAATCGACAACCTCGCCCCCGGCACGCATAAGTTCATGTGCTGCATCCACCCCTGGATGCATGCAGTGGTCGAGGTCGAGTAGCTGGGAAAATGGGGTCGTACGACCCCATTTCGTTTCTTACTCCCCGAACTGATAGAAGATGCCGCCGGCGAATCGAACGTAGGTATTCGCGCCGGCAAAAACCATGAATTCAAGTTGGCTCCTCCCATCGGGATATAAGAAAGGTCTCCGGACAAGATCAGGTTGTCGGTAATCGGCGTGCCGATGCTTCCGCCGAAAGACCCGTGGGAACCTACTTCCACTGACTATCCCAGTATTGCCGGTCACTTCGATGTTTTGGGCATAAGTCGGGATACCCGTCATCACAACGAAAGCCATAATGGCGACCAAACGTCCTGAATTCACAATCTTCATTCCCATCTCTTTTTCCTTTCTAAGTTCGACTTCAGTGTCACCGAACTCCTATCCGGCCGACCAACTTAGAGCAGGGACATGAGATTTCCAAATTCCGTGGGCGGCACTCTGCGTGCTTCAAGCGACTGTCAGATCCCCCAAAAGGAAACCGGATGCAGATCATCGCGATCAGGACACACGATCTACGGTAACGGATGGAATTCAGGTAAACGAGCTCGCGCAAGACGACATGCTATCGATTACAACCACGAACAACACATACCACGTGACCGTAATCGGTCCGGAGACTGCACAGGTTCGAGGCCGCGGTGGTGATTTTTTTCGCAGGGACACGCTTGCTCAGATCGCCGGCTCTTCTTTGAATTCGTCGATCAAACCTTTCGGCATTTACGTTGGCTATTCCATCGAGTTTTTCGTGCATGCGATGCGTGTCAAAACATCGCCGGTCCGCGTCATTCGTGTGTTATCGGAATCTGAAAGAGTTGCCTGACGCGCGTAGCGCCGGTGGTCGGATCACGCGCTTAGTTCTGCGGAGCAGGCGCTATTCCCACCCTCCGTTGCGCTTCTCCACCGGGAGGATTCTCATGAACGCTTCCACCGCGTGGATTTTGCCGTCGTAGACCTTGAACGTCTCCCACACCGTGAGCTGGTCACCGCCGCTCTCGCGCACGCCCCAGGCCATGCGCAGCCAGACGATGCCCATGCGCTCATCGACGGCGATGACGCGCGTTTGCACGTCACCGAGCCGATTGAAAATCGCGAGCGATTGAGTCGAGATGTTCTGGCAACCGGGGGCAAACTTGCAGTCGGGACCTGCCATCACCTGGCCGTTTTCGAAGCGATAGGCATCCGCAGCGAAGGGCGCGTTCACGTCGGCGAAAGTCTTCGCGGCGTTGAGCCCGGCCGGATAATGCAGCGCCGCCTTGGTGGCCTCGTCGCGGGTCGAAAGCTGCTCGGGGCGCGGCGCGTAGTTTGTCACTTCGCTCGGCGCGCTCAGGCCATCGATGTTGAAGATAAGCCCTTCTGATCTGCTGCGCGTGGCGACGAGTTCGACCTCGGTCAGCTTGTCCGCGACGACCTTCAGCCGCACCACCAGCAGCACGGGCGCTCCACTCTCCTCCACCACGACGTGGGCGCCGGCCACGCCGGCGCGCTCATCGATAATGTCCTGGCGAAAGCCGCTCAGGCGCGTCACCGTGTTGACAAGGCCGACTTTCGCGAGCGGCTTCTCGACGGCGTCTTCGGTCACACGCAGCGTGTCGGCGACGGGCAGTCCGCGCACGTCGTGCTTCAGGAAGGCATACAGCAGCTGCGTGACCCTGGCGCGCAGACATTCGCGGTCGCAGGTGGTGGCGCGTTGTGCCGCGTTCGCGGTGACGCCCCACACGTAAACCGCCAGCAGCAATCCAAGGATCGTCTTGTTCTTCATCGTCATTCCCCTCACTTGCGTTATCGATGCCATCTCCGGTCGCGGGTTCAGTGTACGCCGGTTCGGCCGTTCTGCAGGCGGCTGAACGCACTGCTATGAAAAAGCGTGCCGTATTTTTTCGGGTTAGACGGCTCCCTCGAATCTGGTCAAAGCAGTTATCGGGAAGTGATCCGTTTAGGTTTGCGTTCTCCCATTTCCGATTCCAGGCTCGCCAACTCGCTTTCCGGCACCCAGAAGAACAATTCATTCCCGTCAAGGTCGTTGATGACCAGGGTGGGTTTCCCCCATCGGGTGAGCGCGCGTACCCACGGTGGCTCATGCGCGATGGTGGCCAAAAAACAGACCATCGCCATCAAGGTCTTTGATCACGAAGCCCCTGAGACCATCATCGCTGTCCGATAGAGGTACGGAAAACGCAACGCCGCGCGACGCGAACTCCGCCGCCAACCATGATCATCGCCCCGTCGCGGCGGACAATCCCGAAAAACTCGTCCTCAGGGGTTGGGCCGCGAAACGTAACTTTAAAACCCAGCATATCGCGATAGAAGGAGAGCGCCGCCGGGACGTCAGCGACGATAAAGAACGGTGAGATGCTGGAGATCATGGTTATCTTGAGAGACATCTTAACATCTTGAGACCGGCAGTATTCTGTAGTAGATCTGGCCTACTCCACAGTGCAGACTGTGGTGAATCGACTGGAAGGGAAGAAAGCCATTCGGCGAATGGATGATCGAGAGCGGCGCTAATCTCAAGAAACGTATCGAAGCGATAATGAGCGGCCGGATCGCGCCAGGGCTCAACTTTGCCAGGAAGGCAGTTTTGTCCATCGCAGGTATCGCTGCCATAGCAGCACCCATCGCCATCGGCGCGGCCCAGGCGCCGCCAATCCGTACACAAGCCGCGGAGCAGAAGAAGTTTGCATTCGAAGCGGCCAGCATCAGACTGGCGTCACCCGACGCGGTGCGCAACCAGGTGATACAGACCAGCCCGAATCGTCTGCAGATCCCCAGCATGACGCTGATGGCGCTGGTGTACGCCGCGTACGGTTCTGGAGGACTCAACACGTCGATGCGTGTCACGGGCGGTCCGGACTGGATCAATAAGACGGCCTTTTTCATCGAAGGTGTCGCATCGGAGCCAGCCACGGCGCTGCAACTGCGGCTCATGCTGCAGACGCTCCTCGAGGAGCGCTTTGCGTTGAAGATCCGCAACGCGACCGAGGACGCCGACGTGTTGGCGCTGGTGTTGGACCGAAGCGACGGGACCCTCGGTCCAAAGGTCAAGAAGTGGGATGGCACCTGTCCCCGGGTCATGCCGATGTTGTATCTCCAGGCGCCACGTCGCCCCCTGCAGGGGCCGGCTTCGAAGGTGGAGGATCCTGCCTTGCCGTACTGTCCCACCGGCTATGGACCAGGTGGGATAAGAGTCGATGGCGCCACGATGGCCACGGTCGCAGAGATGCTCTCACTGCCGCCGGCGCGGGCGTTGCTGGGCAGAATCACTCAGGATCGCACCGGCCTGACAGACCGCTACACGATGGAACTGGACTACCCGTTTGCCCCGTCGCCTGCGGCCGCTGCCGGTGCGCCACCAGAGTTTGCGGGGCCTTCCTTGTTCACAGCCGTTCAGGAACAATGGGGATTACGGCTGGTGCCGAGCAAGGGGCAGGTGAAAGTCATCGTGGTCGAGAGCGCGCAGCCTCCGACTGACAATTAGCAGTCTCGCCTCCAACATCTCACTCAAGCGGCACGACGATCTGCTTCCGTACCCAATTCTCCGGCCAGACTATGAATCCTCTTTGAAAACATGAGCCAGGAAAAGCCGTGCAGGATGAGTTCAACCCCGATAGCCACACCAAGGAACCACAGGCTGGTGGTCTCCCAGTTTCTCACCAACATTGCACCCAGCGCAAAAGTCACAATTCCGCTTAAGAGCGCCCAACCCCAATAGGGAAACCGCATGACAATGGATGCAATCGACCTGAAAAGACCGGCGGCGATCAGTATTGTGCCAATCAACAGGGTGATAGCTACAGCGCCTGACACCGGATTGCTAAGGGTCGCAATTCCCGCCATGATGCTGAGGACTCCGGCGGCCAAAGTGAGCAGGAAACCACTCCATTTGCCGGTTAGAAATGAGAGGATGACCATACCGGCGCCAGCGGCGAGTAATATCCAGCCCAGAAACACAACGGACAGCATGGTTGTAGCAACTGCTGCGTAAGAGGCTATCGCGCCCAGCAGTACCAGGAAAACTCCCAGCGCGGTATACCACCCCCGCTTGCTATCAAGTTCCGCCAACGGTGTCGTATCGAAGAAGCTTGCATTGCTCATATAAGACCCTTTCATGCTTTTAATTCTTAGACGAGGACGCATCGTCTAAGTTTTATAGAGCGTGAGGAGGTGACCAATGAGCTCCACGGGCCAAAACGCACCACGACAAAAAGGAACGGCGCCCGCCACGATGCCACCTCGCAAAACGTGGGCATGGTTTTTGTTTGCGGTCATTCTGAATTACATGTTGTTCCGATTCCTTATCCCTGCCGCCGCTACGCCGGTCGCGGTACCCTACACGCTCTTTAAGGAAGAGGTTCATAAAGACAACGTCAAGGCAATCTATAGCCAGGGTGAGACGATCACGGGCAAATTCTCATCGCCCGTCACCTATCCGCCATCTCCGCCGTCGAGCGATACGAACGGCAGCGCACCCGGCGGCGTGTCCAAAAAGGTGACTGACTTCACGACGATATTGCCGACTTTCGTCGATCCTGGCCTGGAAGCAGTCCTGATCGAGCACAAGGTCGAGATCAGCGCCGAACCCATCCAGAAAGGGAGCAGCCCATTGGCAACCCTCTTTTTCGGGTTTGCCCCCGCCCTGCTCTTGATCGGTTTTTATGTTTGGATGTTCCGGCGGGCCGGGCAGCAGGGCGGAGGCATGAGCGGTCTCATGGGAATCGGCAGAAGTAAAGCGCGCCGCTACGATCAGGAAAAGGAGACGAAGGTAAGCTTTGACGACGTCGCCGGTATTGAAGAGGCCGAAAACGAGTTGGTCGAGATTGTTGACTTTCTCAAGGATCCCCAAAAGTACACGCGTCTTGGTGGCACTGCTCCTAAAGGTGTACTGCTCGTCGGCGCACCGGGCACCGGCAAGACCTTACTCGCGAGAGCAGTCGCAGGTGAGGCCGGTGTGCCTTTCTTCTCGATGAGCGCCGCGGAGTTTGTGGAGATGATTGTTGGAGTCGGCGCCGCGAGAGTGCGCGACCTCTTCAAGCAGGCACGCGAGAATGCTCCTGCGATCGTCTTTATTGACGAACTCGACGCGATCGGGCGTGCTCGAGGTCAAATGCCGTCGATCGGAGGCTCGAGCGAACAGGAACAAACCCTGAATCAAATCCTCACGGAGATGGACGGCTTTTCCAGTCGCGAAGGCATTATTATGTTGGCAGCGACCAACCAGCCCGATGTGCTCGACAAAGCGCTGCTACGGCCCGGACGATTCGACCGCCGAGTAGTTGTAAATCTCCCAGACAAGACGGGACGCGAAGCCATCCTCAAAGTACACACGCGCAACGTTCCGCTGGCAAACGATGCGAGCCTGGCGGAGATTGCGGGCACGACGCCCGGTTTCTCGGGAGCGGACCTTCGGAACCTGGTCAACGAAGCTGCATTGTTAGCGGCGCGGCGAAACCAGAATGATGTCCGCAATAAGGACTTTATGGATGCGCTGGAGAAGATTGTGCTCGGCCCGGAACGCCCCCTTCTGCTGAGTCCCGCCGACAAAGAGCGCATCGCGTATCACGAAGGAGGACACGCTATTTTGGGCCTCGTCGTGCCCGGCGCGGATCCGGTAAACCGCGTGACAATCGTGCCGCGCGGGCAGGCGCTCGGAGTCACCTATCAGCGGCCGGACAGCGATCGCTACAACTATCCCGAAGCCTACCTCCACGCGAGAATCGTCGGAATGCTGGGAGGGCGCGCTGCCGAGGAGATTGTCTACGGCACGAAGACCACGGGAGCCGAGAGCGACATCGAACAGGCTACCGCGCTGGCACGCCGAATGGTCACGCGGTGGGGTATGAGCGACCGCCTGGGTTTGGTGCAACTGGCTCCGCCCGAGAATCCCTACTTGAATGTCTCTGCCGGTTACACGGGTGCACATCACAGCGAAGAAACAGCAAAAGCCATTGACGCTGAAGTGCTCAAAATCATTGGCGAGAGCCACGAAGAGGCGAAACGTCTGCTGATGGGGCATCGTAAACAGCTCGATGCCATCGCCGAAGCATTGGTAGCTCGCGAAACTCTCAACGAGCAAGAGATCCTGGAAGTCACCCGATTGCCGCGGGCGCGTGCTCTTGAAGCAGGAAAACTATCGAATCCGGATTCTGGCCGTGAAGCTGTCGATAAGGAGAACTGGCCAACGAGAGTCTCTTCTAGACGATGATTTGCAGTTCAGAATGTGATGCCGCCACCTACATCGCCCGCGACTCCGAATTCTACGCAGCGTCCTTTGTTCAAGAAGTCCGCGATGTAGCCGCGTCGCTCACCGATTTTGCGGAGCGTTTTTTGTACGGACTTTGCTCCTGGGGGTCACTTCTAAAACCGATATCCGATTCGGACCGATCCCTGGAAGACGGGATTCCAGCCCGCTCGGATCTCCGGAGCGACAAAGATGTGTTTGGAAAGAGCGATTTTCACGCCGCCACCCACACTCGCCGTGAAACTTTCGGACCTCCATCCCTGACCCCAGTTACTTCGCAGCATTCCGCCGCCTCCGGTAACGTAAGATGTCATACGGCCTGAAGGCTTGAAGTCGTAACTGGTCATCAAAGACAGCGTCATGTCCCGATCCCTCGTGGTTCGGCTGCAACCACAGCCACTTTGCGCGCCGATGTGATAAAGGAATTCGGGCCCGACGCGGAGCCCCGCCACCAGACGCACATCAAATGCTCCGCCAACAGTGGTGTGCCTCGTGTAATCGGAGCCGAATCCAATCAAACCCACCACTCCGCTCGCCTCGACTCTGCTCCAATTAAATTCCGGCTGCGCCCAGGCATTAATGCCAAAGCTAAGAATGAAAACCATCGTCGTAAGTGTTCGCATCGTAACCTCCTTTGCCTCGACCAGCCCGGAGGCTGAATCGTCGGCAAAAGGTAATGCGATAACTGTCGGAGAAAACTGGCAGGCGGAGATCGGTTCTTGGATCTTGGGGCTTTGATCGTTTTACTTGCCAGTTTTCCGTCAGGGTTCCCGCATTTACCGGCAGGAGGATCTATGAAAACTCACAACACAATTGCCACATTAGTTCTGGTTTCCCTCGTCGGACTTGGCGGACCGCTTTCACTCAGGGCGCAGGATCGGTCGGACTTCACGGAGCTCCAGACCACACTTAAAGTGGAATGACACGATCATTGTAACGACTACGGGCGGAAACACCGTAAGAGGCAAAATGCTCGAGATATCGTCCGAGAGAATCACATTGAAGATAAAGAATGCGCCGCAGACAATCACCGAGTCCCAAATCACGAAAGTGCAACGAAGGAAGAATGGAGTTCTTCTCGGCGCACTCATAGGAGCCGGTGCGATGGTTCCCGTTGCAATCGCCTTCGCCTCATATTCGGCCAACGAGGGCGGTAATTCGGCGGAAGCCCTGATTCCACTCGCCGCCGGAATCGGGATTGGAGCGGGCATCGATGCACTGATCCCATCCCACAAGACTCTCTACCAACGCAGTCCAAAGAATCGTGTCAGCGTGACTCCGCTTCTTGATCGCAAAGGAGGCGTCGGCGTGAAAGTGGGGTTCAACTTTTGATGCGAACTAATTTGAGCCAGATTTGTATGCTTTGTAGGCGAATGAAAAGGCGGCTTATTCAGCCACCCTTTATTGCGTGGGAAGGATTTGAACCTCCGACTTTGGGAGTCGCAGGAGACTAGCGGCTGGAATCGGACCCGCTGCAACGAGCTTTTTGTCGCGTGAGTTCACCACCAGATTCAATCCTTCAAGCGTGCGTGCCCCAAGCAACAGCAGGTCACCCTTTCCGCGAATACGACCTCCTCTGTTGTGAAAGACTCTCCGATCCTGATAATCGCGAATCCAGCGCTCCGTGTGATTTCCTGGCCGTTGGCCATGATAAACGGCAGGTCTTTCTTCTCGCGCAACTCCGATTCGTTCCAGGATTGCCTCCGGAACCCACGTGTATTCACTCCCGGTATCGACCGGGATCCTGGGAATCCGGAACTGCTTCTTTCGATCAGAGTGGTTTTGAACGATGCAATGTGTCCAGAACGTGCCCATCGTGGGACGAGTTTTAGCACGGAGGCTCCACACCGGCATTGAGCTCAGCCTCTCTCATTGTGAGTTTGACACTTTCAATCCTGCGAAAATGAATCACGAAAAAGTGGCTCAGGTATGAGGTGCAGTGTTTTTGTCTGTTCGATCGGTATAGTTATCGGCAGCAAATGAGCGATGCCTTTTCCATAGTGTCGATCGAAATGCCAGCGGCCAGTCCCGGGCTCCGAGCAGTACCACTCGACGAATTCAGTGATGGCGTGATCGTAGGTCCGTGGCCGCTTTTCGATGTGAGCGTGTTGAGAACGGCGGATTTCGCCGGTTCCAGCTCCGGCAACGCGAGGACGCGTTTCGGTAACTTCCAGGCGCAGATACCGTAAACTGGATTGTGTAAGGAGGCTCTCTAATGCCCTCTCTCGACTGGTCTCAATGTCCGGGCGTTGAACGCATTCCTGGCAAGGTGAGCGGCGCGTGGGTGTTCACGGGAACGCGCACACCCGTCGCCATCGTGTTTGAAAACCTGGAGGACGGCATGACCATTGACGAGGTGATCGAACAGTTCCCGGTCACTCGGGAGCAGGTGAAGGGAGTACTGGAATTTGCCGCTCGAAGCCTGGATGTTCCCATTCCCAGCGTTGATGCGAGTTCTGTTCGACAACGGGACGCCAAGAGGCGTAGCCGGCGCTTTGACGGACCACATGGTCGAAGAAGCCCGTTCGCGTGGCTGGGACACTCTCGGGAACGGTGAACTTCTGGACGCTGCCGAAGCAGCCGGATTCGATGTCTTTCTCACGACCGATCGGAACATCCGTTACCAGCAGAATCTGACCGGCCGTAAAATCGCCATCGTCATTCTCGACAAGGCCCGGATGCCGCCGCGCAATTCGTCGCAGAGGGACCAGAGGGAAGAGTAGAGTTCGGATTTTTTAAGGGCCATTATTCGTCTGGGATTCTTCTATTCCGTCTAAATTACGACTGCATTTCGGCAGGTGATCTTAGCGCAGTGTAAGCACTAACCCAAGGGAAGTGAGTGACTAGGCAGAGGGAGCTGGTCTACGGCGAATGGAAATCCGCGCAACAAAAACAGCCGCCTTTGCGGCGGCCTCCAACTGCGGGGAAGGATTCTCCGCGACGGAATGAAATTTAACCGCGCTCACGCGAATCAAGATTCCTTCGAGAGATTCGAGCCCTTGAATTGCGGCATGAATGCGAGTTGCTTGAACTCGATAATCTGGATCGACGGTGCAAACAACAATTCCCGAATGGGCCGGCGATGTTTCGTGGAGTCGAACAAAATGCTTCCGATTGAGGGTCAGAAGTGCACGCCTCTCAGAATGTGAATATCGGAGAACGTCTTCGTCAGGGATTTTGCGCTTAGATTGGCCCGCGTCGTGAGACGTCAGGACGTCATGGCCCATTTCTCGTAGAGCCTCGACGACAGGCAACGGAAAGTTTTCATTGCTGGATAGCCTCGCCAATGACTATGCGGCCTCGTTCTCTTTGATTTGCTGCTCAATCTCCTGTCGATGGCCGCGAACGTATGACCAGGCGTTCGCCAGGTCTTCTGCCCGGAGGTTTGGATAACTACGTAAAATGTCAGCTTCACTTGTGCCAAGTCGACGAGTCTGCTCTAAAACCCATACAGGTATGCGCGTCCGCACGATGCAGGGTTCACCACCGCTCACGCGTGGATCTGTCTCGATTCCGGGAAAGGCCTCGCCAATATCCCGCACGACCCACTGCAAGAGTTGGGCTTTCTCAGACTTTGTCATTTCCGAAAGCAGCCGTTCAACTTCGTCCATCTTACTCATCGCGTAATTATAGCTCCGGGTGCTTTTGACAACGTAAAAGGAGCCCGCCCCGATCGAACAAAAGGAGCCCACCCTTTTGTTAATGGTTAAAGTTAATCGCCGCCGCCGGGCTTA
>Ga0137464_1000192_pt1 | contig 20316 bp, 28 predicted proteins | sample EasRivERMGT814_2_FD_102306 | JGI IMG/M metagenome (GOLD analysis project Ga0137464, IMG submission 102306) | Soil microbial communities from meander-bound floodplain in the East River, Colorado, USA - East River MetaG ERMGT814_2 | ecosystem: Environmental > Terrestrial > Soil > Floodplain ...
ATGTACTGGTGTCGCTCGTTCGTTCGGTACGTCGATAGGCGTGAGCGGATATTTACTAATGATGCGAACACCCGGACCGTCATCACCACCGGTGATCTGACCGATCATGCGTCCGGACCACCAGATCTCGATGACGTTAGCACCGGGAATCATTGTATGAGGTGCGAGTCGAAGCTCGGTCTTCACTTGACACGCTCCACCGTCAACGGCCCACCAGCCACGGGTGGGAAAGCACAGTTCACGATGTTATCGCCCATGTCGTTGAGGATCGGGATACCACCACGAGCCTCGCACAGGTTGACCACCTCTTGTCGTTGCTTCATCGTCTCAGGTGCCACACACTGGTTGTTTATCAATGTGACCGCAAAGAACAGTGCAAGTTTCATTTCACTCCTCGGTTAGCGCGTGTATCCACGCAGACGTTGTCCAGTTTGCCAGGTCTTCTTTGTTTCGAAGCGCCTTCATGATGATGTGATCGACGGTCTTCTGTCCTGTGGGTCCGGTGGCGACGATGTCGGTGTATGAAACATGATGTGTCTGACCTGGCCTGTGTACCCGGTCCTCTGACTGAAGACGCGTCTTAAGGCTGAAATCGTTGCTGAGGTATAGCACCACGTGTGCAGCCGTCAGGTTCAGACCCATCGACCCGGTTGCGGTGGTTCCCACGACGATCACCGGTCCATCAGGTGTCGTGGTGGGTGACAACAAACGAATCGAGTCTTCTCGTTCACCCGCCTTCACGAGTGTGGACACACCCTCGATGGTCTTATAACGATCGTGTGATTGACCACCCCAGAGTGAACCGACAGCCACGTGTGGGAACGCAACCTTCAACTCTCTTACAACACGTGCGAGTTCTGGCCGGAATCGACACCACGTTAATAGTTTAAGGTTAGCATCCTCTTCTAATCGAAGCTTGACCCAGTCGAGATATGCCGTTAACTTTTCGCGTCCAATCTCCTGAATGGCGTTTGGAGGACCCATTCTCCGGTCGATTAGTTGCTCAGGACTATCGGTCTGAGTCCTTGGTATAAAGGATGGACGAGACGTATCGAGGTCTAACTCGTCCTCACTATCCGTTAGGTCGAATGTATCTTGTGATTCAGCCTGCTGAACACCGCCTAGAAATCCAGATGTGATCTGTGCGAGCCGCATACCTTTCACAACCGCTTGGGCCGATACGCTCACAGCGTCGTGAGCCAGCCACGCAACCATCTCGTCTCTCATCTCACGATAGATGCCCCACGTGTGAGGTGTGAGTGGGATGTTGAGGATGATCGGTGGTAACTTTTCGGGTAAATCCAGACAGTCTTTTTTCAAGCGACGCAGGACGTAAGGTGCGAAACGCTGTTGTATGTCGGGTAGGTTGCGCCAGCCTACGATCTGCTTGCCGAGGAAACCTCCAAGCACAGCATACTTTGAGCGAAAGTGAAAGTACGTCTTACACTCGAGGATCTTAGGCGTTAGCAGTTGACCCTGACTAAAGAGGTCTGCCGGAGAGTTCGCGATGGGCGTGCCGTTAAGCAAGATGATTCGACCGCAGGCCTTCCGAAGAAACATGCAGGCCTTCGTCTGCTCGGCGCGATAGTTCTTAACGGCTGAGGACTCATCGAGGATGAGTAGCGTATCACCACCACAGAACGGTAAGAGCTGTTGGAGTCGCTGCTTAGAAGTTCGAATGAACTCGTAGTTCGTAACCATCCACCGTAAGTGAAGTCGGTTCTTTTCGATCTTCTGACCCATGGTCCACACACGCATACGTCCGTGAAACTCTGTCACAGAGTGGGGTATGTTCAGCCAAGCATGCTTCTTGATCTCACCTAGTTCCTGGTCGAACCAGACGCCACGAACGGCTGCGGGAGTGATGATGAGGACCTTACTAACGACGTTATTTTGATAGAGAACCTGCGCGGCGTCGATGCACTGCTTAGTTTTACCTGCGCCCATCTCATCTGTGATGAAGAAGAACGGATGTGAGATGAGTTTTTCAATGCCGACAACTTGATGATCGTAAGGCGGTATCCGACACTGAGAGAGATCAGTCATCGCTGTTCAGGTTTTAAGCCTTTAGCCTGCATTCGTCGTGTATCTCGTTCGAGGTCTGTTTCCCACTGGTCACAGACCGTCACCACATGGTCATACGCAGGATGGTAAATCGGGATAACTGTGCTGCAATCTTTCCCACACGTCACATGCCTGATTTCCATCCACCCTGGCTCATGTTTAAGTATGTCATGACTACGCAAACAACGGCGGTCCAGACACGCGGGCACACTACACCCAGTCATGAACAGCATCATTGAGATGAGACACAACTTCTTCGTCACAGCATCACTCGCGCCAAACCATCACTCGTCTCAACCTCGAGGAACAGGCACGACTCACGCCCGATCATCTTGGCTTTACCGCCCTTCTCAACGGCAGTCTTGATCTTCTCAAGTGACTCGGGTGAACGCCACCGAAGTGCACCTGCGATGGCCGTCTTCAGATCGGGCTTGACGTCCTCCTCCACAAGGATCGCGATCTGTTCTGCTAGTGCGGTCTTGAGCTGTCGGACCTCACCGTCCGGCGCCGTCTTAAGCACTACCTCACCCCACGACTCGAACCACGCCCAGATGAAGAACGGGATCGTAGGATCGTTTTTAAGTGCGATGACCAGCTGTTCGTAGAACTCACGAAGCTGTTTCACGGGTGCGGTCAACAGTGGGTTGAGATGCTCTTCCATCTCGAACTCACACTGGTCGATGGGTGCCTTATCATGGGATGTTGATAGTCCACGAATGATCGGTACCCAACGCTCCACCATCTCTTGCACGTTCATTTGTGTCCTCTTCTTACGTGTTGGGTACTCAGACGCGAACATTATCAACGCTCGAAGATCTTCGAGTGAACGACAGCCGCCGTCTTTTGAAAACCGCGGCATTTGTCGTGAGAGTGTCTTTGCCGTTTGAATCTGATCCCAGATGCTCATCACGACATCGCGTACCGACATCTCGACTTGCGATTCATTCACAACACTCTGTTGCGTCTCATCCACGTCGGTGTTGTGACAGACGAAGGTGGTCATGTATCTTCACCTCCGCATTCTTGCCATTCAGCTTCAGTCCATGTTTCAACGATCGCACTTTTGACTTTTATGATACAGTCTTCACACAGTTGTCCGGTGCCGATGCCATCGTTGAACTCATCTTTTTCAAGCAGCACATGACGCGTGGCGACATTCGTGCACAGGTCACACTTCTTCATCAAGTATCCCGGTTAGTGATTAAGTGACACGTGCCACTCAATGTGGCGATCGATGTATGAAGTTTCAACGAGTGCGGCACAACGACCACATATGGTGATGGCGACCGGCGTGCTAAATTCAAGTGAAACTAATCTTATGTGTTCTGCACCGAATCGACACTCGTCTCTGATCTCTTCCTCACGACGTTCTCCACGAATTTGTTCACGCTCTGGTGGTCGTGATGGTCGTGATGGCACAACTCTTACTCTTGGCACAAACGAAGGACGGCCATCTTGACTCATATTTCCTCAAAGAATGTTAACAGCTCTGTGTTATCATAGCGATTAGCAAGCTTCTCATCAGATGATCAACCCGTCCTCGAGCATGACAGTCACACCATCTTTCGACTCGGCAACCCACTCAACCCAGAGTTGAGCGTCTTGTGCCGTCGCCTGTTCGGTGATGGCCTTAAGCCCGTCACGATCGAGCATGTTACCGTTTCGGATCAACAGCACTTTGAGCGTTGGGTTGAGTGCGAGCCCAATGGCAACCGAGACCTTGATCTGTTCGCTACTGCTGGCTTGGTCAAACGGCACACCGTTTAACATCACACCATCCTCACCAAGGCTCAAGCCCGACACTGGGTACTGAACGGCCTCGAGTGCGGCCTGCTTACCGGCGACTGCGTCATCGACCATCTTGTCGTGAAGTTTGACGTTATGTCCGATCGCATCCACCTCGGCGGCCATCTCGCTGTACTTCTTATTAGCCCTAAACTTAATGTTGGCGGCCTCGATGGCCTCCAGTTTTTGCTGAATGACGCTAACGTCAGGGATCGCAGCCGTAGCCTCAGCCTCTACAGTGATCAAATTCTTGACGTTCACGTTTTCCTTTTCAAGTGATGACGTCGCAGTCGCAAGTTGTTCTTGCGCGTGTTCGAGTGATCGCTTGAGCTCTTCGATTCGTAGCTCATTCAACTGAACTACGTCAGCGATTCCTTGTGCCTTGCTTCTCGCCTTTTCAACCTTCTGACCTGCCTCACGTGCGACCTTACGAAGCTCTTCGGCCTGAAACATGTCCTTCGAGACTTCAGCGATTGACAACTCTTCGTCCGGCGCGTCCTTGTGAGTTGGCATCGCAAGCAACTGAGCGGTCTTGATCTCATATGAGCGCTTGAGGATCAAACGAGACGCACTGGCGTCCTTACGCGTCGAGTCGAAGCCAGAGGTGTCGAGGTTGACGAGACGACGAAGAGATTCGTGTTGTTCCTTAGCCGTCGCACGAGCAAACTGCAGCGGGTCGAACGTTAGCTTTCCGTAAAGCTTATCTAGCACAGCCTGAGGTGATGGGTAACGGGCGCCGTCTTTGTTTGTGACGGTGAGCGTGGAACGTGTCTCTGTCCAGCCTACGATATTCTCAGGTATGGCAGCCTTGTCTTCATCTTTGCGAATAGGTTCACGTGTGAACTTGCGTGTGACGATAAGATCACCAAGGTCAACAACGACCTTTGCCTGCGTCTCACCGTTACGAATCGGTTGTGACGGCACGAGCTTCTCACCGCCGAGTGCGTAGGCGATGCTGTCAAGCACCGAGCTCTTACCCGCGCCGTTCTTACCGGCGATGGTGATGAGCGTACCGTCAGGAGTGATCTCAACGGCGTGAAGTCGCTTGATGTTTTCAGATGACAGACGGATGATCTTCATTCGTTCCTCGCTAACGTGAATAGTCGTTCGGCCTGAAGCTCGAGACTCTTAATGTGCTTTTCTTGAGCGTTGACCACGGGTGTCGCTGATAACGCGCCAAAGCCGTGTTGTGCTAGCTGACCGGCGAGTCCCTGTAAGATGCCGTGACCATCTCTCATGTTGAATGCAAACGTAGGCGTCGTTGTAGCTGAGAAGTCAGGTTCTGATGTGTCAATGCGAAAACTACCATCTTCCAGCACACGAAGCATCTCACGTCGTCCACCTGCATCTCGAAAGATGTAGATGTTCACACGGAACGTCTCGGTTGAGATGACAACTTCCCACATTAGTTTTCACGCTTTCCGTTGCGGCTACGAAGATCACCCGGCTTCCACTTGGCTCTATCAACGGCTTCAACGGCGGCGGTCGCCGAGGCGGCCAGCTGCACCATCTCGGTTCGATATCGGTGAAGCTGAATAAGGTCAATTGTGCCATCAGGTACTGCAAGGTCAAGTGAGAGTGCGTGCTTCGTGGCCTCACCGAGTTCTTCGGCGCAGATCGCGATGTACGCGGTAGGACAGCGATTCTGTTCACCCCACTTTTCGTCCTGTCGAACACGTTCGGTCTGAACGTCAATGATCGCTTGCGTCTCAATCATCATACATTCACTTCTTTCTCGGTTTCTCACGAACTGTTACTGTTCCGGCGTCGGTGTCAACATCAACGATGATGTACTCACCGAGTCCAAGTCGATGCAACTTTTCATATTCAGCGTCTGGGATCCTAACGGCGCCTTCCCATTCAGGGTCTTTCCATGAAAATGTAAATTTCATCGTTGCGCCACCACGCGTTCATGTTCATCCTTAGTATCTAGCTTATCAAGAAACTCCATGCGTTCCTCTAGATGTCTCTTGTAGTTGCTCTCGTCGATGTTACTCCACCAGACGAAGCACAACCAACGATAGTTCTGTTGAAGTCGGTATGACCACAACCAGTGACGCACCTCAATGATGCGGTATAACCGTCCACGTCGAGGTAGCCAACACCACTGACGAAAGTCGATCATCACATTATGCTCGGCTTTGGGTCATGTCTATATAAGAACGCATAGCACTCTTTACACAACCACATGATGGTGAAGTCACCGAAGTGTACTTTCACGACGCCCTCGCGCTTACAGTGTTTCATTGCGCACTCGGTCATCATGCATCCCAACGGTGTCACGAGTAGGTCCGTGTGATTCGAGTCCGACTGGAAGTCCCATCACCTCGCTTAGGACCATCGGTAATGTCAAGCTTGTGACCTCACGAACCAGTCCTATTGCTCCCACGATATTTGTTTCTTCTCTTGATCCGAGTTGATCAAGACAAGTGATGGCCAGTGTCGGTAACACACATACATCTTGATGTGAGTCTGTCATGTCTTCGAAGATCCGTCTAGTCATTGTATACGGATCGAGCAGTCCGTAACGAAACATGCCCTGATAGGTGTTCGTCTCGTTGTGCTCAGGTCCGTTCCAGTCATGCCTGCGAAAACCAGAAGACACCTCGTGATCGAGAGGTCCCGCACCGTGACGAGTGGTGTATGCTCTAGTCACGTAATGAACACGAAGTGGTTCGATGCACATGCCAGCTTCGTGAATAAGTCTTGTGATGTTGGTTAGTCCGGTTCGTGAACGCGTAACGTGCGGAAAGATACCACGGACTTCATCAAGCGCGAGGCCCTGCGCGCCTTCGAAGATGATGTCGTCCTCATGACGCGCTAACAGTTCGACGTCTGGTATGACATTCACAAACTTCATCATTAACGCAACGTCGTCCATAAACCGACGCACGAGCCTATCAGGAATCGCAGGAACTCGAATCCCGATCTCCTCACATCGTTTGGGAAGATAGACCATCTGCATGGCTGTCAAGTCAGCGTAGATGTCACCATCGCTGGCCAACACGTCTTCAATCGTTAGTGAGAACGCTTCATCACAACAACGAGTGACCGTCTCGTTAATGCCCAGACCACAGCTACCGTGTCGGTCTGCACCACGCTTTGATTCGATTGCCTGGTTGATCATCATGTCAAACGGCGTCGTCACCAACGCTCGCTTATCCACAAAGACCTCAGGAGCCCAAGATTTTAATGATGCATGTTCTCGTAAGAAGGTGATAGGATTGCAGATGAAGTCACGTGTGAGAAGTGTCGACGCACCTTGAAATGTTCCTGCGCCAAAGTGATGGAAGACGTGCTCATAGCCAAGCGGAAGCTTAACCGTATGACCGGCTTGCGCACCTCCGTTGTAACGGACCACGAGGGTCCGGGCATCAGACAGATAGTCTGTAATGACACCCTTACCCTCGTCTCCGTAGTTAGCGCCGATGACCGCCTGGAGTCGGCTCAAACGCTAGTTCCTTACACGTTAACCAGAGCGCCGCCGGCCTCGCGCTTCGTAAGACCACGCGTGGCTTCGGCGACCACCAGTGAGGTCGTGCCGTCCCAGCTTGACGATACCTTCGAGTGATCCTCACCTTCGACGATCTGAAGCGTCGAGACGATCACCTCCGCGAGCTTGGTGTGATCGCTCAAGAAGATCGCACGTTCACCAAGCAGGTTCAACCAATCGGTGTGAACCCGTGAACCAGCGGCGTTACTATAACCACTGTCACCGACGATCAAGTGAAACACTTCCCACTTGCGAGTGACCTCAGTTAAGAGGTCAGCGATCTGAACATCCGCCTCGGGCCGATAGCCGAGTACACGTTCGATGTGGTCCGGCGTGAAGGCTGCGCCGGTAGGTCCTTCGTCACCGACGGTGAATAGATAGCCCTTCTTCTGTCGCTTCTCCCAGCTGTCGGTGACGATGTGACGTGCCGCGAATAGCCACGCAAGAGCGTAGGACTCGAACCCGTTGCCGCCGCCGCCGCCTTCGAGGTAGATCTTCTCGAGCTGTTCGGCGATGCGCATGTCCGCCTCGAACTGCGTGACTTGAAGCGGTACGGCGTTACCGGCATGCACGTCGTCGATCGCCATCGCCATCAGATGCGGATCGTGGATGGGCTTGCGTGCGAGAACCTCCGTCATGACGAGCGGCAAGCCCTTACGCGCCATCACCTCGAGGACAGGGTGCATCGAGCCGCTGACGTCAAGTGTGATGATCAGTGGTGTTGAGTTTGGGTTGTCAACCGAGTCACGTGACTCTCGGGTAACACCCTTGGGATTGAGCGCCGGATCCAAGCCGCGTGTTGAAAAGATCTGCGCTGCAGGCTTGGTGGCATACGACTGTGCCGTTGCGTACTTGTCCCAGTCGTCGGGACTGAATCTTCCACTTCCCATCTGTTACCTCTTTTCAGGTTTACGTTGTTTAAGCTCTTCCTCAGGAATAACCGAATGAAAGATGTCAGGACCCATCATCACAATGATTCGGTGATGATGTCCAAATTCAATGACATCATCCGGGAACCATCTTAGACAGCGTTGACACCAAAATCTCCTCATGCACTCGCTCCGTACACCTCTGTGGCTGTGAGTGGCATCTTGACAAATCGACGTGGGCCAAAGGCTTCAAGCGCCTTCATCCAAGATACATACTGTTCGCGCGCAGAACCTTGGGCGATTGAATTTAGCCAGTTCTTTACGGGCGTGGGTGCGGTATCAATAGCAAAGCACTCACGACCGACCAGTCGAACGAGCTCGTGGTCGATCAGTGGTGTGGCCTTCTTGTTGACCTTAATGCTATGTGGCGCGACGTTAACCGTTCGTCCGGGCAGTGTCTTCACGATACCACCCGTCGGGTGAGCAAAGAACCACCCACCTAACAACGCACCGCTGTGATGTTTAGGTGAGATGAAGTAGGTATCAGGTGAGATGTCACCGTGAACAACCTTGGTGTATTCGAGGTAGCAGCACAGGTTCATCAAGCTACTAATGATCCACGCGCCTGCCTTCACATCCAACTCACCACCGTGATATTTCACGACATCACTTAGTCGAAGTAGGTCAGGTGTCTTATGTTGCATCAATAACCAACGGCCATCCTTCAGAACTTCAAGTGTAGGACTATCAGGAAGATAACGTTCACACTCTTGACGCATCCTGTCCGAGCCGAATCGAAAATTTCCGGTGACGATCGAGAATCTTTCAACGAAAGGTTTGTGTGCTGGTTCAATGAGATGATAAAGTTCGGTAGACGTTATGATCTGGCGTCCAAGCACGAAATCTGAACTTTGAAGTGCTTTGACCGTTCGTGTTCGACCACTCACAGATGTGAACGTGACCTCGCACGGCCCGTTCCAACGTCCGAGTGTAAGTCTCTGTTCGGCAACGTCTGCGAGCCACGCAAGGTGTGCAAACACCTCGGTATCACCACCTAACATGTCTGGATGCCAGCGGCGTGAGAGTGAACGAAACACTCTTTTAAGACTATCGAGGTTACCTGGAAATAGTTGCTCGGGCTGCTTGAGTGCCAGAAGCTCTGGCTTTGTCAACGTCATCGGATCATTCATTCAAGCTTCCTTAGTTCCTTCAGTCTTTCTTCAATCTCCGGGATCTTTACCGCCGTCTCTTGACAGTACTTTAGTGATGCCTCGAGACAACACTGTTCACACCACTGTGGTAGATTTTGATACCCGTGACGCGCAGCACATAGACTACAGCCCGAAGCCAGCCACGCGGTTGTTGCCGGACGCTGGCCGCAGTTTTGACACGTCATACGAAAACGTCTTCGGCGCGCGGACCCTTAGGACCCTCATCATCCTTAAACTCGACGTCTTGGCCGTCGATAAGTTCCTCGAAGGAGATGTTCTTAACGGCCGAACGGTGAAAAAAATACTCGGTGTTATCCTCACCCTTAATGAAGCCGAAACCTTTGTCTTGGATGAGACGTGTGATCTTGCCCTTCATTGTTCTGTTCCTTTCGATTTTAAACTAGGTTTAAAACTCTGTCAAGGTCTTTTTGACGGATAGACTCCTAGGAGAGCGTTACGAATGATCAACTTCGTATCATCTGCAAATTCTGACCTAAGCATCCACTCGAGGTATGATCGTGGTGTGTCAGCTAACCGTTTTCCCTTATGACCCTTGGGACCACCGAAGTTGATGATGACATCGTCACCATCCCACGCGAACTTTCCCTCAGCATCGAGCCAACCTGGCCACTGAAGTTCGTGGAGCTCGTGAAGTGATCGTGGTAACTGAGTGTGACGCGTTAACTGATGAATAAGCACCTCTGTTGTCGCCTGAACATCAGCGAGTGCCTGATGTGCGTCTTCGAGCTCCTTACCGGTATACTTTTTATAGAGACCTGACAAGTTACGAGGTTCAGCGATCTGTTCAAGTCGTTCTGCGTCGAGGATCTTGGCACTGACATAGGACCACTCAACACCAGCACGCTTCATCTCCGCCGCCAGAAATCGAATATCGAAACGAACGTTCTTACCACCAAGGTCACAGTTACTAAACCCGCGGGCGATGTTAACCGCCAGCTGGGCAAAGGGAAGCACAGGATCAAACTGATCGCACGCAGCGTTTTCCGCCGATCTTTCCGACGTAGGATGATCACCTTCAACCCGGTGACACGTTTGACACGAACGTATGTCGTCATCGGTAATGTGATGAACGGCGGTCGTCTCTGGTGGGATCGGAACACCCGGATCGATAAGTGAACGCCACTCTTTTTGAAGACCATCGGCCGTAAACAACTGAAATCCTAGCTCGATGATCCGTGCGTAGGTTGGGTCCAACCCAGTTGTTTCAACGTCGAAGATGATGAGTGGTCGTTCAAGCTTTATCAACTCGTGAATCATGAGCACGGGCGAACCTCTATCGCTCGAAGTCCGTTTCCCTTATCGATCGGACCCTCGGACGGTGTGAACTCTACCTTCATTCCTTCGTGTGACCTATCGAACGCCTCAGGAGGTTCAAAATCGCGTGCGTGAACAAAGCGTGACAGGCCGTCCTCACCACGAACGAAACAAAAACCCTTGTTAAGCAAAACTCGAATGACGACGCCGGTCATGCTTATACTTTCCATCCGAATGTTCGAAGGATGCCGGCGATGTCAGGTGGTGTCCAGCCAGGCGGCTTGATAACGTCGAATGTCGAACCACGTGCCGACTGTTCGGCGCGTACTGCACGTTCTTTAGTCATGTTAGCACGTTGGACTTCCGCAAACAGTTGAGACCACGGAAGTCCAAGCACGTGTGCGGTGCCACACGAAACATAGTTGAGATCGACTAAACCGTCGGCAACCGACACGATGTCGATCTCTGTTGGTTCACGACGTTCCATCGTCACCTCAAGGTCAACACCAAGACCCTTGGCTGTTTCCTTTAACTCTTCGATGAGAAATCTTAATCGAAAATCGATAAGTGCTCGTGGCACCTCACGTGGCCCCGGTTTGATGAATGTGGCGTTGTCGAGGTTGAACTTTTGGTGAAAGTCACCGACCGAATCGAAGTCTGATCTCATTCGTTCTTTCCTTTGTTCGATGACGACGACTCCACTACAGTTAGGACACCTCGTAAGTTCATCAACCTCGATGATAGCCTCTTGTGTGAGCCCGCTCCAGTTACAGTTCGGACAGAACAAGTCTTCATCCATATCGAGCTCACGTGAGATCACACTATTACCTCTCGCAGTTGTCCACCTTTAACGAGCTGACGAACATGCCAGTGCATGGTCGTTGGAAGAATCTGAAGTTCAGGATGTTCAAGACACTTCATGATAACGTCGTGATGCGTTGGGGTTATCATCATTTGAAGTTCAGCTAGGATGATGCTCCGCTTACGATCTGTGATCGTCACCGCATTATCAAGCGTGGATACAAACTCTAACCGAACATCACTAAGTCGTGAACGCTTAACGGTGATCTCACCACGAGTAGCTCGAGGTACTTTAACACGCGGCTCTCTCGTTAAAGTAACCGACCGCTTTTCTTTAATAGGTGCCTCCTCACTACGTAGAGGCGGTAACGCGATGTGACGATCCCACCACGCTGCCTTTGAGATGCGGAAATCTGCTAGGTGGTTCGGTTCAACCTCGAGCTGATACTTAGGCGCGCTCTCAACTGAGGATAAGCGTGCTTGGCCTCTCCACCCTAGGTGAAGCGTGGCTTGTTCGAGGATCCACTCGGCGATAGGAGGCATGACACCTTTCGAGAGGTACATGCGTAGCTGAGTCTTGAAGTTACGTGGGGACTCCGGAAAAATGTACTCAGCCGGAAAATCCATGACGCGCTTAAAGCCATTCTCACTTAGGTTGCGGCCGTTGTAATACCAGTGACTGCCACCCATTAAGACAGGCGCCATGCCGTTGGGATCGAGGTACACCATCGTGCCACTAGCGAATCCTCCGATGTAATCTTGAAAGACCTGCCACTTATCCCACGATGTTGAGTCAGGTTTCTTATACTTCTTCTCGTAGAGAATCGTGCCAAGTGCCTTTGTCGGATGTGGCGGATCTTGTGGGTCAAAGAAGTAAGACATCTCCCCGGGTGTCAGTCCTGCTTTTTCAACCAGACGTTGCTTTTGACGCTCAAGCAACACGTCGAGGTTACCGGCCGAGCGTCCACCCTCATGACCCGCGACAACATCCTTGACGGTCTGATATCGTGGTGTGATGGTCAGGTGTAATACGTCAGGAGCGGCACCCTTTCGAAGATACAAGACCCAAAATCTCTCACGCCATTGACACCCGAACATGCACCCATTTTCGATGATGCGATAGAGGTTGTAACCGTACTCGTCAGCGTAGTGCTGGTGTTCGTTCCAAGCACCACCAAGCGCACCCATGACCGACTCGATGGCAATACCCAACGCCTTGTTATCAACCGCATATTGAAGCACGTGTTTCGTGCAGGCAAATGCGTTGCTATTCGGACCACGAGCCGTCGGCGAACAGTTCTGTACCGAGAAGGCCGAACACGGTGGATGTGCGATCACAAAGGTTTCTGACAGGTCTTGTGCGGGCCAGTCCTTCATGTATGAGATGTAGTTCAGCTCCGGAAAGTTTGCCTTCTGAATGTCCAGTCCGAAGTTTGAATCCTCATACGAGCCGATGATCTCTGCGCCGAGTGCCCTCGCACCCAGCGTCAGTGATCCCGCATAGCTGTTGAGAATGAGAGTTCTCACGCTGCTGTTCCTTCACTCTCATTGAACTTTTGTGCCAGCAGACGATACAAAAGCATCGACACCGAAATGTTCTTTGATCGTGCCTCGTCCTGCAGCTTCTTCTTGATCTCAGGCGTCACATGACCACCTACGAGTTGATTACGTTCTGTCGTCATCATAATGAATGTTCTCCTTCTTTAGTTTGTGGGTTGAGGACATTCATTCACACTATCCGAGCTTACACTTGTTACAACATGTGTCTGCTTGATAAAGCTAGCCACATAACGATGATTGAAGCCGGCTGCGCGATGTGGTGTTTCCTTCCAGCTGTCCATCTTACTGGGGTGTACGATTAGCGTTTCCTTGATGTCCTTATCGTGTTCGTAGTAGATCACGTAGAACGCCCGACCCGCACGACCTAGTCGAAGCATTGTAAGTTCTTGAATCCCACGACTTCGAATCGCGGGATTCGCATGCTTACCCTCAAGCCACGTCGTCCAACCGTGACCTGTTACAGAGATGTCCGGATGACCCGCGGTGATTCGATCCTCGTGACGAAGCGGGACAAAGCCAACAGGAAGCACACCTGGAGTTCGAAGATGTGTCATCAACGCCGACTTAAGCTTAGCCTCATTCATCATGGTATTTCTGGAGAGTTACCAGGACGCGAAGCATCTATCTTCGTTGGGTCATACTGAACGGCGCGTCCTGATTTTGGATTCGCTATCGCCCAATTTGAGCCGGTGCTTACTTCCCACAAGATGTCAATCTTTAGTTTCGGTTTAAACGTTTGTGCGTTGAGTAACTTTGCAACCTTCTTTGCATTCTCCCACTCATGAACGTCTCCGATCACCGCATCATGAATGGTCGCACGTAACTTCAAGCCCGTTTCTTTTCGGTTCTTATGAAGTTCCACTAGCTTCTGTTTCATGATGTCTGCGGCAGTTCCCTGCACGTGTCCGTTAAATGCTTTATGCAACCGAAATTTCTGTTCGAAGCGCATGCGTCGACCTAACATCGTCGTGATGTAACCTTGAGTCTCAGCCATCTTGATGTACTTATCAAGCAAAGGCTTTACCTCGGGTAGCTCACGATCATAGATTCGACTAACCACAACGGCCTGCGCTAACTTCGGATGTTTGTGCGGTACTCCCTTTGGATGCGCTTTCTGAAGTGAGACTAATTCATGCTCGGTAATGTAGTCAAGCATGTACGCTAACTTCGCCATTCCACCGCCGTAAATGCGCATGAAGTTCATATTCTTCTGTTGCTTATAGGTGATGTCTGGTTTGAACTTCTTAATCATCTCCCAGATGAGTTCGTGAAAGCTCAAATTTGGATTGTCTTGATACGCCTTCAACACTTTAGGTGTACTGGCCCGGTCGGCGAAGATTCGATATTCGATCTGCTTCGCGTCGGCCGATAGCAACATCGATCCCTTCTCTGGGATAAACAATTCTTGCACAATGTAATCAGGGCCGTAAATCTTCATTTGTTTTTCAGCGGTCATAATTTGCTGAATGTTGCAGCCCTCACCATCGATTGCAGAACTTGAAAATCTTCCGCTTATCGTGCCACCCTCATCAGAACGTAACTGATGAAGCGCGTAACGTAACAACCGATCATCACCGATCGTCTTTGAGTACTTGACGATGTACTTGCTCCGAAGATCATCGAGCTTCGCCGCCCGATACAGATCCTTGACCACCGGATGATCAATAGACTTAAGCACAGCGTCGGTAAAACTCGGTCCACCTGAGTCAGTCCATGATGTAACTGGAATCTTCAAGTGGTCGAACAACTTTTTGATGTCTTTCGACTTGTTCGGACTTACCTGAAATCCAACGGCCCGAGCCACACGCCACAAGCATCGTAGGTACTCTTGTTCTGTTTCTTTCAGCCACTTATGTAAGAGTTCAACGTTAATAAGACAAGCATTGCGTTCCATCTCGCAAACAACCGGAATCAGATCATCCTCGAGTTGTCGAACACGTTGTAGATCCTCAGCATCCAAGCGTGGCCACATAGCCTCTTTAAGCTTATGAACCTGTCGAACGTCGGCCATACCACGAACGGCCACGACACTTGAGTCGTAGTCCATCATGCGTGTTGCATCGAGCGTATGTCCTTCGACCGCAAGCACCTTCTCCTCATCACTCAAGAAGTCCTGACATAACAGGGCCAGGTTAAACTTACGTCTTGAGTCATCAAGCAAGGCTGCGTAGTGTGCGACATCACTGAACGTGCAACCTTGCGCCTCGAGGTCAACGCCCCAGGCGTATGCCTGGTGAACCTCAAAACGTGTGTTGATATTCGTGATGTTGACGCCCTTTAGCTGTTCCTTGTGCCACCTCTTAACGACCGCCTCATCGAGGTTCTTACCGGCCTTGTGCGCCCACGGTAGATAACCCGTTCTACCGTCGGGAAGATAGTATGCCACGCCACCAGGACGTGCGTCCTTCCACCACCTCAGTCCTGTCGTCTCGTAATCGAGAATGATCTCTTTGGCGCCTCGGAGTTCGGGCGGAGGTGACGGTTCCCAGTTCGCAACACGTATGCCAGCCAAGTCATGGTGAAGATCGAAGAGCGTGTCCACGTGTTACTATTGCATTTTAAACCGTAAGTTCTACTTTGTCAATACTGTCACAATGATGCCCTGTGCTCGAAGTAGTTGACTGCCAAACACGTCAGCGTATTCCTCGCGACACACGATTCGTTTTAGGCTTGTATTTGCAAGCATCTTTGCACATGAGAAACAAGGTGTGCAGCTGACATATAGCGTGTGAATGAGATCCATTCTGTGACACTGAAGAATCGCATTAACCTCGGCGTGAACTGCTAAGCAACGACTCGTATCACCAGCTGAGTCACTACCACCCGGACACGGAGATTCTTTTGTGCAGTGACCAAAATTCTGTGGTGTACCGTTGTAACCGGTCGCGAGGATTCTGTTACGCTCATCCACGAGGATCGCGCCGACAGAACGCCGACAACACGTGCTTCGAGCTGCTACGAGTTCAAGCATTTCGAGAAAATACTGATCGTGATTTGGTCTCATCGTACATTCACAAGAAACGTTCCCTTAAGCTTTGTCTTGTCAAGCTCCGCTAGTGCCCAGAGGTGTTCGACCAGATCTCCCGCGCTATCAAATTCAAACGGGTCGAAAGGCGGATATTCAAACTCTGGTGTCTGGTCACCCTCGATACATTTTTTGACACCCTCCCAGTCACTCTCATACAGGTGACGACTACCGGCACTGTGATACAGACTGCCAAGTTGAAGCGGCGGTCCGAGCTTCAGTAGAACGTAACCAGCAAGCATCGTCACGTCGAACACATCATAAGGAAATCCCAACCACGCGTCGTTCGAGCGCATGGTCGTGACGACGTCAAGCTGACCGTTGCGAATCAAGAACTGGTGGCTTAACGTACACGGCACGTCCTTGACTTTTGGAGGATTCTCACGCCAAATGTTGATAACGGCTTGTCGTGAATCTCGGTCGGCCCGTAAGTTGTTGACGACATAGTCAAGCTGTGCGTAGATCTTTGGGCCGTAGGCGCCAAAGAACACAACACCGTCATCACTAAAGTTCGATACCATCTTGCTGTAAGGCGCGATCGTTTCAACCCTGTTGTCACCTGATAAGATCCACGCGGCCGAAGCACACATGAACTTGTAACCGAGCTTACGCTCGGTAACAGTCAACACCGGCTTCTTCATGTCGAGGACGCAGTGATGTCCGAGGAGCTCACGCGTTCGTTTGCCACGCGGTGATACCTCGTGACCGTCGTGCATGATCTCATAGAGCATGAAACGCCAAGTGGTGTTGATGTCACTAGGTTTGATGTTCATAAATTATCTCCAGACCCACGCACCAAGCATTAGACCACTTGCAAATGTAAATGCGTAGAGTACTGCCATACCCTTCTTACCGTGTAGGTCAATTCGGTTCCCAACGTTAATCCACCAGAGCAAGTTTAAGATGAAAGCTGCAACGAAAAGCATCGGCCAGTTACGCGCTATCGTCAAAGCCGGAATGGAGCCTGTGCTAAAGGCTTGAGCAAATGCGATGATAAGCATTCGTGTCATGTTCATTTAACAGCTTGTGCTTTCAGTGCGGTGATGCTACGTTCGAGCGTCTCAAGTGGAGGAACGTTACCCCAGCCAAGCATCGTGGCGATCGACTTGATGATACTCTCAAGTTCCTCGATATGCCGTTGTGGTGATACGTAAATCGTCTCAGGATTCTGACGAGACGCGATGAATCGACGACACGCATCAAGTTCAACTGCAGTGTCTCGTTCTGGTGGTTCGTAACCCTCGGGCAAGACCTTGTAGAGCGTCTCATCATCACGCCAGCACCGGTCATCACCACGCGTGTCTCGATGCAATCGAACCGCAGTTTCAATCTTCTCTAATCGATCACCCAACTGTTCAACGCATTCGATGATGTTCCGTACCCGAATGAATAGCGGTGTTGAACAGTCTGTCGCACCGAGTTCACCAACACTGTTCCGAATCAAGGTAAGCTCGTGAGTATCGTAGCCAAGCTTTTTCATTAACTGAAGTGATGTCTTACAGGCCAGACAATCTTCAGGTGGTTTGTCAAACATCACATGTAGTGTACAGTGATTCAAGTTCACGGCCGACACTCCTTTAACAGGTTTGCGTATTCATCAAGGTGCGCGTGATGAAATCTCCGCCAGTACTGTGGGTGTGGAACCTCATAGTGTGTGATGCCCTGGTCAGCGCAGATGCGACCCGCGACCTTACCAAGTGCGATGACTCTCATACCCAGCCCATTTGGGATGTTAACGATGTTAGGTTGTGGCTGGTGTCGAATCGCGTTCATAAACGCAAGCTCACTCTCCTTGAAACCTGCTCTGTCAAGTGCACGTGTCAGGTAGGCGCTTGAGTCGGTGGTGCCGAAGAACGCTAGGTCGGTCGTTGGGCTATCAGAGTCGGAACCCGAGTCACCTACCAGTAAGAACGACGCTGTTGGTGAACCGATGATCGGACTATGGAATCCAGGTTGCACCTCATCAAGCACTTCGATGAGATGTGTCAGATGTTTTGGGTTCTCGTAATCATACACGAAGTGATGTTGGTTTGCGAAGCCCAACCACGCCTCAAACGTGTGTCTGAAGACAAGTTCCTTCTCAATCATCTCCTCACCCAAGTTACGTTTCGTTTGCCAGTTCTTAAGACACGTTTGATATGCTGGTAAGCACAATATCTGAACCACACCGGCGGCGTTCAACAGTCGGCGCATGACACGCCAACCGTCAGCACCTAACCCATCAGACTTTCGATAGATAGGACCATACACACGCTCGCCTAGGGCGAATCGGTCGAAGACGACACTCTTCTTTTGTTCACGTGCTTCGTGTAAGATCGCGCCGTAGTGCACCAAGCACGATGCTTCCGGTGGAGGTGGACCCTCGTGATGATACTCAAGGCTGTAGTGTTGGATGAGCCACTCTGCTAACGTGGACTTACCTGCGCCGTCGGGACCTTCAAGAATTATGAACATCACGGTCTCCTAGACGGCACAATCGCATACCACGCAAAGACGATGATGACTAAACCGATAAGGATGATAAGCCAACGATCACTCATAACTGATCTCCCCAGCTCGTCCAGTTCTCACGTGATTGACGCGCAAACAGTTCCAAGTATGGACCGGGACAAACGCGTTCGATGAGGTGATATGCTTCCTCAGGTTTCTTTGAGTGCACACCACGTTGAGCAAAGATGAGTGTGTCCTCATCCTGAAGCACGACGTTGTTCACACCTTGATCCTTCACGTAGACCTTAGGTCGACCACGTGTCGCGAGTATCATGTGCTCTGTACACCCACGTGTGTAGTGACCCATGCCAGTGCGAAGCACTAGTGAAGGTTGATAAGACTTTGACAACGTTAGTCGACCCTTCACCCACGTGACTAGTTGCTTTGGTTTGAAGCCCCACGCGATGCAAACCTTCATGGCACTACCGTCAAGAAGATGCGGATTTGTTGTCCAGAGCCACAAGAATGAGTCCTCATCAGCCTCATACCCGTAGTTAGGTCCACCAAGCTTGAACTGTCCGTTACTACCTAATGCACAGATTTCCTCAAGCGACATCGTCTTGTAGTGATCAGCGGCACCACGCAACGGTTGAACGTCGTTAAGTGGTAGAAGATCGTTGTAAGTCCACGCCGGGTCGGCTAGGATCGTTCGATATCGCATTAAGCACCATTTCCGCACCACCGTCTAATCGGTGATGTGACGCATGAAAGTAATCATACTGAAGACGTGCGTACATTCTCCAGTTCTCCACATCTTGAAGTAGTGTCAACCGATCGTTGAAGCCCTTTATCGTTGTTGGACTAAGAAATGCCAGTAACTGTGCGGGCATGAACTTCGAACTATAGATGTGTCCTTGCGAGTCGTAGTCAGGATGTTTAAAGCAGATGACGCCCGCCTTAAAGCACTCCCACGGTTTGGTGGTCGCCCAACCTGAACCGCTGGCCGGAAACGTCATCGTTGCGCGCCAGCGTTGAAGCGTTCGCGTTACATCTTCAAGCTTCACTGGAACAATGACACGGTTCAACGTCTTTTGACTGGCTTCACACCATGTGCCGAAGATCTCGAACTCCTCAAAACCCTTCGTCCACTGCTGGATGATGTGAAGTCGATTGTGCTTACCGAGGTTAGAGTACCCCTCGTTGACCAGCAATCCAAAAAGACGGTTGGGTGGATTCTCAAATGTTTGAAGCCCATCATCGGACGGGGCCGCCAGTAATTCGATCCCGCTATACGTGTAGCGGGTACCACCTTTCTTAAGCACATCGGCCGGTTCATCATAGAACGTGTTGTCCTTGTTCGTGTTGAACTGCGCGAGGACCTCGCGTTGGTTCGGGTTCCAGAGATCACGAAACTTGATCATGTTTCGTGGATCAGGACATAGCCAGTAAGGTCTGATCCCAAGTTCATTGACCATCGCCACAAGTGGATACCCGTAGTTAAGGTCGCTCACCAGTGGGTTCGTGAAGGTACCCTTTTTGGAGTTCATGACCGCCGGCACAGGATGCAACGATGATCCGTGCTGTCCCAACCAGATGAGCCACGCGTCGAAGTCGGTTGGTAGTTGATGATAGTGGGCGCGTTCGACGAAGAACTTGTGATATGCGTCGAACTTTTCATCCTTGTGACGACTGGCCTCCGGTGCGTCGTGAAAGATGCCTCCAGGTGCCCAGTGATTCACAAGCTTAGGGTGTTCAAGGTCACACCTGTTTCGGCCGATGAGATGAACCTCGTGACCATGCTCA
>Ga0137464_1000196_pt1 | contig 19988 bp, 17 predicted proteins | sample EasRivERMGT814_2_FD_102306 | JGI IMG/M metagenome (GOLD analysis project Ga0137464, IMG submission 102306) | Soil microbial communities from meander-bound floodplain in the East River, Colorado, USA - East River MetaG ERMGT814_2 | ecosystem: Environmental > Terrestrial > Soil > Floodplain ...
GGCATTGATGCATTACCTGATGCACGGCGAGCACTCCGCGCGCTTCAAGCAGTATCTGACGGCGCTGCAGAAGTCGGAGATCGACCTTCTCGAGTATCTCAAGGTAAGCGATCGCGACCTCGATCAGAGTTTTCAGAATTACCTGAGGAATTTCATCCAGCGCAGCAGCCGGACGACGGTCAAGATCGCTCGTGAAGAATGGGACATGCACATCGAATCCATACCGGATGCGGATGCGCAAATGTCGATTGCCGAGATCTTTCTCGCGAACGGCAAAGTGCAGGAAGCGCGGCGTCACCTCGAGATTCTGGCAACCCGGGCTCCGGAATCCACACGCGTTTCCTACTATCGCGGAATTCTTGCTCGAATCGCGAATGATCCGGCCGCCCGCGATTTCTTTGTGGATGCATTGCTGGATCCGTTTCTTGCGCCGCGCGCTGCAGTGCAGCTGGTAAACATGGGGGATGAGCAAATCCCGGCGATCAGGCAGATTCTTGAAGAGGCCGCCGAAGCACGCACTCGAAATCCGGAGGTCTATTTCGCTCTGGCGATAATCCACGAGCAGGAACTGCGCCGCCTCGATGAGTCCGTCCGCCTGAAGCAACAGCAAGCCGCAAATGTGCCGCGCGTCAATGCTCCTTTCGAAGATCAAGCCGTACCTGCACCGAAGAGCTGGGAGTCGTATATGCGGGGCGGCGCCAGCAGTACGGGCTTCGAACTCAAGGCGGATTCCGAGGTCCGGCCGCGCGTGAGTCTGGTCGTGGAACCTTACTATCCTGCGGAGCTGCGGGCGCAGGGCCTGTCCGGTGAAGTCGTCGTCGATGTGCAGGTGACGAATGAAGGGAAAGTGGGCGGAATCTGGCTTGTGTCTTCCACGCCCGAAGTTTTCAGCAGCCTCGCGACGACGTCGATCCGGCAGTGGGAATTCGAACCGGTGGCTGCGAAAATCCGCGTGGTTCTACAGTTCAATCCGTGAATTTTCCTACGAACCCATTCTTCTTGCATTCATGGCATTGCGCACGGGAAGCCTGACCACGAATGTGGCGCCCAGTTCGCTGCCGCTGCTGTAAGCCTGAACTGTTCCACCGTGCGACTCCACGATGTGCCGGACGATCGCCAGCCCGAGACCCAGGCCTGCGTGCGGACGGGTACGGGAGGTATTGGCCTGGCGGAATTTGTCGAAAACGTGAGGGAGGAAGTCGGCATCGATGCCGATGCCGTTATCGCTGATTTTGATCTCCGCGTGAGCTGCCGCTTCCTCAAGCTCGATGGTGATGTGTCCTGCGTTCGGAGTGAACTTGACGGCATTTGAAAGCAGGTTCCATACGACCTGTTGCAGCCGGTCCGCATCTCCCGAAACGACACTTTTGATCGGTGTGATCCGCACGTCGATTTTCAGATCCTTTGCGTCGCCCGCGGGCCGCACGGTCTCGACGGCGGCATCGATAACGCGTGCCAGATCCACAACCTCCAGATTCAGACGCAGCTTTCCGGTGAGCGCGCGCGATACGTCAAGCAAGTCGTCTACGATCTTGGCCTGAGTCTTTGCATTCCTCTCGATAAGGTCCAGGGCCCGATTCAGGACCTCGTCGTTATCAGGCTCGCTTCGGATCATGTAAACGCCGCCGAGAATCGGCGTGAGCGGAGTTCGTAGTTCGTGCGAGATGATCGCGACGAACTCATCCTTCAGCCGGTTTGCTTTTTGCGTTTCTTGATACAGCCGAGCATTATCCAGCGCAACTCCTGCCCGGCGGCCGATCGCCTCGAAAAGGCGCAGGTCGTCTGTATCGAATGCGCTGGGTTTTGCAGAAAGCACCGCGAGCGCTCCCGCGACATGATTGCCGGCGGTGATAGGCGTCAGGATTCTCGACCGGGGTTCGTGCGTCATTTCCGCAGTTCCTGTTTTCATGACCCGCTCGATTGAAGACTGCAAATCCAGCTCGGGCCCTGGAGGAACGGCGTAAGCCGTTGCCAGCCGCACCAGTCGGCCGTCCTCGCGGACGAAAATCATGCAGGAGTCCGCAAGCTTGGGAACGATGAATTCGGCAAGCTCCGGGAATGTCTTTTCATATTCCAGCGATGACGCGAGGATTTTGCCGCAGCCCATGATCGAGCGCATGCGTTCTTCGGAACGTTTTCTCGCGGAAAGGTCGAGGGCGATACAAAGCGTTTCGTGCGCGCCGACATCGTCACGCATGGAGACTCCGCCGATCAGTACGGGAACGCGCGTGCCGTCGCTTCTGAGAAATTCCTTTTCATACGGCGAGAACACGCCTGTTTGCTGCATCTCGCTGCGCGCTTTCTGGTCGTCGTCATCGAACTCCTGCGGAGTGATCTCGCGCCAGCGGAGCTGTCTGAGAACCAAATCCTCGCGCGTCCGCTTCAGCATATGGAGGAATACGTCGTTGGCCTCAGTGATGCAGCCGTTTTCTACCATGATGACGCCGATGATGTCGGACTCGATCACACGACGGAATCGTTGTTCACTGGCTCGCAGAGCGTCTTCAATGCGCCGCCGAGACGTGATATCGCACGACACCAATGTGAGGCCGCCGTCGGAGTTGGGATGTGCGTGGTGTTCGAACCACCGGTTCAGCGGAGCGTGGAAGTGCTCGAATCGAGTTGCGACGCTTTCGTCCCCCGCTTTCGTGATCCTGTCGTGGAATGCCTCGTCGGGCGATTCCATGATCTGCGACGCTTTTTCGTTCACGAATAAAACCTGTCTGTCCTTGCTGAGCACAAGGATCCCATCGTTGATCTTGCTTAGGATTTCGGCGAGGTTTGGAGATGACATGAGCCTTACACAGCGTTTCGTGATTCGAGTTTCCCAATTCGGATGTGCTATCTTACTCGACTTCGTTACTCATGAAATGGCAAAACAAGTTTAAGTTACGCAGGCGTGAGATCGAGATGATCGTTCGTGGTCTCTGGTCCAGGAACCACGTGCTTCTGGCGCATATCATCCCTACGCGCAGGTGCAATCTCGCATGCGGTTACTGTAACGAGTACGACGATTTTTCTCCTCCAGTTCCGACCGAAGAGATGCTGCACCGCATCGATTTGCTGGCGGGTCTGAAGACTGCGATCGTGACCATCAGCGGAGGCGAGCCATTAATGCATCCCGAAATCGAATCGATCATCAGTCGCATTCGACATCACGGGATGATCGCCGGAATCATCACGAACGGTTACCTTCTCACGCCGAAGAAGATCCAGGCGCTGAACGAGGCCGGCCTCGAGCACCTGCAGATCAGCATCGACAACATCCAGCCGGATGACATTTCGATGAAAAGCCTCAAGGTCCTCGATAAGAAACTTGAGTACCTCGCCGAATATGCCGAATTCAGTGTGAACATCAATTCGGTTATCGGTGGAGGAATCAAGAATCCCGAAGACGCCGTGACCATCACCAGCCGCGCTGTTGAACTCGGTTTCGCCAGTTCACTCGGAATCATTCATGACGGCGCCGGATCGATGAAGCCGTTGAACCGTCGCGAGGAACGGGTTTATCGGGAAATCAAAACGTACGGCAAAAGCAGCTACAGCCGCTTTTACTGGTTTCAGGACAATCAGGCGCGAGGGGTTCCCAACGACTGGCGGTGCCGGGCAGGCGCTCGATATCTGTACATTTGCGAGTACGGGCTCGTTCACTATTGCTCGCAGCAACGCGGCCATCCGGGCGTTCCGCTCGAGAACTACACGTTTGCCGACGTCGAACGCGAGTACTTCAGCAAGAAGGCGTGCGCTCCGCACTGCACGGTCGGTTGTGTCCAAAAGATTTCGGTGATCGACCACTGGCGCGATCCACAGATCGAGACGGCATCTTTAGGCGAAGGCGTTAGGATTGGGTCCTGAATTGCGATTTGTCGGAAGGAACTCCGTACCCACGCATGGCATCAGCCTGCCACCCGCAGCGGCATCTGATTTGCAAGACACCCGTGTAATGCGCGGAATCACCGCCGAGCCGGTAATACGTTTAATCAAGTTGGTTGAGGCTGTCCACCATACAGCGCGTCTGTTTGCAGTTGGAGCCGCGTCGAAGGACGTGAATGCTCGATTCCGGAAATTTGCGGAAAAAATCCACGGAACGGCAGAACAGTTCGAATTCGAACTTCAGACGGAGCTCATGCGGCTCTCGGCCCGACGCGCAGACGTATCAGACAATCCCAACACGAGCGAGCACACTGCTTTGGCGGCCGCACTCGAAGCCTACCGCGAAGCGCTTGCGAGTAACATCACCGCCCATGCGCGGGCCATGGTTACACGTCAATTTCAGGAAATGCAGCGAGCCTACGAAGAGTTTGCTTCCATCCACGTCGCGGCTTGATCGCTTTTATACGCCGAGAATGTGGTACCCGCCGTCGACGAAAAGAATTTCGCCGGAAATACCTCGTGAAAGCGGACTGATCAGGAAAAGCGCCGCATCACCGACTTCGTCGATGTCGACCTGTTTACGCAGGGGGGCGCGCTCCGTGTGCAGTTTGATCATTCCGGAAATGCCGCCTACGGCCGAAGATGCCAGGGTCTTGATCGGACCCGCAGAGATTGCATTGACGCGGATACCGTGTGGCCCAAGATCGTTTGCGAGATATCGGACAGAAGCCTCGAGAGCAGCTTTCGCCACTCCCATCACGTTGTAGTTCTGGATCACGCGTTCGGCGCCCAGATATGTCAGCGTCACAATCGCCGACTGGCGATCCTTCATCAACGGCAGCGCAGCCCGGGAGACCGCCGCGAGCGAGTACGCACTGATGTCGAGAGCAATGCGGAAATCGTCGCGTTTTGTGTCCGCGAACATTCCCGACAATGCTTCGCGGGGGGCGAACGCTAAGGCATGGGCGATGAAATCGAGGTGACCTGCCTGCTCGCCGATGCGCGACATGAGCGTCTGGATCTGTTCGTCACTGGCGACATCGCACTCGAGAAGAATCGGATCATTCAATTGAGGCGCAAGTTCGCGGACGTTCTCGCCAAGTCGTTCATTTTGATAGGTTAGAATAAGGCGGGCGCCGGCTTTGTTGGCGGCATTGGCAATGCCCCATGCAATGCTCCGCTTGTTGGCAACGCCCATGACGAGGCCGACTTTGCCTTCTAATAGTCCTGTCATAGTGGCCCGTAACATTACCATAGCGGTCGATGACCACCCATGCTAGAATCACCTACCGATCGGTCGGTAGGTATTCATTTATGGAAGAGCTTCCCACGTTCACTTTTTCGATTCTGGTGGAAAACCGGTTCGGCGTCCTATTCAACATAACGGGTCTATTTAGTTCCCGCGGGTACAATATTGAGCGTTTGATGGTCGTTCCCGATTCGTCGGAACCTGGCCTGTCACGCATCACGATGGCAGCTCGCTGCAGCCCGGCCCTCGCAGAACAAATCGTTAAACAACTTCACAAGCAGATTGACGTCATCTCGGTGGAGATGACTGACAAGGAGACTTCATGGCCAACGTCTATTACGAAAAACACGGCAACCCCAGCCTGATCAAATCCAAGAAAGTCGCAGTTGTCGGATACGGCAGCCAGGGGCATGCGCACTCATTGAATATGCGCGACAGCGGCGTCGACGTGAAAATCGCGACCTATTCGGGCAGTCCGTCGGCTGAGCGGGCGAAGGAAGAGGGACTGCCGGTAGCGACAATTGAGCAGGCGGTCAAGACTTCAGACGTGATCATGATTCTCATTCCGGACGAGAAACAGAGAAAGGTCTACAAGGATTCGATCGAGCCCAACCTTCGTGCCGGCCAGACGCTCATGTTTGCGCACGGATTCAATATTCATTTTGGCCAGATCGTGCCTCCGCCGTTCATCGACGTCAGCATGATCGCGCCGAAAGCGCCGGGTCACCGGATGCGCGAGCTGTTCGTCGAGGGCGTGGGCGTCCCGGGCCTTCTCGCCATTCATCAGGATGTCAGCGGCCAGGCGAAGCAGAATGCGCTGTCGTACTCGTGGGCGACCGGGAATCTGAAGGCGGGCGTCATCGAGACGACCTTTAAGGAAGAAACCGAAAGCGACCTTTTCGGCGAACAGTCGGTGCTTTGCGGCGGCGTCAGCGCGCTGGTGAAGGCGGCGTTCGAGACGCTGGTCGAAGCCGGTTATCAACCCGAGATCGCATACTTCGAATGCCTGCATGAACTGAAGCTGATCGTCGATCTGTTCTATCAGGGCGGCTTGAGCTACATGCGTTACTCCGTCAGCGATACGGCCGAGTACGGCGACTACAGCCGTGGCCCGCGCGTGATCGACGAACACGTGCGCGCGACGATGAAGCAGATCCTGAAGGAAGTGCAGGACGGCACGTTCGCGAAGCAGTGGATCGCCGAGAACGAAGCCGGCCGGCCGAACTTCAAGAAGATGCGCGAGACCGAATCGGCGCTTCAGATCGAAGCCGTAGGCAAGCAGCTTCGTGAAATGATGGCGTTCCTCCAGAAACCGAAACAGAAGGCGGCACCGGTTACGGCTGCCGTGGGTGCGCGGGAGGATCGATGAGTACCCGCCCCACCGCTGAAGCCCGGCAGCCGGCGTCCGAGTCGTCTGGAAAGCACCCCCTCGCCGGTCAGGTCATGACCGGCGCGGACATGATCATTCAGGTGCTGGCGGATGAAGGCGTTGACGTCCTGTTCGGATATAGCGGCGGAGCGATCCTTCCCACATGGGACGCGCTGGGCCGCTACAACATCGAGCAGGAATCGAAACGGCGCAAGTCCATCGAACTCGTTGTTCCAGCGAACGAACAGGGTGCGGGGTTCATGGCTGCCGGTTACGCGCGCGCCAGTGGAAAGGTCGGAGTTTCCATGGTGACGTCGGGACCCGGCGCCACGAACAGCGTCACGCCGGTCCGTGACTGCATGTCCGATTCGATTCCCATGGTTCTGATCTGCGGCCAGGTTCCGAGAGCCAACATCGGTACCGATGCGTTCCAGGAAGCGCCCGTCTTCAACATCATGAGCGCGTGCGCGAAGCGATGTTTTCTGGTGCTCGATCCGGAAGAGCTCGAGATCACCGTTCGAACGGCATTTGAAATCGCCCGAAGCGACCGGCCGGGCCCGGTCGTGCTGGATATTCCGAAGGACGTCCAGAACTGGAAAGGCGTTTTCAAAGGAGAAGGCCTGCTTCAGCTGCGCGGCTACCGCGAGCGGATGTCGGAACTTTATGGCGCGCCGATGTCGGAGGAAAAAGGGCGAGCCTTCTTCGACATGCTCGGCAAGAGCGAGCGGCCGTTGATCTATGTCGGCGGCGGGGTCATCAAGAGCGACGCGGCGCGCGATCTGCGCAGGTTTGCGACGACCTACAACATTCCGGTGACGACCACGCTGCACGCTCTCGGGGCGTTCGATACGACGCACCCGCTTTCGCTTCACATGCTCGGCATGCACGGCACGGCGTACGCGAACTACGCGATCGAGGACTGCGATTTTCTCTTTGCCGTCGGCGCACGCTTTGATGATCGCGTTGCCGGCAAAGTGGCGACGTTCGCTCCCAATGCGAAGAACATCGCCCACATCGATGTCGATGCGACGGAAATCGGAAAAGTGAAGCAAGTCACCTGGTCGCACGTTTCGGATGCCCGAAACGGACTTCAGGATCTGCTTCAGTATGGCCGCGACTTCAAGAAGGACTTCTCTCCGTGGGTGGCGCATATCGCCGATCTCAAGCGGGACCATCCGCTCGATTACGATCGCGAGTGTGACTACATCCAGCCGCATTTTGTTCTCGAGTGCCTCAACAAAATCATCGATGGCGAGGCGATCATCTGTACTGGCGTCGGCCAGCATCAGATGTGGGCGGCGCAGTACCTCGACTACAGGCATCCACGAACGTTCCTGACGTCGGGTTCGATGGGCACGATGGGCTTCGGGCTGCCGGCTGCCATCGGCGCCCAGTTCGCGCGTCCCGATCGTCTGGTTATCAATATTGATGGTGACGGCAGTTTGCGGATGAACATCGGCGAAATGGAGACGATCACCAACTACAACCTGCCCGTCAAAACGATCCTCTTCAACAACCAGGGTGATGGAATGGTCCGGCAATGGCAGAAGATGTTTTTCTCTGAGCGCTTCTGCGGGACCGAAAAGTTCCTTCACCGGAAGGACTTCGTCAACGCCGCGCGCGCCGATGGTTTTGAGTTTGCCACCCGCGTTAGTGAGAAAAAGCACGTCGCGCCGGTGTTACAGGAGTTTGTCCATCATAACGGTCCGGCTTTCCTTGAAGTGATGATCGACCCGGATGCGTGTGTTTTTCCCATGATTGGTCCCGGAATGGGATACAAGGAGATGCTCACGGGGCCGCACATCAATGCGCGGACGTATGATCCGGTGAAGCCATCGAAGCCTACTGACCTGTTCTAACCTTTGTGGTTTACGCCTTTAATCGGCGTTCCAGCTGAGCCACCTGTTCACGGAATTCTTTCGGCAACCGGTCACCGAAATCATCGAAGAAATTGTTGATGAGCGGCACTTCCGACAACCAGCCGGGAACATCGACGCTGAGGAGCTTGGCGAGGTTGGCCGTGGGGATATCCAGTCCGGTTGTATCCAGATCCTCCGGGCGCGGCAGCCGGCCGATCGGCGTATCGACGGCGTTTGCTGTTGTCCCGTTGCAACGTTCGAAGATCCATTTCAGGACGCGGCTGTTTTCGCCGTAGCCGGGCCACATGAACTTGCCCTTGTCGTCTTTGCGGAACCAGTTCACGAAGAAAATCTTCGGCATCTTCGCGCTAGCCGTCCTTCCGACCTTCAACCAGTGGGCAAAGTAGTCGCCCATGTTGTAACCGCAGAAGGGCAGCATGGCCATTGGGTCGCGCCGCAGCTGTCCGACCTTGCCGGCGGCCGCGGCAGTCGTTTCACTGCTTGTGGTGGCTCCCAGGAAAGTTCCGTGGTCCCAGTCGAAGGACTCGGTGACAAGCGGCACGACGTTGGCTCGACGTCCGCCGAACAGGATCGCATCGATCGGCACGCCTCTCGGATCTTCCCATTCCTTCGCGATGACGGGGCATTGCCGGGCAGGCGTTGTGAATCGGGCATTAGGATGCGCTGCCGGACGTCCGGACTGCGGATTCCATGGCCGCCTCAACCAGTCGATAAGTGAGGGCGGCTTTTCCTCGGTCATTCCTTCCCACCAGACGTCGCCGTCGGGGGTGATGGCGCAGTTGGTGAAGATCGAGTTCTTCGTTATCGTCAGCAGGGCATTCGGGTTCGAACTCATGCTGGTTCCGGGCGCGACGCCGAAGAATCCCGCTTCTGGATTGATTGCATACAGGCGTCCGTCCGGACCGAATTTCATCCAGGCGATGTCGTCGCCGATGGTTTCGACCTTCCATCCAGGTACGGTGGAGATCAGCATGGCGAGGTTCGTCTTCCCGCACGCCGACGGGAATGCGCCGGTGATGTATTTCACTTCGCCCTGCGGGCTGGTCAATTTCAGGATGAGCATGTGTTCGGCGAGCCATCCTTCATCGCGCGCCTGTACGGAGGCAATCCGCAACGCATGACATTTCTTGCCGAGCAATGCGTTCCCGCCGTATCCCGAGCCGAACGACCAGATTTCGCGCGTTTCCGGGAAGTGGCAGATGTATTTCTGTTCAGAATTGCTGGGCCAGGTCGAATCCTGTTCGTTTGGCCCAAGAGGAGCGCCCACGGAGTGCAGGCCTTTTACGAAATCGCCGTCGGTGCCCAACGCCTCGAGCACTTTGGAGCCGACGCGAGCCATGATGTGCATGTTCAAAACGACGTAAGGCGAATCGCTGATTTCCACACCGATTTTTGAAATCGGGGAACCCAGAGGCCCCATGCAGTATGGGATGACGTACATCGTGCGTCCGCGCATGGACGCGGTGAAGAGGTTCGTGAGATCGCGCTTCATCCGGACCGGATCTTCCCAGTTGTTGGTCGGTCCTGCGTCTTCTTCCGTGGCGGAGCAGATAAACGTTTGGTCTTCGACGCGCGCGACGTCGCTTGGAGTGGAACGAACGTAAATGCTGTTAAGCCGTTTTTGTGGATTCAGCGCTACCGCGGAACCGCTTTGAAGCATGGTGTGCATCATCAACTGGTATTCCGACTCGGAGCCATCGCACACATGCACCCTATCGGGTTTGCATGTGACTGCGACTTCATCAACCCACTGAAGGAGTCGCTTATGAATAATTTTTCCTGCAGCGGCCTCCAGCACGGTTGATTCGTAAATTTGAGCATTAGGCATGAGGACGTGTTCTCCTAAAAAGAGCGAAGGCGACACATTATAAACACCATCGAAAACATTAATCGTCGAATTATTTCATAACTTTAGCTTTCATTTACAACGAGATAACGCGTTTCGACCGTCAACGCGATAGCCTCCGCCGGCCGTAAAGCCGCCGTAAAGCCATGGTTCTGCTGGCATCTAACGGATCTTCCAGCGAGGCGTCGAATTAGCCCGTTGTCAGAACCTAACTTGGAGGTGCTATGAAGCTTCGCGTTGTTTTCAATTGCGCTCTGCTCACTGTTGTTGCTGTGTCGTTTGGCTGCGGAAAAAAAGTGACTGTCACCAATCCCGCTTTGGAGTCCACAGCCGTTCTTTATCCATTCGAACCTATCCCGCTTGCGTCGTACGAGGGCATGGGGCTGGCGAAACATTCCGATCTCCGCGTCGCACAGGAAATGGCCCGCTCGCAGGCGATGACGGATCTGGGCTCGAACATCTTTGAAACGGTATCGGCGCGAATCACGGAAGTTATGAACAGCCGCAACGCACAGGGGTCGATGCTGACCGCTGTGCGCAACCTTTCCACCACGCTGCCATTGGCCGGGAAGAAGTTCGTCGAATACCGGGTCGGGCAGTCCACAGGTACGGTTTACTGTCGCGTGTACATGGCCAAGAGCGAAGTGGATGATTACATGATGACAAGACTGGTCGAACTCAGCCAGAACCTCATCGACAAGCCGATCAAAGAAGCCCTCACCAAGCAGATTGCCGGCGCCGGAAGCGTCAATGCCGACGTCCAGTCGCTTGCCCTCTTCTATGAACAGCAGATCAGCAAGGCCCGCGCGGATAACGACGCCATTCGAAACAAACGCTAGTTTCCATCGCGATATTGCGGAGTCAACGGAATGAAGAAGGCGCTCACTCTTGCACTATTCCTTCTTTCGGCGTGCGGCGGCGTGCGTTCGGTCCAGGTTCAGCCGCCGATACTGGCGCCGCCGGGTCTGATCACGGGGTACGGAGTCGAGAAGATCTCGGGAAACGCGGTCCGGGCCCGGCAGGCGGCATATCTCAAGGCCATGGACGATCTGCTGACGCGCTCAGGCCCCGTGCTCGTTTCCAAAACCGTTCACGACCAGACTACCGTCGTGGACGTGAAACCGGCGAATCGCGTTCTGGAGACGACCTTCCGGCTGCGCGCCTCGCGAATGCTTCAACCGAGCTTTGAGCAGTCCGGCGTTGACCATGGTTTCCTCTGGGTCCTGCTTGCAACAACGGAAGACGAGATCGAGCGCGGCTTCCAGCAGTTCATGGCGTGGCGAGCCGAACGTGTCGAGCAAGCTCAGAAGCTGTTCGCGGATGCAAAGGGATCCCAACGGGTTGAACTTTTGAAGGCGTCGCTGGAGCTGCTCGAGGATGCGGGAGCGGCCGATGATCCGGGTCTGTTGTATTTTCAGGTGAAGGTGGCGCTCGATACGGAAGTCGGCCGCATCACGCAACTGGAGAAGTTTCACAGGGATTTCCGCGCTCTCACCGATAACGGCCAGCTCGCGGCTGCTGACCTGGCGCTTGAAGAGGCTCAGCGGGCCGGCCTGGACCAGTCGAGTTATCAGAAATGCCTGTTGGAGTTGAGCGAGCGGCGCGATCAGGCAATGCACCATATCCAGGCCGGTGACGATCTCGTGCGCGATGAACGCTACAAAGAGGCGCGACTCCGGTATGAGCAGGCTCGGAGAATCGATCGCGACAACAGCCTCGTCGCCGGCAAGATCGATATGGCCGACCGCTTTGATCACGAAGCCCGTTCGCGCAAGGTCAAGGCCACTGTCGGCTTCGTCGTGCCGGTAGCCGTGAAGACGCTCGGCGATTACTTCCAGTTCAAGGAAGAACAGGAACGCCGGAAACGCGAAGAAGAGGCGCGTCGAAGGGAAGAAGCAGAACGCGAAGCCGCTGAAGCGAGGGAAAGAGAACAGCGCGAGGAGGAACGCCGGCGAAATTCACCCCGGCCGGGTGGTCGACGCCCTCAACGCCCATAACGTCCCGACCATTCCTTTAAAAGAAAAGCTGACGCGAGAGCCAGCTCTTGCACTGATACCATGTGCCGTCCAGCCGGCGGAACGGCTCAACCGAACTCGCGAGCGAGCCGCGCGCAATTTCGATGTGAGGGGAGAATGGTCCCGATGTTGGTGGGTACCATTGCGTCATATCGGCGGAAAGCCGTATACACGTATCAGCTTCCATATCACGTTCAACCGGGATTCGTGCGAATGATAAAATCCACCACACATGAACGAACAAAGGCGTGAGCTACGCGACATCATTCGACGGAAATCACTGCGAGTCGGCGACTTCACTCTGTCATCGGGGAAGAAGAGCTCCTACTATCTCGATTGCCGGATGACCACACTCGATCCGCGCGGCGCGCTTCTGATCGCCCGTTTGATTTTGGAACGCATTCGCGAACTGGAGATTCGAGCGGATGCGATTGGCGGGCTGACGATGGGCGCCGATCCCATTGCGGCGTCGGTCGCAGTTGTGAGCGGACTGGAGGGATCTCCGATTTCTGCTTTCATCGTCAGAAAGGAAGCGAAAGCTCACGGTACACAGCGCGCCATTGAGGGCTACGATGGAAAGCCGGGTTCGCGAGTGATCATCATCGACGATGTCTGCACGACCGGAGGCTCCACGCTTCAGGCCGCGCAGAAGGTCGAAGAGGCCGGCTACGAAGTTGTGGCGGCGTTTTGCGTGGTGGATCGTGAAGAGGGCGGAACGGAGGCGATCGCAAAACGTTATCCCTTCTATCCACTCTTCACGGCGAAGGAATTGTTGAATGATGTTTAAGGCCAGCCGACCGATAGACCGTGGTTATGCCTGGTGAATTTTGCCCGCGATTGCGTGGTCTTCGTCTTCAAAAATCTGAAAAATGCTGATCAGGTTTGTGACCTTCAGCAACTCCTTCACCCTGTCTCCGACGTTCAGCAGCTTCAAATCGCCGCCCTGGTTGCGGATCGTCGCGTAGATCGACAACAACAAGCCCAGTCCTGAGCTGTCCATATGGGAAACGCCTGCGAGATTCAGTATGAAAAAGCGTCCTCCGTCGGATGTCAGCCGCTTGGCAAGGTCGCGGAGTTCAACGAGTGATTCTCCGGCCTCGAGCTTGCCGGCCGCCTCCAGGATGATGTGACCGTTCACCTTTCGTGTGTTGAGGATCAATGCCATCCGTGTGACTATACACGAATGAATCAATCCATCATTCGGGCGTGGTGGTCCGCTCGACAAGGGCTGGACGGAGCACTCGTGGGTAAACGTCCATCCGAGGTTCTGGAGCGGTCGGGATGGGCGCGGTCTGTCGCTGGAGCAGGGCCATACCTCACGCTGTTTTCGCGAGCGGGCACGAGCCGCGAGGCGGCGGACCAGGCCCTGGAACGCGTCGAAATACATGAACTGCCGGCGGCGCGTGGTTGCACGTACGTCGTGCCGTCGGGTGATTATGGCCTGGCTCTGAAAGTTGGACAGGAGTTCGGCAAGGCCGAGATGAAAGTCGCATACAAACTCGGTGTGACCGACAAGGAAGTGGACAAACTTTGTGAGGCTGTCGTCAAAGTGCTCGGCAAAGGTCCTCTTGATCCCAGTCAGATTCGTGAAGCAACGGGGAAGGCGTCTCGAAATCTGGGTGAGGAAGGAAAAAAGAAGGGAATCACGACGACGCTGCCTCTAGCGCTGGGCCGGCTTCAGTACGAGGGCGAAATTCGAAGAATTCCAATCGACGGCCGGCTTGATCAGCAGCGTTACCGCTATTCGCTCTGGAGACCCAATCCCCTGAGCAAATTCCGGCTTTCCCTTGATGAGGCCTATACCGAACTTGCTCGACTGTACTTCCGCTGGATCGGTCCGGCGACTGCCGTGCAGTTTCAGGCTTTCTCAGGTCTTGGAGTGAAAGCGGGCAAGAACGCAATCGAACCGTTAAACCTGGTACCGGTCGAACAGGGAAGTGACCTTCTTATGTTCGCCGCCGACAGAGACAGCCTCATGACGTTCCAACCACCATCGAAGCCGCAATATGTTGTCGTGAGTTCGCTCGACGCCATGGCGCTGCTGCGGAATGACATCAAGAGTTTGATGGATGATAAGGATGTGCAGACGCACAAGCCGGGCAGCTTCGGCGAATTTCCGAATCACGCGATTCTCGATCGGGGAAAGCTTGTCGGTTTGTGGGAATACGACACGGAAGCCGCGAAGATCGTCTGGTCTTGCTTTGTCGCCAGGGACAAAGCATTGGAGGCCGCCGTGGCCGCCGCCGAAAAGTACGTCCGCGAACAATTAGGCGATGCGCGGTCCTTCAGTCTCGACAGTCCGAAAAGCCGAGCGCCTCGTATCGCCGCTTTGCGCAAGGCAGCCCGCTGAAGCGCGCATTCTTCAAATGATCACGTATCCGGCGGAGCTATAGCTCAACCCGAGGGTGATGATCTTCTGAAGCAGTTGTGGGTACTTCAGTCCGAAATGCGCGGCGGAATCGGCAAAATCTTCGTTGAGCGCGATCTGGGGATTCGGATTGGCTTCGAGCAGATAGAACTCGCCGTCGGATGACAATCGATAATCGAGCCGGCCGTATCCGCTCAGGCACAGGTGTCGATAGATGCGCTTGGACAACAGCTCCAGTTTTCGTTGCAACTCGGGCGGAAGAGCGGCCGGCTTGGTTACAAGTCCGACTTTCTTTTGATAGTCGGGATTCCACTTGAGGCGTCCCGTTGCAATGTTCAAAGACCCTTCGGGAAGATTGTTTATCGTCAGTTCCCACGGTGTATAGGTTTGCAGGTTTCGGTTGCCGATGACTCCGACATAGATTTCACGGCCTTCGATGTATTCCTCCGCGATCGCATTGCTGTTGGTTTGCCGGTGAATGAATTCGACGCGTTCGGCGAGCTTCGTGTCGTCGGTGACGACCGATGCCTGGGAGATTCCGACGGATCCTTCCTCGACCACGGACTTCACGAACAGCGGAAAATGCAATCGTCGCGGCCGTGCGACCTTTTGGCCCATCGGGAACACGGCGAAGCCCGGCACCGCAATCCTGTGGTACGACAGGATCTTTTTCGTGAGAGCTTTGTCGTGCGCGATCGTCAGTCCTCGCGGGTTGCAGCCGGTATACGCCTGTCTGAGGAGTTCGAGATAGCTCACGACATGCTGATCGAACAGAGCTTGTCCTTCGAAGTCCTCGAGAAGATTGAAGACGATCTGTGGTTTATGTTCCTCACGAGCCTTGGCGATGACGGCGAGATCACTTCCGAGTCCGACGGGGTACACCTCGTGGCCCATGGCCTTCAAGGTTGAGATGACGTCGAACTCCGTCCGCCACGGTTGCTTTTCTTTCTCGACGCCGTCCGGCACGGACTCCGGGGGCATCAGCTCCTGAGACAGCAAAACGATGATTCGCAGTTTGGTTTTGGGTTTGAATCTCACAAAGGAATCCGGTGATATCCGGCATGCAAGACCTGCATGACCTGCATCGTCAACATCACGACGATGAGTTCGCGCGCCTCGTCCTCAGGCAGGCTCAGGCGTAAGTTCAACTCGCGGCAGCGCACGACCATGTGTCTCACGATGTGGTTGACTGTGTAGTGATGCACGCCGGTTCCGCGCGCTACGATGTCACTGATCTCCGCACGGTAATGCCGAAGAAAGTGAGCTGCGCTGGGAGCCGATTGCCGGCGTGGATCCGCAGAAAAGACGCGATAAAGGTTTCTCTCGTACGATGCGGGCCAGTGGATCGTGTAGTACGCCCGCTTTTGCCGGTAATGTTCCCGTAACGTTTTTTTCAGTGACGCCAGCGGTTCGATTTCGCGGTGAATCCGCAGAGTCGGAGATCGACCGATAAGCCCCGACATGACCTGCTCCACGTAATCCAGTTTTCGCTGTGCGCCCCAACCGTCGTATTGCCCCCGCCACCGGCTGCCGGGTTTAAGCCAGACTGCGAACGTTTCAGCAAAATCTTCCGCTGGATGGGCCTGACCATACCACGCATCGAGATTCAGAACGTAATCCCGGCTGCCCGGTTGCGGCTGATACCACTCCGGATACGGCACTCGATACGATCCGAACGTGTCCGTCCAGCTTCGCCTCGCATGCAGGCGAAATGCATTGTCGATGGCGTGACCGGCTTCATGCCGCAGAATCCTCATGCATTCCGCCTCCGAAGCGCCTTCGACTTCTATCATCTGGGCCCGCTCGAGTTTGATGAGTCGAGGATGAGCCAGATAAAAGGGAATCGCGAACCCCCCGATACCGTCCGGGGTAAACCACTCCTCTCCGAGCCAGATATGCGGCCGGAACCGGATATTTCGTGCTTCCAGTTCGCGGTACAGCTTCTTAACGCGTTGTTCAAGCTGGGTTCCGCGGATTTGAAGTGGGAGATCACACAAACGGACTTCCAGCAGTTGCCGGTCCGTCATTCGATCCAAACGCAGTCTCACGAAACTATTGTAGAATCTACGGGCGGTGAAATCTGTGAAAGCTTTATTGATATTGATCTTATGCTGTTTTTTTCTTGCCTCTTGCAGCGCGCCGTCCGGGGCCGCTGCCGATAACAAAGGACGCGGGGACGGGGCTTCAGCCCCAGCGCGACAGGTTCAGACCACCCTCGCTGTAGAGAAGGCTATCGATCAACTCGTCGTCGTGACCGGCACTTTGGCCGCAGACCAGGAGGTCGTACTTGGCTTCAAGGTAGCCGGTCGGCTTGCGGATATACCCGTCGATCTGGGTAGTTCCGTTGAAAAAGGCCAGCCAATCGCGCGTCTGGATACGACGGACTTCGAACTTCGAGTCCGGCAGGCCGATGCCGCCCTGCAGCAGGCGCGAGTCCGTGTCGGGCTTTCGGCGGAAGCTCCCGACTCCAGCGTAAATATCGAGAATCTCGCGATCGTAAAGCAGGCCCGGGCTGAAATGGACGCGGCGCGGTCCCGCCTGGAACGGGCGAGGCTCTCGTTTGAGAAGGGTCTTTTGCCTAAGGCCGACTTCGACACGACGAATTCCGGATATAAGGTCGCCGAAGCAAGGCACGAAGACTCTCTCGATGAAGCGCGCAATCGTCAGGCGCTGCTCGCGCAGAGGCGTTCGGAACTGGAGATCGCGCGGCAACAGCTCGCCGACACCATACTTTATGCACCGATCGGCGGCATGATCCATCAGCGAAACGCGAACGTCGGGCAGTATCTGTCCGCCGGAACGCCTGTTGTTACCGTCGTGCAAATGCAGCCGTTACGGTTGAAGACTGCGGTTCCGGAACGCGAAGCGCGCATGATTCGAATAGGCCAGCCGGTGCGCGTTACTGTCGAAGGTGCACCCGGCACCCACCAGGGCCGCGTCGCTCGGATCAGTCCCTCTTTCGATGAAACCAATCGAACGTTACTCGTCGAGACGGAAGTCTCGAATTCGGCGCGCATCCTGCGGCCCGGTGCGTTCTCTCGCGCCGAAATCGTCGTTGCCGCCGGATACCGCGCTCTGCTCGTTCCTGCCGCGTCGGTCGTGACATTTGCCGGCATCGATCGCGTGTTTACCGTTAGTGAGGGCACGGCATCGGAGAAACGCATCAGGACAGGCCGCCGGACAGACGAAGGCGTCGAGATCCTCGATGGCGTTAAGCCCGGAGAGCAGGTCGTCCTCAGTCCCGGAAACATGACCAACGGCGAAAAAGTGATCGTTCGGTAGGAGTTTCAACCGTGCAAAAACTGGCCGAGCTGTGCATTCGTCTCCCCGTTTTCGCCTCAATGATTGTCCTGTCGCTCGTCGTCGTCGGTGCGGCGAGCTATTTCCAGCTTGATATCGACAAGCATCCGGAAGTCGAACTCCCGACCATATCCATCCGCACGAACCTGCCGGGCGCCTCGCCCGAAGAGATCGAAGTTGCGATCACACAGGTCATCGAAGAAGCGGTAAACACGGTCGAAGGAATCACTGAACTGCGTTCGAACTCCGGCCAGGCAACGTCGAATGTCATTGCAACGTTCAATCTCAATCGCGACATTGAGATTGCGGCTCAAGATATTCGCGACCGAGTTTCCACCATCACGCGTCTCCTTCCGCCGGACGCGCAGCCGCCCGTCATCACGAAATTCAATAGCGACCAGTCGCCGTCCTTTTCGTTTGCGCTGGTGAGCGACCGCCCGTTACGGGAATTGAACGAACTGGCGGACAAGGTCATCAAAGAACAGATCGAACGCAGCCCCGGTGTCGGTGAAGTGAGAATCAACGGCGGACTGGAGCGGGCGATCACGATTTCGATCGATCCAGACAGGCTTTCCGCTTACCAGCTTCCGATCAATGCCGTGCGGGACGCCATCGTCCGTCAGAATGTCGATGTTCCGGGCGGAAATGTCACATCCGGCTTGAGCGAGCGCAATCTGCGAACGATGGGCCGGATGAAAAGCGCCGAGGACTTCAACGATCTCGTTGTGACCACGATCAACGGCGCGCCGGTGCGCATTCGCGATATCGGCAATGCGGCTGACGGCACAAAGGAGCAGCGCAATTCGTCGCGCCTGAATGGGAAGCCGACCGTATCGATGGAGGTTCGCCGGCAATCGGGCGCCAACACCGTTGAGGTGATCGAGGGCGTCAAGAAACTGTTAAAGCAGGTCGAGGCTCAGCTGCCGCCGGACGTGAAGATTCAGATCATCGAGGATCAGTCGGGTTTCATTTATGCGGCGTTGCACGAGATCAACCTGCACCTCGTCGTCGGCAGTATTCTCGCGAGTCTGGTCGTGTTCGTCTTCATGCGCAACTGGCGCGCGATGGTCATAGCCGCAGTGGCAATTCCATCGTCCCTGATCGCTGCATTTGGCGTCATGTGGGCGCTGCAGTTTACGCTGAACAGCGTCACGATGCTGGCGCTCGTGCTGATGGTCGGGATTGTCATCGACGATGCGCTCGTCGTGCTCGAGAACACATTCCGGTTCATGGAAGAAAAGAAGATGCGGCCTGTGGAAGCTGCGCGAGCCGCGACCGCAGACGTCGGCCATGCGGTGTTGGCGACGACGCTCAGCCTTGTTGTGATCTTTGTTCCGGTGTCGTTTATGTCGAGCATCGCCGGCCGGTTCCTGTATCAATTCGGAATCACGGCCGCGGCTGCAGTGATGGTGAGCTTGCTGGTGTCATTCACTCTGACGCCGATGATGTGCTCGCGGATGCTTCGGGTTTCTGCCGGGTCGGGCGGACACGATGCCGCCCGCTCCCGCCAGGGTTTTTACCGATGGATCGATGCGGGATATATGGCGTCGCTGAGGTTTTCGATGCGCCATCGGATCGCCGTGGCGTTCCTCGGAGCGGCGGTCATCGCTCTCGCCGTTCCGACATACCGTCTCATTCGCCAGGATTACCTGCCGACGAACGTCGATGACGGCGCGTTTGAAGTCCGCGTCACGGCTCCGGAAGGCGTCAGTCTTGTTGCGATGGACGACATCATGAAAGCGGTCGAAGGTAAGCTCCAGTCGGTCCGCGGTGTGAGTTTCGTACTCGGTACATCGGGCGGCGATTACAACGGCGCTGTCAGTACCGGTCGCATCTTCGTGAAACTCCTGCCCTATGAAGAACGCGTGTTTTCCTGGGCAGGCCTGGCGCGCGGGCTTTACCATTTGGATCCCCTCGAAGCGTTTCGCAACAATCTGGCTCAGCGCGATGTGATGACGGCTGCGCGGCGCCAGTTGTCGGCGTACCGCGACCTGAGATTTCAGGTGATTCCGGTACAGACCATCAATCTCGCGGGCGCCGGGTCGCGGACGGATATCGGGTTCGTATTCCGAGGACCTGAAGTTCAGA
>Ga0137464_1000198_pt1 | contig 19744 bp, 25 predicted proteins | sample EasRivERMGT814_2_FD_102306 | JGI IMG/M metagenome (GOLD analysis project Ga0137464, IMG submission 102306) | Soil microbial communities from meander-bound floodplain in the East River, Colorado, USA - East River MetaG ERMGT814_2 | ecosystem: Environmental > Terrestrial > Soil > Floodplain ...
GCCTGTGGGCAAACCAGTACGAAACGCACAGAATTACTCACAGGCATTGTTGATAGACAGGTTCGCCGGGTGATGACCCGGCTGGCTGCTCTGGGCTTGGTGGAGAGAGTGAACGTGGGCGGCGGCGGGCAGCGCGGAACGCGCTGGAAGAAACTGGGTAGCCGTCAGTGGCGAGCGGTGTTCTGCCAGGCTTTGCGGGTGGTGAACGCCTCGGCCTTGAGGCGCGGCGGAAAATCGAAAAAAGTGTCCTAATGTCTAGAAAGAGAAAGGATTACGGAAGATTGTGTGATTGTGAGTTGTTACTGAGTGCAACATAACATACAGTATGGGAGTGCCACGTAGTGACACTTTCGTATTCATGAGTCAGGGAACGATACTGGGTGTTCATCGCTGGGTTCCTTTCGGTTTGTGCAGGGTGGCGCGACGCTTATGGTTCGCGCGGCCCAGCCTGAAACCGGCCCTTTGCACACCACAATATCGGTCACAAGTCACAGAGTCAACAGGGCCTACGACTATGAATAATTATCAATCTATCGGGACGGACAGACTGAGGCTGTTGGATGTGAATTCGGAAGATGTTCCAGCCACAGAGCCACGAAGCCACGAAGCCACGAAGGGGGGAGCACTGCTTGAGAGCAGTGGCACACCTGCTGTGGGTGGTCGGGTAGTGGCGGTCGGCATAGACGGGCGGCCGGTGCGGTGGAATACGCCTTCTTTTGGCCATAAACGCGATCCGCGGGCCATGGCGGAGCTTTTCCAGGAGAGCCACCCGCAGCCCAATCGGCAATCGACACGGGTGACCCCGCTGGCGGGCGACAATCGGAAATTGGAGGAGACCCCGCGCTGGTATTGGGTGGTTGGGGCCTTGGCCCTTCTGGTGGCGGGGACGGTGGCGGCGTGTATCGGGTCTTTGTAAGGGGCAAGGATGAGCTTTGGCGGCTCGCTGTGCTCACGGCCTTCGCGGGGCGGTCTAAAGCCGAGGAAGTCGCCCGCGACGTCAGGAACACGCTGCGGGCCCCTTTTGACCCCATTGGGCGAGTGATGCTGCTGGTGGAGGTCTTTGAGCTGGGAGCGTTTCCCATGCCGCTGGCGGTGGAGACGGAGCGGTGGCTGCTGGGTGCCGCGAAGGCACCGGAAATCATGGAGGATGCGGTTTATGAGTGAGACGAATGGCGACGAGCGAAATGACTGCTTTGATTTTTATGCGCTGTGTCGCAAGGGGCGAAGCGGCATCTTGAAAACACTGATCTGCCCGGCGGACGTGCTGGACATATCCCAAGTGACCGCCGATTCCGGGACGGTCACGGTGGTCAAGGCGGGCATCACCAGGGCGCACACGTTTGACGGCACGCCATTTTCCCAAGTCGTGAGCGAACTGGGGGAGCGGCGGCGAAAGCTGGCGGCGTTGATGCTGAGCGACCATCTGGCCACGGGGGGCCTGGAACGGGTGGTGACCGCGGCCTGCGAGGCGGCTTTGCAGCGGGTGGGGGAGATTTCCAAGGCGGCGGTGAAGGCGGGCAAGGGCGAGCTGGAGGACCTGATCGACACTCGGTTGGGGGCCATGATGGACCGTCTGGCGGGCAAAGAGGAGTCAGGCAAGACGACGGCTAAGGGCGCCAAAAAGCCCGCGGAGTAGGGCGGGCGTGCGTGCGCCGGTAAGGAGAGAGGGGGGGGACTATAGGGGGGGGTGTGAGGATGCGGATGCTAGCCAAGAAGCCAAGAAGCCACGAAGCCACGAAGGCAGAGAGCACCCGACGCTGTTTAGCCATGAAAGGCGCCAAGGCACGACGATGAAATACGACCTGATCATCATCGACGAAGCGGCCTTCATTCCGTTTATTGGGCGGGCGTTGCGGCCGCTGTGGCCGGTTCGACCATTGAATTGGTGGGGCAGACTGCGCGCGTGGGCATGTCGTCGACGTAGGTGCTCTTTTGTTGATGGATTCGACTTCGCCGGGCAGCAGCGAATGGTGCAGGCGTTCGTAACGGGTCGGTCGTATGTGGTGCTCAAGGCGCCAAGAGTCGGGGCAACTTCGGTGCTGCTTCAATGGGCGATGGTGATGTGTCTTCGCCCGAAATCGAAAGTTCTTTTTGTCGGGCAAGATGCCATCCAACGGTTTCGGGTGGAGTTTCAGTGCTGTTCGTTGTTTCAATGGGCTGATTCCGTCGTTCGTTTTGCGAACGGATCGACCATTCAGATCTCCGAGAAAATTGTTGAGGTGATGCCTCTGGATTTGTGCCGCAACGGGCAACTGATCGTGTGCAGCACGCGGAAGAGTGAGCAAAGCGGCAGTTTTTACAACATCGCAAAGGCCCCGGAGCGGTTCGGTATGGATCGGGTGTTTGTGTCGGTGCATGACGCCCCGCGACCGGATGGGTGGTTCGAGAGCCAGAAAAAAATGTCGTTACCGGCACGCGCGCGAATTGAGTATCCAGCAACGGCCGAGGAGGCGTTGTCGTGACGACGAAGAAGAAAGCCACGAAGCCACGGAGCCACTTAGCCACGAAGGTCAGAGAGCACCCGACCCTGTTCGGCGGGCCGATGGTGCGGGCGATTCTTGAGGGGCGCAAGACGCAGACGCGGAGAGTGATTAAGCCGCAACCACCCCATTTGTGTTGTTATGCCATTAACGGGAACGGGTCTCATGTTCTGTGCTTTGGGCCTGACGGTGCGTGTGTCCCCCCGACCGCGAAAAGTGCCGACCACCGAATGCCAATTAAGTACCAAGTCGGCGACATCCTCTGGGGCAAGGAAACGTTCTGTGAACTGGACTACCCAGATCACGCAGCTGATTCAGCGCTTCCACGGGACGCGATGGTCTACGGTAGGCGCAATGGTGCTGCATATGCAGCCGACACGGACACCGAGGGGAACCGCATCCGCAAGGCGTATGGGTACAAGTGGAAGTCGTCGTTATTCATGCCCCACTGGGCTTCTCGGATCACGCTCGAAATAACCGGTGTGCGGATTGAGCAGGTGCAGGCCATCACGGTGGATGATGCAATCGCCGAAGGCATCGACTCCGATGGTGGCAACGACGAATCGACCATCGAAAACTACCGGATACTTTGGGATTCGTTGCACAAAGATGCCTTTCAGTGGGCCCGCAACCCTTGGGTGTACGTGCTCGAATTTAGGAGGGCTATCGAGGCATGAAAGCCAAGAAAGACACGAAGCCACGCCGGCCAGCCGGTTTGCCAGAGCAAGCCGGTTTACCGGGCCGCGGAGCCTCAAAGGTGACTCCGGAGGGTTACTTTGTCGCCGTGGCGGATCAGGATCCGATGGCCATGGGGTTGGAGCGGGTTCGGGCGGCGATGGGGTCGCTGTTTCAGGACCGCAAGCATGACCGGTTGGAGCGGCTTCTGGAGAAATTCGACCCCAAATATGAGGCGCTGGTTGCCGCAGCCCTTGAATCGACCAATGAGAAAACTCAGCGGGCGGCCATCAAGAGTTACATGGGCCTTCGGGAGTTGCACTTGCGGCGCGAAGAGGCGGTTTTGGGTTACGCCCAAGAGGCGGTGCGCTCACAGGCGGATGTGGAGATCGCCCGGTTGCAGGCGGCGGTGGACGCGCGTGAGGAAACGGGCGGGTTAACGGTGGCCCAGCAGTTGGCGGCGAAAGAGCAGGGAGGCACCCGGTGAAGATCGTGCAACTGACAGTCACCTATGAAGATGGGACTTATGTGCGTCTATCGAAGGACGTTGATGGCGAACATCACCGTGCCGAAGTTCGGCTGCCTTGTCACGTCGGTAAGCGGTCGGACGATTGGCATAGCTATCTGATGCCGAATAGTCATTTTCGATTCGGTCTAGGGATGCTGAAGTTTGCCATCGAGAAAGCCAAGCAAAACGAAGCGACCTTACTGAAACGACGGCGAAAGAGCACGGTGTATGACGCCTGAAGAGCGAGCAAAACACGCGAGCGGAGTCCAAGCGGCGGCCATGCGCTTGGCCATTATGGTTGGCCATTTAGCGCGTGACGTGGTGAGGCTGGAAGCGGAGGCGCACCGAATGCGGGGCAACACGGATTTTAGCGAGATGCAATGGCTGGCTTCAGAAATGGTCAAAAGTGAAGTTCATGCGGCGATTGGCAATCAGATAAGCGAAGAGCAAGTCGCGGCGGACGTTTTTCGGCGTTGGCCATCATTTCATAGCCAAAATTAAACGGATTTGATGATGCGTGGTGGTTCGGCAATTTATACGGCGGCGGAAGCAGGGCGGAGCGGGCCGAGTAGCTGGCGGAGCCAGAGCAACCGGCGGAGCCGCCCGGCTGACGCCGGCGGAGTTGGCGGCGGCGCGGGCTTGTTCTCCGTCGCGGGGCGTGGCGGGGTTCGCCGCCTTTTGCCGGGAATGCTGCCAGATTTTGGCCAAGGAGAGCGAGGAGGGCATGGTCGCGGGCGGTGCGGCCGTTCCGTTTGTGCTCTTTCCCGGTCAGGAGCGTGTGGCGGGGGACTTGGTGGTCGGGCTGTGGCTGCTGATCCTCAAGGCTCGGCAGTTGGGGCTCACGTGGTTGGTGTTGGCCTATGCCCTGTGGCGCATGGTGTTCACCGACAATTATCAGGTGCTGATGATTTCCCACGGCGAGGAGTATGTGCTCGTCAACCTGGAGCGGCTGGATTACCTGATCGATCGGCTGCCCGCTTGGTGCCGGCCGGTGGTGGTCAGTCAGCCCAAGGGCAAGCGCGTCTTTGCCAACGGCAGCGAGATTCGCTGTCTGTATCCTGGGCCCACGCCGTTGGGTCAGAAAAAAGCGGGGCGCACGTTCAGCGGCGACTTGGCCATTCTGGACGAGGCGGCCTTCACCGCGGGCCTCAAGCTGATTCTGGGCGGTCTGACGCCGGCTATGACGCGAAGTGGAATCGGCCCTCACCCTGCGGGCAAAGAGGCCCTCACCCCAACCCTCTCCCATGGGGAGAGGGAGCAAGGCGGCGTGACCTTGCGCGAGGCGGCTGGGTATGTGAGCGTTGCGGATTCGTCGGTGACAGTGGAGCCGTCGGTGACGGTGGGCGAGCCGTCTGTGACGGTGGAGCTCAACCGCGACGGGCAGATGGTGGTGATTTCCACCTCCGACGGGCCGACCGGGGATTTCGCGGAGTTGTGGGGCGAGAGCTACGGGTCACATGGCGAAGTCCTCGACGAGCAGGGCGTGGGGCCCACCAAGTACAAGCCCACGTTCTTGGGTTGGTTCGAGCGGCCGGGTCGGACGCCGGAGTGGCGTCTGGAGCAGGACCGCAAGCTGGGGAAGATGCGGGCCAGTTGGGAATATCCCGCCACGATCGAGGAGGCGCTGCAGTCGGGTCAGGGGCGGGTGTATCCGCAACTGACCGTCTCCAAGCACATGGGCGATCTGCCGGAGATTCCCGAGTATGCGGAGCAGTTTCGGGCGGTGGACTGGGGGGAGAGCGGATCGGCCTTTGTGGTGTTGTGGGGAGCGCATATCAAGGGTCCGCCGGGTCTACTGATTTCGCCGAGCTGTCCGCACACCATCCGCGAGCATTTGGGCTGGAAATACGACGACAGCGGTCGGCCGCTCAAGAAGGACGATCACACCTGCGATGCCCTGTGTTATGCGGTTTCGACGTTCGATTTGCGGGGTCTGGTGTACATCTACCGGGAGCGCTACGTCCTGGACGCGGCGGAGAAAGGGCTGACTCCCGCCAAGGAGGCGCGGACCATTCACGAGCTCTCCGGTTGGCGAAAGACGATGGTTCGCGGGGTGGAGCGCTGGATCCGGGGCGTGCGCGGGGAAAAGTTCTCGCTGGGCACGGTGACCGACCCCAGTTGGAAGTTGGTGCAGAATCAGTTTTGCGATATGCAGATTCCGTGCGTTCCGGCCCGGATTTTCAAGGGGGCCAAGAGCGGCGGGGGGCTGGAGAGCGACAAGCCGATCGACGCCAAGGCGGAGCGGATTCGCATGGTTCGCGAGCTGATCGACGCGACGGAGAACCTGGACTTTTATGGAGTGCGCAGGCAGCAGCGTGAGGCGTTTTCCATGACTGTGCGAGGTTCGAATCGGCGGCTGGAGCTGCTGAAGTTGGCGCTGGCGGCGCGGGGCGGATGAGGCGCGAGCGATGTTGAACAAAGTACAAAAGCAGGCGATTAAAGAACCTATCCGAACCGTGTTCGACCTCGCCGGCCCGCGCAACATCAAATGGCTGTCGGCGGATCGCAGGTTCTCATTCTGCTTTTACGTGAACAAGTGAATGGAGCTATTCGACGGCGCGCCAGTTTGGCACGCAAGTATTGCCCTGCAATCGAAGGTCGGTCCGGTGCCGGTCGAGGACTTGCAGCCAGGAGTTGTGGAGCAAATGCAACAGTTGTTGAAAACACTCATAGGCCAGTTCGGGGTTGGTGACGCCCATTTTTCCACGATGGGGGGGTTCGCCCTTCACCTGCGGCGCAGGTTATCACCGGTGGAGACGCAGAATTTGCCACGCGGGTACATGGAAACGGCGTGCGCGTGTTGAGGAGTTTCGTGATGAGCAAGGATAGCTATAGCGTGGACAACATGAAGGTCAGTCGGTTGACCCTGGAGACGTTGCCGAAGCTGGATGACGGGCAGCTCTCGGTGCGAAAAATGAGTAAGCACGTTCTGGGGCTGTTTTTGTTGCTGGCCCTGGCCGGCTGCCGGACGGTCGGACCTGGGCCCACGGAGAGCACACAGGCGAAGTCCGCGGCGGTTGGGTTGCGATCGATCAGCAAACCGACCGTGTCGGCGGGGGAGCGGAGCGAACCGACGAAGTCGGCGCAGTGGGCCGTCTGGGCGGAGGTGAACGGCGTTCGGGATGTCGGCAAACCGACGGCGTCGGCGCGGACCAAGCGGCTGGTGGCCACGGCGGTGGACAATTTGGCGAAGGGCCGCGGGATGGCCGAGCGGGCGTGGATCACTACCACGCCGGGCTGTGCTTCGCTGTATCACAGCTTGAACATGTCGCCACATCATGGCGTGGCCGTGACCGGTGGTCTGAAAACGGCGGCGCTGCTGCCGGATCGGTTCGACGACGTGGTGGGCTGGACGCAGGTGGCGGCGGAGATCGTAGAGATTGTGCGGGCCACCGGTGACGGGTCGATCGTGTTGGAAAACGAAACGGCCCTGAATCGACACCGGGAAACGGCTGGTTTGAAGTTCGATCGCAGCGCTTTGCAGGATGGCTTGCGGCAGATACCGGCATCGGTGGACATCGATGGGTTGGGGTCGGTTCCCGTGGTGATCTATTGGTATCCGGGCATCGTGTGGGACGGCCGACCGGCGGTTCGCGTGTTCTATCAGCGGATTTCGCTGGCAGCGCAGTCGGTGTTCGAGGGTCGTTTCATCCTGGTGGACAACACCTTCGGGTATCCCAGGCGCGTTCATGGGGTGTGGGAGCAGCAGCGTAAGTCGATGCGGCGGTTTTTGCTGAATGATCCGGTGCCTATGTTGTATTTTAGTGGAGGCAATCCGTGGAAGCCGGAGCAGATGCAGGAGGCCGCGGCGGAGTGGGAAAAGCAGATGGGGGCGGCGCCAATGATGGTGTGGTATCCAGGTTTTGAGCACTGGGCGGATGTGGTGAAGTGATGAACATTCCAGGGCGGTCTAGTTATGGAGATAGAAACTCTGTTAAGCGTGTGCGCGCATTGGCTTCGGACGACAGCAGAGACCTAGCTCGACTGTCGCCCCAAGAGCAATGGCAGGTGGTCAACGATGAACTAACACAAGAACTTGAAAACAAGCTTCGGATCGAAAGAGAGCTTCAGAGATTCACTCCGGAGCTATTGAGGACCAATAGCGAACGGGACAAGCACCGCAACCTCGCCTCGGAGGTGATCGTATGTGCCAACCGGATTTCGATACTTAAGCGCCGCCGGGCCACACTGCACGACGAGGTGCACCCGGACCGTGAAGCCCTACTTGTTGAGGCGCTGAAATACGGCCGCGGGATCGAAGCGAAGCTGGCTGACATCAGCGATTCGCTTAAAAAGATCGTGGATAAACTCTGATCGAGTGCGGTGTTTATGGATGTGAATACCCTCCTAACAATTTTCGTGTGCATCGGCCCGTTCCCATGCGAGCCGCGCGCATTTCGATTCGTTTTGGACCCCGCGTCGTGCGTGGCCCCGAACGTGGTGGACATGCGCTCCGGCGATTACGCATGGGAGCGTGTTTATCGATGGCGACACGTCGTCATCGACTGGCCGAACAGGGGCGACGTGGACGGCGATGGCGACGTGGACGTGGACGACATCGAGCGTGTGCTCAGAGCGTTCATCGAACAGCTTCCAGAGGAGAATGAGGCCGGGGCCGACGTGTGTGGGTGCTACGGCCAGTACCTAGTGGACATTGACGACGTTGAAGGGGTGTTGGCTGCTTTTATGGGAGACGAGCCGTGTCAGGGACTTTAGGTGCTGCATGAGATCGTGGCGGCAACAGCATGGCGTAGGCTGACCACTGCTTGAGAGCAGTGGCACACACTGTAGTTTGAAAGGAGTCGGTATGAAACAACTGTGTATTTGGCTGATTATTGTGGCGACGGGGTTGAATCTGGGGCAGGCTCCGCCGGTTAAACCGGTCGGTCCGGCGAAACCAGCAACCGGCGTAGCCGTGAGCAAACCGGCAACGGCGGCGGCTGTGCCGGGCGGAGAAAAAGGGGGCATTCGCCCGCTCGATCGATTGCCGTTTGGGAAGGCGCAGGATCTGTTCGGAGAGGGTGAAAAGTCCGGCGGCGCAGCCGCAGCAACCAGCGTAGCCGCCGTGCGGGGGCTGCCGCCGGCGGATGCGATTGGTAAGTCCATCACCATTCAGCGGTTTTTGTTGACCGGTGAGGATGCCGGGAACTGTTTGGCCTATCTCTATCAGCGGTTCGTGGCCGTTTGGTACCTCTACGGGGCGGACGGCGTGGCCCGTAGCGAACGGCGGGTTGAGTTGTTGCAGGGGCTGGTGGTTGAGTATCCCGGTCAGGGCTACGAGGGGATGCTGGCCGACGCCCAGGCGGATTTAGTGTTCTATCGGGGCATTGCCGACGTATGGCAGCCCAGAGCGTACGGGCTGGCCTATGCGATTCTGGCGTGGCCGCTGGATTTACCGGACACGTCGAGTCCGGACGGGAGCGGTTCGTTCGCGGTGACCATGTTGGAAAAGACGCTGGCCGCGGCGGAACTGAAGGGCCAGAAGCGGGTGTTTTCGGCGGTCGATGCTGAGCGACTGAAGCGGGCGGCGGATGCGGTGAATGCGTTGGTGAGGAACTGAGGAACCACTGCTTGAGAGCAGTGGCACACACACATTTTGAAAGGGACGAAGAATGATGGGATTTTTCTGGTGGGTGGTGGATCACATGCAGAGCTTGATCCCCCTGATCGAGCTTGGATCGGACGGTTGACCATGTTGATTTTTCCGATGACGAGTCGAGAGGAATCAATCGTTCGCTGGGCGGGCCGGGTGGTGGCCATCGTGGGAGCGGTCGTACTGCTGCTGGGCGGCCTGGCTGTTTTCTCGGGTGTCTAGGTCACACCCGCCGTTCGGTCGAGCTACCGGGCGGGTGTGTGCCGGCCTGGAGGGTTGCGGTTGGTAGCTGGGACTGAATTGCTCAGAGCCAGTTATATCAAGGAAACCCGCCGGCGTCACGTTCGAGCTTTGACGGGCGTGATGCCGGAGTTTTGATTTGAAATCTGAGATTTGAGAAAGGATGGTAGGATGTTTCCAGGATTAGGCGTAGGGCGGATTGTTCACTACGTACTTTGCGCGGACGATCTGTTGCCGAGTCATGCGCATTGTGTGGGTGAAGTAATCCCGGCGATTGTGGTGCACGATTGGCGAGCGGACAACGGGTCGACGAACCTGCAAGGGTTTCCCGACGGCCGCAATCATGGGTTCGGTATAGGCATGACCGTTTGGTTGACGTCAAGGCACAATGACGAGAGCGGCAAGCCGGGCACGTGGCATTGGCCGCCGAAGGTGTAAGGAAAACACTGCTCAAGAGCAGTGGCACACAGCCGGACTTTGAAAAGGGTTGAGCCTCTCAACGACACGCCTCACGGCGTGAAGGCCTACGAGTTGCACAACAACCGTGGTGTGGTGGCGGCTGGCCCGGCCGTGCATGAGGCGGGGCATTTGAATGTAGAGCAGGACCACTGCTCAAGAGCAGTGGCACAAAAATAGGTGTGAGATGGTGGACGATTGATGCTTCCGATCGAAATCCGTCGCATCGTTGATTGGCCTTGGCCGGTGTGTGAATCCTGTACGCGAAGCGCGTTCAAGGCGAGTTACAGTGATAGCCTGCGGCTGCTGCACTTTGAGGCCGGCAAGTTGGATGCGTCGCGGATCATCGTTGAGCTGGACGTCACCGATGCGATGATTCGGACGGCCGGATGTTTGCGGGCCAGTGCCACGCCCACCGCTCCGCGGGTGGTGGTGACGTTGGAGACGCCTGGCGGTTGGCAGCGTTATCCGTGCGATACGTACATCAATTGGCAGCACAACATGAGGGCCGTGGCGCTCACCTTGGAGCATTTGCGGGCGTGCGATCGCTACGGGGTGACCAAGCGCGGGGAGCAGTATACAGGGTTTAAGGCGCTGCCTCCGCCGGGGGGGGCGGAGAGCAACGGGCACGGGCTGGAGGATGATTACCGGTTCGTGTTCGCGTGTGCCAAGATTGACTGGCAGCCGGGTTGGACGGGTGAGGACTTGGCCCGCTTGGTGCGGCTGGCCAAGCGGAATACACACCCGGACGTCGGGGGCCACGCGGACGATTTTGTGAAGGTGGGGCGTGCGGAAGCGGCGCTGAGGAAGGCGAATTGGCTGTAGTCTAGGAAGCGACGAAGGCACGAAGGCACGGAGCGACGAAGGGGTAGGCATGGCCACCAATTCCAAGATTGAATGGTGTGAGGCGACGTGGAACCCGGTCACCGGGTGCAGTGCGGTGTCACCGGGCTGCACGCACTGTTATGCGGCCACGATGTCGCGGCGGCTAGAGGGCATGGGTCAGGAGAAATACACAGGCATCAACGGCCCGCATCACTTCAACGGCACGATCAAGCTGCACCATGACCTGCTCGAAATCCCGATCCGGAGACGGAAACCCACGACGTATTTCGTGAATTCGATGTCTGACCTGTTTCACGAAGGGGTCAGTCCCGAGTTCATCTTGGATGTGTTTTCCGTGATGCGGTATTGCCACTGGCACCAGTTCATTGTGCTCACCAAGCGATCGAAGCGGATGTCGGAAATCCTGACCGGGCCGGACGTTCCTGATGAGGTGAACGACAACATTTACGTTGAGCAAATGGCCGAGGACGTGCTGAGTGCTCGCGGAGAGTTTGACCCCAACGAACGCCGGAAGGGGGACATTCGCAGCTTGGGTTTCACCTGGCCGCTAGCCAACGTCTGCCTCGGTGTGTCGGCGGAGAATCAGGAGCAGTTTGACGCCCGGGTGCCGCACTTATTGGCCACGCCGGCGGCAGTGTGGATGGTTTCATGCGAGCCGTTGCTGGGTCCGATCAACTTCGCAAAGGTGCATCCGAACGGATTCACCAGGGACGACTTGCGAGGCACCCAAGGGTTTACTTCTGAGAGCACGATCCGCAAACATGATGGATATCCAAAACTCGACTGGGTGATTGTCGGTGGGGAGAGCGGGCCGGGGGCGAGGCCGATGCACCCCGATTGGGCGCGGAGTATTCGGGATCAGTGCGTGGCCGCGGGCGTGCCCTTCTTTTTCAAACAGTGGGGGGCGTGGCATCCCTCCTGTGACTACTACGACGATACACAAGAGCGTGAGAATGCCCTGGACGGAAAGCATATTCTCCTTACCGATGATGGGTACGAATGGGTGGTCGGTGATCCTACAAAACGTGATCAACGGCACGATGGACAACCACCAGACGGAACCTATGTGATGCACCACTATGGTAAGAAAGCGGGCCGCCTCCTGGATGGTCGGGAGTGGAATGAGCGGCCCAAACTTTGGGAAGCCATGGATCCACGAAGGGATGGGACCACTGCTTGAGAGCAGTGGCACACACCGGCGCAGCCGAGTAGCCCCCACGCAGTGGGCCATCGGACATTTTTTGCGTGGTCGAAACAAAATGGGTGTTTTAGGGGATTCTGGTTCTAGCCTATTGAGTGTCCGTGTCACACGCGGACACAATGGGTGGTATGAGAGCCATCGACCATCAGCCGATGCCGGTTCGGCTGTTCACCAATCTTAAGGGATTCGTTCACCTTTCCAATTCGTACATGTTGACGCTGGCCTCCGCGGAGGTGTTCAGCTACCCGATTCTGATGGCCTGCCGGGACTTTAAGACGGCTGGTCAGATGATCGCTCCGCCCTTTTTGCCGATCCTCAACGCCGACGTGCCCCGCGTGCCGGCTGATAAGGTGGAGATCTCCGGTCTCATTTGCGGGCGGGCCAATCCGCCCTTTGATCTGACGCTGAATTTCTACCGCTGTGCGCGGGCGAATCCCCTGGAACGTGATTCAGCCGCCTTCGCCACGCAGGTGGTGGACTACGCGCCGGGCAACAATCCCGGCGCGGAAATGGTGACCAACGGCGACTTCGCCACAGACACCGTCTGGGAAAAAGAGGCCTATTGGTCGATCGCGTCCGGGGCCGCTTTGCACGATAGTCCTAGTCCGGGGCTGCGTACGGCCATCCGTCAGACCGTCTCGCCCGTGGAAAATAACGACTATCTGTTGACCGTCGGGGCGTTGGGTTCGGTCACGGCCTGGTCGGACGAATTTGAAGTCGAGCGCCCCAGCGGCATGACCGTCCAGGTTGGTCACAAGCTCATCCGGGAATACAACTTCCTCGACCAAAATATCTATCAGCAGCCCACGCGCATCGCGGCCGTGTTTCGCTGGCTGCCCGAGGATATTACCGGAGTGAGCGAGCGCCTGGAAATCGCCACGCGGCCCAACTATCCCGGCACCTCAGGCCCTTCCCTGACCGTCGAGCTGGATGACGTGGGCTTACGCAGCGTTACCGCCAACATCAAGCGGTTTTCGAGGATCCTGGACGTGGCCGATGTGGGTGACTCCTTCGTGGTGGGCTTCGCACCCGGCGGGGACATGACCAACCATTTCGTCTCGTGCTGCTATCGACGGTTTGCGGCGGATTAGTCCATGCCCAAGGGTCAAAACAGTTCGTGCAAGGTCTCCGAATTCGATTGGTCGGACCCCGCGAAACTCGTCAAGGATACGACGCAGTCGGACGCCCTGTGCGGGATGGTGACATCGCTCTATCAATCCGGCAAACTCCGCCGGCAGCTTTGGGAGACGGAGGCCAAGCTCTGCATTCTGGCCACCGAGGGCGATCAGGATTTCGTGTGGGACCGGGAGACGGTCAATCGGCTGACGCGGCTGATTTCCAACGCCCGGGGCACGCGCGACGAGCAGCCGAGATTTGAAGACTTAATCCCCCTCAAAATCAATGCCATGCTGGGCGCCGCCCTGGAAAAAACCGTGCTGCTGCTCGGTCAGCCGAGCAGTTTGTATGCCGAGGCCCAGAGCAGTGACTTGGAGGACGAAAGCGCCGCCCGGTCGCAGTCCCGCATGCTCAGTTTTTTGTTCGACCACGGGGGCGAATCGGTGCAGGCGCGGCTCATCGAGGCCGCGTTTTTCATGTTCGCGGGCACGGCTTCCATCGTGATTCATCCCCTATGGGACCCCGCGGCGGGTGGAACGGTCATCCGGGAACCGGGCAAGGAGGAGACCAGCGGCGAGTTCCGGGGCCGTGTGGCGAAAGCCCTGGAGCGGCAGCAAAAGGGCGTAGCCCTCGATCCCGACGGGCGGTTTCGGCAGGACCAAGGGATGGCCGATTGGCAGTTTCCCAGCCTCTTCGACATCACCGAACCGCCGGGTGCCAAGAAAATCAAAGACTGCGGCTGGCTGATTCACACTGAGGCGGTGGACAAGGAAAAATTGGTCCACAAGTTCGGGGACGTGGCCAAGGATTTGGAGCCGGACGCACCCATCGACAACTGGGGACCGGGCCTGGCCATCGGCAGCGCGGCCACCGATCGGTCCGGGGACATTGGGCTTAATGAGGGCAACGAACGCTGTTTGATCCATCGCTTTTGGCGGCCGGTCACGCCCTGGTGTCCGCAAGGGGCCCTGGTGGTGGTCAGCGAGAGCGGCACGATGCTTTCATGCGGTCCGCACCCCTACCATCATGGCCTGGTGCCCTCCGGGCGGCTGCCCTTTGTCAAGATTAATGAGCAGCCGAGTATGTATTTCCGGCCGCGCTCGACGGCCTATCAGATGTACGGATTGCAGATGGTGCGCAACCGCACGCGGAGCCAGTCGGCGGCGGGGTTCGAGAAGCACGTCGCCCCCAAGTGTCTGGCGGAAGAAAGTCTTCAAGAGCACCTCACCGAGGAGATGCTCGACAACCAGAACCGGGTCATCTGGCTGCCAAACGGGTCGATTGCCAACAACCGCATTAAGTTTCTGGATGGTCCCAATCCGCCGAGCTACTTCATGCAGCTCGACGAACGCTATCGGCAGGACATGGGCGACGTGGCCGGGATCCACGACTCCAGTCAGGGCCGGGCGGAGTTCTCTAAGCAGAGCGGGCGGCATGCGGCGCTACTGATGGAGGGTGACGCGCGGAAGCTGAATTTTGTGCGCAAGCAGCTCGAAAACGGGATTTCCGAGGCGGGGAATCAAAGCTTGTGGCTGATCTTCCAGTTCATGACGGCCCGGCGGCAGATTCAAATCGGCGGGCGGGACATGGCCCCCGACGTGTTCGAGTTCGAGGGTAAGAACCTGATCGCCTCCAAGTATCTGGAAGGCGACGTGCGCGGTCCGTACGAGTTCAACGTCAAGGCCAAGCTGACCGCGGAATACAACCCCGCGGTGGTCCTGGATCGCATCGAGCGCATGACCGCCATGCACTATTGGGATCCCGAAAACGAAATGGACAAGGCCCGCGTCAATCGCCTGATTGGGGAGGAGTTGCCCCCCGAGTATGACCGAGAGGCCCTGCACCTGCGCAACGCGCGGCGGGAGAATCAACGCATTTTGGCGGGCGAGAAAGCCCCGGTTTCGCGGGGCGATTGGCATCCAGGGCACATCAACGAGCATCTTTGGTATCAGACCACCGGGGAGTTCAAGGACGCGGCCAAGGACAACGCCAAGGTGCAGCGGATGATGGATGAGCACATCTATGAGCATTACTACGAAGAGAAGCTCGGCGAGGTGCTGATTGAACAAGTGGCCGCGGACGTGGCGGAGCACGTGCGGCGTCAGGCGGAAATGGAAAAAGGCGGACCACTGCCTGCGGGCAGTGGCACACAGCCCGGCGGACCCACCGCGGCGCCGGGAATCGTACCCGTGGCCGCGGGGCTCCCGGGGAATGGAATGGTGGCTACCCCTCCGGCCGGTTTACCAACCCAACCCGGAATGCCTGTTGCACCCGGTGTTGCGATTCCCGGCGGCGCGATGGCAACGATGTAGGGAGGAAAAACGATGGACGACAAGCGAGACGATTGGGAACCGGATGAGACGGACATGGATGACGACGACGAGACGGAGACGGTGGCGGGGGCACTGCCTGCGGGCAGTGGCACACAGCAAGGCGGCGAAGCCGCTGAAGATGCCGCGATCGCTCGGGCGGTGAAGGCCACGGGGCTATCGGCTGAGGAGCTGATCGCCCAGGCCCAGCGGGTTCGGGAATTAGAGACCCAGCGGGTCCGGGAATTGGAGAATCAGCGGGGCCGATCGAACTATGCGCCTCCGCCCGCGGCACGCGCGGCGGGCAGGGCCGAGGAGGGCGAGGAAGGAGACGTCATCACTCGTGCTGATGCGGAGCGCTACGCGGCGGCGGCCGTGGCGGAAGCGGAGTCGCGGACCGAGAGCATCATCGAGCAGCGCACCGTGGCCACTGAGGGCCGGCGGCTCATCAAATCGTTGGCCCATAGCGAGGACGCTTACGGGGCGACTTGTCCGGCCGTGAAGCTCGAAGCGATGGAACTAATCATCGCCGGTCGTTTGCGCGATGCACAGAAGCTCAAACGGATGACCGAGGGTCAGAAGATCGCCTTCATTGAGCAGCAGGCCAGGGCGTTCATCAAGGAGGACTTGGGGGCCACGCGGGGTGCGAAACAAAACGCGGACGGGAAGCGTATGAAGAAAACGGCGGATGCCAGTGGCGTGGCCACGGGTGGTGCGGCCCAGGGTACGGAAGTGAATTTGACCAGCAGCACCCAGCAGCCGCCGGCTCGCAATGTGGTGCTGGGTTTCAACGGCGAGCCGCTGATGACAGCCCAACAGATTGCGGAGCAGACGCGGGCCAACCTCGAAAAGTACAACGAGAGCTTGAAGGGCGGCAGGTAGCCGCCACAAAGATTTTAGCCCGACTGCCGTAGGCCACGGCGGTTTGTGGTGGTTGCGAGCGGGGTGAGAGCCGATCGTGGCCATCCGGGCCAAACAACACATCTAGGCGACGGCGAAAGCCGCTCTCACCGCCTGGACCAGTAACAAGGAGGTTACTGTTTCATGGCATTGCAGACCCGAACGAATTCCGCGGACTTCATGCGGAAGAACTATCAAAACGGGCTTCACGCCCAAACCGTGATGCACCGCAAGCTGCTCAACACCTTGCCAAAGGCGGTGAAGGACATTCCCGGCCTGGAGTTTGACTACCAGTGCCAGATCAGCCGGGGCGGCGGAGCATCGCCCAGCAACTCCCTGAAGGTCCCGCCCAATTCGGTCATTCGCTTCGGGAAGATGCTCTTCAAATTGGGGGGCATCACCGACCAGACGGGCATCAAGCAAGAGCTTCTGGCGGACGCCATCGGCGGCAAGAGTAGTGCCCAGAACAGCTTGACGCTGCTCACCGAAACGCTGGGCAACAACATCGGGGAAGAGAAGAACATCCAGATGTACGGCGACGGCACCGGCTTGCGGGCGGGCATCACCTCGGTGAGCTCCGCCACGGCCCTGATCGTCCCGGACACCCGCTGGCTGCGGCAGGACGGGCGTTACGACATTCTGCGGCGCAGTGACGGGGACTCCAGCGTCGGCGGAATGAACCTCATCCTGCAATTCGACCGCGATCGCAACGTGACCGTGGTCAGCGGCACCATCGGGGGCTTTGCGACGATCAACGCCGATCCCGCGTCCTATGGGATCTACAAACACCAGGGCTATCCGCTGGCGACCGACGCCGGGGAAGGTGATCCCATCTGGGGCCTGCAAGCCGCCCTGGGCGACACGAATCCGGGAATCACGGGGTATTTCTACGGGGGCGTCGACCGCTCCCTGCCTCAAAACGAATGGGCCCGCGGCAATGTGCTGGACACCGGCGGGATTCTGCGCGAGCCGACCTTTGAGTTGATTCAGCAGGGGTTCGACGACGTCGAGCGTTACGGCAACGGCAAGTTGGGAATGCCCAACATCGTCATCATGGATAACGACGTGTGGAACTTCTACATGTCCTTGCTCAATACCAAGAAGCGCTATGACGGCTCGATCGTGGACATGGTGGGCTGGGGCGAGGGCATCAAGTTCGGCTCGATGCCGCCGTTCGTCAAGGACACGATGTGCCCGCCCAACACGATCTTTGGGGTCAACACCAACGCCCTCGACCACAAGCACGATGGGGAAACCCAGTTTCAAGATGAGCACGGAAGCGTGCTCATCCCAATCGAGGGACAAGTTGCGTATCGCATGGTGGCGTTCGAAAGACCGCAGCTCTGCAACAAGAACCCCAAGAATCACTTCTACATCAAGGACGTGATGGGGTTCTCGCAGGCGGCCTAGATTAGGGAAGCGGCGTAGCGACGTAGCGACGCCGGCAAGCCGGTTTACCGGGCGACGAAGGGTAATGCAAACCGCCGGCTATGGACGGCCGCGGAACTGATAGGAGACGAAGACTATGACAGGTGGAAATGTCGGCGATCCGGGGATGCCGTGGAAACACGCGATCCTTGAACTGCCGTTTCAACGATTTGCACAGGTTGCCTCCGGCTCGGCCCTTGTGGGCGCTGGGGTGGGAGCGGCTTCGGCGGAAATTTCAACGTCCGGCCAGGGTGCCTTTGTATTGGACACCATCGCGGATGAGCTGTTTGCCTACATCTCGCGGGGTGAGTTGCAGGACTTTGACCTGACCCGCCCGCTACGGGCGCGGCTGAGCCTGAGTTGTGGCACCGCTCCGACGGTCAACGGCTCGATCCGCTGCGACCTGAAAGGTCTGGCCAACGGCCAAACCATCAGCTTGGCGAACGCCACGCCGGATGCGACGGGGACGTTCGTCCTCAACGGCACCAATCTGACGCAGTTCGAGAGCGATGGGGGGAACCCCATCGGCTTGAACGGATCGGGCAACGCTTTTGTCAATGACATCGGCGTCATGGTCGGGCTGACTGTGCTGGGCCTGGGCGGGGCAACGGGTGGGTTTTTCATTCAAGGACTGACGCTGTTCGGGACGCGCAAGACCTGTAGCGACGACGGGGCGCAGCGGACGTAATTCTCGGGAAACTGGGATCCGATATCCTCGGACAATTCCACTGCTCAAGAGCAGTGGCACACAGGAGAAATAACAAATGCCACCAGTTGGCACGCAAGCATTTCATGAAATTCACGAGGTGCCGCAGTTGATGCGGGCCTCGGCCTTTTCCCGGCTCTTGGCCAATCCCACGGGGGAAATCCTCTATGTGGACTCGGCACGGGGCTCGGACGATTACACGGGGCACAATGTGAAGGCCCCCACCCGGACCCTGGCGCGGGCCCTGGTGATCGCCAACGCCGGAGCGGGGGGCAGTAACATCCTCATTGCTCCGGGGCACACCGAAATCGCGGCGGTGGCTAACGCGTTGTTGATTTCCAAACCGGACATTTCGGTGATCGGTTTGGGCAATGCGGTTAGGCGCCCGCGGATCACGTTTTCGGGGAACGTGGCGGCGGATGTGCAGGTCAACGCCGCGGGCCTCATCATGCGAAATCTAAGGTTCGTCAACGGCATCGACTCCCTGGCAGCCATGTTCACCGTGGCGGCCGCGGACTGTCTATTTGAGGACATCGCCGTGGAGTCGAGTCTCGCATTCCGGGCGATTGTGGCGTTTGAATTCGCCGCCGCCGCTGATCGGTTCGCAATTCGCCGGCTCTCGGCGCGGCAACTCTCGGTTGTCAGCGAGGCGGTTCAGCTTGCGTGCATTCGTTTGGCGGACTGTGATGACTTCCTAATCGAGGATTGCAATATCATCGGGCACTACGCGACGAGCTGCATCCTGAACACGGTCGCATCACTGAACACGCACACGATCAAAAGCTTCCTAAACAATCTTCGGACTGTGGCGCCCACAACGGGAGCGTGCATCAGCTATGCCGCGGGCACCACGGGATGGATTGCGGATATGCGCCTTGGACGGGCCATCGACGGCGTGACGGTAGCCTCGGTGATCACCTCCGACGGGACTAGAAAGGCGAACATCAATATCCACGACATTGTTGTGGCTAATGAGGTCGCTTCCGTGTCTGGTCAGGTGGCGGTGGCTGCGGTGTCAGCGTCTTAAGCAGGCTTTGGACTCTTCGGCATGGCGAGTCCATTCGGGGAACGCCCGGCGGCCGGATGCAACGACGGCCGTCGGGTAGTTCTTCTATAGCAAAAGAGAGCACTGTTTGAGAACAGTGGCACCCGGCCCTCACCCCGACCCTCTCCCCAGGGGGAGAGGGAGAAAAGGAGGCGGACTGGTCCGTGAGGTTGACTTTGGGGGAGATTCAGTCGCGGGTTCTTACCTGGCTTAACCAGGAAGCGTCCGAGTTCTGGGCTCC
>Ga0137464_1000201_pt1 | contig 19389 bp, 20 predicted proteins | sample EasRivERMGT814_2_FD_102306 | JGI IMG/M metagenome (GOLD analysis project Ga0137464, IMG submission 102306) | Soil microbial communities from meander-bound floodplain in the East River, Colorado, USA - East River MetaG ERMGT814_2 | ecosystem: Environmental > Terrestrial > Soil > Floodplain ...
CACCGTGACAGCCGGCATCATCAGCGCGAAGGGGCGCGATACGCTGCCAGGCGGCGGCACCACTCAATTTCAGAATTTCCTTCAAACCGACGCGGCGATCAATCCTGGTAACAGCGGCGGTCCACTCGTCAGCATGGGCGGGGAAGTTATCGGCATCAATACGGCAATCATTTCGGAGACTCGCCAATCCGCCGGACTCGGTTTTGCCTTGCCCTCAAATGTTGCGGTCAAGGTTTACAACCAGCTCGTTCAGAACGGAAAAGTCACGCGCGGGGGCATCGGTATCTTCTACGATGCCGGCCGGAATTCGGCGCTCTGCCGGGCGAACGGTTTGAAGTCCGAGTGCGGTGTCGTTGTGACGTCGGTTTCGGCTGGGCTTCCCGCCGCGAGGGCAGGTATTCGCGAAGGCGACATCATTACGGAGATTGACGGTTCGGCGATCACGGGAAGCGCGAGCCTGCTGGACATCATCGGAAATACCGCGGTCGGTAAAACCGTGCGCATCAAGGTCAACCGCGACGGTCGCGAGACGACGATTCCGGTCACCGTCGCGGATCGGTCCGAAGTGGTGCAGGCCAACAACGATGCGCCGGATCCCGATCGCAACACCTCCGGTGATGCAGGCCCCGCCCGCCTCGGCATCCGGATTCAGGACGTTACTTCCGACATGTTGCGTCAGTTGAGGCTGCCTTCGCAGGACGGCGTCTATGTCGCGGCCGTCGAGCCGGGTAGTGCTGCGGACGATGCCGGAATCACACGCGGAACGATCATCACGCGCGTTATCGCCGGCAACAATCAGCGTTTCGATGTGCGGAATGTCGATGACTTCCAGCGCATTGAAAAAAGTCTCAAGCCGGGTCAGGAAATTGCTCTCATGGTTCTGCAGCAGCAGCGCGGCGGGCAATACCGTTCGGGCTACTTGCCGTTGACCATTCCGTAAGGCGTTCGTGTGGGAATTAATAATCGACGGGTTGATGGACGGCGCCCGCAATATGGCCATTGATGCGGAGCTGCTGGACGAAGTCGAGAAGTCGGAGAACTCCCGCACGATCGTCCGATTTTACGGGTGGCGCGTCCCGACGATTTCCCTCGGGCGCAATCAAAAAGTCGATAAGGCTGTGGACGCGGATTATTGCCGCGTCCACGGAATCGACATCGTCCACCGGCCGACAGGCGGCCGGGCCGTCCTCCACGACGACGAACTGACCTACGCCGTCATTTCCAACGACACACAAGCCTTCGGCGACACGATTTACGGAAACTACAAGCGTGTCTCGGAAGCCCTCTGCCTCGGGTACAACACTCTCGGAATTCCTGCGGTACTCGCGCCGGACACCCGCAAGCCGTCGCCTATGGCAGACGACGCGGACCCGCCCTGTTTCCTTTCGACCTCACGGTACGAATTGATGGTCAACGGGCGAAAGATCGTCGGCAGCGCTCAGCGGCGCGTGCAGCACAGCTTCCTTCAGCACGGCTCGATGCCGATCACATGCAATCGGGAAACCCTGGCGCGCGCGACGCGAATGCCAGGTACTGAAGCGCTTGAAAAGGAGATGGCGGGAGTCGCCGAGTTCATGCAGCTAAGACCGTCGTTGGAGGAGTTTCGAAGCGCTTTCATACGAGCTTTTCAGGACCATTTTTCAATCGACTTTGTGCTATAAAAAGGTCCGATGGCTGCCAAAGAAGACACACGCCAACTCGAAGACAGACCGAGAGAAATCCTGAGGTTGATCGTCCGGTCCTATGTCACGTCCGGCGAGCCCGTGGGATCGCGAACGCTGGCGAAAGCCATGGACTGGAAGTTCAGTCCTGCCACGATCCGAAACATCATGGCCGATCTGGAAGACGAAGGATTGCTGGCGCAGCCGCACACGTCGGCGGGGAGAATTCCATCCGAAAAAGGCTACCGCTTTTACGTCGATAATCTGGCGGACTCGGGGAGGCTGAGCCGATCCGACGAGCGATACATCAGCCGGATGCTTTCCGAGAGTGAAACTCCCGAAGATGTCATGTCGCGCACTTCGGTTGTGCTGTCGACGATTTCGAAAAACGTCGGCATCGTAGTGGCTCCACCTATGGCCGCAACGGTTCTGAAACACATCGAATTCGTCGATCTCGGCGACGGCAAGATCCTTGTGATCTTCGTTTCGACTGCCGGCTTGCTGCAGCGCAAGCTGATACGAGTCAGCGAAAAATACACTCAGGATGATCTCGATTGCGCGGGCCGTTACCTTGAGGAGAAATTCTCAGGCAAGACGCTGACCGAGATTCGAAACGAGCTGCTGCGCATGATGCAGGCGGAGCGAACAGTGCTGGATCGAATGCTGTCGCTGCTGCAGACGTGGCACGAGACGCTCGCCCAGGACCCTGTTATTCCAGGCGGCGTCGTTTATCTCGAAGGCACGGTGAACATCATCAGCCAGCCCGAATTCGCGGATGTCGAACGAATGCGCATGCTGTTCCAGATGTTCGAAGAAAAAGGACGTCTGGTGAAGATCCTCAATGAGTGCATTTCATCGATTCCCGCGGAAGGCGTGAAGATTGCCATCGGTTCAGAACTGGGAGTGCCCGGGATGCGGCATTTCACACTGATCACTTCTTCATACGTCACGAGCGACCACACGACGGGGTTCCTCGGAGTCATCGGTCCGACGCGAATGGAATATGAACGCGCCATATCGATCGTCGAATACCTCGGCCGTCTGGTCGGCGAAATGATCAACGCCTGATCGGCCTCCGGCTATATCCGGCTATAATCGAGGGTATGGATCACAACGACAAGTATGAGAGTGTTGCTCCGGATGATCAGGCCGTCGGGCAGGATCTTGCATCATCGGAGCAGCAGCCGGAACTGGAAGCGCTGAAGAGGGAACTCGAAAACCTCAAGCAGGAACAGCAGAACGTCTATGAGCGGCTGCTGCGCAAGCAGGCGGAATTCGAGAATTTCAAGAAACGAAACGAGCGCGAAAAGTCGGAGTTCATGCAGTACGCGTCGGCGGAACTGATGAAGGAACTCCTCAACGCATTGGACTCATTCGATCTCGCCTTAAAGAATGCCGCTGGAGACGAAAATACGCTCCGCGGCTTTGAACTCATCTATAAACAGCTTCAGGACACGCTGAGCCGCTTCGGTCTCAAACTCATTGAAGCGAAAGGCAAGATGTTCGATCCCAATTTCCATCAGGCGGTATCTACCCAGGCTTCAGGGGATTTGGAAGAGAACACAGTCGTCGACGAAATGCGGAAAGGCTATACACTAAATGGCCGCCTGCTGCGGCCGGCGATGGTTAGTGTTTCAGTGAAGGGTTGATCAAAACTTGAACGGAAAAAGGGACTACTACGAGGTTCTGGGCGTTTCGCGTAACGCAAGCGAACAGGAGATCAAGAGCGCGTATCGCAAGCTCGCACTTCAATACCATCCCGACCGCAATCCAGGAAACCAAGAGGCGGAAGAGAAGTTCAAGGAAGCAGCCGAGGCTTATTCGGTCGTCAGTGACCCGCAGAAACGCGCCGCCTACGACCGCTTCGGCCATGCCGGCGTCGGATCCGGCAGCGCAGGAGGTTTTGGCGGCTTCGACCCGAACGTATTTGCCGATTTCAGCGATATCCTCGGCGACATCTTCGGTTTTGGCGATTTCTTCGGCAGCCGCCGCGGCGGCAGCCGTGCGCAGCGCGGCGCTGATCTCCGATACGACCTCGATCTCAGGTTTGAAGAAGCTGCATTCGGAAAATCAGTGAAGCTCAAGGTGCCGCGACACGAATCATGCGGTGAATGCGGCGGAACCGGCGCACAAAAAGGGTCGGCGCCTTCGACATGCCAGACGTGCAACGGCTACGGCCAGGTTCGTTTCCAGCAAGGCTTCTTCAGCATCACACGTACATGCAGCCAGTGCCATGGAACGGGCAAAATCATTAAGAACCGCTGCGCCGTATGTCATGGCGACGGAAGAATCGTCCGCGAGAAAACTCTGGAATTGAAAATTCCGGCCGGCGTCGATGACGGGTCGAAATTGAGAGTGACCGGAGAAGGAGATGCGGGTGGTCAGGGCGGTCCGTCAGGAGATCTTTATGTCGTCCTGAACGTCCAGGAGCACGAGTTCTTCGACCGGCGCGAACACGATCTGTACTGCCACATTCCGGTTACGTTCCCACAGGCCGCTCTGGGCGCCGAAATCAACGTTCCAACCCTCGAAGGCGACGAGGAAAAACTGAACGTTTCCGCCGGGACTCAGACCGGATCCACTTTCCGGATCAAAGGCCGCGGCATCTCGAAACGCGGCGGCTCGGCCCGTGGTGATCTTTATGTGACCGTCGATGTCGTGGTTCCTACGAAACTCTCCCGGGAGCAAAAAGAACTCCTCGGGAAGCTTGCTCAGACAACCGATACCGAAAACAAGCCAATACAGAAGAAGATACTCGAGAAGGTAAAAGAGATATTCTCGTAGCCGAGGACTAATTCGGAACGGTTGCCTCGTTTCCGGAATCACACCCCCTATGTCTTGGAACCAGCTCACCCTTGATGTTCCGGACGATCTCATCGATGCCGTGGTTGGAGAGATCGCGGGCGACGGCATCGCCGGCGTGTGGGAGAGCCACTCACCTGAACCCGGGCTGACGCGCCTCGTGTTGTATTTCCACAATCGATCGAATCTCGAAAAGATCGAAGACGTTGTTCGAACGATCTTCGGGCGTACAGGAAAGCAGAATCCGGCGATCGCACGCGCCGTTGTCGAAGACTGCGACTGGACCGGCGAGTGGAAAAAGTCATACAGAAGCTTTCCCATTGCCGACAGCTTCTTCGTCATCCCAAGCTGGGAATCATTCCATTGTCCTGACGATCGCCTGCCGATCCGAATCGATCCGGGGCAGGCGTTTGGCACTGGAACACACGAGACAACTCAACTCACGATGGAGTCTTTGGAACGCTGGATCGAGCCGGAGCAGGTCGTGCTCGACGTCGGCGCCGGTTCCGGCATCCTTGCCATCGCATCCCGGCTGCTCGGCGCGCAGCAGGTTTTTGCCTGCGACATCGATCCCATCGCAACGGTCATTGCTCGGGCGAACATCGAGCGGAACGCGGAAAGCGATGTCGACGTGTTTTGTGGTTCGCTCGACGCAGTGAAGTCGGACTCCATCGGCTTGCTCCTGGGTAACCTGACGGCAGAAGTCATCATGAATCTGTTCCCCGAAATCGATCGGGTACTGCATCTGCACGGCATCGCTATTCTGTCCGGCATTCTGCGGGAACAGGACGAAGACATACGCCAAACGATCGAGCGGCACGGCTTCAACGTGTTCGAAGAGATCACGCAGGGCGAATGGCTGGCTTTGATCGTGGAGAAGCATGGCCGTTAGGTCTGTTTACCTTCCTGAACCTTCCATACAGAACGACCGAATCCGCATCGAAGGAGATGAAAATCGCCACCTCGCAGTAGCTCGCGTGGAGCCGAACGAAGTGATCGATGTTTTCGACGGTCAGGGAACCGTCTGGACGACAGTCGTTGAATCGGCCGGCAAGCGTGAGACGCTGGTGCGAGTGACGCAATCGCGGAAGGTGAATCGCGATCCCATTGAAATCGTGCTGGCCCTCGCCATGATTCGCATCGCCGCGTTTGAACTCGCGCTGGAGAAAGCCGTCGAGGTCGGCGTCACGCGGATCATACCAATGCTTGCGGAGCGATCGAATGCGGTGCCCGGAGACAGGCACGACCGGTGGATGCGCATTCTGATCGAAGCGGCCAAGCAGTCGAAGCAATATTACATGCCTGTTCTCGATCCGCCGGCGAAGTTCGATGAGGTCCTTCGGATTCAAGCCACATCAAAGATTCTGTTTGCCGAACGGGACGGCGGTCCGCTAAAGTCGGCACTCTCAGGTTCACCGGTGTTGTACCTGATCGGTCCTGAAGGTGGCTGGTCGGATCGCGAATTATCCGCGGCCAGCGGCAGCGGTTTTCAGGCCGTCTCACTTGGAGCAGCAATTCTGAAAGCGGAAACAGCAGCGATCGTTGGCGCCTCTCTCATCCGGTATGAACTGGGTCGTTAAGACCATCCTCACTGGTTTTTTCTGTCTCTCCGTGTCTCCGTGGTTAACCGCACAGCAGCGTCCGCTCGTAACCGAAGACCCTCGACTGGTTCCGAACGGCGCCGTGGTCATGGAGACGGGCGTCCGATTCGACCGACAGGCCGACTTTCCGCTCTCGGGACTGAAGGGCGACTATGCCGCCATCGAAAACGGCATCAACATCAGCCTTGGACCGCGCGCCGAGTTTCAGATCAACGGCATCCTGCAGGACTTTCTCAAGGTCGGGGACGACTGGCGCAACGACTGGGGGGATTCCGCGCTCTCCACCAAAATCCGACTCGTGCCCGAAACTCCGGTCCTGCCGATCATCAGCTTTCGCACGACCGTGGTCCTGCCGAACAGCAATGACACGAAAGGCATCGGCACGGATTCAACGAACATTTTTGGCGGAATCCTTGTGGGTAAGAGTGTCGGCCGGGGCTTCGTATTCGGCAACCTGGGCATCGGAATGTTGACCGACACCTTAAAACTTCGAGCTCAGCAGGACGTTTTGACGTACGGCCTGGCCTGCGTGCTTCCAATCAGCGGCCGGATCAGTCTACTTTCCGAGTGGAATGGCCGCAAAAATCCTCGCGACGACGCGAGCCCGGGTACGGAATCCCGGGCTCAGGTTCGGCTCGGCATGCAGATCCGTACAGGCACCATGCGTTGGGACGTGGCAGGAACGGCAGGAGTAACTCATCTGGATCCTCGCGGGGGCGTGGTTTTCGGCCTCACCAAGGAATTCCGGCTATGGAAATGACCTGGCCGTTCGGCTAAAATAGCAGTTCCATTTTCTCTAAAAGGACCTTCCCAGTAACACTCGTATGACAACAGGACCCGAAGTTCAGCAAGTCTCGGCCGGCGAGACAGACAGTGAAGCACTGTCAAACGTACCGGTGACATCTCCCTCGACCGGCGTCGTCGGCGAAATCCGCGGTTGGGCCCGCGATGTTTTCTTCGCGATCGGGACTGCGATCCTGATCGTCGTTTTCCTCTATCAACCCGTGAAGGTTGAAGGAACGAGCATGCTCCCGGAACTGGTGGACCAGGAGCGTATCTTCGTTAACAAATTCGTTTATCGAATTGAAAAGATTCACCGCAAGGACATCGTGGTGTTCTGGTATCCGCTGGACCCCACGAAGTCATACATCAAGCGGGTGATCGGGATGCCCGGCGATGTGGTCGAAATCCGCCGCGGCAACGTCTACGTCAACGATAAAGCCCTCGATGAAACCTATATCCTGCCCGAGTACCTGGACCACCGCACGTACCCTCCGGTTTACATTGAGCCCGGGCACTATTACGTTCTGGGCGATCACCGGAATCAGTCCAACGATAGCCGCATGTGGGGACTGGTCCCGGAAAAGTACATCTACGGAAAAGCAGTTTTCAGATACTGGCCGATGAACAAGATGGGATCGCTGGATTGAAAAGACGAGCTACGTTGCTGCTCGAAGACGGGCGTGTTTTTCGGGGCAACGGACACGGCTTCGACGGCGAAGCCGTAGGCGAAGTCGTTTTCAATACTTCGATGACGGGATATCAGGAAATCCTGACGGACCCGTCTTACGAAGGCCAGATCGTCACGATGACCTACCCGCTGATCGGCAATACCGGTATCAATCCGGAAGATGTCGAGTCGCGCAAGCCTTTCCTCGAAGCGTTCATCGTGAAGCGTCTTTCACCTCTTCCGAGCAACTGGCGGACGACCGAATCGCTGGAGGACTACCTCGCTGCGAATCGCATTCCAGTCATCTCCGGTATCGATACTCGGGCGCTTGTCCGTCATATCCGCTTGAAGGGTTCGATGCGTGGCATCGTGTCGTTGATCGATCATGACGAGGCGTCCCTGAAGAGCAAGGTCCAGCGAGCGCCGCAGATGGTCGGACTCGATCTTGCCAGCTCCGTGACGATCGAAAAGCCGTTCGATAACACCGATAACAACGTGAACTTTGTCGAGTTCTCGGAGCTCGCCGACTTTGAGCCCGGAGCCTTTCACATCGTTGCCTACGACTTCGGAATCAAGTCGCACATTCTGAGAAATCTGACCCGCCTCGGCGCGCGTGTCACCGTGGTGCCGGCGAGGATGCCGGCCGAGCAGGTGTTGAGCGACCTGAAGCCGGATGGCATCTTCCTGTCGAATGGCCCGGGGGATCCGGAGCCGCTCGAGTACGCGATCAAGAACGTGCGGCATCTTCTCGGGAAGAAGCCGGTGTTCGGTATTTGTCTCGGCCACCAGATCCTTGGCCTGGCGCTCGGCGGAAAGACATACAAATTGAAGTTCGGACACCACGGCGGAAATCATCCTGTGCTGAACATTGACAGCAAGCAGGTCGAGATTACGGCCCAGAATCACGGATTCGCTGTCGATCCGGAGAGTCTGAATCTGAACGACGTGAGGATCACGCATATCAACCTGAACGACAACACCTGTGAAGGGCTCGAGCACCGCTCGATCAAGGCCTTCAGCGTTCAATATCATCCTGAGGCGTCGCCCGGTCCTCACGATTCTTATTACCTGTTCAAAAAGTTTTTCGATCTGATGCGGAATGCCTAAACGTACCGACATTCACAAAATCCTGATCATTGGTTCCGGGCCGATCGTCATCGGCCAGGCGTGCGAATTCGATTATTCCGGCACGCAGGCGTGCAAGGCGCTCCGCGAAGAAGGCTACGAAGTCGTTCTGATCAATTCGAATCCGGCGACGATCATGACGGATCCCGAACTCGCGGACCGCACCTATATCGAACCGCTGACGACCGAATTCGTCGCAGCCGTTATCAGACGCGAACGGCCGGACGCGCTGCTTCCCACGGTCGGCGGCCAGACAGCGTTGAACATTGCTGTTGACCTGGCTGACAGCGGGATTCTCGACGAGTACAAAGTCGAGATGATCGGCGCCAAGGCGAAGGCCGTGAAAATGGCCGAAGATCGGCTCCTGTTCAAGCAGGCCATGACCGAGATCGGTCTGGAAACCCCGAGAAGCGAAATCGTCGGCGACGTCCGCGAGGCGCAACGCTGCGTCCAGAGCCTCGGGTTCCCGATCGTCATCCGTCCTTCGTTCACGCTCGGCGGCGCCGGCGGCGGTATCGCGTTCAACAGTGAAGAATTCGAATCGATCGTGGCGCGTGGTCTCGATCTGAGTCCGGTGCATACGGTTCTGATCGAAGAGTCCGTCATTGGCTGGAAGGAATTCGAGCTCGAGGTGATGCGCGACCTGCAGGACAACGTTGTCATCATCTGCTCCATCGAGAACTTCGATCCGATGGGCGTGCACACCGGCGATTCCATAACTGTTGCTCCGGCCCAGACGCTCACCGACCGCGAATACCAGCGGATGCGTGACGCCGCCGCCGCGGTCATTCGCCAGATTGGCGTTGAAACCGGGGGGTCGAACATCCAGTTCGCCGTGAATCCCAAAGACGGCCGGCTGGTGGTCATCGAAATGAATCCCCGCGTGTCGCGCAGTTCAGCTCTTGCTTCGAAGGCGACGGGTTTTCCGATTGCCAAGATTGCGGCCAAACTCGCCATCGGCTACACGCTGAACGAAATTCCGAACGACATTACAAAGAAGACGCCCGCATCTTTCGAGCCGATGCTGGACTACGTCGTGGTCAAGATCCCAAAGTGGGCATTCGAGAAATTTCCGGGGTCCGATCCGACCCTCGGCACGCAGATGAAGTCCGTCGGTGAAGTAATGGCCATCGGCCGAACGTTCAAGGAAGCGTTTCTCAAAGGTGTGCGCTCACTGGAGAGCGGCAAGGAGCCGGGCTCGGAGAAAATCGATAAAGATCTCATTCGGCACAAGCTCGTGACGCCGACGCCGGACCGGATTCCGTATCTCCTGCATGCTGTCGCCAACGGCTTCAGCATTCCTGAACTCGTCGAGCTGACGCATATCGATCCGTGGTTCCTGAACGAGATGAAGGAAATCACCGATCTTTTCAAACAGGTTTCGCAACATACGCTCGAAAGCCTGCCTCCCGAGCTACTGCGCGAGGTGAAAGCCGCCGGCTTTTCGGATGCCCGCATCGCGATACTTGTTGGCGCCAAAGCTCGCGATGTTGCGGCGAAGCGCGGCGACTTTGCGATCGTACCTGTTTACAAACGCGTGGACACGTGCGCCGCAGAGTTCGAGTCGTACACGCCGTACTTCTATTCGACCTACGAGGAAGAGGACGAAGCCGAGCCCAGTGACCGGAAGAAAATCATCATTCTCGGCAGCGGTCCGAACCGCATCGGGCAGGGAATCGAGTTCGATTATTGCTGTTGCCATGCGTCCTTCGCGCTGAAAGAAGAAGGATTCGAGACCATCATGGTCAACTGCAATCCGGAAACAGTATCCACAGACTACGACACTTCCGACAGGCTCTATTTCGAACCGCTCACGCTGGAAGACGTCCTTCACATCGTGCGCGTGGAAAAGCCGCACGGTGTGATCGTCCAGTTCGGTGGGCAAACTCCGCTCAATCTCGCGCTGGACCTTCAGCACGCGGGCGTGCCGATCATCGGCACTTCACCGGACTCGATCGACCTGGCTGAAGACCGGAAACGCTTCGGCGAGTTGCTGCGCAAGCTCGACGTCGCGCAGCCGAAAAACGGAACTGCAACCACGCTGGAAGAAGCGCGCGTCGTCGCCCGCCAGATCGGCTATCCCGTTCTCGTACGTCCTTCGTATGTGCTGGGCGGCCGGGCGATGGTCATCGTTTATGACGAATCCATGCTCGACAACTACATGGGCGCGGCAGTCCAGGTATCGAGGGAGCGGCCGATCCTTGTCGATGAGTTTCTCGAAGACGCATACGAAGTGGACGTCGACGCGCTAGTTGATGACGAGCAGGTCGTCATTGCCGGAATCATGGAGCACATCGAAGAAGCCGGTGTCCATTCGGGAGACAGTTCGTGTGTGCTTCCGACCTACCAGCTCAGCGAGGATCTTCGGGAAACCATTCGCGGTTACACCGTTCAGCTTGGCCGGGCTTTGAAAGTCGTAGGTCTGATGAACATCCAGTTTGCGATTCGCGCCGGCAAAGTGTACGTCCTCGAGGTGAATCCTCGTGCGTCGCGGACGGTTCCGTTCGTCAGCAAGGCAACAGGAGTGCCGCTGGCGAAGATCGCTGCAAAGCTGATGACCGGACGGAAGCTGCGCGAGTTCGGATTACCGAGCGAATTGAAGGTGAACGACTTTTACGTGAAGTCGCCGGTGTTTCCGTTCGCGCGCTTTCAGGGCGTCGATACCATACTTGGTCCGGAGATGAAGTCCACCGGCGAGGTCATGGGTGTGGATGACACTTTCGGCAAGGCTTATGTCAAGGCGCAGCTCAGCGCCGGATCCGTGCTGCCGAAATCGGGTGTCGCCTTCATCAGCGTGAATCAGCACGACAAGAATTTCATTTCGAAGATCGCCGCCGATCTGGTCGAGGTCGGGTTCAAGATCATCGCAACGCGGGGGACGGCGCGGGTGTTGAGGAATTCCGGTATCGAAGTGGAAACCGTTTACAAGGTCAATGAAGGCAGGCCGCACATCGTGGACTACATCAAGAGCGGCAAAGTGAATCTGATCATTAATACGCCGCTTGGACGCGAGTCGTTTTTTGACGAGAAAGCGATCCGTCGAGCCGCAGTCAATCACCGTATTCCGTGCATCACCACCATCCCGGGCGCCGCCGCTGCCGTCAACGGCATTCGCGCGATCCGTCGCGAGAAGCTGGATGTGAAATCCATCCAGGAATATCACGCCAGGCGTTCCTGATCCGTTTCCTTATTTCCGACAGGCTGCGTTCAACTTCCGCTGCAATTCTTCCCGGCTCCCGACTGCGACGATGTCCATGCCGCGTTTCGCTACGAGATCGCAGATCTGAGTCAATTGTGGATCGGTCGGAGGACTTCCCGCCCATTGCGGCGGAGCAACGCCGCTCACCTTCAGGACGCTGACGGGCCCGCCGACGGAGCGATCTATCCTCGAATAATCCTCAATGGCTGCAGTCAACGCCGCGGCGGCCTCCTGGGTCGTTGGAAGGCGTCCCAGCTTCGCGATCGAATCGTGCAGCACCGCAGACGTCTTGTTGGAGACGAATCCGGAGTTGATGCAGTTCTGAGGCACGATCGGCGCTTTGGAGCAGATCATTGGTTTGCCGTCGATGAATCCGGCCGAAATCATTCCCACGTTGTTGCCGTTCGTGAATGGCATCCACAACAGAAAGCCGAACATGACTTCGTTAACCGGACGCGAGAGCAGATCGTGATTGCGGCTGACAAATGAGCTGAACAGTTCGCCGTCCATACTCGTCATTCCGGAAACGGCGACAGCTGCGCCTCGATCGACATAGATCTTCGGTATGCCATCGAGGTATGCGAAGGGGTTGCCTGATGTGTCCAGGAAGGTGGTCCGCGAATCGGCAGCGATTACGATGCCGTCACTGCAGATGACGGCGGCGATGAATGTCCCGCCATATTGATAGCCCGCGAGTAACAGCATGACGGCGATCTCTGCAATCATGCCCATACTCTATGGGATGTCGTGACCGCCGGCAAAATGGTTTACGCAGTTACGAAGTCGGCTCTTCAATGAGGTGGTGGATTCGCTTCGATGTCTCTTCAAGCTCCAAAACCTTCGCATCGAGCCTTTGAATCCTCAGTGCCGCGTCAGCCGCTTCGACTTTCAGAGCCTGGTTTTCCGCTGCCAATCTTGCGCGGTGTATTTCGTTCACGCTCGGGGCGCTGTATCCCATCAAGACCACGGCGAGGAAAGACAGCACGAATGCCGTCAGCAGAATCAGGATAGCGCCGCGGGACAGATGAAGCTTAAACGTCCGCGGAGCGCCGGGCGCCAGGACAATCAGGCTGCAAAAACGTTCGCTCATGGTCTCCTCCGCCTGATCTATTGGCAACTTTCTGGCCTCACTGGCCATCTCTTTATTTTCTATGACTTACGGGTGCTTCCCAGGTCCCGGACTCCATCAAGTTCATTGAGGCCCGTTTGATACTTTAAAGCCGGAGTGCCAACCGGATTTTTTTCAGCAGGTTCTATAGCCATGTTCAAGCTTCAAAGGAGGATTCAGGAGCTATGAGATCGATTTTGCTAACAGCCACCATGTTGCTGGCGGCCATTCCGGCACTCGCGCAGGAAGCCGGTTGGATCGGAATCACAATCGAAGATCAAAGAGACCGCGGGGCGGTCGTTCGCAGCATTCAGCCGAATAGCCCGGCGGAGAAGGCGGGTCTCAAGCAGGGCGATGTTATCGTCGAGTTCGACAGAGAGCAGGTTGTCGGTGTGCAGCAATTGACCCGGATCGTTCGGGAAACGCCTGGCGGGCGAACAGTCGATGTGAAGGTTCGGCGGGATAATCGTGAAGAGACTGTCAAGATAACCACGGAAAGCGCGTCGAATCAGGGGTTCGGCCGGTTCGAAATTAATATGCCGGACATGCACGTACTTGCGGATCGCATTGTTCGTGCTGTGCCGCGAGTTCAGGTCAGCACCGTGTTTGTCCAGGACGGTGTCCGTGCGGAGCAGTTGACCGATCAACTTCGGAACTTTTTCGGTGTGTCCGGCGGGAACGGAGTCCTGATTTCGTCCGTGGATTCAGGGTATGCCGCTGCCAAAGCCGGCCTCAAAGCGGGCGACGTCGTGATTACAATAGACGGAAGATCGATTAGCACGGTCTCGGAGTTCAGCCGCGAAATGCGGGCGAACTCCAGGCCGATGCTCAAGATCGTCCGGGATAAGAAAGAACAGGAGATCCGAATCGAATAGTGAAATTCGGGAATAGTTTCAATTCGGGGTCGGACGCTTGTCTTATCAGCTCGATGCGTCTGACCCCGAATTAAAACTATTCCCGAAATTCAACCATTCTTCCTGCCGGCCTTTTTTGCTTTCTCTACAAGTTCTGCGATTCTATCCAGCTCTTCCTGCGTAAGCCGCCCTCCGCCGTCTGGACCCAGAAGGGCCGCCACAACCTTCTGCGTCGATCCCTCGAAAAACGTTTCCACGAGATGTCTCAGAGCCGACTGTCGAATCTCATGCCGCGCAACCGTTGGCGAGTACACATATCGCAGCCCGATCTCTTCATGCCGGACGTGTCCTTTATCTTCAAGCACGCGCAATTGCGCGCGCACTGTCGAGTATGTCGGGCCGTCCATCAAAGAAAGCACCTCTCCGACCGTACCACGGCCCAGGCGGTAGAGGATGTCCATGATCTGCCGTTCGCGGCGCGTCAGATTCGAATGTGACCTGGCCATAAAAGATGCGATTAGTCTAGCAGACGTGCTAAATATATAGCACGATGGGCGTTACGCCAAAGATGCACAAATCGTCGATGGGACATTCTTCGTCCGGGCGCTATTTCATGCTTTTCAGCGCTTCTGTTTCATTATCGAAGGCTTCAAACACGGTCAGCAGTTTGGTGATCTGCAGGAGGTCTTGAACGCGGCGGGTGAGGTTAAGAAGTTTGAGCTCGCCGCCCTGGTTTCGAACGGTCGTGAAGGAAGTGACGAGCTCACCGAGGCCGGAGCTGTCGATGTAGTCGACGTCTGCCAGGTTCAGAAGAAACTTTCGATCTCCGGCGTTGAGGAGCTTCTGAATGTTTTCCCGGATGACGAGGGTTCCTTCGCCCATCGTGATTCGGCCACTGAGGTCCAGAATGACGACGTCGTCCAGACGTCGAGCATTAAGGACCATGCTCATTGCGAATTGCTCCGAATCTTCTTCACCATGCGCAGCCGGCAGCCACCCCCCTCACGCTGCGTAAGGTCGACTTCGTCCATAAACGAGCGGATGATCAGGATACCGCGGCCGCTGGGTTTCAGCAGGTTGGCGGTATCGGTCGGGTCGGCAATCTTGTCCATCTTGAATCCACATCCCTGATCCTCAACGATGATCTCGATGGCGTCTCCGGTGGATGAAATCTTGAGGGTGGCTTCCTTGGCGGGATCGGCTTTGTTGCCGTGCTGGATCGCGTTGATCATTGACTCACTGATGGTGAGTTCGATCCAGTGCGCTAAGTCGTCACTGAGCTCGTATTCCCTTACCGCTTGCCCAATCACGTCGTGAACCGTTTCCATTTCTTCGAGCCGGCTTGGAATTGTCAGCTCGAAGCTCCTTGGAGGCTTAGATGTCATTGACCTTAGGTAACATGATGGTTTTTCAAAGTCAATGACCATGCTAACCTCAGCCACATGATCGACGCGAATCGCGTGGAAATCACGCCAGCCGTGAGAATCGGCGGAGTTGCCGCCGTCCCGGGCGATAAGGCAATCAGCCACCGGATTGCGATGTTGGGAGCGATTGCCGAAGGTACGACGGTCATCCAAAATTACGCCGAGAGCCAGGATTGCGCCAGCACGCTCGAGTGTTTGAGGCGGCTCGGCGTCGCCATCGAACGCCAGGGATCGACCGTAGAGGTCGAAGGCCGGGGCCTTCGCGGCTTACAGGAACCGTCCAGGGAACTCGACGCGGGAAACTCCGGTTCGACCGTACGGTTCATGTCCGGCCTCGTTTCCGGCGCTCCATTCAGCTCGACTTTTGTTGGCGACGCGTCGCTTTCCAGGCGGCCGATGAAGCGTGTGATCGATCCTGTCCGCAGGTTCGGCGCCTCGGTGGAGGCTCGAGAGGACAACTATCTTCCCATGACGATCCGAGGCGGTCCTCTCGCGGCTATCGACTTCACGATGCCGATTGCGAGCGCTCAGGTGAAGACAGCAGTCTTGTTCGCGGGGCTCCACGCGCAGGGTACGACGAGAGTTCACGAAGCCGTTCAATCCCGGAATCACACAGAAATCGCACTCGAGGAGTTTGGCGCTCGCATTCAGACCCGACCAAATACGATCGAAATCGAAGGCGGACACAAGCTCCGCGGCGGCGAATTCACGATACCCGGCGACGTATCCTCGGCAGCTTTCTTCATCGCCGCGGCGCTGGCCGTGCCAAATTCAAAACTGAGGTTAACAGGTGTTGGATTGAATCCGACGCGCACGGGCTTCATCAACCTGCTGGAAGAACTGCAGGCGAACATCGCGATTGCCCGGTTGGCGGTCTCCGGAGGAGAACCGATCGGCGACATCATCGTTGAAAGCTCGTCCCTCACGAGTATGGACATCCACGGGCATTGGATACCCAGCCTCATTGACGAGATTCCTGTCATTGCCGTTCTGGGAACGCGCACCCTGAAAGGAGTTCGAATTCGTGACGCGGCCGAATTGCGGGCCAAGGAAAGCGATCGTATTCGATCCGTGGCTGTGAATCTGCGCGCGTTAGGCGCAGACGTCGAGGAGTATCCGGATGGGCTGTTTATTCCCGGACAGCAGACTCTGAACGGGGGGATCGTGGATTCCTTTGGGGATCATCGGATCGCGATGGCATTTGCGGTGGCGGGTTTGTTTGCGAAGGAGCCGGTCATTATCAAGGATCCGGGTTGTGCGGCCATATCGTTCCCCGGGTTCTTTGAACTGCTCGAAACGGTTACCCAGCGTTCTTGATCGGTTCGGGTACGATCCGTGTCAGCTTGACCCGCATGATTCGGCGTCCGACCATCTGCTCGACGCGGAATGTACAGTCGTCGAAGGAGACTTCCTCTCCCTCCCTCATCAGTCGTCCAGCCCTGGCCAGCAGAAAGCCCGCCAGCGTAACGTACTGACCGTTCTCCGGGATGGCCAGCGAAAGCCGTTCGTTCAATTCGCGGACGGGAATACCGGCGTCGATGCCGGCACTTCCGTCGGCATGGGTAACGACAGAATCGACTTCCACGTCGTGCTCGTCCTGGATCTCACCGACAATCTGTTCGATCAAATCTTCGAGTGTCACGATGCCTTCGACACCACCATGTTCGTCCACGACGATTCCAAGGTGTGTCTGCGCGTTTTGAAGCATGCGAATGGCATTGTTCAGCCGGGCCGTATCCGGAATGAAGACCGGTTTTCGCAACAACTGCGATAAGCGAAACGTCTTCGGATAGTGCAGATAGGGCATCAGGTCCTTGCCGTGAAGGATGCCGACGACGTTGTCCAGAACCCCCTGGTAAATCGGGAAGCGTGAATACCGCGTGGTTTCGACAACCGTCACGAGTTCCTCGAAGGCGGTGCCGATATCGATCGCGGTGACTTCGATTCTCGGGACCATGACGTCCTTGACTTGACGCTCGGAAAACTCCAGCACTCGTTCGAGCATTCGCGCGTGCTCCTGGCGCTTGTTGCTGTTCAGCAACGCCCGCAATTCGCCATCGGAAGCATCATGCGAATCCGCTTCGGCATCCGGTCGGACGCCACGAAAGAAGAATCCTGTTACCTTAAGGCCATGTTTGGTGACCGGGTAAAACAGCTTCATGAATATCTCGATCGGTAGGACGAGGCGAAGACTGATCCGTTCCGGGTAACGCGCCGCCAGCGCTTTCGGCCCCAGTTCACAAAAGAGCAGGATGATGATCGTGAGGACGACTGTTTCAGCTGCCAGCGCGATATTCAGAAGTTCGGGACCGACAAATCGGGCAACGATCGCAGCCGAGACGGTTGCCGCACCGATATTGGCGAAATTGTTGCCTAACAACAGGGTTGCCAGAAGCCTGTCCGGCGATTCCAGCCAGCCCATGAGCTTTTCAGCGGGCTTGTTGCCCTGAGACGCCAAATGCCGGACTTTATACTTGTTGCTCGCGAAGATTGCCGTCTCGGAAAGGGAGAAGAATGCGGCCAACGAAAAAAAAGAAAGCAGGGGCAGAATGAGAATCGTAAACATTAAGAATCGGGTTTAGGCCACAGGGACTTTGCCGCACGCTTTGGTGACGGCTTTCTCGATGCGGTCTTCAATCTCCATTTCGCCCAGATTCATAACCGTGGACAGTTCGGAAATCAGAAGAAATCGAGCCCGGTCCAGCATCCGCTTCTCGCGGAAGGAAAGTGGCTTAACCCTGCTTAGATACACCAGATTCTTAAAGACTTCTGCCACATGGAAAATCGAACCGGAACGCATCTTTTCGGAGTTTTCCTTGAAGCGGTCTTTCCAATCTTTTTGCGCAAAGAATTGATTACTGCTGAGGAATGAAACGAGTTGCTCTACGTCGCGGCGATCAATGATTTTTCGAAGGCCGACATCGACTGCGTTTGCAGTGGGTACCATGACCAGAATGTCGTTGGAACAGATCCGAAGCAGGTAAAATCGTTCAAATTTACCCGCAACCAGCCGATTGGAGATCTTTTCGATGATCCCAACTCCATGGTTGGGGTAAACAACCTTATCGCCTATCTCAAATGTATCCATTAATCCCACCAGAAACTCGAATCATTTTACGGGAGCACAGCAGGGACGTCAAGGACCTATTCGGTTTGAACCCACGTCTGTCGCGGTTTTGCGCTTCCGGAGACGTTTGAAGTGCCGAAAATACTGGTGATTCGTGCATGTGCCATCGGTGATCTCATAGTTAACCTGCCTGCGCTTCGTTCGTTGCAGCAAGCCTCTTCGGGGGCGCGTTTCACATTGGTCGGGAATCCTTCCAGCCTGGAATTGGCGCGCGAGTTCGTCGATGTGGACCGGATTCATGCGATCGATCTCCAGCCCTGGTCCAGACTCTTTTACGAGCCGATTCCGGATCTGGAGTTCGATTCCGCCATTGTCTGGATGAAGGACACGGTTGTTGCGGATAACCTCTCGGCGTCTGGCGTCCCAAATGTCTTTAGAGCCGACTCTTTCCCAGCCTTCGGTCATGCGGCGGATCACCTTCTGCGGACGCTGCGCTTGCCGCGACCTGGCCTTCCGGACCTATGGAAACCGACGTCGCCGGCCATAGCCATTCACCCGGGCAGTGGCAGTCTGAAAAAGAACTGGCCTCACTTTCCGGAATTGCTTCGACGGCTGCCGCAAGCCGTTTTGATGCCGCAAAATCTTTCTCTTGTTGAGCTTGAGCGTTATCTTCAGAGTGTTAGAGGATTCGTCGGCAACGATTCGGGCATCACGCATCTTGCGGCATACCTTGGATGTCCAACCGTGACTTTATTTGGCCCTACCGACCCGCGAATCTGGGGCCCCCTGGGCCGGCGGTCGCGCATTATTTGGAAGAGCAGGCTTGAAGACATCTCCGTAGATGAGGTACTCAGTGCCGTATGGAAAGAACGCCCGAACCGGAGTTGATGGATGAGACGGAACAGGCAGCCGCCTATGCCGCCGCGGACTGGAGAGAGTCCCACGGCAAGATTCCTCGTTACTTTCGCGATCGATTTCCTGACTTCGCGGGCGGTCGAGTGATCGACCTTGGCTGCGGCCCGGCCGATGTCACGGTCCGATTCGTGAAAGCGTTTCCGCAGGTCACGGCGGTCGGCATCGATGGTTCGGATGCCATGC
>Ga0137464_1000211_pt1 | contig 19143 bp, 19 predicted proteins | sample EasRivERMGT814_2_FD_102306 | JGI IMG/M metagenome (GOLD analysis project Ga0137464, IMG submission 102306) | Soil microbial communities from meander-bound floodplain in the East River, Colorado, USA - East River MetaG ERMGT814_2 | ecosystem: Environmental > Terrestrial > Soil > Floodplain ...
AGCATGCCGCGCCAGTTCTGCAGGGGAGTCTTGCCGAGGTTGAGGCAGGGATTCTCGGGGAAATGCGGGGCGCCCAGCAGGTCGCCCTGCAGGTCGTAGGTCCAGCGGTGCAGCGGGCAGACGATGTTCTCGGCATTGCCGCGGCCTTCGAGCAGGATCGACTGGCGGTGGCGGCACACGTTCGACAGGAGTTCGATGCCGCCGGCGTTCCGGACCAGCACCTTGCCGTGATCCATCCAGGCGAGGGTGTGGTAGTCGCCCGCGTTCGGCACCATCAGCTCGTGCCCGACGTAGCCCGGGCTGTTCGCGAAGAGCCGCTTTTGCTCCAGCTCGAAGACCTGCGGGTCGAAATACCAGGAAACGGGAAGCTGCGATGTGTTGGGTTTGAGTCTTCGCGGACTGGGCAAGTCGGACATACGGCTGGAGGGCTCCCTTTGGTTTTGTGTCGGCAGTAAATCGTAAAATGGGCGCGATTCTAGACCTTTTTCACAGGGGGCACCAGAGGTTTTTCGTGTCCGAGCATCCTATTTTCCCCGGGGCTGCGGAATTTGCGGCAGAACTTCATTTGACCGTCCTTTCTTCATGGGCTATTTTGCCGTTTCCTGACACAACGATTCTCCCGGGCCGGCCTCTCCACCATGTCAAAATCCGCCAAGACCGATCAACCCGAGAGCTTTGAAGCCGCCCTCGCCGAGCTGGAGAAGATCGTGGCCAGCATGGAGTCCGGAAAGCTGACTCTGGAGCAGTCTCTTGCCGCACACAAGCGGGGCCTGGAGCTAGCTCAGTACTGCCAGGGGATTCTCGCCCGCGCGCAGCAGCAGGTGAAGGTGCTTGAAGACAACACGCTGAAAAACTTCCCCGGTGCCGACGACGATGCATGAATTCACCGCCTGGATGGCAAAAGTCCAGGCTCGGGTCGAAGCGGCGCTGGAGCGTTTTCTCCCGCCGGCAGGAATCGCGCCGCAGCGCCTGCACGAGGCCATGCGCTATGTGGTGCTCGGCGGAGGCAAGCGGATACGGCCCCTGCTCGCGTTTGCCGCGGGGGAGGCCTCCGCAGGCGAACCGGCCCGCGCCGACCCGGCGCGGCTGGAAATCGCGGCCTGCGCCGTCGAGTGCATTCACGCCTACTCGCTCGTGCACGACGACCTGCCCTGCATGGACGACGACGTGCTCAGGCGCGGCAAGCCGGCTTGCCACGTCGAATTCGACGAGGCGACCGCGCTCCTCGTGGGCGACAGCCTGCAGGGGCTCGCGTTTCAGCTGCTCGCCGAGCACCGTCTGTCCGATGACCCCGCGGTTCAGATCGAAATGGTGAAGATCCTCGCCCTCGCGTGCGGCAGCCGCGGGATGGCGGGCGGACAGGCGATCGATCTCGCGAGCGTGGGCCGGGCTTTGAGCGTGCCGGAGCTCGAATACATGCACATCCACAAGACCGGCGCGCTGATCCGCGCGTCGGTGGCGCTCGGCGCGCGCTGCTCGAGCGCGCTCGAGCCGGGGCAGCTTGCGCGCCTCGATCACTACGCGAAATGCGTGGGGCTCGCTTTTCAGGTGGTCGACGATGTTCTCGACCAGGAATCCTCGACCGCGACGCTCGGCAAGACCGTCGGCAAGGACGCGGCAAACAACAAGCCGACCTACGTCTCGGCGCTCGGACTCGCGCGCGCCAAAGCGCTCGCCGAAGAATTGCGCGAGGAGGCGCAAGCCGTGCTTTCGGAACTGCGCGGCGGCGCACGAAGGCTCGCCGAGCTTGCCGATTTCATCGTGTTGCGCAAGTTCTAGCTGTGGAAAATTCACGTTCGCCTGGGGCATGCTTTTGCGGGATAATCCGCGCTTTATGAGCGCGATTGGAAAAGCGGATCTGCCGAAAGATTCGGAGGCCGGATCGACCGGATACGATACGGCCGGGTACGGGCTGCTGAAAACCATCGACGATCCGGCTGCGCTGCGTGCTCTGGACCGGCGGGGACTGCAGCGGCTCGCCGACGAGCTGCGCACCTTCATTCTGGAATCGGTCAGCCAGACTGGCGGCCACCTGTCCTCCAATCTCGGGACGGTCGAGCTTACCATCGCGCTGCACCACGTCTTCAACACGCCCTACGATCGCCTCGTCTGGGACGTGGGACATCAGACCTATCCGCACAAGATTCTCACCGGCCGCCGCGAAGCGATGAGCCGCATACGCATGAGTGGAGGAATTTCAGGCTTCCCGCGCCGCAGCGAGAGCGAATACGACACCTTCGGCACCGCGCATTCGAGCACCTCGGTGAGCGCGGCGCTCGGCATGGCGCAGGGCGCGAAGCTGAAAGGCGAAACCGGCGAGAAGAAGCGCCATGTCGTTGCGGTGATCGGCGACGGCGCGATGTCGGCGGGCATGGCCTTCGAGGCCCTCAACAACGCCGGCGTGATGGACACCGATCTGCTCGTGATCCTGAACGACAACGACATGTCCATTTCTCCCGCGGTGGGTGCGCTCAACCGCTATCTGGCGCGGCTGATGTCGGGGCGTTTCTATGCTGCGGCGAGGAAGGCGGGCGAAAAAGTGCTCGCCGGCGTGCCGCCGCTGTGGCACCTGGCGAAAAAGGTGGAGGAGCACGCCAAGGGCCTGATCGTGCCTTCGACCCTGTTCGAGGAATTCGGGTTCAACTACGTCGGCCCGATCGACGGCCACGATCTGGACTCTCTGATTCCGACGCTGAAGAACATCAAGGAACTGAAGGGACCGCAGTTCCTGCACGTGGTGACCAAGAAAGGGCAGGGCTACAAGCTCGCCGAGGCCGATCCGGTGCTCTACCACGGCCCGGGCAAGTTCGATCCCGCCCAGGGCATCAAGAAGGCGAGCGGAGGCAAGCCGACTTACACGCAAGTGTTCGGCAAGTGGCTGTGCGACATGGCGCGGCTCGATTCGCGGCTTATCGGCATCACGCCGGCGATGCGCGAGGGCTCGGGGCTGGTGACTTTCGCGCAGGAATTTCCCGACCGGTATTTCGACGTCGGCATCGCCGAGCAGCACGCGGTCACCTTCGCCGCGGGGCTGGCGTGCGAGGGCCTGAAGCCCGTGCTCGCGATCTACTCGACCTTTCTGCAGCGCGGCTACGATCAGCTGATCCACGACGTGTGCATCCAGAACCTGCCGATCGTGTTCGCGCTCGACCGCGCGGGCCTGGTGGGCGGCGACGGGGCCACGCACAACGGGGCGTTCGATCTCACGTTTCTGCGCTGCGTGCCCAACATGGTGGTGATGACACCGAGCGACGAGAACGAATGCCGCCAGATGCTGTATACGGCGTTCTCGCTCGACCGGCCCGCAGCGGTGCGCTATCCCCGCGGCGGCGGCCCGGGTGCCGGGATCGTGGAGGAAATGCGCTCTCTGCCGCTCGGCAAGGGGGTCGTGCGCAGGCGCGGTCCGGGTGGAAAAGGCGGCGTGGCGATTCTCGCGTTCGGCAGCCTGCTCAAGCCCGCGCTCGAGGCAGGCGAGGAACTGCAAGCGACCGTCGTCGACATGCGCTTCGTGAAGCCGGTGGACGCGGATCTCGCAGCGGAGCTCGCGGGAACGCATGGGCTCCTCGTCACTATCGAAGAGAACGCAGTCCTGGGCGGCGCGGGAAGCGCGGTCGCCGAGGCGCTCGCCGCGCGCGCTATCGTCACCCCGCTCCTTCAGCTGGGGCTTCCCGACCGCTTCGTCGATCACGGCGACCAGGCTCAATTGCTCGCGTCGATCGGCCTGGACAAGCCGGGCATCGTCGCCGCCATCCGCTCGCGTCTGGGCTAGGAGTCATTCCCGCGGCCTTTGGCAACCCGCGGAAGCGGGTGGGGAATCCAGTTCTCCGCTTGAAAAGCCGGGAACGGGACGCATGTTAAACTCCTCTAACCCTGAGCCCATAGCGACGAAAGGCTCTTCATGAACATCCGCGATCCGCTTGCCATCCCCGACGTCCAGGGTTCCGAGGACAAGCGCAAGCTCGCCATCGACCAGGTCGGGATCAAGGCGATCCGCCATCCCATTCGCGTCGCCGAGCGCTCGGGCGAAGTGCAGCACACCATCGCGACGTTCAACATGTACGTCGGCCTGCCGCACCAGTTCAAGGGCACGCACATGTCGCGCTTCGTCGAGATCCTGAATGCGCACGAGCGCGAGATTTCCGTGGAAACGTTCAAGCTGATGCTGGACGAGATGGTCGAGCGCCTGGAAGCCAGGTCCGGCCACATCGAGATGCAATTCCCTTACTTCGTCAACAAGTCCGCGCCGGTCTCGAAGGTCAAGAGCCTGATGGACTACGAAGTGACTTTCGTCGGAGAGATCGACAAGGGCGAGAAGTGCTTCAAGATGAAGGTCGTCGTGCCGGTGACGAGCCTTTGCCCGTGCTCCAAGCGCATTTCCGAATACGGGGCGCACAACCAGCGCTCTCACGTCACCCTCACCGCGCGCACCAAGGGATTCGTGTGGATCGAGGAGCTGGTCGACTACGCCGAGAAGCACGCCTCGAGCGAGCTCTACGGGCTGCTCAAGCGGCCAGACGAAAAATTCGTCACCGAACGCGCCTACGACAACCCCAAGTTCGTCGAAGACATGGTGCGCGACATCGCCGCGGACCTGAACGGCGACAAGCGCATCGAGTGGTACCGGGTGGAGTCCGAGAACTTCGAGTCCATTCACAACCACTCCGCTTACGCGCTCATCGAGAAAGACAAAACGCAAGACAAAACGCACAAGTAACGAACGGGGGAACCCTACGGTTCCCCCGTTACCCCCTCCCCAACCGAAAACCAATGGGGCCGGGTGCTAGAACCGGCGGATCAGCACCATCGTCTGGCCTTCGCGCTTCATTTCCATGCGGTTGAGGAAGCTCATGCCGAGCAGCGCGAACGGCATCTGATTGCCTTCGAGCACAGCCGCATCGACGTTGTTGACGACAATGTCGCCGACGCGCACTGTGTCCAGTTTTACGCCGTACGCCACCACCGTGCCGTTGGCGGTGCCCATCAATCCGGGCTGCCCTTTGCGGTAGTCGATGCCGAGCCGGGACGCGTCCGCCGAAGAGAGCGAAACAGCCGTGGCGCCCGTGTCGACCAGAAAGCGCACCGCTCCGCCGTTGATCTGCCCATCCACGACGAAATGTCCGCGCGGATCGGCGGTGAGCGTGGCGCTCTGGCTCGAGGAGATTGGAGCCGGACCGGCCCGATGCTGTCCGATGCCGAGCGTCTTTTTCTCACCGTCGATGAGAAGCGTCGCCGACTCCCGGTCCGTCGAGATCAACGTGACGCCCTCCACGGGTTTCTGGCCCACCGAAAGAACCCGCGGCGCGCCGCCGTCGATCACGACCACCGCCTTGCCGGGAAACAGGCCGACGACGCTCACCTCGGCGGCCCAGCCGGCTACCGGCAGCAAAGAAAGCAGCGACGCTACAATACGAAGCTTGACCACGATGGCCTTGTCTCGAACATGAAACCAGTTGCGATTTTCCGCCACAGCCGCACCGAGGGGCCGGGCTATTTTGCCACATTCCTCGACGCGCACCGCATAGCGCACCGGCTCGTCAAGATCGACGCGGGGGAGCCGGTTCCCACGGATCCGCGCGAGTTCTCGGGGCTCGCATTCATGGGTGGCCCGATGAGCGTGAACGACCTTCTTCCGTGGATACCCGAGGTGCTCGGCCTCGCAAACAAGGCGGTCGACACCGATGTTCCGCTACTCGGCCATTGCCTCGGCGGACAGCTCATGGCGAAGGCGCTGGGCGGGAAGGTGACACGCAACGCCGTAAGGGAAATCGGTTGGGGCGCGGTTGCCGTGGAGGACAGCTCGCTGGCCCGGAAATGGTTTGGGGAGACCCGCGAATTCTCCGCGTTTCACTGGCACGGCGAGACCTTCACCATCCCGCCGAAGGCGACGTGCATTGCCGGGAGTCCGTATTGCGCGAACCAGGCGTTCGTGCTCGGCAAGCACCTGGGCATGCAGTGCCACGTCGAGATGACCTCCGAGCTGATCCGCACCTGGTGCGATGACTGGGGGAAAGAGCTCATTGCGAAGGCCGGGCCGTCGGTGCAAACCCCGGAGCAGATGTTCGAGCGGCTGGAGGAGCGCGTGCATTCGCTCAACGCGATCGCTGCGAAACTGTACGAGCACTGGATCGAAGGACTAAAAGCATAGGGAGCTTGCTCATGCCGAAAGTCAAAGCCGGGAAGGGAACCCCGCGTCCTGCCTCGGGACCGGTGACGCTGCTCGTCGGAACGCGCAAGGGCGCGTTTTTTATCCGCTCGGACCGCGCGCGCCGCAGCTGGACGCTCGCAGGGCCCCACTTTCTCGGCCAGATCGTCAACCATCTCGTGCTCGATCCGCGCGACGGCAAGACGCTGCTCTGCGCCGTGCGCACGGGCCATCTCGGGCCGACGGTATTCCGCTCGACCGACTTCGGCCGCGCGTGGAAGGAAGCGCAGCGCCCGCCCGCGTTCCCTAAGGCCGCGCCCGGCGAGAAGGGTCTTGCGGTGGAACACGTGTTCTGGCTCACGCCGGGGCATGCATCGCAGCCCGGAGCGTGGTACGCGGGCGTTTCGCCGCCTGGCCTCTTCCGCTCCGAGGATGGCGGTGTGACCTGGGAAGGCGTCGCGGGATTCAACGCCAACCCGATGCGCTCGGCGTGGATAGGCGGGGAGGAGAACCAGGGGCCGCCCGGCGGCGCGACGCTGCACTCGGTCAACGTCGATCCGCGCGATGCGCGGCATCTCTACCTCGGCATCTCGATCGGCGGCACATTCGAGAGCAAGGATGCCGGCGCGACTTGGCGGCCGCTCAACCAGGGTGTCGCGGCCGACTTCCTTCCCGTCAAAGACCCGGAGTACGGCCACGACGTGCACTGCATGCGGCTGCATCCGCTAGCTCCCGACCGCCTGTACCAGCAAAACCACTGCGGGATGTACCGCCTCGACCGCCCCGGCGAGAAGTGGGACCGAATCGGCAATGCCATGCCCAAAAAAATCGGCGACATTGGTTTTCCGATCGTGCTGCATCCGCGCGACCCGGACACTTTGTGGGTGTTCCCGATGGACGGCGGCACCGTGTGGCCGCGCGTGAGCCTGGGCGGCAAGCCTGCGGCCTATGTGTCGCGCGACGGCGGCCGGACGTGGCGCCGCCAGGACAAGGGCCTCCCGACCAAGCAGGGCTGGTTCACGGTGAAACGCCAGTCGATGTGCGTCGATTCGCGCGATCCGGTGGGCGTGTACTTCGGCACGACGAGCGGCGAGGTCTGGATGAGTGCGAACGAGGGCGATCGCTGGAACTCGATCGCACGCCACCTGCCGGAAATCTATTCGGTCGAGGCGGCCGGCGGCTGAAGGTCTCGCGCGGCGCGAATGAACGTTCTCATCCCCTCGCAGCTTCGCGACTACACCGGGGGGCGCGCGCACGTGAAGGCGCGCGGCGCGACGCTCGCTGCGCTGCTCGCGGATCTCGAGCGCCGCTATCCGGGGGTCCGATTCCGCATGATCGACGAGCAGGACGCCATCCGGCGCCACATCAAGATCTTCGTCAACCAGCAGCTGGCGCGCGACCTCAGCGCCGCGCTCGCCGCGAACGACGAAGTCGTCATCGTCGGCGCCCTGAGCGGCGGATAAAAAAGAATTTTCCCCTCCTTATCGAGGAGGGGTGCCGGCGAAGCCGGCGGGGTGGTCAATCCCGGAAATTCTGAAACTGCAGCGGAATGTCGGTGACCGACTTCCGCACGAGCGCAATCGCAGCCTGGAGATCGTCTCTCTTCGCGCCTGAGACGCGCACCGCGCTTCCCTGGATGCTCGCCTGGACTTTCATCTTCGAGTCCTTGAGGAGCTTGACGATGCTCTTCGCCTTCTCCTGCTCGATGCCGGCCTTGACGTGGATGGGTTGCTTCACCTTGGTGCCGCCGATCTTCTCGATGCTCTTCGTGTCGAACATCCGCGCGTCCACTCCGCGCTTCGCGCACTTGGTCAGGAAGACGTCGGTCACCTGCTTCAGCTTGAAATCGCCGTCCGCGTAGAGCGTCAGCACCAGCTCGGCCTGCTCGATGCGCGCGTCCGAGCCCTTGAAATCGAAGCGGTTCTCAATCTCCTTGTTGGACTGGTCGACCGCGTTTTTCAGCTCGACTTTGTTGACTTCGGAGACGATATCGAAAGAGGGCATGGGGATCGCGAGGGATGTCCGGCGATTATACAGAACGCCCGGTACGATTCGTTATCATGGCCGCGGCGATTCCCGTTTCCAGTCAGTCGTTTAAGTCTCGCGGCGCCATATATCACGATCGCCACATCGAAATTGCTTGATTCGAGGGGAAAACGGAAGAAAATGAGACAGATATACGGCAGTTTGCTGGAATAACGTCCAATTAGGGCTTGTTTAGCAGTTGGATTTCACGATGGATGGCCGACTTAGGGAGAAAACCCATGCATCATGACCTGATGACTCAATGCGAGCAGAAAAAGCCATTTGCGCTTACTACCCTTACCACGACCGAATGGCGCTGGGTCAAGGTGCCGGTCTCTCTTGTGGGTACATCTTACGAGGCCGTTCGCTGCGTGCATTGCCATGGTCCGGTACGGATTCGCATGCGGAAAGGAGATCACGGCTCCAAAGATCACGTTGAACACCAATTGCGTCAGGACTCGGAACACTGCCGGGGAGGCATTCACTTTCGAGGTAGACACCGACTTTCGTTGCATCCCGTGCAATAGAAGGCCCCGAACGAGATCCAACTCGAGAACGGACGCTTCAGCGGCGCGGGCCAGGCGCCTCCTGGACGCGCGGCTTGCCAGGACGGCTACAACCCGCTCGGCTGCACGCGCGAGCCAGCGGAGCGGTTGGGTGAAAACAATCATAGTCATCGTCGGGGTTCCCGCCGTCGGTATCGTGCTCGGCGCGGTTCTGTACGCGTACGCTCCGGAATTTCTCCGCACGGGAAGGATTTGCCCGCATGGTATTGAAGCGGCACAAGATCGACCACTCCCCTTCGTCCAACGCGATGTTTTCCATGGTCACCTGATATCAAACCCGGGCGTGCCCGCGTGGTGGCCCATGTTCTACCTATGACATTGCGGCGGCAGCGTATCAGGCGTGGCTCCTCCACCGTGCAAGAATGGCGGCGAATGCGCTCCAACCGCTCACTCCATACCGGCGCTAGACTGATGCCTTTGAGGAGTACCCAGTGAAAAAAGTCTTCCTGTTCGTATTCCTCGCCGTCGTATCGACGGCGTTCTCCGCTTGCACGGCGGAAGGCATGTACGAGAGCAGCCGGATCTACAACAAGGCTCTCAAGGGGACGCCCATGGAGCAATCCAAGGGCGAGCTCCCAGATTATGACCAATACCAGAAAGAACGGCGGGGCACAGCCGCGGAGAAAAAGGACGCGGCAACAAGTGATACCTCTTCCAAGTAGTCTCCGGTCCGCGTCAGACTCTTTTTCAATTGTCCTTGCCTGTGCGCTGCTGCTGCCGGCCGGCACCCGCGCGGCGGTCACGTACTCTTTCGACTGGTATTGCTCCGGCTGCGCGAAGATCGGCATGGGCAGCAACGGAAAGGAAGGGCCTTTCGGGTCGGACTCGGCATGCCAGTCTTCGCGCGCTTCGTTGAGCGGGAGCCTCGCCACGCGCGGCTGCGGGTCGCGTTGTTTCAATCCGCAGCCTTGCATTTCCGCAGGCCAGCCGGACGTGCCTGCTCCTCCCCCCACGGTTTCAGCGCCGGCGAAAATCCAGCCTGCCTACGCGCGGGCAGCGCCGGTCTACGATCCCCTCGCCGAGCGCGTGCGCCGGGCCGACGAGGTGGGGCGCACAAAGGAAAAAGACGCATTGCACGGGCCGGACATCTCGGGCAAGTGGCGCAACAGCTTCAGCTGGTACGAAGTGCGCTCATCGAAAGACGGGATCGAGATCGTGCTTTCGGAAACCTGCCGCACTCCCGACTGCATCCGCCGGGAGTACCCGAACCGGCCGGTGTTTCGCGGCAGGCTCGAAGGCAGACGGCTCGTCGGCGTCGTGCCCATCCCCAACGCGATCGAGTCGGAGCAGAGCGGTCGGCACTGCGCGACGTCGGCCGGAGAATTTTCGATGGAGGGCAGCGTGTCCGATGACTGGAACACGATCGTCTGGAGGCACGCGCAGCTTCCGGTCGGAGAAAGCTGCGCCCCCGTATCGATTTCGCTCGGCACGTGGCGGCGCGGCTGAAGCCCGGGGCAGGGGAGATCAGATCTCCACGATCAGCCCGGGCCTGAACCCGGTCGCTTCGCCCGGATAGCCGCGCGGGTTGCAGATCACCCGCGTTCCGCCCACGCGATAGTCGAAGAACGTGTGAGTGTGTCCGTGGATCCACAGCGCCGCGCTCCCCATCATGTCCCGGAGATCCAGAACGAATCCGGGGTTGGCGCGATGGCCCACATACGCGGGCGCGATCGAGTGCGGGTGCGGCGCGAAGTGGGTCACGACGACCGTTTTCCCCCGGAAGGGCGCGGCGAGCGCCGCGGCCAGCCAGGCTCGGTGCCGCGTGCAGAGCGCGATCGCGTCCTCCGGCGCGAAGGCGCGGGAGCCCCGGCGGATCAATTGATAATCCGGGTTGAGCTTGCGCGCGGCTTCGATCACGGCGGGACGCTCGGCATGCGGCGCAAGCGAGTAATCGGTCCATAAGGTGCAGCCGAGAAAACGAACGCCGCCGGCGACGGCTTCGCTGCAATCGAGCAGCTCGACCGAAAGTTTGCGCGCCGCCGCCCCCATCGCCCCCTGCACCGCCGCGAACTCGCCCACGTAATACTCGTGGTTGCCGGCTAAATAAAGAACGGGCTTGCTGAAAGTCCCTTTTGCCCACTCGATTCCGGCCGCGCCGTTGTCGATGTCCCCGGCGAGCACGATCAGGTCGGCGTCGATCGCGGGCGGCGCGAAGGGCGCGAATTCCAGGTGGAGATCGGAATAGATTCGGATGCGCACGTGAAGGCTGAGGGAATAGCCGGGGTTTGCCCGTTGGCGCCATTATCGCCAAGCCTGGCGCGCGCTGCAGCCGGCTCCCCTCCGAAATGGAAGCTCTGGAATCCATCCCTCGCGAGGCGTATGATCGCGCGTCTTCGGGCGGAGCGAGGAGCGCTGAAAGGCGCTGAAAGCGCCCTCGAGTTCGTCCGGCTAGGAGGAGGTTTCATGGCAAAGTGGGTACGCGTCGCATATCAGGGGCGGGAATACTTCGGCAAGCTCGAAGGCGACAACATCCGCGTGCACTCGGGCAACATGTTCGCGGGCCCGGAGGCAACGTCCCAGGCGATTCCCCTCGCCGCAGCGAGGCTCCTCACGCCGAGCGTGCCGGGCAAGATCGTCGCGCTGATCGACAACTTTCACGAGCTCCTCGCGAAGCTCGACCACGCCGTCCCGGAGGAGCCTCTGTATTTTCTCAAGGGCAACAACTCGTTCCTTGCGCACGGCGAAGCCATCCGCGCGCCGAGATCCTACGGCGGAAAGGTGGTGTACGAGGGCGAGCTCGGCATCGTCATCGGCAGGCGCGCGAGCGGCATGCCCGAGGGCGACGCGGCGAGGCACATTTTCGGCTACACCTGCGTCAACGACGTCACCGCGATCGAGATCGTCGCGAAGGACCCGGTCTTCGCGCAGTGGACGCGCGCGAAGAGCTTCGATACCTTCGGGGTGTTCGGTCCCTGCATCGAGACCGAGGTCGATCCCGGCAAGCTCGTCGTGAAAACCATCCTCGACGGCCAGGAGCGCCAGAACTATCCGCTTTCGGACATCGTCTTTTCCCCGGAGAAGCTGGTGAGCTTGATTTCCCGGGACATGACCCTCGAGGCGGGTGACGTGATCGCCTGCGGCAGCTCGGTGGGCGTGGGCGCGATGAAGCCCGGCAGCACGGTGAGCGTCGTGATCGACGGCGTCGGTACGCTCACCAACAAGTTCGAATAGGAACCGGTCCGGCTCCCACTCCCGGCGAGGGCTGCGGCCGGGTGGAGCGGGAGATCAGCGCTTTTTCCGCCGGTTCGCGGCAATGCGCATCCGCAGCGCGTTCAGGCGGATGAAACCGGAGGCGTCGGCCTGGTTGTAGGCGCCGCGGTCGTCCTCGAAGGTCGCGATCCCCGGATCGAAGAGCGAGTCCGCCTTCGAGTCGCGGCCGACGACGGTGACGTTGCCCTTGTAGAGCTTGAGCCGCACGCGGCCGTTCACGCCGCGCTGCGAGGCGTCGATCAGGGTCTGGAGGAGGGCTCGCTCCGGGCTCCACCAGTAGCCGTTGTAGATGAGCGAGGCGTAGCGCGGCATCAGATCGTCCTTGAGGTGGGCGACCTCGCGGTCGAGGCAGATCGACTCGATCGCGCGGTGCGCCTTGAGCATGATCGTTCCCCCGGGGGTCTCGTAGCAGCCGCGTGATTTCATCCCCACGTAGCGGTTTTCGACCAGGTCGAGCCGCCCGACGCCGTGCCTGCCGCCGAGCTTGTTCAGCGCGGCGAGCACGGAGGCCGGGCTCATTCTTCTGCCGTTGACGGCTGCAACATCACCTTTCTTGTATTCGAGCTCGACGTATTCGGCGCGGTTGGGCGCCTTCTCGGGCGATGCAGTCCAGCGCCACATGCCCTCCTCGGGCTCGCGCGAGGGGTCCTCGAGAATGCGGCCCTCGTAGGAGATGTGCAGCAGGTTCGCATCCATCGAGTATGGCGAGCCGCGCTTTTTCTTTCCCTCGATGGGAATGCCGTGCCGTTGCGCGTAATCGAGCAGGTTTTCGCGCGAAGTCAGGTCCCATTCGCGCCACGGGGCGATCACGCGGATATTCGGTTCGAGCGCGTAGTAGCCGAGCTCGAAGCGCACCTGGTCGTTGCCCTTGCCGGTCGCGCCGTGCGCGACGGCATCCGCCCCGGTCTTGCGGGCGATCTCGATCTGCCGCTTGGCGATGAGCGGGCGGGCGATCGAGGTTCCCAGAAGATACTCGCCCTCGTAGATCGCGTTCGCCCGGAACATGGGGAACACGAAGTCGCGCACGAACTCTTCGCGCAGGTCGTCCACGAAGATCTCCTTGACCCCCAGCTTCCGCGCCTTCCTCCGCGCGGGCGCGAGCTCCTCGCCCTGGCCGATGTCGGCCGTGAACGTGACGACCTCGCAGCCGTAGTTGTCCTGCAGCCATTTGAGGATGACCGAGGTATCGAGCCCGCCGGAATAGGCGAGGACGACCTTCTTCACCTTGTCTTTCACCTTTTCACCTTTTTGTCTTTGCCGCTCCTTACCTTGCCGAGCAGGAGAAATTCCATCAGCGCCTTCTGGGTGTGCAATCTGTTCTCGGCCTCGTCCCAGACTGCGCTCTGCGGACCGTCGATGACCTCGGCGGCGACTTCCTCGCCGCGGTGCGCCGGCAGGCAGTGCATGAACAGCGCGTTTTTCTTCGCCGCGCGCATCATGTCTGCGTCCACCTGCCAGTTCTCGAAATCGCGGTTGCGTTCTTCCTTCTCCGCCTCGAAGCCCATGCTGGTCCACACGTCGGTGGTGACGAGGTCGGCGCCGCGCGCGGCGTTCATCGGGTCGGCGAAGCTCTCGTAGTTCGCGTCGTCGTAGATTCCGGCGCGCTCAGGTTCGACTTCATAGCCGGGTGGAGTCGAAACGTGCACGTTGAAATCGAACACGGTCGCCGCCTGCAGCCAGGTGTTGCAGACGTTGTTCGAGTCGCCGATCCAGGCCACCGTTTTTCCCTCGATCCGGCCGCGCTGCTCGGTGTAGGTGTAAATGTCGGCCAGCACCTGGCAGGGGTGGTATTCGTTGGTGAGTCCGTTGATCACCGGGACGCGCGAATGCGCGGCGAAGCGCTCGATTATCTCCTGATCGAACGTGCGTATCATCACGATGTCGCACATGCGCGAGATCACCTGTCCCGCGTCCTCGACCGGCTCGCCGCGTCCGAGCTGCGTGTCGCGGGTATAGAGGTAGATGGCTGCGCCGCCGAGCTGATGCATGCCGGCCTCGAACGACAGGCGCGTGCGCGTCGAGGGCTTCTCGAAGATCATGGCGAGGGTGCGGTCTTCGAGCGGCCAGTAGCGCTCGTAGCGCTTGAACTTGTCCTTGATCCAGCGCGTGCGTGCGAACAGATGCTCGTACTCCTCGCGCGAGAAGTCCTTGAACTGCAGGTAGTGCCGCAGCCGGGCCTGCGCTTTCTTCATGCGCGCGCGGCTACGGCGGCCGGGGTTTGAGATAGGAACGAACGCACCAGCGGCACGAGGATGGAAAGCACCTGGCGGGCTTCGCCTTCGTTCATGATGAGAGGGGGCAGCAGCCGGATGACGTTGTCCATCGTAACGTTGATCAGAAGGCCCTCCTCGAGCGCGCGCTTGACGAGATCTCCGCAGGGCCGATCGAGTTCGACGCCGATCATCAGGCCGTGACCGCGGACCTCCGCCACGCCCGGACGTCCCGCGAGCGCCTCGCGAAGCCCGGCGAGCAGAATCCCGCCGATGCGCTCTGCGTTCTTCATGAGACTTTCTTCCTCGATGGCGGCAAGCGTCGCGAGAGCGGCCGCGCAGGCAAGCGGATTGCCGCCGAATGTGGAACCGTGAGTTCCCGGTTTGAACACCCCGGCCGCCGTTCCGCGGGCGAGGCACGCTCCGATCGGCACGCCCGAGGCAAGGCCCTTGGCGAGCAGCACGACGTCGGGCTGGATTTCCGCGTGCTGGTAGACGAACCACTTGCCGGTGCGGCCCAGGCCGCACTGGACTTCGTCCACCATGAGAAACCAGCCCTGGCGGTCGCAGAGCTCGCGCAGATCGCGCAGGTACTGCATCGTGGAAATATTGATTCCGCCTTCACCCTGGATCGGCTCGACCAGCACCGCGACGACGTTCTTGTCGTGCGAAGCGACCTGGCGCACCGATTCGATGTCGTTGAACGGCACGCGCACGAAGCCCGGCACCAGAGGCTCGAATCCCTGCTGCACTTTGCGATTGCCCGTGGCCGAGAGCGTCGCTAGCGTCCTGCCATGGAAGGCCTTGTCCATGACGACGATTCCCGGGCTCTCCACTCCCTTGCCGTGGCCGTGCAGGCGCGCGAGCTTGATCGCCGCCTCGTTGGCCTCGCAGCCGGAATTGCAGAAAAAAGCATTCTCCATGCCGCTGATCGCCGCGAGCTTGTCGGCGAGCTTTTCCTGTTCGGCGATACGGTACAGGTTGGAAGCGTGGATCAGGCGCGAGCTTTGCTCCGCGATCGCCCGCGTCAGCTTCGGGTGCCCATGGCCGAGCGTGTTGACCGCGATTCCCGCGAGCGCATCGAGGTACTTCTTGCCGGATTCGTCCCACACCCACACGCGCTCGCCGCGGGTAAAGGCGACCGGAATCCGGCTGTATGTGTTCATCAAATGAGACATGGAATCACCCGTCAATTTTTACGGCGAACGTGACACGTGCGCCAAAATCCTCTGGAACGCGCCGCGAGGCGCGCCGATTGCGCTTATTGCCGCGCTCGGCGTCGTCGGGTGTCGGGCCGAATGGGCGATGCTGCGGCGTCTGTATGACGCGCTGGCCGGAGTGGGGTCATCTCGTCGCCCTGTGCGATAATCAAATTTCTCTGAAGAGCCAATAGCTTAGCATAACGAATTCTGGATGGGAACGCGCCTGACGGTGTTCAACCAGAAGGGCGGGGTCGGCAAGACTACGACCGTGCTCAACCTGGGCGCGGCGCTCGCGCGGCGAGGAGCGGTGCCGCTGCTCGTGGACCTCGACGCGCAGTCGCATCTGAGCTCGATCCTCAACCCGGGAGCCTCCAGCGGGGAGAGTCTGTTCGCGTACTTCAATGCAGGCAAGCCGCTCAAGGAAGTGGCCCGGCCGATTCGCTTCGGCGGCGAGCTCATCCCGGGGCATATGGAGCTGATCAAGGTGGATTCGCTGTTCGGCAAAGGGCCGGACATTCTGAACAAGCTCAAGCAGGGGCTGGATGCAGGGTGGGACGGCAAGCGAGCGGTGCTGATCGATTGCTGCCCGATGCTGGGAGTGCTGTCCCTGTCGGGAATTTTCGCATCCGAACGGGTTCTGATCCCGATCTCGACCGACTACCTCGCCCTGAGAGGAGCGCTGGCGCTCGAAAATACCTTGCGGGCGCTCGAGCACGTGCTGAAGCGGCGCGTCGAGCGCCGCTACCTCTTGACGCGGTTCGATTCGCGCCGGCGCATGTCGCACGACATTGCCGGACAGCTCGCTTCCCGGTTTGGCGCGGAGCTGTGCCGGACGCGCATCACCGAAACCGTGGGCATCGCGGAGAGCCCCGCGCTCGGAAAGGACATCTTCAACCATGCGCCCAACAGCCGCGGGGCACAAGACTACGCGGGCCTGCTGGAGGAGTTGCTGTCTTCGGGATTTCTCGAAGCTTCGCGAGCGCCCGGCGCTACTTGGTGATCAGGGAAACGATTTCCTCGAAGCTCGTTCCGTCCGGGCTCGCTGAAGCGGACGCGAACGTCGGCTGCATCACCGCGGGCTGCATGACACTGCGTTCCAGGATTTCGCAGTGCAGGTACATCTGTCGAAGTTTCCGCTCGGCGTCGGCTTCGTCGCGACCGTGAATCATGAGGTGCTCGACGACCAGGCCCTGCCGCGTACGGATGCGAAAGCCGAATTTCGTCGTGTTCAATGACAGCAGCATAATGTCCTCGGAAATGGCTGTATAACATACCATTTTTGGGGTTGCAAGGCTGGAGGCGCCCGGGGACGGCTTTTTCTCACCCGGCCCTGGCTTCGGGCCGACCCGGGCAGGCCGGAATCGCTGCGACCGTCTCGGGGGCGGGAGACGGCCTAGTCGGGCGGGCTTACATGGAATCCTGGCCGGGTGTTTCCCGCCGCCGCGCCGGGCGGGGTCGCAACACCCGGGTCACGCCTGCTTGACCAGCTCCTGGGTAGCGGTCGCGACCGAAGCCTGCGTTGCCGGATCAGTCTCCATTTGCTGCTGAACATCGTCCACGATGCGGTAGAACTGCGAATCGTTGATCAGATCCTCGCCGAATTCGGACAGCAAGATGGATTCGACGAATACACGAAACGTCTTGCGCCCCCGGTTCGGATCGTCTCGGTCGATTGCCTTGATGCGCTGACCGATCAGCGCAGCGATGTCCTTGGGCGGGGATTTCGCCGCCGCACCGGCCGCGCCTTCACCCCGGCGCAGCCGCGGTTCGAGCGGCGTTGCGCGCGTCGCCAACTGTTGCCGGATCACCGCGACGATTTGCTGGATGTTGCTGATCGAGGTCATCTCACCCCGTGGGGCGGCTTCAAAGCGTCGGCTCTGGGGGCCGAAACTTCATCCGCTCAGTGTTTGCGGTAACTGGAGACGAGGATGTGCTCTGCGTCGGCGGCACTCGCAATCGCCGTACCGGACGCCTCCGCCTGCTTCCGGGCGATCTGGTCGAGCACGAGCTGCATGTCCCGGTTCAATGGCGGATTCTCCGTGTTCCCCGCGATCCCCTTCTTTAAGAAGGTCGCAGCTTTGTCGTATTGTTCCTGGATCAGATGGAGCAGCCCGGACTTGAAAAGGTAAAGAGGGTGCTCATGCGGCAGCATGTCCAGCAATCCCCACGTCGCTGCCGCCTCTTCCACGCGCGCGAGCGTCAGGAACAGCAAGCCGAGCTGGAAGCGCGCGGCTGCCAGCTCCGGCTTGCGCGCGAGCGCACTCTGCATCTCGGAGACCGCCAGATCGTACTGACCCTTCGCGGCGTACTCGGCGCCCAGAAGATAGTGCGGCTCGGCCATGCGGTCATCGAGCGCGATTGCCCGCTTCAGGTAAGCGATGGAAGCCTCGGAATCGTTGCCGGTGCTGGCGGCAAGCGCCATGCGCATCAGCTCCGCCGCATCCGGATCCGGTTTTCTTTCCGCGGTCGTTTTGATTTCGGTATCGATGACGGCAGCCCTCTCGCCTCCGATTCGCCCACTTTAAATGCGGGGAAGTCTGCGGGTCAAGCCTGATTCGCACGAGCGCGAAAAAAAGCGTCCGAGCACTAAACCAAGCCGTAAACCTGTGGATAGAGCTTCTTGCGGGTCTTTGGAAACCGAGTCGCTTCCGGCTTTTGCGAGACCTACATTCCGTCAGTTCACCGCCTCGTGTCCGGCTGGCAGTTTCCGGTCGTCGTCTTCCAGCACCAGCGGAATATCCCTCGGCTCAAGCAGCAGCGGGTTCCTTCCATGTGACTGTTTCCCCCGGGAAAGTCTTCCGGTAGAGCCATGAAAAAAAGTGTCGGAACGCTAAACCGATCCTAAAAACTGCGGATAAAGATTTATTGGGGTGTTTTTTAGTTTGATCGGAGCGGGGAGCCGAGACCGGTCGAACAAGCCCATGAGCAGCGGTTGGGACGCAACGCGAAACAAGGAGAAGAAATATGGCGGCGATCATCAGCGGCAACAGTCTGGGTCTGTCCAACAGCTCGCTCGCGGTGCTCGGCTCCCAGGGTGCGCTCGGCTCGGCGCAGACCGGCCGCGGCGGCGAGGCGGTGTTCGTGGATTCGGTGACCGGGAATCTGGTGCTGCAGAACCGCGACGAGCTGCTCATCGGCCGCGGCCCGGACCTGGGCCTGGTGCGCACCTACAACAGCCAGGGGTTGCTCAACGACGACAACGCCGACAACTGGCGTATCGGACTCTACAAGAAGGTCGCCGGCCTCACCGGCACGGTCAATACCGCCGGCAGCACGGTGCGCCGCACCGACGGGGACGGGGCCGAGAGCGTCTATACCTACGACGCGACCCTCGCGCTGTACCTCAACCAGGACGGGGGCGGGGCCTTCGACACCCTGTCGTTCAACGCCACCAGCCAGGTATGGACCTTCACCGACGGGGACACGCAGGTGAAGGAGCTCTACGACAACGCCAACGGCGGACGCATCACCCAGATGCAGGACCCCGACGGCAACAGCCTCAGCTACACCTATAACGCCGCGGGCCTCATCACCCAGGTCAGCGACGCGAGCGGCGAGAGCACCTTCCTCGACTACACCGGGACCAATCTCACCCAGATCCGCACGGTGATGGGGGCGGTCACCCTCACGCGGGTGCGCTACAGCTACGACACCTCCAATCGCCTGTCGCAGGTGATCGTCGATCGCTCGCCCGCGGACAACAGCATCACCGACGCCAACACCTACGTCACCACCTACACCTACGACGGCACCAGCCGGCGCGTGGCCACGATGGCGCAGAGCGACGG
>Ga0137464_1000212_pt1 | contig 19071 bp, 15 predicted proteins | sample EasRivERMGT814_2_FD_102306 | JGI IMG/M metagenome (GOLD analysis project Ga0137464, IMG submission 102306) | Soil microbial communities from meander-bound floodplain in the East River, Colorado, USA - East River MetaG ERMGT814_2 | ecosystem: Environmental > Terrestrial > Soil > Floodplain ...
AGCTGAAGCGTCTCGCCGACGTCAGCGCGCGCGAGGCGCAGCGAATCGAAACCGGAATCGGCGAGCTCGACCGCGTGCTCGGCGGCGGCTTCGTCGCGGGGCAGGTCGTGCTGATCGGCGGTGATCCCGGCGTCGGGAAATCCACTCTGCTCCTGCAGGCGCTCGCGCAGATGAGCGGGGTGTCGAAGGCGCTGTACGTGAGCGGGGAAGAGTCGGCCGAGCAGATAGCGCTGCGCGCGCAACGCCTTGCACTCGACGGCGGCGAACTCGAGCTGCTCGCCGAGATCCAGCTCGAGCGCATTCTCGCCACGCTGGAAAAGGCCAAGCCCGAAATCGCGGTCGTCGACTCCATCCAGACGCTGTACTCGGAGCAGCTGACCTCCGCGCCCGGCTCGGTCGCACAGGTGCGCGAGTGCGTGGCGCAGCTGACGCGCTACGCCAAGTCGAGCGGGACGGTCGTGGTGCTCGTCGGCCACGTCACCAAGGAGGGCGCGATCGCGGGCCCTCGCGTGGTGGAGCACATCGTGGATGCCGTGCTCTATTTCGAAGGCGACACGCACCAGAGCTTTCGGCTCATCCGCGCCTTCAAGAACCGTTTCGGCGCGGCGAACGAGCTGGGCGTGTTCGCCATGACCGACAAGGGGCTGCGCGGCGTATCCAATCCGTCGGCGATTTTTCTGTCGCAACACTCGGAGGAAGTCGCCGGATCGTGCGTGCTCGTGACCCAGGAAGGCACGCGGCCGCTGCTGGTGGAGATCCAGGCCCTGGTCGATGCAGCGCACGCCCCCAATCCGCGCCGGCTGACGGTGGGATTGGAGCAGAACCGCCTCGCCATGCTGCTCGCGGTGCTGCATCGCCACGCGGGCATCGCTTGTTACGATCAGGACGTGTTCGTGAACGCCGTGGGCGGCGTGCGCATCTCGGAGCCGGCGGCCGATCTCCCCGTCCTGCTCGCGATCGTTTCCTCGCTCACGGACAAGCCGCTTCCCGGAAAGCTCGCGGTATTCGGCGAAATCGGGCTCGCCGGTGAAGTGCGCCCCGCGCCGCGCGGCCAGGAACGCCTGAAGGAAGCCGCGAAGCTCGGCTTCACCCAGGCGATCATTCCGAAAGCGAACCTGCCGAAGCAGAAGATCGACGGGCTCGAAATCATCGCGGTCGAGCGCGTAGCGGACGCAGTCGCGCGTTTTCGGCAATGAAGTGTGCGACGAAAAGGGAGGCGCCTTGAAAAATGCTCAACCCGGAATCCTGGCCCCCGTCCCCCGGCATGCCCGCTACCTTACCTTTGGGCTGAAACAGGCCGTGCCGCCGCAAGCTGCGCTGCGGGCTTTGGCCGCAACGGCGGACGGCAGGAGGTGCGTCGTCGGGCTTGGCACGCTGCTGCTCTTCGCGCTGCAAGAGCAGATCGAGGGGCTCCGCCCGTTTCCGCATTACAAGGGCCATGGGGTCGAAGTCCCCTCGACCCCTGCCGCCCTCTGGTGCTGGCTGCGTGGGGAAGACCGCGGCGAGATCGTGCTGCGCGCGCGCGAGATCGAAAGGATTCTCGCCCGCGCTTTTGAGACGATCGGTGTAATTGATGCATTCAAGTACGGACGCGGGCTCGACCTCACCGGCTACGAGGATGGCACCGAGAATCCGCACGGAAAGAAAGCCGTGGAGGCCGCGGTTTCAAGCGACAAGGGATCCGGCATGGCCGGGTCTTCGTTCGTGGCGGTGCAGCAGTGGGTCCACGATCTCGACCGGTTCGAAGCCATGCCGGCGAAGCAGCAGGACAACACCGTCGGCCGCCGCAAACGCGATAACAAGGAACTGGGCGGCGCTCCGCCGTCGGCGCACGTGAAAAGAACCGCGCAGGAGAGCTTCGCTCCGGAAGCCTTCGTCCTGCGGCGCTCGATGCCCTGGGCGGATGCAACGCGGGCCGGGTTGGTATTCACGGCGTTCGGAAAGTCACTCGATGCCTTCGAGGCGCAGCTCAAGCGCATGACAGGCGCCGAGGACGGAACGGTGGATGCGCTATTCACGTTCACGCGACCGGTCACCGGCGCCTACTTCTGGTGTCCCCCGGTGAAACGCAAAGGCCTGGATTTGCGGGCGATCGGACTATAGGGACTACGCGTAAATCACGCTATAGTTGCCTTGAAATGCAGGGAGCAGGGACCAGGAGAGACAATTCATGAACTATCAATTTCAAGAAGAGGTGGGCAAGCTGATTTTGCGCCTTACGGTTGGGATTCTCATGCTGTTTCATGGGACCGCAAAAATACTCAACCCCGGCGCCACTCTCGATTTCATAGGGAGCCAGCTCACAGGCAACGGATGGCCTGCGTTTGTCGCCTATGGCATTTATTTTGGCGAAGTTCTTGCGCCGTTGATGATTATTTTCGGGGTGTTTTCGCGCATTGGCGGCCTGCTCGTCGCAATCAATATGGTTTTTGCAATTTTGCTGGTACATACCGCCGAGCTGCTTACGTTGTCAAAAGGCGGCGGGTGGGCGCTCGAATTGCAAGGCTTCTATTTGCTCTGCGGCATCGCCATATTCCTCCTGGGCAGCGGCAGGATGGCGGTCAAGCCCGACTGACTTCAGACCATGGACGCCGCTGCGACTCCGCTGAGCACCGCGGCTTCCAACGTTCCCGGATACTCGCCGGCGAGGTAGTCGCCCGCGAGCAGCAGCCTTGGAATGGCGGTCGCGACTCGCGGCCGCGCGAGCGCGGGCGTGCAGGAAAACGTCGCGCGCTTTTCCGTTATCACCTGTGACCATCGCGGTGAAGGCAGCTCACCGAGCGTCGCTTTCAGCTCGATCTCGATCCGTGCCGTCAGCTCTTCTTTGGTCAGCTGCTGGTGCGCGCCCGAGGCGCTGATCACCGCGGCGAGCAATCCCTTCGGCCCGCCGAGCCGGCCGCGGTCGAAGACCCACTGCACCATGCCGCCGTTGAAGCCGAGCATCGGCGAGGGCAGTAAAACCGATTCCGGATACTGCAGGTAGCAGGTGACGATCGGCTCGTAAGCGAAGGCGTCGATCGCGGCGAGCGCGCCGCCGATCTCGGGCAGTTGCACCAGCAGCGGCCCGGCCTGGTGCGGGCCGCAGGCGATCACCACGCCGGAGAACGTTTGCATGTCGTTGAGACGGAAGCCGCCCGGCGTGCGCTCGATGCGGCGCACCGGCGTGCCGAGCAGGATCTCGCCGCCGCGCGCCCTTACGTATTGCGCGGCGGGCTCCGGGAACACGCGACCGAGATCGGACCGTGCGATGAGAAGGTCGCTTGCGTCGCGCGCTCCGGCAAGGCCGTCGCGCAGGACGTTGAGGAACACCTGGGCCGAGGCGGAACCGAGGGGCGTGTTGAGCGCGGACACGCACAATGGCTCCCAAAGGTGGGAGCGCAGCGCGCCGGCCTGCCGGTGCTCGTCGAGCAGTTGCGCGACGCTGCGGTCGGGCTCGACTCTGAACCTGCGCGCTCGAAGCGCCGCCATGAAACGCAGCGCGCTGAATGCTTGCGCGAGCGGCATTCCTTTGGCCCGGAGCAGCGCAACGAACAGGTTGAGGGGATAAGGGAGTCGCGGCGCGCGCAGGTGAAAGCCGTCGGCGTAGCGCAGCTCGAGTGGCAAGCGCAGGAGAAGCTCGTCCGGGTCGGCGCCGACCTTGCGCATCAGGCGCAGCGTCTCGCGATAGGCGCCGATCAGGACGTGCTGCCCGTTGTCGAGATCGACACCGTCGAGGGACACGCGCCGCGCCCGACCCCCCAGGCTGCGCGAGGCTTCGAAGACGGTTACGCGGACGCCGTGTTCCGCGAGGGTGACCGCAGCAGCGAGCCCGGCCCAGCCGGCGCCGACGACGGCGACGCCACTCAAGCCGTGACCCAGGTTCGCCACGCGATCCAGAGCTTGCGGATCGGGGTCAGCGCCGTGCGTTGTTCGAGCACCCGGTAATTGTCGCCGGCGATTTCATCGAGCAGCGCGCGATAGATCGCGGCCATCATCAGCCCGGGGCGCTGCGCGCGGCGGTCTTCGGCCGGCAGGAACGCGAGCGCTTCATCGTAGCAGCGCCGGGCGCGCTCGGCCTGGAAGCGCATCAGGCGCACAAAGCTTTCGGTGTGATTCGCGTTGAGAATATCCGCTGCCGTCACTCCGTATTCCTGCAACTCGTCCAGGGGAAGGTAGATGCGGTTTTTCCGCGCGTCCTCGCCCACGTCGCGGATGATATTGGTGAGCTGGAACGCGAGTCCGAGCTTTTCGGCGTACTCCAGCGTCTTCGCGTTGCGGTAGCCGAAAATACCCGCCGCCAGCGCGCCGACCACGCCCGCCACGCGATGGCAGTAGAGCTGCAGGCCCGCAAAGTTCAGGTAGCGGCTCTGATTCAAGTCCATTTCCATGCCGTCCATGATCTCGCTCAGGCGAGCCTGCGTGATCCCGAACGGCTCGATCATGGGGGCGAGGGCGCGTGTCACCGGATGCTGCGGATTGCCGGCGAAGAGCTGCTCGACCTCGCCGCGCCACCAGGCGAGCGTCGCGCGCGCGGCGGACGGATCGCTCGGCTCATCCACCGCGTCGTCCACCTCGCGGCAGAAAGCGTAGAGCGCAGTGATCGCGCGCCGGCGCTCGGGCGGCAGAAACAGGAAAGAGTAATAGAAGCTCGAGCCGCTGTGCGCAGCTTTTTCCCGGCAATATTCTTCAGGGGTCATCACATCACCAGTGCGCGCGTGAGCATCAGCGGCCAGTCCCAGGCGCGCAACACCGGCCGGCGACGGAAAACGTTTCCGCGTGCCCGCTCGATCTTCTCGAGGATTCTCAGCCCTCCCTGAACCACGGCGCGGATTTCCAATCCCGCGCGGCCGGGCAGCCGGGTTGCGAGCGGGGCGCCGGCGAGCATCATCGCTCTTGCGCGTTCGATCTGAAAGCGCATCAGGTCCCACCAGCCGCCTGAGGCGTCGCTCGCGGCGATCTGGTTTTCGGTAACGCCGAATCTCGCCATGTCTTCCTGCGGAAGGTAAATGCGGTTCTTGCGGAAGTCGATTTCCACATCCTGCCAGAAGTTGATGAGCTGCAATGCCGAGCAGATCGCGTCCGAGCAGGCGAAGTTGTGATCGTCGCTTTCGCCGTACAGGTGCAGCATCAGACGCCCGACGGGGTCGGCAGAACGGCGGCAATAGTCCATCAACTCGGCGAAGTTTTGGTAGCGCTGCTTGGTGACGTCCTGCGAGAAAGCATCGAGGAGGTCGTAGAACGGCGCAAGCGGAAGGTGGTGAGCTGCGACCGCTTCGCGCAGCTCCCGAAAAAGGGGCGACTCCGGGGAACGACCGGCCTCGAGCCGGCGCAGTTCCGTGCGGTAGCCCTCCAGGCAGGCAAGACGCTCGTGGGGCCGCAGATCGCCTTCGTCGGCGAAATCGTCCGCCGTGCGCGCGAATCGGTAAATGACTGACACGGGGTGACGCAGCGCCGCCGGAAGCAGCACCGAGGCGACCGGAAAGTTTTCGTAGTGGCCGACCGACATTGCCCTATTTTTCAAAGGGTTTCAGTCTCTTAGGCTGACAGTATAGGGGGGTTGCTGTAGAATGGCACGCACATTGAAAGCCTGCGGAGCAGGGGGCGCGGTCGTGAGCCCGCGAGGGTGGCGGAATTGGTAGACGCACTGGATTTAGGTTCCAGCGCCGCAAGGCATGGGGGTTCGAGTCCCTTCCTTCGCACCGAGGAACAGGGTTTTCGGGAATGCAAACAAGTATCGAAGCGTTAAGCAGGCTGGAGCGGAGGCTCAACATGGCGGTTCCGGCCGAGCAGATCGATCGCGAAGTCGAGCAACGGCTGCGCAAGCTCTCGCGCACCGTGCGCATGGACGGCTTTCGCCCGGGCAAAGTTCCGCTCAAGATTCTCGCGCAGCACTATGGGCCGCAGGTACGCTCGGAAGTGATCGGTGACGCGGTGCAGAAAGCGTTTTCCGAAGTGGTCCAGGAGCAGAAGTTGAAGGTCGCCGGCTATCCGCGCATTGAACGCAAGGAGGGCGGCGACGAGAAACAGCTGACGTTCAGCGCCACATTCGAGGTCTACCCGGAGGTGAAGCTCGGCGATCTGGCAGCAATCCGGATTCAGCGACCCGCGCATGGCGTGGACGATGCCGACGTGGACCGCACCATTGAGATTCTGCGCAAGCAGCGGGCGGGCTGGGACGCCGTGACGCGCGCTTCGCAACCGGGTGACCGCGTCACCGTGGATTTCACCGGCCGCATAGACGGGAACGAATTTCCCGGGGGCAAAGGCACCGCGATGGCCGTGGTGATCGGGGAGGGACGGGTGCTGCCGCAATTCGAGTCCGGGCTTACCGGTGTCAGCGCCGGTGAGCAGAAGAGCTTTCCGTCGGTTTTCCCCTCCGACTACCCGGGCAAAGATGTTGCGGGAAAGAGCGCAATCTTCGAGATCAGCGTGCAAAAAGTCGAAGCGCCGAGACTCCCGGGAGTCGACGCCGAATTCGCGAAATCGCTCGGCGTGGCCGACGGCGATATCGTGAAAATGCGCGAGGAAGTGAAGGCGAACGTCGAGCGTGAAGTAAAGAAGCGAATCGAGAGCGAGGTCAAGCAGAAGGTCATGCAGGCTCTCATCGACTCCACGGCGCTCGAGCTGCCGAAATCGCTCGTCGAAATCGAGCTGCAGCGCATGGTGCAGCAGACACGCGCGGACCTCGAGGCCCGCGGCGTCAAGCTGGAAAAGCTGCCCGTGAATCCCGAGGCGCTCGAAGCGCAGGCGAGGCGGCGCGTGACGCTGGGACTCATCCTCGGCGAGCTGGTGAGGTCGCACGAGCTCGGCGCCAAGCCCGAGCAGGTGCGAGCGCTGGTGACCGAGCACGCCCAAACCTATGAACAGCCCTTCGAAGTGGTAAGATGGGTCTACTCGGAGCCGCAGCGTTTGAACGAATTCGAGGGTCTGGCGGTCGAGTCGAACGTCGTCAACTGGGTCCTCGGGCATGCCAGGGTGGAGGATAAGGCGATCAGCTTCGACGAACTGATGGAGGCGGCGAAATGAGCGGCATGACCTGGAACACGGGTGCGCCGCAGGTCCAGGCGTCCCGTCAGGATCCGCAGGGCCTGGGCCTGATCCCCATGGTGATCGAGCAGAGCGGGCGGGGCGAGCGCGCCTACGACATCTACTCGCGCCTGCTCAAGGAACGGGTGGTATTTCTCGTCGGTCCGGTCAACGAGATTTCGGCCAATCTGATCGTCGCGCAGCTCCTTTTCCTCGAGTCGGAAAACCCCGACAAGGACATCTTCTTCTACATCAATTCCCCGGGCGGTTCGGTGTCCGCGGGGCTCGCCATCTATGACACGATGCAGTTCGTCAAGCCCGACGTTTCCACGCTTTGCGTCGGGCAGGCGGCGAGCATGGGCGCGCTGCTGCTTGCGGCCGGGGACGTGGACAAGCGCTTTTGCCTGCCGAACTCGCGGGTGATGATCCACCAGCCGATGGGCGGCTTCCAGGGCCAGGCATCCGACGTCGAGATCCACGCCAAGGAAATCCTCTACCTGCGCCAGCGCCTGAACGAGATCATGGCGAAGCACACCGGCCAGAGCGTGGAGCGCATCTCGCGCGACACCGATCGCGACAACTTCCTTTCGGCGGAGGAGGCGGTGAAATTCGGCATCGTCGACAAGGTGCTGACTTCACGGGCCGAGGCGGCGGCAGCGGCGGCTTGAAGGCGGAGGCGACATGACCGAAAAAACCGGCGGCGAAAAACTCCTCTACTGCTCCTTTTGCGGCAAGAGCCAGCACGAGGTGAGGAAGCTGATTGCCGGACCGTCGGTGTTCATCTGCGACGAGTGCATCGAGCTGTGCAACGACATCATCCGCGAGGAAAGCGTCGCGGACAAAGGCGGCAAGCCCGCCAAATCCGACCTGCCGACGCCCCGGGAAATCTGCGGGATACTGGACGAATACGTGATCGGACAGGAGCTCGCCAAGAAAATCCTTTCGGTCGCGGTGTACAACCACTACAAGCGCCTGAAGCACCTCTCGAAGAACGACGAAGTCGAGCTCGCCAAGTCGAATATCCTCCTGGTCGGTCCCACCGGATCGGGGAAGACGCTGCTCGCGCAGACGATGGCGCGCCTCCTGAACGTTCCTTTCGTGATCGCCGACGCGACCACGCTCACCGAGGCGGGCTACGTCGGCGAGGACGTGGAGAACATCATCCAGAAGCTGCTCCAGAACTGCGACTACGACGTCGACAAGGCGAAGCGCGGCATCGTCTATATCGACGAGATCGACAAGATTTCGCGCAAGTCCGACAACCCTTCGATCACCCGGGACGTTTCCGGCGAAGGCGTGCAGCAGGCGCTGCTGAAGCTGATCGAAGGGACGATCGCGTCCGTGCCGCCGCAGGGCGGCCGCAAGCATCCCAACCAGGACTTCGTGCAGGTGGACACGACGAACATCCTGTTCATCTGCGGGGGAGCATTCGACGGCCTGGAAAAGATCATCCGCGGCCGCTCCGAAAAAAGCGGCATCGGCTTCGGGGCGGACGTGAGAAGTCTCAAGAACGGCAAGGACATCAGCGAGATCCTGAAGACCGTCGAACCGGAAGACCTTATCAAGTACGGGCTGATACCGGAGTTCGTCGGGCGGCTGCCGGTCGTGGCGACGCTCGAGGAACTCGACGAGCCGGCCTTGATCCAGATACTCACCGAGCCGAAGAACGCTCTCATCAAGCAGTATCAGAAGCTGTTCGGCATGGAGGGAGTGGATCTGGAAGTGCGGCCGCAGGCGCTGCAGGCGATCGCAAAGAAAGCCCTGGCGCGAAAAACCGGGGCCCGGGGCCTGCGTTCGATTCTGGAACAGGTGCTGCTCGATCTCATGTTCGATCTTCCGACGATGGAGAATGTGAGCAAGGTCGTGGTGGACGAGAACACCATTATCGGCGAGGGCAAGCCCCTTCTCATCTACACCGAACCGCCGAAGGTGGCGGGTACGGCCTGAGCGAGGGCTGTTGTCCCGAACGGGGCGCAGCTTGAACGGGGGCGCACCGCCCCAATGTAGCTTTTGATCCTTCTTTCCGGGAACGCCATGGCTGACGAGATCGCATCCGCACCCAACCAGTACCCGCTGCTGCCGTTGCGGGACGTGGTCGTGTTCCCGCACATGGTCATTCCGCTCTTCGTCGGGCGGCCAAAGTCGATCAAGGCAATGGAAATCGCCATGGAAGCGGGCAAGAGCATTCTGCTCGTTGCGCAGAAATCCGCGGCCAAGGACGAGCCCGGCGCCGAGGACCTGTACAAGATCGGCTGCATTTCGAACATCCTGCAAATGCTCAAACTCCCCGACGGCACCGTGAAGGTGCTGGTGGAAGGCAGCCAGCGTGCCCGGATCCACGGCATCGAAGATATGCGCAGCCATTATGTGGCCGAGGCAGTCGCCGTGCCGGCGGACGCAGGAGAAGTCACCGAGATCGAGGCCATGCGCCGGGCGCTGATCGCCCAGTTCGACCAGTACGTGAAGCTGAACAAGAAAATCCCGCCCGAGATCCTCACTTCGCTTGCGGGAATCGAAGAAGCCGGGCGGCTCGCGGATACCATCGCGGCACATCTGCCGCTCAAGCTCGAGCAGAAGCAACAGGTGCTGGAGATGTTCGAAGTCAAGGCGCGCCTCGAGCATCTGCTTTCCCAGCTGGAAACGGAGATCGACATCCTCCAGGTCGAGAAGCGCATCCGCGGCCGCGTCAAGAGGCAGATGGAGAAGAGCCAGCGCGAGTACTACCTGAACGAGCAGGTGAAGGCGATCCAGAAGGAGCTCGGCGAAGGCGAGGACGGCGCCGACCTCGAGGAAATGGAGAAGCGCATCAAGGCGGCGCGTATGCCCAAGGAGGCGCGCAAGAAGGTCGAAGCCGAACTGAAGAAGCTGCGTCTCATGTCGCCGATGTCGGCCGAGGCGACGGTGGTGCGCAACTACATCGAGACGCTCGTCAACCTTCCCTGGAAGAAGCGCAGCAAGATCTCGCGCGACATCGGGGCGGCCGAGAAGACTCTGGACGCCGACCACTACGGCCTGGAGAAGGTGAAGGAGCGCATCGTCGAATATCTCGCGGTGCAGAGCCGCGTCGACAAGGTCAAGGCGCCGATCCTGTGCCTGGTGGGCGCACCTGGGGTGGGAAAAACTTCTCTCGGGCAGTCGATCGCCCGCGCCACGAACCGCAAATTCGTGCGCATGTCGCTGGGCGGCGTGCGCGACGAGGCGGAGATCCGCGGCCATCGCCGCACCTACATCGGCTCGATGCCGGGCAAGATCCTGCAGAACATGTCCAAGGTCGGGGTGAGGAATCCCTTGTTCCTGCTGGACGAGGTCGACAAGCTGGGCATGGACTTCCGCGGCGACCCGTCTTCGGCGCTCCTCGAAGTGCTCGATCCGGAACAAAACCACACCTTCACGGACCACTACGTGGAGGTCGAGTATGACCTCTCGGAAGTGATGTTCGTCGCGACCGCCAACACCCTGAACATTCCTCCGGCGCTGCTCGACCGGATGGAAGTGATCCGCATCTCCGGGTATACGGAAGACGAGAAAGTCAACATCGCCTCCCGTTACCTCCTGCCGAAGCAGCTCAAGAACAACGGGCTGAAGAAGGAGGAGGTATCGGTGTCCGAGACGGCCCTCCGTGACATCATCCGCTACTTCACGCGCGAGGCGGGCGTGCGCAGTCTGGAACGCGAGATTTCCAAGATCTGCCGCAAGGTGGTGAAGCTCCTGGTGACCAAGGAGAAGGAAGGGCGGGTCCTGGTCACCCCGAAGAACCTGGACAAGTTCCTCGGTGTGCGCCGCTTCAGCTACGGCATTGCGGAGAAGAAGAACCAGGTCGGGCAGGTGACGGGGCTTGCCTGGACCGAAGTCGGGGGCGAGCTCCTCACGATCGAAGCCGTTACGATGTCGGGAAAAGGCAAGACCATCACGACCGGGAAGCTCGGCGAGGTGATGCAGGAGTCGATCCAGGCCGCGCTCTCCGTCGTGCGCAACCGCTCATCCAAGCTCGGCGTCACCGAGGACTTCTACCAGAAGAACGACATCCACGTGCATCTTCCCGAAGGCGCGACGCCCAAGGACGGCCCCAGCGCAGGCATCGCCATCTGCACCGCGATGGTGTCGGTGCTGACGGGAATTCCGGTCCGGGCGGACCTTGCCATGACCGGCGAGATCACCTTGCGCGGCGAAGTCCTGGTGATCGGCGGACTGAAGGAGAAGCTCCTCGCGGCGCACCGGGGCGGCGTCAAGACCGTTTTGATCCCGGACGAGAACGTGAAGGATCTGGCAGAAATCCCGGACAACATCAAGAATCGACTGGAAATTCTTCCGGTCAAATGGATAGACCAGGTACTCGAGATCGCTCTCGAGCGCCAGCCGGAACCGCGCAAGCCCACGTCGGACGTGCCGCCCATTCCGCCGGTCGCCGACGACAAGACTTCCTCCACGGTGGTCACTCACTAGGATGGTGCAGCGCGGAGCGAATCGCAGCGCGATTGTCGCCGCCTGAAGTTCCCCAAAGATCCGGCATCGGCGTCAGCGGACCGCTGGCGCCGGAATGCTTCTTACCGTCGCAAAAAAAATCCGGATATGAAAGCCGCGAATGCTTGACACGATGCTTTTGCAATTGCTATATATTGCGAACGGGCGCGGGATGGCGCGCCCGCTCTCACGAACCGATTTCAGCCGCGGAATAAGCAAAGCCCGGTTTTCGTCGGCGCCGTTTCCCTCCGGAGCGGTGCCGGGAGACTGGTCTTCGCTGAGTCCACGGTCGTGGCCCAGCCGGGAGGAGCGGGCCGTGCCCATAGAACATGATTGCGTCATCAACCGAATTCCAAGGGGGCCGAATGAACAAGCTGGAAATCATCGATCACATCGCCAAGTCCGCCGACATCTCGAAGGCCGCCGCGGGACGCTCCCTCGACGCAGCCGTCACCGCGATCAAGACCGCGATGAAGAAGGGCAGCATGGTGACCTTGGTCGGTTTCGGAACGTTCTACGTCGGCCGGCGCGCGGCGCGCACGGGGCGCAATCCGCAAACCGGCGTGGAAATCAAGATCAAGGCGGCAAGGGTTCCCAAATTCCGTCCTGGAAAAGCCCTGAAGGATGCAGTAAACTAGCAACCCTTCCGGAATCGACACGGCGTTTTGCGATCGCGCCGGTATTCCTGTGAAGGGGTGCTTAGCTCAGCTGGTAGAGCGTCGCCCTTACAAGGCGAATGTCGGCGGTTCGATCCCGTCAGCACCCACCAGTTCGTAAATCCGGACGCCGTTGGCGCCGGTTTACGTCCGCGAGTTGGAACGGACGCGGAGCGCCGTTCAACTCGCGGGAGATTAGACGCGGAGCGGTAGTTCAGTTGGTTAGAATACCGGCCTGTCACGCCGGGGGTCGCGGGTTCGAGTCCCGTCCGCTCCGCCAGATTCGATGATGCAGGAAGCCCTCGCGGCCTCCTGATTTGGTGAGAGCCTTTTCGAAAATTCCGGGTCATACCCAGTGTTCGATCTAGTCCACAACAACAAGCGCCTGATGCAGATCGTGCTGACGCTGGTCGCGCTGCCGTTCGCATTCTGGGGTATCGACTCCTACCAGCGCGTGATGAGCCGGTCAGGCGAAGTGGCCGAAGTCGAGGGGCAGAAAATCACCGAGCAGGAATTTGGCGATGCGCTGCGACAGCAGCAGGAACGCTTTCGTGGAATGCTCGGGCGGAATTTCGATCCGGCGCTGTTCGATTCGCCGGCGATCCGCCTGGAGCTGCTGGAGGGCATGATCTCGCAGCGCCTGATGATGCAGCACGCGATGCGGAATCATCTCACCGTTTCCAGCGAGATGCTCGTCGAGACGACGATGTCGATCCCCGCCTTCCAGGTGGACGGGAAATTCTCCAGGGAGCGCTACGACGCCGCGCTTCGAAACGAGAGGATGAGCTCGGAAGCGTTCGATGCGGCCTTGCGCCGCGATATCCTGACGCAGCAGCTCACCGGAGCTCTGGCGGATTCGGGACTCGCGTCGAAGGCGGCCTCCCGCCAGTTTGCGCAGCTGCGCGCGCAGCAGCGGGAGATCGCCGAGCATCGAATTCAGGCCGACGCGCAGCTCGAAAAGTCCAAAGTTGCCGCAGAGGCAGTCCGCGCGTTCTACGACGGCAATCCCGCCCGTTTCCAGGTGCCCGAGGAAGTGGGTGTCGAATACCTGGTGCTGAGCCCCGACGCCCTGCTTGCCTCCGAGCAGGTCGGCGCAGACGAGATCAAGTCGTATTACGAGGCGAATATTTCCAAGTACGGCGAGCCGGAGCAGCGCCGCGCGAGCCATATCCTGACCGTAGTGAAGAGCGGCGCAGGCGATGCGGAAAAGGCGAAGGCGCGGGAGCGCGCCGCGCAGATCCTGGCGCAATTGCGCAAATCACCGGGCAGCTTCGCGGAGCTCGCGAAGAAAAATTCCGGCGATCCGGGCTCGGCGTCCCAGGGCGGCGACCTCGGCTTCTTCTCGCGCGGCATGATGGTGCGCGCCTTCGAGGACGCAGCGTTCGGACTCAAGCCGAACCAGATCAGCGACCTCGTCGAGTCGGACTTCGGCTTCCACATCATCAAGATAACAGGCATCAAGGCGGGGAAAATGAAGAGCCTCGAGCTTGCCCGGCCGGAAATCGAGCGCGAACTGAGAAAGCAGCGGGCCGGCAGGCGCTTTGCCGAGGCTGCCGAGGCATTCAGCAATCTGGTCTACGAACAGTCCGAATCGCTGGGACCGGCCGCCGAAAGGTTCAAGATCGCCCTCCAGCGTGCTGAAGGAGTGACCCGGCAATCCGCACCTGTGCCGGCGCTGAACAACGCCCGGCTGCTCGCGGCGCTCTTCGCCGACGACTCGATCAAGAACAAGCGCAACACCGAGGCCGTCGAAACGGCCCCGAGCGTTCTGGTTTCGGCACGCGTGCTCAATCACAAGCCGGCCAGCCAGCGCCCGTTCGACGAAGTGAAAGGCGATCTGGCCAAACAGCTTGCGAGGCAGGAAGCCCTGGTGCTCGCGAGAAGGCAGGGCGAGGAACGCCTGGAAGAACTGAAAAAGGGCAATGCTTCCGCGGTGCGCTTCGGCGCGACCAAGCTCGTCAGCCGGGACGAGCCGCAGGACCTGGGTCCGGAAGCCCTCTCGAAGATCTTTGGAGCGGACGCGTCCAAGCTGCCGGTGTACGCCGGGTTGGAATCGAATAACGGCTACGCGATCTATCGCGTCACCCGCGTCGTGGACGTTCAGCCGGACGAGGCGCGAGCGCGCAGCGTCCAGAGCGAACTGGGGCGCGCGAGCGGGACGCAGGAATTCAAGGCCTTCCTCGACGGCCTGCGTGCCGACGCGAAGGTGGAGATCAACAAGGCGGCTGTGGAAAAAAAGAACAATTGACCGCGGGAGCAGGACCGCAATCGCTTGCGGGCACCGGACGGTGATGCTATTCCGCCGTTCCGCCCGCGGGCACGCCCCCCACCACGGGCAGGCCGCCCACCACCGTGCTGAACCCTGCATCCGCGTACACGATCTCCCCGGTCACGGCGGCGGCAAGATCGGACAACAGGAACGCCGCCACATTGCCGACTTCTTCGGCCGTGACATTGCGCTGAAGCGGCGCGTTTTCCGCGACGTACTTGAGGATCTTGCCGAAGCCGGAAATGCCGCTCGCGGCGACGGTCTTGATCGGGCCGGCCGAGACGGCGTTGACGCGAATCCCCTTCGGCCCGAGATTGGCGGCGAGATAGCGCACGCTCGCCTCGAGGCTGGCCTTGGCGAGCCCCATCGTGTTGTAGTTCGGAACCACGCGTTCGGCGCCGAGGTAAGTCAGGGTGACCAGTGCCCCGGGGCGTCCCTGCATGAGCGGCAGCGCGGCCTTGGCGAGCGCCGCAAAGCTGTAGCTGCTCACGTCGTGCGCAATGCGAAACGCCTCACGCGAGAAACCTTCGAGGAAATCGCCCGCGATCGCCTCGCGCGGGACGAAGGCAATGGCGTGCACCAGGCCGTCGAGCGCGGTCCATTTCCTGCCCAGCTCGGAGAACAGCGCCGCGATCTCGGCGTCGCTCGCGACGTCGCAAGGGAAGGCCAGCGTGCTTCCGAATTCTCCGGCCATCCCGGTGACGCGCTCCTTGAAGCGATCGTTCTGGTAGGTAAAGGCGAGTTCGGCGCCTTCGCGCCGCGCCGCCTTGGCGACGCCGTAGGCAATCGAACGATTGGAGAGCAGGCCCGTGATCAAGACGCGCTTGCCCGCGAGAAACCCCATGCGACATCTCCCCGAAACCTCGCGCGGATTATAGCCGATGGCCTCACCGCTCTGAATGACGCTGCCCCGGGCTTGAGCTACACTTGCCCGCCATGCTTGGCCGTTTGCCATTGTTTGCGCTCCTCGTGTGCGGCCTCGCCGGCTGCGGTCGAGCCTGGAACGAGCCGTATCCCGCTGAAGAGCGCGAACGCAACATTCTCTACAGCTTCTTCATCGAGCGGCCGAAGCACCTGGATCCGGCGCAGTCCTACACGTCCGACGAGTACGACATCATCCAGCAGATCTACGAGCCGCCCTTCCAGTACCACTACCTGAAGCGTCCGTACGAGCTGATTCCCGCAGCCGCAAGCGAGGTCCCCAGACCGAAATTCTTCGACGAGCGCGGCCGTCCGCTCCCCGCGGACTCCGATCGCGTGGCCTACAGCGAATACGACATCCGCATCCGGCCGGGGATCCTGTACCAGCCGCATCCCGCGTTCGCCAGGGACGACAAGGGCGAGCCGCTGTATCTCTCGCTTCCCGAGAGCGAGATCCGCTCGAAATACAAGCTGTCCGATTTTCCCAAGACCGGCACGCGGGAGCTTACCGCGGACGATTACGTCTACGAGATCAAGCGGCTGGCCCATCCGCGCGTGGTGTCGCCCATCTACGGCCACATGACCGAGTACATCGTCGGCTTGAAGGAGCTGGGCGACCGGCTCAAGCGCGACAACAGCGCACTGATTGCCGAGCATCAGAAACGCCATGGGGCGTCGGACCGCGGTGTCCCGTGGATCGACCTGCGAAGCTACGAACTCTCCGGCGTGAAGGCGGTTGACCGCCACACCTACCGCGTGCGCATCAAGGGCAAGTATCCGCAGTTCGTCTACTGGCTCGCCATGCCGTTTTTCGCGCCGATCCCCTGGGAGGCGGACCGCTTCTACTCGCAGCGCGGCATGAACGAGGGCCGCAACCTCACGCTCGACTGGTATCCGGTGGGAACCGGCGCGTACATGCTGGCGGAAAACGACCCCAACGCGCGCATGGTGCTCCGGGCGAATCCGAACTTTCGCGGCGAGCTCTATCCGTCGGAAGGCGAGCCCGGCGATGCCGCGGCCGGGCTGCTCGCCAACTCGGGCAAGCGCGTGCCTTTCGTCGAGCGCATCGTGCTGTCCCGGGAAAAGGAAAGCGTGCCCTTGTGGAACAAGTTCCTGCAGGGCTACTACGACAGCGCGGGCATCGGCTCGGACAACTTCGACCAGGCGGTGCGAATCAACGTGGAGGGCGATTCGGCGCTGACGCCCGAGATGGAAAATCGAGGGATCCGGCTGCGCACCTCGGTTGCGCCGAGCACGTTCTACATGGCGTTCAATTTCAACGACGCGGTGGTGGGCGGCAAGGACGAGAAGACCCGGGAACGCAACAGGAAGCTGCGGCAGGCGGTGTCGATCGCGCTCGACTGGGAGGAATACATTTCCATTTTTGCGAACGGCCGCGGCATTCCGGGCATGGGACCGCTGCCGCCGGGCATCTTCGGCTACCGCGAGGACGCTCAAGGGTTCAACTCCGTGGTCTACGACTGGGTGGACGGAAAACCCAAGCGCAAGTCCATCGAGGCCGCGCGCAAGCTCCTCGCCGAAGCCGGGTATCCCGACGGCCGCGAGGCGAAGACAGGACAGCCGCTGGTGCTCTATCTGGATACCACCGAGCGCGGGCCAGACGATGCCGCCCGCCTCAACTGGTACCGCAGGCAGTTCGCCAAGATCGACGTGCAGCTGGAGATCCGCTCCACCGACTGGAACCGCTTCCAGGAAAAGGTGCGCGCGGGCAACACCCAGATGTTCTTCCTGGGCTGGAACGCCGACTATCCCGATCCGGAGAATTTCATGTTCCTGCTCTACGGCCCGAACGGATCCCAGGACGGCGAGAACAAGGCCCGCTACGCGAGCCCGGCCTTCGACCGTCTGTTCGACCAGATGAAGAACATGGAGAACGGTCCGCGCCGGCAGGCGATCATCGACGAGATGGTGAAAGTCGCGCGCGAAGACGCGCCCTGGGTGTGGGGCTTCCATCCCAAGGACTATGCGCTCTCGCACGCCTGGGTGAGCGTCACCAAACCCAACAAGATGGCGCGCAACACCCTGAAATACGTCCGTATCGACCCCGAGCTGCGCGAGCGCATGCGCGAGGAATGGAACCGGCCGGTGATGTGGCCGCTGGCCGCGATCCTCGCGGTCCTGTTCCTGGGCAGTCTGCCCGCCTACCTGAGCTACCGCCGGCGCGAGCGCATGGCGGCGAAACCGGCGTGAGCATTTCGAATCAGTTTCCCCACAAAGGTTCACGAGTGGGCTTCAAATCGTGATCGCCTATATCATCCGCCGCGTGCTCTACGCCATCCCGATCCTGATCGGGGTGAACCTCGTCACCTTTCTCCTGTTTTTCGTGGTGAACACCCCCGACGACATGGCGCGGATGCAGTTGGGCGTGCGGCGCGTCACACCCGAAGCGGTCGAGAAGTGGAAGGCGGAGCGCGGGTACGACAAGCCGATGCTCTACAACGGCCGCGCGGAAGGGCTGGCGCGGGTTGCGGACACGATCTTCTACGAGAAATCGGTGCGGCTGTTCGCCTTCGACTTCGGCAACGCCGACGACGGCCGCTCCATCCGCCATGAAATCTCGACGCGCATGTGGCCGAGCCTCGCGCTGCAGCTGCCCGTGTTCCTCGTCGGCATCGCCGTGTACGTCACGTTCGCGCTGCTCATGGCTTTTTTCCGCGCCACGTATATCGATTTCTGGGGCGTGGTGCTGTGCGTGGCGATGATGTCGATCTCGAGCCTGTTCTACATCATCGGCGGCCAATACCTCCTTTCCAAGTTGTGGAACCTCGTGCCGATATCGGGCTACGCGGGCGGGCTCGATGCCCTCAAATTCCTCGCCTTGCCCGTTGTCGTCGGGGTGGTGAGCGGTGTCGGCTCCAGTTCGCGGTGGTATCGCACCCTCTTCCTGGAAGAGATGGGGAAGGACTACGTGCGCACCGCGCGCGCGAAGGGCCTGGCGGAAACGGCGGTGATGTTCAGGCACGTGCTCAAGAACGGCATGATCCCGATCCTCACCGGCGCCGTTGCCGTGATTCCGCTGCTGTTCATGGGAGCCCTGATCACCGAGTCCTTCTTCGGCATCCCGGGCCTGGGGAGCTACACCATCGATGCGATCCAGGCGCAGGATTTTTCAGTGGTGCGCGCCATGGTGTTCCTCGGCTCGGTCCTGTACATCGCCGGCCTGCTGCTCACCGACATTTCCTACACGATGGTCGATCCGCGGGTCCGGTTCGAATGATGTTCGTCCCGCTCACTACGGACATACTTGTCTGGCTGCTGGTCGCGGCGATCGCCGCGTATTTCATCTATGTCCGCCGCCAGCCTCATCTGCTCGTCCCCTGGAGGCGTGTCACCCAGAGCGCTTACGGAATGTCCGCGCTGGTCGTGCTCGTGGTGTTCGTCACGATCGGCCTGCTCGATTCGATTCACTACCGGCCGGCGCTCGAGCGCAAGGCGGGGCAGGGCGCGGCCTATTCGACCGAGGTGCTCTCGGTCTTCGACGTGATCGCGAGCCCGCTCCGCGACCGCAGGGAGCGCACCTACTCCGCGCCCTTTGCGACGCGGGCCTACACGCGCGAGACGCTCGAAATCCAAGGGCCGGACGGCCGGGTCCGGCAGGTCAGGGAGTTTCCCAAGCTCAGGTGGGGCGGCGCGCATCTCGAGGACGAAACCGGGCGAGGCCGGGACATCCTGGTCCGGGCAATGCTGGGGCTGGCTCTGGGATCGCTCGTCTGGTTCGTGCTTGCCGGAGCCTCGGCC
>Ga0137464_1000226_pt1 | contig 18437 bp, 20 predicted proteins | sample EasRivERMGT814_2_FD_102306 | JGI IMG/M metagenome (GOLD analysis project Ga0137464, IMG submission 102306) | Soil microbial communities from meander-bound floodplain in the East River, Colorado, USA - East River MetaG ERMGT814_2 | ecosystem: Environmental > Terrestrial > Soil > Floodplain ...
ACGCGGCCGCGGGTCTCGACGAGGATGTTTTCATAGGCCATTGGAGGTGACTTTCGCGAAGCATGCCGCAAGAGCGGAAAGAGCGGCCCGATTTTATCAGGCTCGCCCACGGTGCGGCGCACCGGCGGGAGGAGTCTGCCCGCGTGCCCGGGCCTCACTCGAGCGCGATCTTCTGCTCGCGGATCACCCTGCCCCAGCGCTCGAGCTCGGCGCGTATCAACCGATCGAGCTCGCCGGGCGTGCCGCCCGCGACCTCCAGGCCCTGCTCGGCGAAGCGCGCCTTCATCTCCGGCCGATCGAGGACCTTCAGGACTTCCGCGTTCAGGCGGGCAACGATCTCCTGCGGCGTCTTCGCCGGCGCGAGCAGGCCGACCCAGGCTTCCGACACGAAGCCGGGATAGGTTTCGTTCATGGCGGGCACGCCGGGCAGAGCGGCGCTGCGCCGCGCGGAAGTGATCGCCAGGGCGCGCAGGCGCCCCGCCTTCATGTGGGAGCTGACGCTCGGCACCGTCGCGAACATCGCATCGACCTGCTCCCCCGCCAGATCGCCGAGCGCGAGGCCCGCCCCTTTGTAGGCCACCATCGTGACCTCGATTCCCGCCTCGATCTTGAGCAGCTCCATCAGCAGGCGCGCGGGCGAGCCGGGCCCCACGGTGGCAAAGTTGACCGCGCCGGGTCTGGCCTTGGCAAGCTTCACGAACTGCTCCGCGCTCGCCGCGCCCAGGCCCGGACGGACGACCAGCACGAGCGGTCCGCGCACGAGGAGCGCTATCGGAGCGAGATCGGCGAGCGTGTCGTAGGGAAGATTCCTGAAGAGGTGCGGGTTGGTGGCGTGGCTGTCGAAGACCGCGAGCAGCGTGTAGCCGTCGGGCGCGGCCCTGACCGCCGCCGCCGTGCCGAGGGTTCCTCCCGCCCCCGGGCGGTTTTCGACGAGAAACTGCTGGCCGAGAGCCTCGCCGAGTTTCGCCGCGACCAGGCGCGCGCAGATGTCAGCGAGGCCGCCCGTCGCGTTCGGGACGATGATCCGCACGGGCTTGGCGGGATAGGCTTGGGCGAACGCCGGGGAGACACTCATCGCTGCTAGAATCGCAAGCACGAGCGCGGCGAAGGCCTGGAGCCTGGGCATCATTTGCCCACCATGATAACTTCGCGCCGCGCGCGGTCAAACGGCGTGAGCGCAAACCGGACATGAAAAGCAACGTCGCCGAGACCGGGAAGCCCGGGCGCCCGGTCCGCGAGCGCGTGAGCGGGGAGGAGTGGCAGCTGCGCTGCGAACTCGCCGCCGCCCACCGCTTGGTCGCGCACTTCGTCTTCGTCGACATGACCTACAACCACATCTCGGTGCGACTGCCCGCCGAGCCGGATCATTTTCTCGTCAAGGCGGACAACGTCTTCATGGAACAGGTCACCGCCTCGAACCTGGTCAAGGTCGACGTCGACGGACGCCAGGTGATGGAGTCCGGCTACAAGGCGAGCCCCGCCGCCGCCAATCTGCACGCCGCGGTGCTCAAGGCGCGCCCCGACATCGTCGCCGCGGTGCACACGCACTCCCCCGCGAACCTCGCGGTGTCCGCGCAAAAGGGCGGCCTGCGCCCCATCACGCAGCAGGCGATGCGCTTCTACAACCGCATCGCGTATTACCCGAACGTCGTGGACGACACCACGCCCGAGGGCACGGTCCAGCTCGCCCGCGCGCTCGGCGACAAGTGGACCATGATTCTCGAAAACCACGGCGCGCTGGTGTGCGGCACCTCGCTTGCCGAGGCCTACATCACCCATCACTTCTTCGAGCTTGCCTGCCGCGCGCAGGTCGGCGCGCTCTCGGGCGGCGCCGAGCTCATCACGCCTCCGCCGGACGTGTGCGAGGAGCGCGCGAAGAAATTCGGGCGCATCGGCCAGTACAACTACCAGAGCCGCGACTGGGTGGCGGCCATGGCGCTCGCCGGGAAGCTCTTTCCCGAGCACAAGGAGTAGCCGTTATGGCGAAGAAAACCAATGGCAGGTTCGACGTCGGCGGCGTGCTGCTCGCGCAGCCTTTCAAGATCCGGCGGCTCGGACACTTCGGCCTCAATGTCCCCGATCCCGCGGCCTGCCTCGATTTCTACTGCGAGGGGCTGGGCTTTCGCATCTCCGATCCGCTCGACGTCGCCGAGCACCATCCGAAGCGCGACGAGCTGAGGAAGCTCGGCGACACCAACATGTATTTCCTGCGCCACGGCACCGACCACCATTCCGTGGTGCTGTGCAACGGCAAGATCTACAACGCCGCCGGCCGCGGCGGCGACGTTCCCGCGGATGTCACCGTGAACCAGATGACCTGGCAGGTGGCGAGCCTCGCCGAGGTGTCGAACGCGGTCGACTGGTTCAACGCAAAACACGTGCGCATCAGCCGCGTCGGCCGCGACATGCCGGGTTCGAACTGGCACTGCTATCCCTACGACCCGGAAGGCCACCGCAACGAGATCTACTACGGCATGGAGCAGATCGGCTGGACGGGTCTCTCGAAGCCGCGCGCGATGCACGAGCGCGGCTTTCGCGAGCGCCCGCCGCTTCCGCAGATTCCCGAATACAAGGAGGTCGAGAAATGCCGCGGGGAGGGAGTCGATTTCAATTCGGGCTTCCGCCATCCGGAGAAAATGCCCGCGAAGTACGACGTCGACGGCATTCTGCTGCCGCGGCCGTTCAAGATCGTGCGCCACGGGCCGGTGCGCCTTTTCTGCCGCGACATGAAAAAGATGGAGGCGTTCTACACCGGCATCATGGGCTTCACGCGCACCGAGGCCGTTACGTGGCAAGGCCACCGCTGCGTGTTTCTACGCTGCAACACCGAGCACCATTCGCTCGCGTTGTATCCGATCGCGCTGCGGGAAAAGCTCGGGCTCTCGCCGCACACCACCGTGATGAGCTTCGGCGTGCAGGTCGCCACCTACCGGCAGCTGCGCGCGGCGATCGGTTTCCTTGCGGAGCGCGGCGGCAAGTTCATCGAGATCCCGCCGGCGCTCGCGCCCGGCATCGATTACAGCGCCCACGTGCTCGACCCGGCCGGCCACGCGATTCAGCTCTATTACTACATGGAGCAGGTCGGCTGGAACGGGCGGCCGCGCAGCAAGAGGGCCCGCGTGCCCGCATTCGCCAAGTGGCCCGAGGCGGTCGAGCCGAAATCCGATACGTATACAGGCGAGCCCTATCTGGGGCCGTGGGGCTGACTTCTTATTTTCGTCGTCCCCGCGAAAGCGGGGACCCGGAGAACTTCGTTCGACGATCCTGGATTCCCGCTTGCGCGGGAATGACGCCACCACGGGTACCTGGAAAACCGACCCGCCGTGAGACACTCAAAAAAACGCGTGCCACTGCAGGAAAAACTCGGTCGCGTTCTGCGCGTCGTTCTGGGGAATGCCGTGGTTCTTGCGCACGCCCAGCCGGAACTGGGTGAACTGGAACGGCACGTATTCCCACACCACGCTATAGCGCTCGCGATGGTCCTCTTTCAGATCGGCGTCGGGATCGTAGTACTCGTAGGTGAGCTTGAGGTTGTGGCCCTTGGCCACCTCGACGTTGCCTTCGACGAGCGTCGCCCATTGCTTCAACCGCCCGGTCGGGGTTCCATCGTCGGTGATGTAGACGCCCGAGGCGAGCCAGCTGACGATGCCGGTGCGCAGCCCCGCGAACGCGCTCTGCATGCGGCGATCGGCGTCGCCGTTGTAATTGGCGCTGGCGCTCGCGCCCACGCGCCAGTCGGGCTGCACGTAGGTCGCGAGCGAGCTGATCAGCTTGCCGCGGTTGGTTTCGGCGCCGCCGCCCGCGCCGTTGGTGACCGAAACGTTTACCGACCACGGCCCGAGCTCGAGCCCCCCTTCGACGCCATCGTCGGATGAATTGAAGTTCGTGCCCGTCACCTGGCGGATGAAGGCAGTGTCGTCCTCGATGCGCAACCCGAAGGGAACGAACATCCGCCCCGCCTTCACGTACACGCTCTTGTTGGCGAACCAGAGCATGGCGTAGGTCTCGCGGTTGGTCGCGGCGCCGGGCGCCACGCGCTCGTCGAGGTAAATCGTGAGGCGGTCGACGATCGGCTTCACCTCGAGATAGACCTGCGCGCGCGTCTGGTCGAACGCGACCGTGCTGGGGTTGTTGGGTACCAGCGTGCCCTGCAGATTCGCCCGCAGGTCGCTGCCGATCGCGAGATGATCGTTGAGCTTCCCGGTCCATACCGCCGGTTCGGATCCGGCACCGGCGGCCGGAACGGCCTTACCTGTTGTGAGATCGAGGCGCTCCGCAGCAAGCGTCGTCTGGCTGTAGGTGCTGCCGAACTCCGTGCGCTTGCCGCCACCCGTCGGATTGACGTGGCACACCCCGCACTTGAAACCGGTGCGCACCGCGAGATACGGCTCGGCGCGCAACGCTGCGGGCGCAAGCAGCGCCGCGGAGAGCAGCGCCGCGGTGACCGTTCCGGTTTTCATGAGATCCGTGCGTCCCTCACCAAGACGGCATCGCGATGTGTCACGGCAGCGCGCCGTCCTGTATCCACTGGCGGACCACATCGATCGTGGATTGCGGAAGATACGGTCCGCCCTGCGGCATGCGGTCACCCAGCAGCTGTTTTCCCTCGAGCTTCTGGATGATAAAGCTGTCATTGGGATTTCCCGGAATCACGCGGATGAGGTTCGCGTCGCGGGGACTGGCGACGTTGATCAGGTTTGCGGCACTAAGACCCGGTTCGAGCCTCATTCCCTGCTGTGCCGCAACGCCAAAGTGGCACCCGGAGACGGCGCAGTTCACCGAAAAAACGTTGGCCTGTATCGAATCAAGCGTCGGCGCGAGCCCCAGCACGGGCGGCGCCAAGCTTTCACCGCCGCCGCCACCGCCCGTAAGGGGTCGTCCGTTCTGGTCGAGCCCTTCGCCGCTGCCCCCGCCGCAGGCGGCGAGGGCAAGCGTCACGATCGCGATCCCTCCGCGCACGAACGGAGAAGCGTGGTTTGCCGGACTCGCCTAGGGGATGGGCGTGATATCCCCGCGGATCTCGCCTTGCGGGAAGCCGTTCGCCGTGCCGTGAACGTTGAAGTAAAGGTAGTTCGCGAAGAAACTCGCGACATCTGCCGCCGACATCTGAGTCCCGGCATTCGGGAACGCGATATTCGCCCCAAGAGCCTGGTTGAATCCGATTGTGACCGGTCCGTTGGTCCCCGGCCCCCCGGCGTTGGCGTGGATATGCGCCTGATCGGCGTTGGTCACGTTATGCGTGATGTAGGAAATCAGGATGGTGCGGGTCGCGGCGTCTGCCAGCAGCGTTCCCTGGCCGGTCGCCGTGCTCGTCGAGGGCGGCGAGACTTCCTGGGCCGCGTCGAGGTTCGCCACGGCGGCGAGGACGCCCCCCTGCGCGGTGATCTGGCCGCGGATCTCGCCGACTGGATTCGCCACCGTGTGGACGTTGAAGTAGAGCTCGCCCGCGAGCAACGCAGCGTATTGCGGATCGGTGAGTACCGTGCCGGCCGGCACGGTGGCGGTCACGTTGTCGGCGGCCAGAGTCAGCCCAATGATGACGGGCCCATTGTTGGTAGGGTCGCCAATGGGAGCCTGGTGGATGTGATAGTTGCCCAAGGTCGGCGTAAGGCCGCTGAAGGTGATGCCGCCGGTGATTGCCTTGGTGGTGGGATCGACGATGACCCCGCCGACGCCGGTCGCGGAGGTCGTGACGGGCGGGTTTTGCAGGGCTCCGGTGAGTACCGTCGAGCGAATGACCATCTGCGTCGTTTGCGCGCCGCAAGTAATCGACACGTTCGTGATGTTTGCCGCAGCCACCGTACCCGTGCCGTTGGCGACCGTGCATCTCTGGTTGGGGGCCGCCACCTGGACGTTGTAGGTGCTGCCGCCGCCGAGCGCCGTTGAGAAAGTGAAGGGACCGGCAGCCGCCATCGGCGTGTCGCCCCCGCCGTTGAGCTTCAGCACCACCGTGCCCGTGGCGCCCGTGATGTTGCCGCCGACGGCGTAAGTCGTCGCGGGTGTGCTCGACCCGCCTCCACCGCCGCCGCCGCAGGAAACGACGACGCCGACCAAGACCCCAGACACGACCAAGCCTATCAAGACGTTTCGGACGTTCTTCATGAGCATCTCCCTTCGTAGCATTTGCGATGCCAAGTGATGCCGGGCGTCGCGGGGTTGTTCGCAAGCGGGTCGGCGCGGCGCGGATACCTCAAAGGAATCATTCGCCGCCGCGTCGGAACCCGCGCCGTAATGGCAAACGTGTTAACAGCACCTTGACGGGATTATTCCATTGCCATAATGCGAGCGGCCGTAACATCTCACGGTTACGAGGCGTGTCGCTGTCCCCACGAGCCGAAGAGCGCGCGCGCCGGATCGCGGCGCTTGCGCTCCGCGCGCGCGATGAGGCGCGCTGCGGGTCGCCCTCAGGGCAGCAACGCCGTCAGCGGAACCACTTCGACTTTTTCCGAAAGGCGGTAGCGCGTGCGGCCGGGATAGACGACGTACATGCGGTCAAGCCGCAGGTCGGCCAGAGCGATATGGATCGCGTGCGTCATGCGCGGAGCATCGGCGCGCTTGAACTCCACGCCCACGCGCTCCGTGCCGCGAAAAAGCAGCAAGTCAAGCTCGGCTCCGTGATGGGTGGCCCAGAAATAGGACGTATCCGGCCGCGCGAGGCGGATGACTTGCTCGAGCGCGAACCCCTCCCAGGACGCGCCGCAGCGCGGATGCGCGAGAAGGCTCGCCGGGTCGGCAACACCCATCAGTGCATGCAGCAGACCGGTGTCGCGAAGATAGATCTTCGGGGACTTGACCTGCCGCTTGCCGAGATTCTCGTGCCAAGGCTGCAGCTGCCGCACCATATAGGTCTGCGTCAGATGGTCCAGATAGCGGCGCACGGTCGGCTCGGAGACTCCCATCGATCGCGCCGGATCGGCCGCATTCCAGATCTGGCCGTGATAGTGGGCGAGCATCGTCCAGAACCGCAGCATCGCGGGCGCGGGCGCGTTCATCCCGAGCGCGGGCAGGTCGCCTTCGACGAATCGATTGATCGCCTCTTTGCGCCAGCGCAGGCTGTCGGCATCGCTGGCTGCGGTATAGGCGGGCGGATAGCCGCCGCGCGTCCACAGCATATCGAGCCCGGCCGCGCCGGTTTCATCCAGATTGAATCCGGGGACTTCGATGACCTCGGTGCGTCCGAGCAGCGACTCGCCGGCCTGGCGAAGCAGATTGGGCGTCGCGCTCCCCAGCAGCAGAAACTGTCCGCTGCGCGAATCGCGATCCATCAGCACGCGCAGGACCGGAAAGAGATCGGGTGCGCGCTGAATCTCGTCGATGACGATCAATCCACGCAAGTCGCGCAGCGCGGCCATCGGTTCGGCCAGGCGGGCGCGCGCCTCCGGATCTTCAAGGTCGAAGTAGTTGGGGTGGCCGGCGGACAGAAATCGGCGAGCGAGCGTGGTTTTTCCGACTTGGCGCGGGCCGGTCAGCACCACTGCGCGCGAGCGACGCAGCGCCTCACTGACGAGGGTATCAAGCCTGGCTCGGGCAAGCATGGAGGGATTGTACCTCGTTCTACAGAGAAATTCGAATACATGGCGTTCGAATTTCACGTAAAGTCCGCCTTCCCGGCGGTTCGAGCTGCGCGACGCGTTCCGCTGCGGGCGACCGACATCGGCGCCCCGGCCTCAGCCTACTTTTGATTGTTTCGAGAAAAAGCTCAAGCGCAGTTCGGCGGAACCCCGATCGGATGCGCCTCTTCGACGAACTTCGCCACCGTCAGGATCATCGGCTCCGAAAACCGCGGGCCGACGATCTGCAGCCCCACCGGCAGCTTCGCCGCGGTGAGTCCCGCCGGCACGCTCGCCGCGGGCAGCGCCGCGAGCGACACCAGGAACGTCGGGCCGATCCAGTCGATGTAGTGCTGCATTTTCTTGCCCTGGACCACTTCGGGATAGTTTTTTTCCACCGGAAACGGGGGCACCGGCGCGGCCGGCGTGAGGAACAGGTCGTATTTCTCGAACAGCGCGCGCCAGAGGTGCCAGATCTCGGCGCGCTTGCGCTCCGCGCGCGCGATCTCGCTGATGGTGAGCGCGAGGCCCGCGCGGATGTTGCCGGCGAGATTGTCGCCGAGCTCGCCGATGCGCTCCAGCCGGTCGAAATGATTGCCCACCATCGCTTCGCCGCGCAGCGCCAGAAACGCGTCGCGCCCGTCCGACAGGTTGAATTCGATTTCCTCGATCGCCGCGCCGGCGGCGTGCAGATCGCGCGCCGCGGTCCGGCAGATGCGCTCGATTTCCTCATCCACGCCGATGCCGGCGATGTCGGGCGCGTAGGCCAGGCGCAGGCCCCTCAGGCTCCTCGCTTTTGCGAGCACCGCGCGCGCGCTTTTCCAGGGCGCGGCGCACGAAAGCGGCGATACCGGCGAGAGCCCGGTCATGGCATCGAGAAGAAGCGCGCAATCCTCGGCCGAGCGCGCCATCGGCCCGGCCACGCTCTGGTCGTGCCAAGGCATCGCCGCCGGATGCTTCGGAACGAGGCCCGCGGTGGTGCGCAGGCCCACCACGCCGCAGAAAGCCGCCGGCGTGCGAAGCGATCCGGCGAAATCGGTGCCCTCGGCGAGCGGCGCCATGCGCGCGGCGAGCGCCGCCGCCCCGCCCCCGGTCGAGCCCGAGGCCGAAAGCGCCGTGTTCCAGGGATTGCGCGTCGCGCCGAACACCTTGTTCACCGTGTTCGCGCCCGCGCCGAATTCAGGGGTGTTGGTCTTGCCGAGGACGATCGCGCCGGCCGCCTTCAGCCTGCGGACCACTTCCGCGTCTTCGGTGGGAACGTGATCCCGAAACAGCGTCGAACCGAAGGTCGTGCGTATGCCCGCGGTGAGCGAGAGGTCCTTGATCGCGACCGGAACGCCGTGCAGGGGCCCGAGCTTCGCGCGCTTCTTCACCGCGCGCTCCGCCTCGCGCGCCCAGTCGAGCGTCTTCTCGGCGGCGACGGTGCAGAAGGCGTTGACTGCGGGGTTGACTCTCCCGATCGCCGCGAGATGCGCCTCGGCCACTTCGACCGGGCTCGCCTTTTTCGTGCGGACGAGGCGCGCGAGCTCGACGGCGGAGAGTCGGGTGAGTTCCTTGGTCATTGAAAGTGGAATCGGGTGCGGGCGCGATACTGCCTTTCCCCGCCCATCATATACTTCCTTGCACCCAAGCTCAGCCGCAGCTCCCTGACAATCGCGAGCGGAAGAATCGGGAAAAACCATGAGTCAGCCCGGCCAGTACGAGTTGCTCAGGCAAAGGCGCTTTCTCCCTTTTTTTCTTACGCAGTTCCTCGGTGCCTTCAACGACAACGTCTACAAGAACGCGCTGGTCATACTTGGGGAAGTTTTTTCTCGCTGCAGGGCGGCCCCGCCATGACGAAGTGGGGCCGGATCGCAAGGCGGATCCATTCCCGCATCGCCCTGGCCGCCGCCCCGCCGGTCCCGGCGCGCGAAGTGACGCCGGAAATCCTGCACGGAATCGTGCTGCAACTGCGCGGGGACCGGCTCTAGCCGGCCGAAGCGTCGTTTTCAGACCGGCCGCGCGCAGGGCGCTGCGGTGGCCGGAAGATTCTCTTGAAGAGCAAGTGCGTCGGCCAGAAGATGGCGAGCGGCAAGGTGACGAGCAGGCACAGGAGATACGCCACCGGAGGCATCCACTGCTGGGGGCGCTCGTCGCTCAGCCCGAAAACGTAATTCACGTTGACCGGCAGGCCGGGGTTGTCGGCCGGAGCGGGCGGCGGCGGCAGGAAGAAATAGGAGATCAACATGAGTGCAAGGGCGAGCGGGGTCCACAGACCGAGTGCGCGCCTGTCGTAACCGAGACGGCCGACCAGCCAGAGAAGAAACACCGGCAACCAGAAATGGAAGAACGACAGGAAGCGCGCAAAGAGCGGAATGTCGCCATTGAACATGTAGCCGGTCATTCCGGTGATGGGCACGCCAACCGCGCTGCCCAGGAAATCCAGCATCCACAAGCATTGCGGCAGGACGATTCCGACCGCCGCCGCTGATACGAGCAAAGCGCTTTCAAGCCAGAGCGCGGCAACCGTGAGAAGCAGCGCGACATCGCAGAAATACAGGAAATTGGTGGGGCCGTAGGCGATCAGATAGTTCGGCACCAGGACGAGCACGAAGAGGGTGTAAAGGAGCTTCACCCACAGCGGAATCCCTGCCGAAGAAAGTGTTCTCATTTTTCGCGCGCCCCGGGACTCGGGCTTGCGGTGCTCGATCCCGTGCCGCACCTCACTGCACTCGCCGACGCATCCGCGTGAAACCCCTCATCTCGCTCATCCGCCTGCGCAAAGCGCGCATTTCATCGAGAGACATTACCTTGCCGCGCGCGCCTCGATCAGCTCGCGCAAGGGCGCCGGGAGCCATGCGCGCAGCCGTGCCGACCACCGCGCTTCGCGGCGCTGCCACAGCACGCCCAGCCCGATGATCGCGAGGCCCACCACGGAGAGCGCGAGCGGAAAGATCATGCTGTCCTTGAACACCTTGTAGGAAAGGTAGCCGAGGTAGCCCGCCACGCCGAGGCCCCCGAACACCGCGAACACGCGCCGGCCGATCGCCGCGCCGAGGAGGATCATCAGGACGTTGATGCCGCAGTAGCCGAGCTTGCCCCACTCGCTCCCCGAATTCATCAGCGACAGCCCGCCCCAGAAGGCGAGCACGCCGAACAGATACAGCCAGAACGCGTAGTCGCGCGACAAGCGCGAGCGCAGGTCCACCCAGAAGGCGACGAGCACCATCGCGAGGCCGAACCAGAAAGAGATGAACTTGCGGATCTCCAGGTCGTACACGCGCTCCGCGCCGAGCAGAAACGGCACCAGGTCCATGCTCATGTACCAGAGCGTCACCGCGACCGGCATCAGCATGAACGGGAACCGATAGCGCCAAAGCAGGATCGCGCCGATCGCGAGCGTGCTCAACTCCATCATGATCCACCGCCCGTCGATGAAGACGTGGTAGTCGCGGTAAGGCTTGTTCTCGCCCCAGTAGCCGAGCGCCATCTGCGCGGCGAAAATCGCGAGCGGTACCATCACCACGGCGAGCGTCGCGGTGATCCCGGCGGGGATCTCCAGGTGCTTCGCCTCGAGGAACCAATGCGTGAGCGAAAGCGCGAGCACGGCGTAGAGAATCGCGGTGACGAACCCGCCCCAGCCGCCGAGCGCGTTCCAGCCGAGCGTCATGAAAATCGACATCGCGCCGATCGCGATCATCCCGCCGAGGTAATAGAGCACGTGCACGAAGCTGAAGCGCGGCTCGGCGCCGCCGGAGGGCGCCGCCGCATCGCCGGCCATGAATGCGACCAGCAGGTCCGCCTGCGCTGCGTCGAGAATCCCTTCGCGTACCGCCCCGTCGAGCTCCGACCTGCGGATCGTCCTCATGCCCGGTCTCCTCTATGACGAGGGCATAGCCTACTCGAAAAGAGTCGGCGAGGCGCCCGACCCTTCCCCAGTGCGCAAAGAGAGGAATTCCCTTCCCCCTCCCTCCGGGAGCGGGAAGGGGTGAGAACGAACCGTCGCCCAGCGCGGCGGCGAAAGCGGCGCGCCATAGAGAGGAAACACATAATATCCGGGACCCGGGCCAAGCTTGAATTCCGGGACGGAGACTTTTCTCACACCGCGAGGTTCAAATGAAACCGTCGATCCTGCTGCGCGTCGCTTCGGTGCTCACCCTGATCTTCTGTGCCGGGCACACTTACGGAGCCCTGGTCCCTTCCTCCAGCGACCCGGAACAGGCGGCGGTGTTCATGGCCATGCAGGCCTTCCCCTTCGACATCATGGGGGCCCGGCGCACGCACTGGGAGTTCTACCGCGGGTTCAGCCTCCTTTTCAGCGTGACCCTGCTGCTGCTCGCCGTGCTGCTGTGGCAACTGGCCCGAATGGCGAAAGGCGACCCGGTCGCGGCCCGGCCGTTTGTCGGTTCCCTCTTTCTGGCCTACCTGGGATTCACGATCCTCTGCGGGGTGTATTTCTTCATGGCGCCCGCGGCGTTTTCCGCGGCAGTGGCGGTCTGCCTGGCCCTCTCGGTCACCTCGGCGAGGACCGGCTGATCCGGCTATCGGAGGCGAGGCGAAGCGCTGAGGTAGAATCGCGACTCCCTACATGCAACCAGCGCGATGTCCGCCCCTCCCAAGAAGCAGCAGGAAGCCTCCAACTCGAACTTCATCCGCCAGATCATCGAGGCCGACTTGATGGCGGGCAAGTACGCCAGGCGCCGGTGGAACGGCAAGCCCGGCTCCGCGCTCTCGCTCGACCACGCGCCGCCCGATCCGGCGAAGATCCGCACGCGCTTTCCGCCGGAGCCCAACGGCTATCTGCATTACGGGCACGCCAAGGCGATTTGCCTCAACTTCGGCCTCGCGCACGACTACGGCGGCGCCTGCCACCTGCGCTTCGACGACACCAATCCCGCGAAAGAGGAAACGGAGTACGTCGATTCCATCCGCGACGCGGTGAACTGGCTCGGCTTTTCCTGGGAGGACCCGGGCGGGAACAGGAACGAGTACTACGCCTCGGACTACTTCGAGTATCTGTTCCAGTTCGCCGAAGAACTGGTGCGCCGCGGCCACGCCTACGTGGACAGCCTCACCGCCGAACAGATGCGCGCGCTTCGCGGCACGCTCACCGAGCCCGGCAAGAACAGCCCCTATCGCGAACGAGCGCTCGAGGAGAACCTGAAGCTCTTTCGCGAGATGCGCCTGGGAAAGTTCGCCGACGGCGAGCACGTGCTGCGCGCGAAGATCGACATGGCCTCGCCCAACATCAACCTGCGCGACCCGGCCATGTACCGCATCCGCCACGCCGCGCACCACCGCACCGGCGACGATTGGTGCATCTATCCCACCTACGACTGGGCGCACGGCGTGTCGGACGCGCTCGAGAACATCACGCACTCGATCTGCACGCTCGAGTTCGAAGATCACCGGCCGCTCTACGAATGGTTCAACGAGCGCCTCGCCGAGGACTGGACCGGATACGACGGCGTGAAGAGGCCCGGCCTCTTGCAGCGGCCGCTGCCGCAGCAGGTCGAGTTCGCGCGCCTGAACCTCACCTACGTCGCTCTCTCCAAGCGAAAGCTCATTCAACTCGTCGAGGAAAAGCACGTCGAGGGCTGGGACGACCCGCGCATGCCCACGCTCGTCGGCGCGCGCCGGCGCGGCTTCACCCCCGAGGGCTTTCGCCTGTTCGTCGAGCGCATCGGCGTCTCCAAGGCCGATTCGTGGATCGATTTCTCGATTCTCGAGGACTGCATGCGCGAGCACCTGAACGAGGTCGCCCCGCGCCGAATCGCCGTGCTCGATCCCCTGAAACTGGTCATCGAGAACTACCCGGAAGGAAAAGAAGAGGAATGCGAGGCGCCCAACCACCCGCAGAAGCCGGAACGGGGCAAACGCAAGCTGCCGTTCTCGAAGGAACTCTGGATCGAGCGCGAGGATTTCTCCGAGAATCCGCCGAAAGGCTACTTTCGTCTCTTCCCCGGCAACAAGGTGCGCCTGCGCTACGGCTATGTCGTCGAATGCACGGGCTGCGACAAGGACGCGGGCGGCAGGGTCACCGCCGTGCGCTGCAAATACGATCCGGATACGAAGTCAGGCACGGCGGGCGCGGAGACGGTCAAGGTGAAAGGCAACATCCATTGGCTGAGCGCGAAGCATTCGCACCCGGCGGAAGTGCGGCTGTACGACCGGCTCTTCAAAGTCCCGCATCCGGGAGCGGGAGACAGGGACTTCGTGCCGGATCTGAATCCGGATTCGAAGAAGCTCATCACCGCGCAGCTCGAGCCGGCGCTCATGGGCGCGAAGCCCGAAGAGCAGTTCCAGTTCGAGCGGCACGGCTACTTCGTCGCCGACCGCCTTGACTCGAAATCCGGCGCACCGGTCTTCAATCGATCGGTGACGCTGCGGGATTCCTGGAAGGCATGAAGCTTGCCGCCTTCGAGGCGATCGCCGCCGCGCTTCGCGACGCCGGTGTGCGCTACCTGAATTTTCACAGCGACCGTCACCGTCCCGTGACCGTTGACGTGTTCGTTACCGAGCCGTTCGATTTCGACGGCGAATACGAGATAGCCATGCAGGGAGAGCTGGCCCCGGGCCTCATGGTGCGCTTCGTGTCGCTCTCCACGCTGATCGCGATGAAACAGCTTGCGAACCGGCCGCGGGACTTGGATGATATCGAGCATCTGCGTATCATCATTGAAGAAAAGCGCCGCAATGAATAGAGCCGTTGACGCCGATTGGGAAACCGCCACCTGGGAAGGCACCCGCCGCGCACAACTGCGCGCCGCGCTCGCGCTCACGGTGCGCGAGCGCTTTCAGGCGCTCGAAGAGCTGGCCGAACTGGCGCAGCGTTTGGCGACCATGCCCCGCACGCAAGGGCGATCTCGGGAACATTCATGAGACTTGCAGGAAAAATCGCCGCCATCACCGGCGGAGCGCGCGGCATCGGACATTCCACTGCCGTCAAATTCGCCTCCGAAGGCGCAAAGGTCGCCGTCTGCGACATCAACGCCGAGCTGACCCGGCAGACGCTCGATGAAATCCGGACTCACGGCGGCGAGGCCGAAGGCTTCAAGGTGGACGTCACCAAGAAGGACGAGATCGCCGCCATGGTGAAGGGCGTCATGCACAAATGGGGCCGGATCGACTGCGTGGTCAACAACGCCGGTATCGTCATGGACGCGCAGCTGAAGAACATGACCGACGAGCAGTTCGACCGCGTGATCGATATCAACCTGAAAGGCGTCTACAACTGCACGCGGGCGGTGGTGGACATCATGCTCGCGCAGCAGTCGGGCGTCATCCTCACCACGTCGTCGATCGTCGGCCTCTACGGAAATTTCGGCCAGACCAACTACGCCGCGAGCAAGTTTGCGGTGATCGGGATGACCAAGACCTGGGCGCGCGAGCTGGGGCGCAAGGGCATCCGCGCGAACGCGGTATGCCCCGGATTCGTCGCGACGCCGATCGTGAGCAAGATGCCCGAAAATGTGCTGCAGGACATGGTGGCGAAGGTGCCGCTCGGGCGGCTCGGGCGGCCCGACGAAATCGCCAGCGTGTTCGCGTTCCTCGCCTCCGACGAGGCGAGCTACATCAACGGCGCGGTCATCAGCGTGGACGGCGGCATGACGCTTTGACCGCCGGAACGAACCTCGGTCCCGCTTCAGGGCGCAATGTCGCCGGCTCCCGACAGTCCGAAACGCTGCAAGATCAGCGTCCTAGCATTGCTTCCTCATTGAGTCCGTCGCTTCCCGGCGACGGAATCGCGCTCCCTCTGAAAGTCGCTGCCTGTTCCAACTATCTGATCGACTTGGGATTCCATGGTCTGGCACGGAGGTTGCGGGTATCCCCGCCTCACGCAGTGAAACGACCGGCACGTGCGATTTCAGACGGAAACAGGGAGAACACCGTGATGGACCGCAGGCTGACCAGCGAAGATATCGACTGGCTGCGCAAGCTGCGCAACGCCAGGGCGACGAACCAGCCTTCTCCCGACATCCCCACGAGCGTGGTCCGCAGACTGACGCTGCTCGCCTGCGCCGAGGTCAAAGGCCCCAGAGGATATTCGATCACGCTCAGAGGCCGCGAGGAGCTGATCGACCGGGACCTGGAGAAACACTGATCCTTCGAGCCATCACCACGATCGGGGCGCTTCATGCGCCCCGAGTTCGTTTACGGAGCCCAGCAGTCCTGTTCGGCCGGCGCGCCCGTGCACCGATTGGGTTTAGAGTTACGGTTTTCGACATCCCACACGGAGCCAGAAAATCATGATTGACCTCTACGCCGCCGGCACCTCGAACGGCATGCGCGCGCGCATCGGGCTGGAAGAATGTGGCCTCGCCTACAATTTCCACCCGATCGACCTCGCGAAAGGCGAGCAGAAATCGTCCTCGTTCCTCGCGATGAACCCCAACGGGCAGATCCCGGTGATCGTCGACAGCGACGGCCCCGGCGGGAAACCGGTCACGATCTCGCAGTCGGTTGCGGTGCTGTTGTACTGCGCCGAGAAATCGGGCAAGTTCCTGCCGAAGGACCCCGCCGCGCGGCCGGCGTTCTGGCAGTCGCTCGCGAGCGCCGCGAGCGACATGAGCGGCATGGTCACCGCGATCTTCACGCTGTCCCGCAACAAGGATCAGCACGGGCCGGCGATCGAGGTGTTCAAGTCGATGTGGAAGAACTACATGAACGTCTGGGACAGCACGCTCGGCCGGCGCCGGTACTGCGCGGGCGAGCAGATCACCATCGCCGACTTCGCGCTCTACGGCGTGGTCGCGCGCATGAGGATTACGCAGCCTGCTCTGCTCGAAGGCTTCGCGAACGTCGCGCGCTGGGCCGATGCGATGGCCGCGCGTCCGGCCGTGCAGAGGGCGATGAAATTCTGAGAGGCTGTAACGGAAGAACCGTTACGGCCCTGATGCAGGAGAGCACGAGGGGAGTATCCCCTCGTTTCGTTGCGCATTCTGAGCGTGCGGACGATCAGCCCACGACCAGCGCCGCGTGCTGGCTCTGGCCTTCGGTCATTCCCCGGGCTTTCATCCAGTCGTAGGCGCGGTTGAACAGGGCCGGATCGTAGTAGTCGACGTGCTTGTAGTGGACGAACGCGCGCAGCAGCTCGCGCGGCTGCAACGCGCCCTTCGCGGCCGCGGCGACGTGATGGGCATATTTGTAGAAGTCGCCGTTGATGAGATCGACGGCCCGGTTCTCCGCGTCGTAGTAGGCCTTGCGCTCCTCCGGCGTCAGCTCGGCCGCCACAACTTCGCCGCCGCGGTAGAACGAGGCGGCGATGATATGCGCACCCTCTTTCAGGGCCAGGCTGATAAAAGGCTCCATCACCGCCACCGCACGATAAGTGCGGTTCCTGAGACCCTCCCAGCGCTTGTACGGCAGGCTGCCGTTCTGGATCTTGACGTGCTCGCGTCCCACGGCGCTTTCGAGCATCTGCAGCGTCGTGTAGTGCGATCCGGTGAGCTCCTGCACCACCACGGGAACGTCGGACAGGTCGCGCGGCGTCTGGAGCTTCTCGTCGAAAGTGAGGATGGCCTGCGCAGCGACCGCCGCACGCAGGGCCGCGATGCTGCCGCCGCGTTTGCCGCGCTCGAGGCGGTCGATGCTCGCCCACTCGCAGACGTTGTAGCTGTCGGCCGAGCCGCATTCGAACATCTGTTCCTTGAGGCGCGAGAGAACCGGCTTCTCCGCGCTGTCCCTCTCGCGGTCGGCGTAGGTCGCCGAGAAGCTCACGTCCAGCCCCGCCTTCTCGAACAGCCCTTCCTCGATACCGACGATCACCGGCAGGTCGAACACCGGGTTGTTGGGAGCGATTCTTACAACGGGTCGGGTTGCAGATGCCATGGACATTCCCTTTCCTGCGATGGTCGCCTTGCCGGATGCGCGAAGTGCAAATAGGATACTCCGGCCGGTCGGGCAGTCAAATCGGACTTCATTCCGGTTCGTCGGGCGCGCCGCCGGCGTTCGCCAGGTCCTCCTGCTTGATTCTTTCAGTGTTGAATTTCGCCGCGCGCTCGCGCATGGTCTTCAGGACTTCCTCCAGCGGCGGGGGCTCGCCCTGGATCCAGCGCAGCGGATTGATGCGCGCAACGACGAAGGCGCGCAGGTAGGGACTGACGAAGCCGCGGGCCTTCAGCTTCGCGATGACCTCGGCGACGCGCGCATCCAGGTCCATCAGCATGCCGGCGTGCTGCTCGTGCAATTTGATCGCTTTCGACAGCGGCTCCTCCGAAAACTTTTCCAGCCGCCGCACGATCGGGTTGTAGGCGCCGCCCGCGAACTTGCCGTTCTTCTCGTAGCACACGCCGAGCGTCACGAGCGAGGCCTCCTCCAGGTAGAAGGCGAACTGGTTTTCAGCGCGCTTCGCGTCCTCGTCCAGCAGGCCCCGGTAAATGCGGATCACTTCGAGCGACTTCTCGCGCAGGTTGTGCGCCTTTTCGGTGTTGAGAGCGAGGATCTGCCAGGCGATCTCGCGCTTGGGAACGACGAGCGCGGTGATCGCCCGTGCGCCGAGCCTGCGCATCGCCTCCAGCCGGTGCCGGCCGTTCGGCGTCCAGAAGCCATCCTTCGGAGCGGTCACTGCGATCACCGGGTCGAGAAACATTCCCGTGCGGTCGAGGACATCGGCGAGCTTGCGGTGGTGCGTCTGCGAAAGATCGCGCTGGAAAGGCGTCGGCTCGATCCGATCGATCGGAAGGATCGCGAGAAGGAGCGCGTTCTTTCCGAGCGGATCGCTGTAGGCGCCGACCACCAGGCCGCCTTCGCGCACGATCCTCGCGCGCACTTCCTCGGCGTCGGCGGGAAGCGAGTCGAGCCGGCACTCCGCCGGCAAGAGGCCGCGCGTGCCGGGCTTGGCCTTCCTCGGCCTGCGTTTCGCGGGGGCGCGCTTGAGTCCGGCCTTGCGCTTCGCCGTCGCCATGG
>Ga0137464_1000232_pt1 | contig 18221 bp, 18 predicted proteins | sample EasRivERMGT814_2_FD_102306 | JGI IMG/M metagenome (GOLD analysis project Ga0137464, IMG submission 102306) | Soil microbial communities from meander-bound floodplain in the East River, Colorado, USA - East River MetaG ERMGT814_2 | ecosystem: Environmental > Terrestrial > Soil > Floodplain ...
AGCCGCGGAGTTGCTCGGAATCAAGCCCGGCACGCTGCTGGCGCGGATGAAGAAGCTGGGTCTCAATAGGTCGTCTTCGTAACCGGGCGTGTCGCTTCGCTCCACACCCGGCTAATCTCCCTGCAGCCCTTCGGGCTGCGCGCTTGTCACGCCGAAGGCGTGGACGGAAATTAGCCCGGGGTGCGAGCGCTAGCGAGCCACCCCGGGTTCCGCCAAGCGCGTCACTTCAGCTTCGCCGCGCCCTTCGATTTCGGGAAAGCCTTCAACACTTCGGACGCGAGGTCCCAGTTGGAAAAACCGTCCGAGGAGAGCCAGTCTTCGCCGCGACGCACGATCACGAGGTCATAGGATGGAATGATGATCGTGTACTGGCCGCGGCTGCCGGCGGTGGAGTAGGTGTCCTGCGGCAGGTCGGTTCGATCGTCGGGGACGAGCCAGAATTGTCCGCCGTAATGGCGGCCTGTGTCTCGCGTGGATGGCGCGGGCGTGCGGGCAAACCGGATCCAGCTTTCGGGAACGATGCGCTTGCCGTTCCACATTCCTTCGTTCAGATAAAGCAGGCCGAATCGCGCGAGGTCCCGCGCATTCGTGTAGATCTGACTGCTCAGCACGTAATCACCGAACCGATCGATGCCGACGACCGTGTTCCGCATGCCGATCTGGTCCAGCAGCGCGCGGCGCGGATACTCGAGATACTTCTGCGAATCGCCCAGGACCGTTTTCAACGCGTAAACACCGAGCAGGGAATCGTAGTTTTCGTAGTCCCAGGTTGTTCCAGGTTCGCGAACAAGGCCGCGATCGAGGGCGCCGGCGCGCGAGCTTGCACCTCCGAAGTAGCTGAGCATCGAGCCGGTGACGGAGACGTTGTCCACCGGATACAACCCGCTGGACATATTCAGGACGTTGCGAAGCGTGATCTTGCGGCGCGGATCGGTCTCTGGAACCGGCCCGCGTCCCGGGCCCCAGTCTCTGAAGGGCAATGGCGCGTCGAGCGCGAGTTTGCCGTCGCCAACAGCGATTCCGATCAATGTTCCTGCGATGCTTTTTGCCGTGGACCACGTTCGCGTCTTCGTCGTCAAGTCCACTCCGGGTGCATATCGCTCGAGAACGATGTCGCCTTTGTGCACGACGAGCAGGCTCATTGTGATCTGCGATTCGTGTCCGTGAGCTATCCGGTCGAATGCGAAGTCGGCGGCGGTATCAAGCGCTTTTTTGTCGATGTGTTCCCGAAGCGGTTTTGCGCTGATCAGATCGCCGTCGGGCCACGGTAAACGTGACGGATCACCCTCGAGCGGCGGCGTTGTGAGGATCGGCAGCCTGTCGATGTCCCGGAATGTCTGCTCCGGTCCCATGAGCACACAGCCAAGTCCCTCTCGATATGCGGCCCGCATGACCGGGCCGACCCCTTGTTCTCCGACAGCCACGGCCTTGCGCTCCCGGTCGATCGTGACTTCATGCGCAGGCGCGAGCGGCATCTGGTCCATCTTGAGCTCTGCCTGGTGGAGTTGTTCGAGTGTCCTGTTGGAGACAAAGAGGCCGTTGCAGGTCAGCAGCGCCTGCATCCCGGCATTCACGAACATCTCGGCCTGCCGGTCGTAGTTGTATCGATTCACCAGCTGGCTGCGTCCCGTTGTCGCAAAGAGCGATGACACGATGAGCCCAACGCAAAGCCGTGCGGGTATTTGGCGAATCATGGGACAGCGAGCTTATAAGAGGTTCCGGGAACGGTCAATTCCGCCTTTGCCTGTAATGTAAACACATCGCAGTGACGAAAAGAGGTTTAGCTTCAACTGTCGGGAATGCTGACACCCGTCCTCACGGTCTTAACCTGGCCCCAAGTTATTTGTGAGCAACTTGTTGGCGTGGATGTTATTGACGTTCTTGTTGAGACTGTCGGAATTTCTTACGTTGTCGGCTGATAGGCTAGCCGTTTCTATGACTATGGGCGCCGGCCAAATGGAGTCTGCTCAATTATGTAAAGCACTCGCAGGATTATGCTTATACTCAGGAATCTGAATTGATGCGCTTGCCGGGCTAAGCCTGTGGCCGATTGGCTGTCAAGTTGCGGTGGGTTTGATCGAACGTCCGCCAAGGATTAGGAAGGACTATGAAGTTGAAAATACAGCCTCTGTACTTATTTCTCGGAATTGCTCTCACTCTCTCGTTCGCCATGCCCGCGTCCGCGTTGCCGATATATGGCCTTACGTTTCAGGATGTCACGTTCAGTATTGAACAGATTGACTCCAATACTCTCAAGCTGAGAATCCAGAATGCCCTCGACGCGTCGGGCGACTGGGCTTCCGCAGTGTCGATCTCCGATTTCCAATTCAAGGACATGGGAACGCCGTCCGGTGGATCGGCTACCGGGGCCGGCACCTGGATCTATACGCACGACGAATTGAACGCTGGCGGTTGTGGCGGTGGAGACGGAGCGGCGAAACACTGTTTTGACGCGGTATCGCCGGTCGCTCTTAGCAACGACATGACCTGGACCATTGACTTCGCCTCGGGCGCCCTGGCTTTTGGTCCCTCAGGTCCGCACCTGAAAGTGCGATTCCTGAACGCCGGCGGCGAAAAACAGGGCAGTCTCCTGTCGCTGAACCTGCCGGTCGAAGTTCCTGAACCCGCCACCGGTCTTCTGCTGCTCTCCGGACTTGCTTTAGTGCGATTTGTCGCACGCCGGCGCGCATAAGAGAATTTCACAACCACAATCAAGCTTGGAACAAGGCGGCGTCGGGCATCGGCCCGGCGCCGTCATCGGCCTGTTACGGTTCCGACAACCCGAGAGTGCTACATTGGTTTCAGGAGCACTTATGGCGCATATCTCGGAACTGGCGTTATTCGATTACGTTGCCGGGAAGGGCGACCTGACGGCCGAAGAACTGGAACACCTGAAACAATGTGGCGACTGCGCCGAAGAGTTTATCGCGCTGCGTCGCGTTGTTGAGGAATCGACGGATCTCGAAAAGACCCGCCGTCTGGTCGAAGAAGGGGAGTTGCCACTGGAAGCGGACTCTCCATTTAGGAAATCTGCGTAATCGTTCGAAGTTCAGCTTCAGGACGGCTCGCTGCTCGTCGCCGATGATGCGGGCGGTCGTGTCTGGCGCGTGAAGTACGCGGCGAGATAGAGCCAGCCGATTCCCATCACGATCCCGCTGACGACATCGCTCATGTAATGCACGCCAAGGTACACACGCGAAAAGGCGACGAGCACGACTATCGCCCAGCCGATTGCGCGGATTGCACGCCGCCCGGAGGGCTGAACGATGTGGTTGCACGCGATCCAGGCGAGTGTGCCGTACGTCGCGGTGGCCACCAGCGCATGGCCGCTTGGATAGGAGAATCCCGTGACGTCGGTGAGATAAGGAACAATCGTGGGCCGCGGGCGCTGGAGCGTCCATTTGAACAGTTCGACGAGCAACTGGCCTCCTGCCGCGGCGGTCACAATCCGCGCCGCGCCGTTGCGATCGCGCGCAATCGTCCACAACACGGTGAACGCAGTGGCCGTGACCAGACTAATCACCATCAACGAACCGAGGGACGTGATATCCCTCATGGCCCTGTTCAACCACGGGGTCCGTAATTGCGCTACTGCTCGCAGGATGGCTTCATCGAATTCGTTCATGACGGCGTTTCCGGAGTGGCGTAACCGGCGTTTCGCAATGCCTGTTCGATTTCCTGCAGCGCGGCGGGATCGTCGATTGTCGCAGGTAGTTTGTAGTCGTGGCTGTCGGCGATCTTCTGCATCGTACCGCGGAGGATCTTTCCGGAACGTGTTTTGGGGAGCCGCTTCACCACAATAGCCGTTTTGAACGCCGCTACCGGGCCGATCCTCTCACGGACCATGCTCACGACCTCCTGCGCGATCCCGGTCTCTCGCGTGGAATCCACGCCGGCCTTGAGAACCAGAAACCCGACCGGGACTTGTCCTTTCAGGCTGTCGGCCACACCGACAACCGCACACTCCGCGACATCGTGGTGCGATGCGAGGATTTCTTCGATCGCTCCTGTGGACAGCCGGTGTCCGGCGACGTTGATGACGTCGTCGGTGCGCGTCATCACGAAGACGTATCCGTCTTCATCGATAAAGCCGGCGTCGCCGGTTTTGTAGTAGCCGGGGAAGTCCGAGAGATATGCATCACGAAAACGGGAATCGGCATTCCAGAGTGTCGGCAATGTGCCGGGCGGAAGAGGAAGCGCGCAAACGAGGCTTCCGATTTCGTTGGGCCTGGCGGGCTTCAGGTGTTCATTCAATACCTCGACCTTCCAGCCGGGTACGGGCTTTGTGGCCGATCCTGCTTTGACCGGCAATCTTCCGAGTCCAACGCAGTTGGAACAAATCGGCCAGCCGGTCTCCGTCTGCCACCAGTGATCGATCACCGGAATCTGAAGAAGACCTTCCGCCCAGCGAAGCGTGTCGGGATCGAGACGTTCGCCGGCAAGAAACAACGTGCGAAATCCTGCGAGAGAGTATTTGCGGAGCAGTTCGCCGTTCGGATCTTCGCGCTTGATCGCGCGGAAAGCCGTGGGCGCTGTGAACAGGCACGCGACGTTGTGGTCAGAGATCACGCGCCAGTACACGCCGGCATCCGGCGTTCCTACGGGCTTCCCTTCGAACAGGACCGTCGTGCAACCGTGAGTCAGCGGCCCGTAGACGATGTACGAGTGGCCGACAACCCAGCCGATGTCCGACGCCGCCCAGAACACTTCACCGGGTTTGACGCCGTAGATGTGACGCATCGACCAGTTCAGCGCGACAAGATGTCCGCCGTTGTCGCGAACGATGCCTTTCGGCTGACCCGTTGTGCCGGATGTGTACAGGATGTAGAGCGGATCGGTCGCGGCGACGGGAACACACTCATGAGGTTTCGCATTCGACATGATTTCGTTCCAGTCGAGATCACGCCCTGGAATCAGTTCGGCCTGTTGCATCGATCGCTGGTACACGACACATCGATCGGGTTTGTGCTTCGCGATGGCGATGGCCGCATCGACAAGCGGCTTGTAAGCGACAAGCCGTCCGGGTTCGATCCCGCAGGATGCGGTCAAAATGATCTTTGGCCGGGCGTCATCGATTCGCGCGGCCAGTTCGTGTGACGCAAAACCGCCGAACACGACCGAATGGATCGCGCCGAGCCGCGCCGCAGCAAGCATTGCAATCACGGCTTCGGGAATCATCGGCATATAGATGATGACGCGATCGGACTTCGTGACTCCAAGTGCAGCGATGGCGCCGGCGCACTTTGCGACCAGCGTGTGAAGTTCGTTGTATGTGAAGGATCGCGCGGTCGCGGTGACCGGGCTGTCGTAGATCAGCGCGGTCTGGTTTCCGCGGCCGTTTGCGACGTGCCGATCGATCGCGTTGTAGCACGTATTGAGTTCACCGCCGGCAAACCATCGATAGAATGGCGGATTGGAATCGTCGAGGACTTTCTCCCAGCGCCTGGACCAGTGGACCTCTTCAGCCGCTTCCGACCAGAACGCAGCCGGGTCGCTGATGGAGCGCGAATAGACCTCGTCGTAGTTGCCGGTCATGTTTTATGATCCTACGCCACCGCCGAAAGGAGCCCGTGAATGTCACTCAGAACAACGATCTTCAGTTTAGTTCTTATCGTGGTCGCAACAACAACTGCAAAGGCTCAGGCATTTGCAGAACTCAAGAGCGCGCTCGTCGACTACTCGAAATCCGACATGGAGCCGCGCAAAGCGTGCGACGCGATCGGCAAGTTCAAGTCGAAGGAGATCGTGCAGCTTGCGGCAGCGATGGTGCCGGCAAGCGATGCGGCGCCGGCGCATTGCCGTGTCACGGGCATGCTTGCTCCCGAGATCGCGTTTGAGGTCAGCCTGCCGGCAAAGTGGAACAACCGGTTCTATATGATCGGCAACGGTGGCCACGCGGGCGAATCGCTTGAAGATCCGGGACGAGCCGGCCAGCGCAACGCGGCGCTGAAGCTGGGCTTTGCTTTCGCGCAGACCAACACCGGTCACGACTCGCGCAAAGAACCGGGCGGGACGTTCGTGTTGAGCAATCCACAGAAGGCGATCGACTATGCCTACCGCGCCGTCCATTTGACGGCCACGACCGCGAAGGACATCACAAAGGACTACTACGGAAAATCCGCGTCATTCTCGTATTGGAACTCCTGCTCCAACGGCGGACGCCAGGGTCTGATCGAGGCGCAGCGTTATCCGGAAGATTTCGACGGCATCGTTGCCAACGCGCCCTGGGCGGATCAGACGGGTTTCACGATCGGCGCGATGTGGAATCAGAGAGCGCTGACCGAAGCGCCGGTCAGCGCGGCAAAAATGACGTTAGTTGCGGAGCGGGTGATGGCGAAGTGCGACGCCGTCGACGGGCTGAAAGACGGACTGATCGACGATCCTCGCAAGTGTTCCTTCGAGCCCTCACGCGACGTTCCGGCCTGCCCTGCCGGCGCGGATCGAGCCGACTGCCTCACGGCTGCTCAGGCAGCCGCGGTCGCGAAGGTTTACAGCGGACCGGTCAGCAAAGGAAAGCCGTTCTTCCCGGGCTTCATGCTCGGCAGCGAAGCCGTGTCGCCTGGCCGTGGTGGTGGTGTGTCGAGCGGCTGGATGAACCTGATCGTACCCGCGCAAGCGGACGCGAAGCCGGCGGACTTCAACCTCGCCGAAAACACGATGCGGTATCTCGTGCACAAGCCGCCGAAGGCGGAGTATGACTACAAGGTTTTCAACTTCGACACGGATCTTCAACTCCTGGACGACTGGAGCAAACAGGCGGACGCGAAGAACCCCGATCTCTCGAAGTTCCGAAGGAGCGGCGGCAAGCTGCTCATGACCTACGGCTGGGCCGACACGGTGCTGCAGCCGATGATGGGCGTGAATTATTACGAGCAGGCGGTCGCGAAAAACGGTTCGAACACGACGGATTTCTTCCGGCTGTTCATGGTTCCCGGCATGGCGCACTGCGGCGGCGGCATCGGTCCGGACCGGCACGATCCGATGACGGCGATCATCAATTGGGTTGAGAAGGGAAAGGCGCCGGACTCGATGACGGCGAGCCGCGTGGTCAACAACCAGGTCATGCGTACGCGTCCGCTGTGCCCGTACCCCCAGGTCGCTCGGCATACCGGTCAGGGCAGCATCGACGACGCAGCGAACTTCCGTTGTGTCGCGCCCTGAGAAGGCAATCGCATTTCTGCATGGCATTCTTGGTCGCGGGAACAATCTCCGGACCATAGCGTCGCGGTTCGTTGAGGCGCGGCCGGCCTGGAAGCCGCTGCTTGTCGATTTACGCGGTCACGGTCAATCGCCGAAAGGTACGCCCGGCGCTTCGCTCGAGGCGGCTGCCCGGGACGTTATCGCGTTCGCTGCAGGATTTCCGGAACCGCTGGCCGCGCTTGTGGGCCACAGCCTCGGCGGGAAGGTCGCGCTGGAGGCAGCGCGCATCGGATCGCTCGAAACTCTCGAACACGTCGTCGTCATCGACAGTTTTCCCGGCGCGCGCGCGCCTTTTCTCGGTGGAGATAGTGCGCTGGCCGTCATCGACACCATCGAATCGTTGCCGCGAACTTTCGCATCGAAAACCGAATTCACGCAGGCGTTCATCGGGCGTGGCATGTCGAAGGCGGTTGCCCAATGGCTCGCGCAGTCGGTCGAGAAGGAAGGTGATCATTTTCGTTTCGCTCTCGACCTCGGCGAAATGCGCGCGCTGATCATGGACTACTTCGCTCGCGATCTTTGGCCTGTCGTGGAAAACCCGCCAGGAAACGCGCGGGTGCACCTGGTGATTGCCGAACACTCCGATTCCTGGCCGCAGCCGGAAAGGGAACGGGCGCGGCGGTTCGCCGCATCCAATGATCGAGTGACGGTCGACATTCTGCCCGGCGGCCACTGGCTTCACGTCGATAATCCGGACGGCCTGCTGCGAGTGCTTGGAAAAATGGGATCCTAGACCTAATTCGGGGACAGTGAGCAATTTCTTGCACTTCAGAAATTGCTCACTGTCCCCGAATTAGGTCCTGCGAATTCCCAAAACCGTGATGTCATCGACGCGGGACGCGCCCCGTCGGAACGTCGAAACGTCGGAAAGACAGCCATCGACGAGCTCTTTCGGGGGCAGCGAATGCGACGCTGTGGCGATGCCGACCAATCGCTCCGTTCCGTATTCTTCATCCGCCGTGTTCAGGGCTTCGGAGACGCCGTCTGTATACAAGAGAAGGAAGTCGCCCGGAGCCAGCGTTGCTGTTTGTACAGAAAACTCCTGGTTCGGAAACATGCCAAGCGGCAGGCCCGTGGCGGAAATCGGTTCGATCTTCCCGTTATGGTTCAGCAGCGCCGGAGGATGGCCGGCATTACAAAGGAAGACCGTGCCGTCTTTGGCCAGGTGTCCGCAGATCAAAGTGGCGTATTGCCCGGGCAGCATGCTGTCGCCGAACAGGCGGCTCGCGCGTTCGACGAGTTGACCGACGGTCAGGCCGAGCGGGATCAGACTGCGAAACACCGCGTGAAGCTTCGACATCAGCATCGATGCGGCAATCCCTTTGCCCGACACATCACCCAAAGCGAAATAAACGTCCGACTGCGGTGTCCGGATGATGTCGACATAATCGCCGCTGACCGCACCCGCCGGTTCATAGCAATAGTCGAAGTGCCAGCCGTCGAAACGCAGGTCGTGCGCGGGGAGAAGGGCGCGTTGAATTTCCGACGCGAGTTTCAGGTCGTCTTCGAGCGCAGTCCGTTCTTTGGCGTTGAGGTGGTCGATGCAGAACCGCTCGAGGGGATTCGCGATAAGGCGATCCGCTTCCACGGGATCATGGCAGGCGTCGCACAATCCGTAACTTCCGGACTCGAAGCGGGCGAGGGCCTCATCGACTTCCCTGAGCAGCGCCGTCAGTTGCGGGTCGGGCCCCCGAGAAGAAAGCGCCGAAGCGACGCGATCGCGGCGCAATTCGAGTTGTTCGCGCATTACAAGATCAAGATCGAAGCTCATGCCGGAATATTCTAGTAGGTGGATAATTGAGAAAAGGAAGAATGTTTTGGGAGGCGTCTATGATCTCCATGAAATTGCAGGAATGCCTCGACGAAGCGGGAGTCAGTTACACACGCCATCCGCACGCCCCAGCCTACACGTCGCAGGAAATTGCGCAGTCGGTTCATGTAGCGGGTGGTGAGATGGTGAAGTCCGTAATTTTGAAGGTCGATGAAGGACCGCTCGTCATGGCTGTTCTTTCTTCAAACGACACCGCAAATCTGGACGTCCTGCGCGAGGAAATCGGCTGTGATGTTCTTCGGCTGGCAACCGAAACCGAGTTTCGCGACGCGTTTCCTTCGTGCAAACTCGGCGCAATGCCGCCGTTCGGGAACATGTTCAGCATGACGACGTATTGCGAGGAGACGCTGTCGGAAAATCGCGAAATCGAGTTCAATGCCGGCACGCATGACGAGACGATTCGAATGACGTTCGAAGACTACAGGCAGCTCGCGGACCCGAAGATAATCCAGTTCGCGCAGCCGTACCAGGAAGGTGTTCAGCGCCTGGCGGCCTAGGAGCTCTCTAAGTTCGGGGTCGGGCACGTAAAGCTGATGAGACAAGTGCCCGACCCCTCCTACTGTTTGAAGAGCTTGTTGTAGTCGACGTTGGTTTCACAGACGAACTCTTCGACCCACTCCAGTTCGGGGCGGATTGGAAAAGTTCTCGCCGGTATGACCCACGGAGCCGTGAAGACGTTCGGGTCCTCGACAGTGACTTCGTAGTTCAGCGAGCCATTGTCGAGACGTGTGAATCTTTCGACGACGTGCAGGGCATCCGAGTGCATGTGACCGTGGACTTCGGTCTTCGTGTTAAAACCGATTGTGTCCACGACCAGCGTGTCTCCTTCCCATCGTCCCACCGCATTTCCCATCCACGTCGGATCCGGATCGACGGGGTGCCCCCGGCCGTCAATGGGAATCATCCGAAACGTATTCGGGTACTCGAAGATCATCACCAGAAGCTTCGGTGTCTGGACGATCTGGAATGGATACGGCGTTATATACGACTGCGGGATACCGAGCGGTTTGCAATCCGGACCGAGAGTGGTCCGGCCCCGAACGTCGTTGGGGCCGCGAACGATCCGATATTTTTCGGCGCCGGGTTTCACGGCAGGCGGTGTTGCCCCCGCGGGCAGGCCGGCAAAGTTATACACGCCGGTAAGGTCCGGTTTACCGTCCGCCATCCGCGCATTTCTTCGATTCGCGGTCGCTGAAGCGGCCGCGCCGGTGTTGACGGGAGTGGTTCCGGCAACGGTGACGGTGACGGTTTTGGACTCGCCGCCGCGAAGCGCCAGCGTATACGTTGTGGTCGCTTTCGGCGTGACTTGTCTGCTTCCGCGCGCGGCAACCGCTCCGATTTCCGGCTCGATCGTAATTCCCGATGGGTTTTCCGTGGCCCATACCAGAAGTGCGGATTCGCCAGGCTTGATCGAACCCGGCCGTGCTTCAAACGTCACTATTCGTGCCGGGGGAGCCGGTGCTCCGCGCTGGGCCCAGGCGGAAGGAGTCGGTGCAAGCAACCCGGCGAACATCAAGGCGACTGCAGCTTTCACGGAAAACCTCCGAGCGTTGTAATTGGTGGTGACGATACTAGGATTTAACAGCCGATGCCGCAAATTTTTGTGGTAATTTCTGCATGCAAAGCGTCTTCAAAAGTCCATCGGTTCCGGAGGCAAGACATGAATTGGCGATTGATTCTTCTGCTCACCGCGCTGTGCTGCGTGTTCATGACCGCTTCGATGAGCGCCCACCATTCGACTGCAATGTATGACGGCGCGAATCCCGTAACGATAACGGGAGTCGTGAAGAGATTCGAGTGGACGAATCCCCACGCGTTCATTTTCCTCGAGGTCAAGGATCAGAAAGGGAACGTGGTGGAGTGGGAAGTCGAAATGATGAGCCTGAATCACCTGCGATCGTACGGCTGGACCAGCAAAACGGTGAAATCCGGCGATGTGATTTCCTGCACGGGAGCGCCGGCCAAGAGCGGCGCTCCTTCGATGATCGCCAACAGGATGAAGCTCGGCGACGGTCGAGAAATCCGATCCTAACTCGCTGCATCGGAGGTTTCGACGTGAGAAGAACGGTTTTCATCGTGTCCGCCTTACTCCTGACGTGTCTCGCAGTCCTCGCGCAGGCGCCACAAGCCCCTCAGGCGACACCGCCGGCCCAACAGCCGGCCCAACCGCCGGCCCAACCAGCGCAGGGTGGACGAGGTGCGGGCCGGCCCGCGCCGCCGTCGCGCGTTCTGTCATTCGAAGCGCGGCCTGCCTCTATCAAGCCGGGTGAGACCGCGACCCTCGTTTGGAGCACGGAAAATCCGGCAGGATTGACGATCGAGCCGAGTCTCGGCTCGGTGTTGCCGCGCGGAAGCCGGCAGGTGAAACCCGTCGCGACGACGACGTATGTATTGACGATGCGTCCGGCCAACAATCCGCCGATTACAGCCTCAGTGACTGTGACGGTTGCAGGTACGGCGCCCATTGCAAGCACCGCATCCGCGGCGGCATCGTCGGATCCAGGCGCCGTGAAAAAAGGCATTCCGCGTACCGCTGAGGGCAAGCCGGACTTTTCCGGGGTGTATGCATTCGGCGGAGGTGGCGGAGGAGGCCGCGGCGGACGTGGACAAGCGGCCGAACCGGGCGCCCCGGCTCGAACGCCGACACTGAAGCCTGGCGCCGAGAAGTACCGGGTCAATCGCGGTCCGCTCGACACCGGCCGGACTGCCGACTGCATGCCTCTGAGCCCGACTGACGCCTTCGGTGTGCCATATCAATTTCAGGTCGTGCAGAACAAGGAAACGATGGTCCTCCTGCACGAATATCCGGGCACATTCCGGATCATTCCGCTCGACGGCGAACCCCATCAGGCGGACCCGGATCCGGCATGGCTGGGCGATTCGGTCGGACGATGGGAAGGCGACACGCTGGTCATCGACACGATCGGCTACAACGACAAGACCGAAGTCAGCGGATATCGGCACTCGGACGCTCTGCATACCGTCGAGCGCCTGACGCGGACTGAAGAAGGTTTCCAGTACGAGGTCACCATCGAAGACCCCAATGTCTTCGTCGGACCGTGGACCGAAACCAGGACCTATCGCCTGAATGTTCCGCCGATGAAGCGGATCATGGAATTCGTTTGCGAGAATAACCGGGACTACAAGCCCCTGTTTGGTAAGTAAACCGGAGGACGAATCATGCGTCGAGCCATCCTTTGTGTTGTCGCGTTTCTTCTGCCGCAATTCACGTTCGCTCTGCTTGCGCATCATGGCGCCGGATCTTTTGAGCTGAACAAAACGATTGAGCTTTCCGGCAAGCTCACGAAAGTGGATTTTGTAAATCCGCATTCATGGCTTTATTTCGAATCGACAGGCAACGACGGCAAGGTGGGTCGCTACCGGTGCGAAATGCGGTCGGCGCATGTGTTGCGCCGGTCTGGCTGGACGCAGGACCTGTTTCCGGTCGGACAGAAGATCCAACTGACGGCATCACCGGATCGCGCCGATCCGAATTCGTGCTACCTCCAGACCATCGTGTTCGAGGACGGCAGTCGCATGGACCGGTATGGCCAGTATGTGAAGGCAACGACGCCGGGCAAAGGCAAGGTCCAGGAAGTTCGCGGTCCGGTCGTTGTGCCGAACACTGCAAAGCGAGAGTTACGGCGTCCTGCAGGTGAGCCCAATATCTCCGGCGACTGGGCGCCCGAGCAGGTCGTCATGGCCGATCCTCGCGGCGTCGGCGGCGGCTTGGTCCGGCTCAGCACGGTTCCTGCGGTCCCTGGACAACGCGCCGCAACCGGAGGCGGCGGCGGAGGCGGAGCGGCCAGAGGTCGCGGGGCGCCGGCCGGTCCACGGCTGTACGGCGGCAGCGAACTGACGGCACAAGGAGAGCAGGAAGCGGCGAACTTCAAGCGCGAAGACAATCCGCGTTTCAAATGTCAGACCACCAGCATCATTTTCGATTGGACGTTCGATGGGCCGGTCAATCGCATCACGCAGAATAAGGACACGATCGTGATCGAGTACGGGCAGTTCGGCCTCAAACGAACCGTCTACATGAACCTGAAGCAGCACCCGGCCACGATGAAACCCAGCCGGGCCGGCCATTCGATCGGACGATGGGAAGGGGATACGCTGGTCGTGGATACGGTGGGCTTTGCTCCGGGTGTGTTGAATGGCCCGGTGCGCCATAGCGACAAACTGCACGTCGTGGAGCGATTCACACTCGAACCGCAGAAACTGATCCTGACACGAAGCTATGTCGCCGAAGATCCCGTGTATTTGAAAGGGAAGTACGCCGGAACGGACGACATCCAGATCGCCGACGCTAAGTTCGCGCCCGGCCGGTGTGAGGAGTTGACGCTGGTCGATTATTCAAAGGAAGGCCAGAAGCGCTAGCCTCAAGCCGACGCGACGCGTTCAATCCGCTGAAACGCAAAGTCGTTCAGAGGCGCGACGGATCCTCGGTCGATTTCCACCGACACTGATCGCATCAGCAGGTGGACCGACACAACCAAACGGTCAGAACCCTTTTCCCGGACGATTACACCTTCAAGATTTTCGAGCGGCCCATTCGTGACTCGAACTCGCATGCCCTCTGCGAGAAATGGCCACGGCTGCGCCGGTAATCCCGAGTCCAGCACCCGCCGAATCGCGTCGATCTCCGCCGGATCCACCGCGACAGGTGATTTTCCGGCTCCAACGATGCAATTCACACCGGGAGTAACCAGGATCGGAAGCCTTTCGTTGATATCGAATCGGCAGAAGAGGTAGTTGGGGAACAGGGGAAGCGATATCGATTTCACGCGATCGGACCAGCGACGGACCGAGGTGTAGGACGGCAACAGAGTTTCGTATCCCTTTTTCTCAAGCTGCGTCCGCACATGCTTCTCGAAGCGAGACCGTACGTGCAGCGCGTACCAGTCATCAGTCATATAGACTCAGAGCCCTTCGGGGTGAGGCGCCAAGTTGCCACACTCCGTGCCCGCCCGTCCAATTAATAACACCGGATAAAATTATGAATATTTCAAGACCGTGTGGACCGGACGTGTTTGGCGGCGGGGGGCCATACCGTTGTTGGTTGTCCGTTGGTCCTGATCCATGGTCCATGTCATTGCGCATTGGACATCGATCAATGACATGTTCCATGGGTCAGGACCAGCGGACAATGGACAACCGTTACTCGCTTCCTGGACATTTGGATAGGCCCGGGACCTGATGTGACTCACTGTCCCTTTAAGCTGCGCCCGGAGGTTGATTTATGACCGCAGCATCCAGGGAAGGCGTCGTTCTCATGGTCGATGACGAGCCTGCGATTTGTAACCTCATGAAAGAGTTCCTCGAGTTTGAAGGGTTTGACGTCATTACAGCCGGCAATGGACTGGACGGTTTGCGTCGATACCAGGAAAACCACGACCGCGTGCAAGTCGTAATCACCGACCTGGACATGCCGGCGATGAACGGAGCCGAGATGTTGCGGGAGATCTTCCAGATGACGCCCGCCATGAAGGTCATCGTCGCCAGCGGCCGCCGGCCCTCCCACAACGATCTTCAAGTCGAGTCATCGAGCACGTCGTGTCTCCAGAAGCCCTATAGCCCCCGCGAGCTTGCGGAAGCTGTCCGCGAGCTTCTGTAAGCGTTCCTGCATTGCTTTCCGTAGTCGTGGTGCGTTAAAACTCCCAAGTTACATTCGAGAGGAGTTACGGAATGATCTCGCTCACGATAAATGGAAAGCAATATCAGGTCGATGTCACCCCTGACATGCCTTTGCTCTGGGTTCTTCGCGACGCCGTCGGTCTGACCGGCACCAAGTTCGGCTGCGGCCTTCAGCAGTGCGGCGCCTGCACGGTGCATGTCGACGGGAACGCCGTCCGCGCATGCGGCATGGCTGTGTCCAGTGTGGGGACGCGAAAAATCACTACGATCGAGGGACTGTCCGCCACGTCGACACATCCGCTTCAGACCGCGTGGATCTCGGAACAGGTGCCTCAATGCGGATACTGCCAGTCCGGCCAGATCATGTCTGCCGCCGCGCTCCTGGCGCGCAAACCGAAACCGACCGACTCCGATATCGACACCGCCATGAACGGCAACATCTGCCGTTGCGGAACATATCAACGCATCCGGCGCGCTATTCATCGCGCCGCGGGCATTTAAGGAGGCGGGATATGTCGAAGACTCTCACAAGACGAAACTTCCTGCGAGTGACCGCGGCCGGCGGAGCAATGGTCATTGGCGGTTATGTTCCCGGACTGCGTGAATCCAGCACGGCGGAAGCGGCCGGTCTTTTCGAACCGAATGTCTGGTTAAAGGTCACAGCGGACGACAGCGTGACCATCATGCTGTCGATGCTTGAAATGGGCCAGGGCGTCATGACGTCGATGCCGATGCTCGTCGCCGAAGAACTCGATCTCGACTGGACGAAGATCAAAACCGAATGGGCTCCGGCCGATCCCCGATACGGCAATCCGAATTTCGGCGGCATGCAGCTTACAGCCGGAAGCAACAGCGTCCGGGGAATGTGGAAGATCCTGCGCGAAGCCGGTGCGACCGCCCGTGCCATGCTGGTGACTGCGGCCTCGCAGACATGGAATGTTGCGGAGAACACCTGTTCGACGGAGAAAGGCGAGGTCGTGCACGCCGCGTCCAACCGCCGCCTGCGCTATGGCGCGCTCGTGGACAAGGCTGCCGCATTGCCGGTCCCGAAGAATGTTGCGTTGAAGAATCCCAAACAGTTTCGACTGGCCGGCCAGTCGCTGCCGCGTCTGGACATCCCTGAAAAGGTCAACGGCAAAGCCGGATTCGGCATCGACGTTCAGCGGCCAGGAATGCTCGTTGCGCGCGTCGTCCGGTGTCCTGTGTTCGGCGGCCAGGTCGAGAGTTTCAATGCCGATAAGGCGAAGGCCGTCGCGGGCGTGAGAAACGTTGTGAAGATTTCGGGCGGCGTCGCCGTGGTGGCGGACAACTACTGGGCCGCATCCAAAGGCGCTCAGGCGCTGGAAGTGAAATGGAATGAAGGTGCGCTCGCAAGTCTGAGCAGCGCCGAGATCATGAAAAGATACGCTGCCCTCGCGCAGCAGCCCGGCAAGTTTGCGCGCAACGATGGAGATGCTCCGGCTGCGCTGAAGGCGAACACGCGCTCGTTCGAACGCGTCTTCGAAGTTCCGTTTCTGGCGCACGCCACGATGGAACCGATGAACTGCACCGCGGACGTGCGCGCGGGCGCATGCGACGTGTGGGTTCCGACTCAGGGGCAGACTGCATCGCAACAGGCGGCAATGGCCGCATCCGGCCTGCCGGCGAACGCGGTGAAAATCCATACGACGTATCTCGGCGGCGGATTCGGCCGGCGCGGCGAAGCGGATTTCGTCATGGATGCAGTCGAGACGTCGAAGGCGGTCGGCAAACCGGTCAAGGTCGTGTGGACGCGCGAGGACGACATGCAGCACGACTACTATCGCCCGATCACCTACATCCGCATGTGGGGCTCGGTCGATGGGTCCGGGAAACCGACGGCATTCATGCAGCGAATGGTCCAGCAGTCCTTACTGAAGCGGCTTGGACCGCTGCCGCCGGATGGCGTCGATCCGATTTCCGTCGACGGCTCCCAGACGCTTCCCTATGACATTCCCAATATCCGCGTCGAATACATCGAATCGGATCCTGGCGTTCCATATGGCTTCTGGCGTTCGGTCGGCGCATCGGTTCAGGGTTATGTGGTCGAAGCCTTCGTCGATGAACTCGCGACGACAGCGGGCAAAGACCCGTATCAGTTCCGTCGCGACCTGCTGGCGAAGCATCCGCGACATCGCGCGGTGCTGGATCTGGTCGCCGAGAAATCCGGCTGGGGCAAGCCGCCGGCGGCGGGCCGCGCGCGCGGCATTGCGCTGATGGAAGCGTTCGGCAGCATCGTCGCCGAAGTGGCTGAGGTCTCGGTAGCGAACAACTCCGTCAAGATCCACAAAATCTGGTGCGCGGTCGACTGCGGCTGGGTGATCAATCCGGATACGGTCAAAGCTCAAATGGAAGGCGGAACGATCTACGGCCTGACCGCTGCATTGAAAGGCGAGATCACGATCGACAAAGGACGCGCGGTTCAGCGGCACTTCAACGACTATCAAATGGTCCGTCATAACGACGCGCCTGAGGTCGAGGTGCATATCGTCCCGAGCGCCGACGAACCAGGCGGCATCGGCGAACCCAGCACCGCGATCGCGGCAGGCGCTCTGGTCAATGCCATCGCGGCCGCGACCGGCAAGCGGATCTACAAGCTTCCGATAAAGCTCTGACACTGCCCGGCAGTAAAAGAAATGCGCAATAAAGCCATTGTCTTATTTTTGATTCTGGGGGGTGCAGCGTACGCGATCGGTCAGGCGCGTGCTGTTCGTCCCGTTCCGCGCTGGCCCGATGGCCGCGTGAACCTGAATTCGCCTCCCGAACAGAAAGGGCTTTGGGGCGGCAGCGGCCGTCTTGCCGTCAACCCGCGAAGTTACGAACCCCGCACGACACTGAATGCTCCGATTCATATCGATAACGTTCCGCTTCAGGACTGGGCGCGCGCTCTGGTGGACTATCGTCATCTCGATTTTCTGAAGGACGAACCGTATACGCGATGCAAGCCTTCTCCCGGACCGCGACTCTGGACGACCGCATACGGCTTCGAGATCCTCGACATGCCGGAACAGAAACGCATTTTCGTGGTCAATATCGGCGGTCCGCACAGCTTCCACGTCATTTACATGGATGGACGTCCGCACCCGGATCCGAAAGATCTGGTGCCGAGCTACTACGGTCATTCAATAGGTCGTTGGGACGGAGATACGTTGGTTGTGGATACGATCGGCTTCAACGAACGGGTCTGGATGAACCGGGATGGCCTGCCGCACACCGACCGGCTTCACCTCATCGAGCGGTTGACTCGCCTCGATTACAACACCCTGAAATATGAAGTGACCATCGATGATCCCGGCGCCTACACCGCGCCATGGACCACGAGCTTCAATATGCAATGGACCGATGGGTCCGAGTTGTTCGAATACATCTGTCAGGAGAACAATCAGGGTCCTCAACTCATGGTCGGCACCGAGTCGGCTGTCGTCGATCGCACCAGCACCATCGTCCCCTGAGGTCTCGCGAACTCAAGTCTAACTGCGGGGTTGCTCCCGGCGGCGGGACGCATTATCCTTCCCCCGCAGAATCATTCCGGGTC
>Ga0137464_1000237_pt1 | contig 17818 bp, 24 predicted proteins | sample EasRivERMGT814_2_FD_102306 | JGI IMG/M metagenome (GOLD analysis project Ga0137464, IMG submission 102306) | Soil microbial communities from meander-bound floodplain in the East River, Colorado, USA - East River MetaG ERMGT814_2 | ecosystem: Environmental > Terrestrial > Soil > Floodplain ...
CCTCCGCGTCCGGGGCTCCCAACTCCTACGGGATCCTAACGTGCAGGCCCGGCTCCAAGAGAGAGTCGAGCGCGTCGAGAACGGGATGAGTGCAGACGAGGTGATGGAGCGCCTCACGCGGATTGCCAGGTTGATGGACCATCCGATAAACGTCTTCGATTTCGTGACTTACCTCGGGCCACAGGGTGTTCCAGCTCCCGAGCTGGCCGAGGAACCGATGGTGGCGTCGTCGCTCGAGGATGCCCAACGGCAGGTGCGCGATAGTGGCAGCGCGGCCGACCACGTTTCAGCACCTCCCCCTGGTCAGGCTCCACCCGGGTTCGCCATCGACCTGCCGAAGGCGGAGCGCCTGGGGAAGGGCATTTGGGTGCGCGAGCTCTCGCACGACGCGGAGACCGGCGCGCCGAAGCTGAAGCTCGAAGGGACCCTCGCCATCATCGCCGAGAGCCGGAAGGCCCTGGAGATCATCGCGAGGTGCAAGGGCATGATGAGGGACGCGCCCGCACCTCCACCGAAGGTAGACCTCACCGTGGCGGAGGCCCTCGAGCTGATGCCCATCGAGGTGAAACGCGCCTGGCACGCGGCCTACAAGCGCGCCCTGGCCGAGGCTCGGGCCGCAGCGGCGCCGAAGCTGATCGGCGGGTGAGACGCGAAAACCGGACGTGTGCAGGTGTCACCGCCTCGGCGATCGTTGATCCTGGGGCAACGTGGAGAGCCGATTGGAGGACGGAATGCCCGAGGGCAACCACTTGACGGGGCGTGCTACACTCGCGTCTCAAATGGAAATCACCCTGTCGGCGGGTTGCAACCGGGTCCGGTTGACGTTCGACTGGCTCCGTCGGAAGGTCTGCATCCAGGAGCTGGGGCGTTTCAAGCTCCTCTTCCGAATCGGAGCATCGGTGCCCGTCGACGGGCCCGAGCCCGAGCTTCTCCCCGGCAGCTTCACCGTCGAAGGAGAAAACATGGCCGTTGTTCTGCCGGACACTCATCAGGTCCCGTTCGCGCTGGTCGTGCTGGACGCGAAGGGGAACCCCGCCGAGGTGGAGAACGTGGTCTGGGCCTCGACCGACGAGAGCCTGCTGATCGTGGTCACCGCGTCGGACGGGAAGTCCGCCGTTGCCGCGGCGGTCGGACCGCTCGGGACCGCGCAGGTCACCGTCACCGCCGATGCGGACCTCGGCGAGGGCGTCGTGCCCATCTCCGGTCTCGCAGACGTGACCATCGTCGCGAGCGCGGCGGTGAGCATCGGCCTGGTGCCCGGACCGATCGAGCCCCAGCCCGGCGTCTAGGGACCGGCCCCTTTCGAGATCGAAACACCAAGCAAGAGAGAAGCCGGCGCCCCCGGGGTTGCGCGTTGACCCCGGGGGTTTTTTCGTCTACGATGGCCGGGCCTCGTACCGAGGACGCGCCTCGTCCCCTACGCTCCGAGTCTTCGTGCCACGGTGGCTCGGGGGTACGACCGAGGAAGTTGCCGAGGGGTGGAGGGGGGCCCCGAGGCTTCACGGGCTACACTTAGGACCGTGACGACGCAGGTTCCGCTCGTCCTTCCCGGGCTCGCCGGTGCCTCGTTCGAGCAGCTCGAGGGCTCGCTCCTCTCCGATTCCCTCCGCGACTACATCCCCGAAGCCTGGGAGCAATCGCTCCCGACGACACGGTTCGTCCACAACTGGCACCACGACGCCATCGCCGACCACCTTCAGGCTGTGAGCCTCGGCCACATCCGTTACCTGCTCATCTCCGTGGCCCCGCGGCACACGAAGAGTTGGATCACATCCGTTTTCTGGCCCACCTGGCATTGGACGAGGTGGCCCGCAACGCAGTGGGTCTTCGCCAGCTACACGAAGGAGTTCGCCGTTCGGGACGCGATCTACTCGCGCACCCTCATGGACACCCTCTGGTATCAGGGACGGTGGGGGTGCTCGTGCGAGACGCGCCCGCACAAGGAGCACTGCAAGGCGTTCAAGTGGCGGTCGGACCAGAACGTCAAGGAATCCTACGAGAACGATCGAGGCGGCCGTAGGCTGACCGCGGGCGTGGAGGCGGGCACCACGGGGCAGGGCGGGGACATCCTCGTGTTCGATGACGCGCTCGACATCAAGAAGGCGGACTCCGAGGCAGCTCGGCGGGCGGCGAACAAGTACATCGACCAAGTGTGGCTGGGCCGGATGAACGACCCGGGGGCTAGCAAGGCGGTAGGGATCGCGCAGCGGACGCACCAAGACGACCCGACGGGGCACCTACTGGCCGAGAGCTCGCTCCCCTGGTTCCACCTCAAGATCCCTACCGAGTGGAAGCCGAAGGTCCAGCTCGACATGGGCGCGATCATGCGCGAGGTGTCGCCGATCGGATGGGAGGACCCCCGGAAGGAAGAGGGGGACCTGCTCTGGCCGGCGCGGTTCACGCCCGAGATCATCGAGCACACGAAGGTCACGCTCGGGTCCTACTCCTACAGCGCACAGCACGGGCAGGAACCCTCGCCGCTCGAGGGTGGAATCCTCAAGCGGCAGGACTGGCGCTTCTGGTTCCCCGCCGGGCTCGACCCCGACGTGAAGGCATTCCTCCTCCAGCCGATCCGGTCGAAGGAGGGCATCACCTACCCGCCCGCGGTCGAGCTGCCGCACTTCATGACGCCGGACCACGGCGGGACGGACGAGATCCTCCTGAGCCTGGACGCTTCGTTCAAGGACGTGGCCGGGCAGATTCGGAAGGGGAAGAAGCCGGACCCCATCTCGCTCGGGGCCTGGGGGCGGCACGGGCCCGATTGTTTCCTCCTCGACTGCGTGAACGACCACGCGGACATCGAAGCCACGATCGCGCACCTCAAGGACTTCATCGAAGCCTGGCCCGCTGCGGTGAGGAAGCTCGTGGAGGACAAGGCGAACGGACCGGCCATCCTCGCCATCATGCGGCGACGGGTGGGGGGGATGACGCCGGTGACCCCGACCGCGGGGAAGGTGTCGCGGGTGATGACGGCGGGCGGGACGGAGAAGGACACCGACGCGCGGGCCATGAGCATGGCCGCGCTCCTGGAGGCCCACAACGTCTTCCTGCCTCACCCGGCGATCGCGCCGTGGATCTGGGGATACATCGAGGAGCACGCGAACTTCCCGAACGGGACCCACGACGACAACGTCGACATGACCTCGCAGGCGCTCATGGCGCTCCAGCCCGGGAAGTGGAGGGAGCAGGACAAGGCTCACGGCGAGGTGGTGGAGGAGCGGGGCCTGCCGGCGATCACGGACACGAGGGAGATCCTCCGTCGACGGGTGTACGCGGCCAGCGGGTTGAAGGATGCCCGGGAGCGCGAGCGGTTGAACGGTCGGAACGGCCACACCAACGGGAACGGCCACAACGGCGACGGGCCGGTGCGTCCGATTCCCGGACGTGTGCCTCGGGTTCCGTTTGTGGACCCATACCGGCGTGGACGGAGGTAGAATGGGCGTCGACTGCGGTGAGCCTCGATCCCCGAGGTGCTGACCCGGAGCGGGAGCGGACCATGAGGAAGACGCCGAAGAGGCGCACTCGATGAGGGCTCAACTCCCCATCGACTTCACGCCTCCGGCCGCCCCTCCACCGACACCGTTCAGCGGGGCCTCCTACGTTCCGCACCTGGACGGCGCTCGCCTTGAGACGCAGCTCGGGCGAATCTGCCTATTCATGACGGAGCCACCTGGGGTGTTCAGGACGGTGGCGGAGATCCGGCGCGAGATGGAAGCCCGATACCCTTCGGCGGGTTGGCCCGAGAACAGCATTCAGGCCCAGCTCCGGAACGCGGTGAAGATAGGCTATCGGAAGGAACGCCGGCGGGTTGGCGATCCTGAGCGCGGGCTGTTCGAGTTCGCGCTATGGGCTCCGGAGGGACGATGAAGCGCATGGTGAAGGACGGGAAGCGGCGCCACAAGTGCCTCGCGCCGGTGCGGCTTCGGATCATCAAGAGGCTCGAGGCCGACATCGAGCACAGGAAAGCTGCGGTCCGCGACCTGGAGGTGCGCCTCGCCGACGTGGAAGCGCAGACGGCGCGCGCGATCAACGAGGCGGTTGCGGCCGATCGGCAGCACAGGGTCACCGACTGGGATGGGGTGCAGGACCACACGGCGAAGGACGAGAAGGCACGGGAGGACCTCCAGGTGTCCATGAAGGAGTGCCGCGTGATGCTGGGCGAGCTGATGAAGCTCACCGAGGAGGAGATGGCCCGGGCCCGGGCAGCGCAGGGGGCCGCGAGGCCGTTCGAGGACCTGTCGCCCTCGGAGCAAGAGGCATTCCGGCGAGGATGGCGGACACGGGACGCGATCGAGGCGGCTTTGCCCACCTACGATGAGCACCGGGCCGAGGTGGACAAGGCCCTGAAGGAGATCAACGAGGCCGTCGCGTCACCGGGGGGATCCTTCGGCACCTTCGACCCGCCGCGGTGGTGGGAGTGGTGGAAGCGATGACTGACGAGAAGCCGAAGAAGATCGAGATCCCCGATACGGCGCCGACTGTGAGCGAGGCCGAGGTCCGGTCGTTCCTGGAGAAGCGCGACGGCGCGGTGCGCGAGTCCGAAGTCGAGCGGATCCTCGGGTGGCAGCTCGGCCGCGGGGCGGCAATCTATCAGGCCGCGCGGGAGACGGCGTTGTGCGCTGGGCTTCCTGCCGATCTGTTCGACTGGTATCGGAGCTTCCTGTTCGCGTACACGGAGGCGCTCGCTCGTGGTGGGGCGCCGGCGTTGTCGCCGGAGAAGCTCGCGAAGGACGGCTACGAGGCGTTCGTCGCGCTGACACCTGGCTGGGCGCTCCAGGCGCCGCCGTCCCTGTGGGTCATGTAGATGCAGACGAGCGACCTCAAGGGGCTTCCGGTCATCGAGAGCGAGTCGTGCCCGAAGGGGACGATGTTCCTGGTTCCTCCCGTGTACAAGGTGCGGCACCCCGGCGAGAGCATTCTTGCGTGGGCCGCGCGGATCATGGCGGCGTACCGGCGAGGTGAGATCGTGGCGATCACCGGGCTCAAGGAGGAGTAGGTGGTGTACGGGCCGGTCGACCACACGTGGGAGGGGTGGGAGCCGAAGGGGCCAGCTCGCCGGCTGACGGGCGAGGAGGTGGCGTGGCTCGTGCTCGGCGCGGCCGACCGCCAGTGGTATCCGCCGCTGGTGTGCAACGAGGACGAGCCGATTCTCCTGCCGGCGGACACGCTGGAGGACCCGAAGGAAGCGAAGTGGGGGGCCAAGCTATGAGCGGGCGGAGGGTGAAGTACCTCACGGGGGCGGCGAAGAACGGGGGCCTGGGGCTCTCGCGGGCGGAACGGCGGCGCTTCACGCGAGCCTGGCTGACACCTCCGGAGGTGCTCGCGGCGATGCACAAGGCCCTCGCGCAGCTCGAGCGGAAGCGGTTGAACCGGGCGGTGGCGCGGGACAAGCGGCGGTGGAACGAGCGGAACCGGGCGGCCGAGATCCGGGCGGAACGTGCGGAGGCGGTGTGAAGGCGAAGAGGACCGCTCAGGAAGCCGCCTACGCGCGGCGGACAGCGGCGACGATCATCCGGGACGCGCTTCGGCTGGCCCAGGAGCGGGTAATGACCGAGTCCAGCCATCCGCTATCGGCCTCACGCTACTTCTGGCAGGACGAGGTATCGAGATTGCGCTGGACGCTCGAGATCCTCAGAACGCACCCGCCTGGGAGGTTTCGATGACGCGCGATGAGGTACTGGACGCGGCCCTGGCGAAGGCATCGACGGTGGAGGGCGGGCTCGTGAAGGAGACGGTGATCGTCCGCGTTTCGATGGGACGGGCCTACAACAACGACTACTTCGATGCCGTCGAGCGATGCGGGGAGACACCGGAGTCGAGGATCGACCTGATTGCGAAGGACGTGGTCGACGTGTACAGGAAGCGATGAAGGCGAGCCGGCGTTCGTTCCTCGCGGCGCTCGCGTCCATCCCGTTCCTCGGCAAGGTGCTCCCAGCGGCGCTTCCCGAGACGCCGGTCGGGGAGTGGGCAACGCGCGAGCTCGGGCCAGAAGCCTTCTCGCTCCTGAACCGGACTGACGTGCTGTGGGTGAACGCTTCGCAGGCAGCCCGGATCAGGGCGTTCTACGAGGGCTTGCAGTGGGCACAGCGCGACCCGGACCGCTACACGTGGAGGGAGAAGTGATGGTCACACGCCGGGCGTTCCTGGGGGCCCTCGCGTGCCTGCCCCTCGCGCCGAAGATCCTGCCCGCCGAGTCGCTGGCCGTTGTCGAGCCTGGGACCTGGATCGACGGAGTGTTCTACCATCGGCCGCTGTACTGGTACGAGGAGCGGATGCTAAAGATCCTCCAGGATCAGGACTATCTGAACAATGTCCGGTCCATGACCCTCGCGTGTAGGCGGGCGGCGATGCCGAGGTTCATCTACCTGCCGTGGAACGATCGGCATCTCGCCCCTCACCGCTGGCGCTACACGGTCCGCTACCGCCGCGGCAAGGCCCCGGTCACCAAGTGGAGGAAGATCCGATGACGGGACGCACGCTGCTCTACGGTGTCGATGGTCGAACACCGATCCTCACGGACAAGACGATCAGCGAAGAGATGACGGAGGTGCTGGTCGAGGCGTTCGGCTTCTGCACCGGGCTCCTTGTCGCGCACGCGAAGGACCCCCAGCAGATGGCCTTGCTCATGGACGAGTCGCGGCAGAAGATCATCAAGGGGGTCCTGATGCTCGAGGACCTGCGGCCGGCGATCGAGGCGCGGTTCCATGTCCGGATCACGTTGACTCCGGACGGGCAGCTCATGGTGAGCTCGGACGAGGTGCTCGAGCGGCCGCCGGGCTCTCCGGTCAACCCCTACGGCGCATGAACCCCATCGAGAAGGTCGTGCGGGAGTGGGAGGCGGCGGGGCACGTTGGCCTTCCTCCTGGTATCGAGTCTCGAATCGTGGGCCATGCAGGCAGCGCCCCACCGGCAGACCTCGAAGTGCTCACCGTCGAACAGATGGCCACCTGGCTGCGCGTCCACGAGGTGACGATCCTGCAAGCCGCGAAGAAGGGGCAGATCCCGGGCCGGAAGGTCGGGCGCTCGTGGCGCTTCCTCCGCTCCGAGATCAACGAGTACCTGAAGGGCCCGCCGACGTTGGCAGCGATGAGGATGAAGGTGCAGCGCATCCTCGACACGATCGAGAGAAAGCTGTGAGCGACCTCGTGGTGACGGAGGACCAGTGGGGGCGGCTGCACCTGTACCTCTGCGGCTCCCGCCCGGCGCCGCTGGCGTCGTGGCACGGGTTCCTGAGCTATCAGGACCTCGCCGACTTCCTCACGTTCGGCTTGCGCGGGCCGGCGGTGGACCCGCTCGACATGACGGTGGGTACCTTTGTGAACGAAATCCACGAAGAGGGGCGGCGGGGAGAATACTCGCGGCGGACGGACGATCGCGTGCCGCCGCCCCTCACCTTTTCGGAAGGCGGCCAACCTCTCGTGGACGTGCCACACGAGAGCCTCACGACGCCGGGTGCCTCTCCTACTCTGGAGGGGGCCGCCACCGCGGCGTCATCGCACCACGGGGGGGAGGTTGGCTCCCCCGTGCCGTTCTTCGATACCATTTTCGAGTTGGACAAGATCCTGGAGGAGACGAATGGGGTGGGCAGCGAGGATAAAGCGGTCGAGGGCGTGCCGGTACAACTGCCTGCTCCACGTGGAGAGGACGTCGGCTGAGCTGAAGGAGCACAACGCCCTCGCGCACCCTAAGGGGCTGGGCTCCGGATCGTTGGTGGCGGAGCCGCCGCTGCCAAAGGGGCTCTCGCCGTATGTGAAGCTGATCGTGGCGGCGGCTCAATGACGGTTAAAACGAGGGGGAAGCCGATGAAGCTGTTGGTGACGATCGACTCGAACACGTTCACACGGCAGGTGGATCCGAAGAAGGGGGCTCAGGCGGCGAGGGACATCGTTGCCCTGGGGTACGAGACCGAGACCGAGGACGGGGTCATCGCGATCTACCCGCCGCACCGGATCGCGCACGTGCAGGTGTTTCCCGAGGCGACGGATCCGAAGCCGAACAAGTCGAAGAAGGCATCCGCGAAGTGACGCGGACCTGCGAGACGTGCGGGCTGACCTACAACGACGAGTATCGTTACACCCAGTGCCCGCACGTCCCGCTGGGTGCCGGGCCCGCCCCCTGGCATCCGACGTTGAACCCGGGCGGCTACTGCAAGGAACACGACTTCTTCGCGTGCAAGGTGCCGGTTCACAGGGGGGATAAGGAGATGGTTCAAGAGGCTGGGGCGAAGGCGGCGTTGAAGGCGCTTTACACATTCCCGGGCGTGAGGGAGCTTCTCGCTCCATCCGGTTCGCTCGGGTCGATCCGCGACACGGTCGAGCGGGCTCTCGACCGTCCGGACGCACCTGGGGCGAACAAGACGGACCGCGAGCTCAGGCAGGCTGCGGTGGACTTCCTCGTGCGGGCGTTCGAGGAGGACCATACGGACGTGACGGTGGCCGCGATCCACGTGGTGTCGCTCCCCGTGCCGCCGGCGGCGGGCCAAGACGCCGCGCCACTGCCGCTTCGGGAGGACCTGTTCGTCCAGGGCCTCCACGTGACGCCGCGCGGCGAGTTGCCATCGGTGACGGACGCGCAGGAGAAGTGGAAGCAAGACGAGTTCGAGGCGGACGCGCAGCGTGAGAAGGAGAAGGCCAAGGTGATGGCCGGTGAGGGCAAGGACCCCAACTTCTACCGCGGCCTCCGCGGCATCATCGACGGTGGGGAGCAAGGACACCGCGGGACAACCGCCGGCATCCCGCCGGCGAAGGATGGGGCGCTGGCGTTCCTCCAGTTCGCGAAGTGGAATCCGGGCCCCATGTTCCGAGCCCAACTCGCACTGGCCGCGCACGAGATCGCGTCCTACCACAAGCCGACCGAGGACCAGACGCAACGGCACCTCCTGTTGACCCTCGCTCTCGAACAGTACCTGGTCTACCTGATCCAGGCGTGCCCGCCCGGACCGGAGCGGTCGACGGCGATCTCTTGGGCGCGGGCATCGAAGATGTTCGCAGCGGCGGCGATCAGCCTCGAGCCACAGCCACAGCGAGGCGTCACGGGTACGGACAGGGGGTGAAGCTGTTCGCGCGGTTCTGGCGGTGGCTCTGGAAGGACTGGGACTTCCGGCCGCCGGCCAACATCGGGAAGGCGCAGCTCGAGGTGGCGATCAAGCGCAACGAGCGCGAACGCCGCCACCTCGAGAAGCCTTACCTCACCGAGGAGGAGCGCCAGCGGCGCCGGCGAACGTGAGCGCGCGGCGACGGCGGCGACCGTGGTGGACGAGGTGTTCGGTCCTCGGGCATGTCGTCCACGCGCCGAAGCCGATCGAGGGCTGCTACTGCCGTTTCTGCGGCTTCCCGGAGGACACCTACACGCTCCAGAGCACGCCAGTGTGCCATCCGTTCCCATTCGCGAAGTGGGAAATCACAGCGATCGAGGAGCGGACGAAGACCATCACTCTCGGCGGGCTGTTTGTGCTTCTGCCTGAAAGTGCTACCGTTACCGACGAGAGGTCCACCCGTGAGCAGCGAGACGCTACCCCGCGAGGCACGACCAATTCGCATCGGTCGAGCCTGTGGTCATGGAGCGTGTGACCACTGCAACGTTTCCGGAGATGACTTCAAGGTCCAGGCAACGGGCCGAACGCAGCGGGGCATCTTCTCCTGGCAGCAAGGCCGCGGCGGTCCTTCTACGAATCCCGCGAAGCCCCCGAAGCCTCTGTTCACGGTCCAGAAGGACGGCCACGACGAGGCTGAGGCAAAGTGCCAATCCTGTGGCCGGACGTACTGGAGCCTGTCCCCCCTGCTACTCCGAGACGCCAAGGAGGCATGATGGCCGATTCAGCGACCTACGATCCGCGCACCGGAAAGCTCCTCGAGAAGACGGTCACGGGCGAGAAGAAGGAGGGGATGGAGGAGGCGGCCACCCGCGGCAAGTTCGGCTCCACCGCCGGCAGGAACCTCGGGGCCCTCGAGAAGGGCGGTGCGGGCGCTCCGAAGCAAAAGGAGGGCGAGAGCATCCAGGAGTTCGCGGCCCGCCGGCGGAAGTACCAGGAGGAGCAGGCGTCCGGCCAGAAGAAGGCGTTCGCTCCCGCCTCGAAGTAGCCCCGGTGCAAGACTTCCTCTTCGCCGTCGGCGTCCTCGCGGTCTTCGCGACGATGGTGCTCGTCTCCCGGCTCGTCGCGAAGCGGGCCTGGGGGCACAAGGCCGACATCCACGAGTTCCACGAGCCCGAGACGGGCGAGTTGGACGAGGAAGCGATGGGGATGCTCGACGGCCTCACTGAGTGGCTCCAGAACGAGCGGATCATCCGGACGATGCTGGAGACGGGGACCGCCACGAAAGACGCGCTGCAGACGACGTACCTCGCGCTTCCGGTCTTCAACGCTAACCAGATACGGAGCACGGCCAAGGCTCTCTTGCGGGACCGGAACGTCCGGCGCGTGATCGCGATCGAGTTCATGCGGAAGCGCAACATGCCCACGAGCCAGCATTCCCAGGTGCTCGCTGGCCTCGCGCAGTGGGCCCAGATAGAGCCGCCGCTCCGCGTCGTGGACCGGAGCGCGTAGGGTGCCAGGCCTCAAGGAGATGTTCGTCGGCGGGCCCTGTCCGAACTGCGAGATGCTCCGCGAACAGGTCCAGGAACTCACCAAGTCGCTCCTCGCCCTCGCCGACGCGCGAGCCTACGCCATCCGATACCCACGGGGGGCCCCGCCTCGAGAGGCGCCGACGGATGCTCAGGGGAACCCTCTGAGGAACACGCCGAGCAGCCCGGCCGACCTTCGGCGCCAGCGGTTCACGATCCCCGGCGTAACGGACAAGACGCAGCTCACTCCGGAGGAGCTCGAAGCGACCTTCCAGGCTGAACGGGACGGACGCAATCGCGGAGAGGCGGTCTAGATGGCCATGGACATGCCGGCCCGGCCGTACTCCGGCATCGTCAATCAGCCTCCGCCGCTCAAGACCGCGCTCGCCCGCGATGTCGTGAAGTGGGTCAACAGCGGGGTCTACTACGGCCACGAGCTCAGGTGCCGCGACGTTTCGCGCTACCGCCGCGCAGAGCTATACGACCAGGGGATGCAGTGGATCCGCGAGGCCATGGGCGGATTCGAGCAGGGCTCGAGCCCGGGCCAGTGGGTCGGCGTCTACTGGAGCGGCGACGACGCCTCGTACATCCCGACCCCCGTCTTCAACGAGGGGCTCGGGGCCCGGATCAACGAGTCCGCGCGCCTGGGCCGTCCGAACTATCGGCCGAAGGTCACACCGAAGAGTGAGAATCCGGACCTCGCTTCGCGCGAGGGCAGCAAGGCGATGAAGGACAGCCTCTCTCACTCGATGCGGACCAACCACTGGGACGACAAGCAAGGGCCGCTCCTCTACTACCACATGCCGCTCTACGGTGGCGCGTACTGGAAGTCGGAGTTCGTCCTGCGGTGGGACCAGGTTGTCACCGTCCCGGTGTCGAGCGCCGCGAGCTGCCCCGAGTGCGGGAAGATCCTTTCCGACCGGACGATCGAGCCGGAGCACATCGACCAGATCGGGCAATCGGCGCCGGACGCCATGAACGCCTTCTCGGGCGTGGGCGGTGGCGACAAGCCGGTATCCCTGGGATGGTGCCCGTGGTGCGCGGACCACCATCAGCTCGAGGACTACCAGCCGACGTTCAAGGAGGCCCAGACCGCGCGGGACATCTTCAACCGGCCGCTCGGGGAGTCAAAGCCGAGCGGCGACTGGGAGATGAAGGTTTGCTCGCCCTACGACGTGTTCCTCCGGAACATGGGCCTCGACCAGAGTCCGGGCGAGCTGACCGACGTTACGGAAGCCCACGTTGAGCACCTCGACTGGTTCGGGCTCCGGTGGCCGGACAAGGTCAACAAGCTCAAGCCGGAGAACCCCGCGGCGCTCGCGCGGGAGCACCCGGTAGCCGGCGCCCCGGATCTCCTGGGATCCCTTCTCGATGCCCGCCTCTTCGAGAACTGCGCCCGCGCCAAGGAACGCCACAAGCTCCCATGGATGGAGCTCGTGCAGGACGAGTCCGGGAAGTGGACGATGCAGATGAACCAGGGCCGCTCCGCAGTCGTGTGCGGCGACGAGGTCCTGTTCTACGGCCCGCTGATGATGGCCTCGGCGAACTACCCGGGCCAGACGCTCAGGCGGGTCATGTACGACTACATCCCGTGGGAGATGCGCGACGGTGGCCGCCGTCTCCAGGGCCTGAGCCTTTGGGACAGCCTGTTCGATCCACAGGACGCCATCAACGAAATCTCGAGCCAGACGCAGGCGGTGCGGAAGCGGCTTGCGGTCCCGCTCTACCTGGCCCTCACCACCCACAACTTCCAGATTGCCGGGATGCGCGGGGGCCTTCCGGGAATGCTGGCCGAGATCGACGTGGACCCGTCCGCGCCCGGGCTGATCCCGCAGCTCATCAACAACACCACGATCGACGCCGGCGTGCGCGAGGAGCTGAAATTCGCGCTCGAGCGCCTACAGGGTGAGGGCGGCAACATCGACGTGGAGCAGGGCAACCCGCCGCCGGGCGTCTCCGCCGGCAACGCGATCGCGTTCCTCAAAGGCGCCTCGAGCGAGCGTCGGGAGCCCCGACTCGCGCGGATCAAGGCCAGCCTCCGCCGCGGGTGGAGCCACGGCGCCGAGATCAAGTGCCACATGTACGCCGAAGGTCGGCCCATGCGGTACAAGGACGAGGACGGCGAGGAGCGGTGGAAGTACGTTCACGGTCTCGACTTCTCCCTGCAGACGGACGTGGACGTGGACGCCGAGCCGGACTTCGACAACGAGGCTCAGGAGATCGAGAAGGTCCGGGACGCGATTCAGATCGGCGTGCTCGACCCCCGCTCCGGGGATGCCGGCCAGAAGCGTGCGCTCGGCCGGATCATGAAGTTGGACGAGAGCCTCTACGAGGACCGGGATCTCCAGGACAAGGACGCGCAGCGGGAGCAGATCGACTACAAGGAAATCGGGCGGATGCCGCGCATCGACCCGGGCCTGGACGATCACTCCACGCACTATCAGGTGCACGGCCGGTTCTGCAAGGGGGCCTTCTTCCGATCGAAGGAGCTCGAAGGGCACTGGGACGACGCCCTCGAGATCCTCGGCGAGAGCTGGGCGACCGTGTTGAAGATGGTCGAGATGCTCACCATGATGCAGGCGCAGCAACGGATGCAGGCGATGCTGCCGCTCATGATGCAGGCTCTCGGCTCGCCGGTGCCGCAGTTCCCGATGGCCGCTCCACCACCACAGCTTCCAATGGGCACGCCGCCGGGGGATCCGTCGATGGCGGGGGCCGCGCCGGGACAGGCGCCACCTCCTCCGCAGGCTCCCCCGGGGCTGCCCCCACCTCCGGTCGATCCGGCAACGGGGATTGCGGCGGCGCCCCCGCCAATGCCAGGGCAGGACCCGGCGACGGGGATGATGGCTCCGCCGCCCGCGCCCCCTGGTCCGCCGCTCGACCTACAGGCTCGTATCGTGGTCGCGTGGATCACGATCCTCACCCAGGCCGGTTTCGGTGCGCGGTTCCTCACGACGCCGGCGGCCGCGGCCGCGTTCAAGTTCGTGGCCATCTGGCGCGCGCACATCGAGGCTCACCGGATGGAGGACGAGAAGAAGCAAATGCAGGCGGCCATGGCGCCGGTGCTTGCAGCTCCGGGCGCGCCGACGACGCCGGCCGGGAACATGCCGACCGAAGGCGCTCCACCTGCGGTCGGCGCGCCCGCTCAACCAGCGGTGTCCCAGTGATGCTACTTGGACGCTATATAGCATCACCTGGCGATATATAGCGATGCCCATCGACGGCCGGCTGACGACGACGTACTCGAAGGGAGGGAAGGCGAAGAAGCCTCCATCCAAGGACGAGAAAGCGAAGGGCCAGAAGGCCTACTTCACGAAGGGGACAAAGTAGATTTGGACCAAGCGGGCGTGGGCGAAATGGTTGTAGCCACCGTGAGCGCGGACCGGGCACTCTGTACCTGGATCGCCGCCCAACTCCGTCCGCTCGCGAACCAGCCTCACGCCATCCGATTGACAATACAGGCCGGGGGTGGGACGCTGACGGTCAAGAGGGAACCGCATGTTGAGGTCGCAGTGAAGACGCGCTAGCCGAAAAGGCCAGCGGTAGACCGTTGAAAACGGCGCCGCACGCAAACGGAGGGCACTACCTCCGTGAGCGTGGGCGCCTTTTGCTTTTTCAGGAGCACGATGGCACTCGTTGGAGACGGATCAGGTCCGAGCGCGGACGAGGTAGCCCTCAACAGCGTCTTGTCTTCGACGCGCGGTGAGCTCACCCGCAACATCGCGGAAATGGAAAGGGGCGGGGGGCCGCCCGCCGAGGCACCTCCAGCGGCGCCGCCGCCGTCGCCGGTTGCCCCCCAGGCTCCGGCAGTAGCGCCGCCGCCACCTGCACCTGTGGCGGCTCCGGTCGCGCCCCCCGCCCCCGTCGTTGTCGCCCCGCCCCCGGCCGCGGCGCCCGCGGCCGCACCTCCGGCGCCGGCCGAGCCCGAGGTGCAGGTCCCAACCCGCGAGCAGATCGCGACGTGGCGGCAAGGGTTCGTAGAGGGGACGCTACCCTCCGCGCGCACGGGGCTCAAGTACGACACCGAGGCGCAGGGCTGGGTAGAGCAGTGGGCCGCCGGGCGGGATCGCCTGGCCGCTCTCGGCGCGGACATGGTGGAGCGTGGGGCCGGCGAGATCGCCGCCCTCGAGCGTCAGTTGGTCCAACTCGAAGGCGTCCTCGAATTGGACGCCGTCAAGAACGACGACTACGAGCGCAACCTCAAGCTGGACCAGAAGAGGGCGCTCACATCCGACCTGCAGATCAAGCTCCTCGAGCGCGAGCGCCTGGAGAGCCGGCAGGAGAAGCTCGACCGGCTCTACACCGATCGCAGGAACAGGTACATCCGCGAGGCGGACAGTCGCATCGACGCGCACCTCGAAGGGCTGCAAGGCCCCGCACGTGTTCAAGCCTACGCCGCCCAGTACGAGGCGACGTGGGGACCCGCCTACGCTCGTGTCGGCCAGGCCAAGGGCATCGCAACCGCCTCCATCCCTGACTTCACGAGGTACGCGCAGATGGTCGGAAGCCTGGAGGTCGATCGGACAGGCGCGGCCATTCCGGACGAGAGGATGGAGACGTTCCTTGCGGCCACCGCCGACGAGTATCTCGCCATGGTGGACCGGCATCACCGGGCCCAGGCCGCAGACTACGCCCGGACCGCGGCAGAGCGCGCGGCTCAACCCGCGCCACTCGCCGTTCCCGCAGGGCCGGGAGGCCCTCCGGCGATTCCAGCAGCCGACCCGAATCCCTTGAATGCTGTCTACGCGGAAGCGAGACGAAACCTCGCGATCAACCGCGCCAGCTAGGGGAAAAAGGATTCAACGGTGCCCACTACCACGGCGAACCTTCCGAACCTTCTGACCCGGACGTACAACCGGGAACGCTACTTCGCACCCCACGAGCGCGTCATGACGAAGTTCCTCGACAACGTCGAGGATTTCGCCGACGGCGGAAAGCCGCTCGGGACCGAGCGACGATTCGCGATCCGAACCGCGGACAGCCATGCAACCGGCGGAACGGCCGAGATGGGCGACCTGCCCGCGTTCTCGCCTCCGCAGGTCCTGCAGGCCGCTGTCACGGCCATCCAGGTGTCGGCGTCTTGCTCCTGGTCCGAGCTGATGCTCCTCGTCGCTTCCGGGGAAGGAACCCTGGGCGAGGACATCATCGACGACCACGTCAAGATGACGACCCGAAACCTGATGACCCAGCTCAACTTCCTCACCCTGGGCCACGGGACGGGACGCCTGGCCGTCGTGGAAGCCTCCACGACCACCCTCACCACTTTCGTCGTCCGCAACCCCGAGGGTGTGCTCCAGCTCCGCAAGGGACAGCTCATCGACTTCTTCGACCTCGACACCGGAGGGTCGAAGCAAGGCGCCTCGCAGACGATCGTCGCGATCAACTTCGAGACCCGCACGGTGACCATCGACGCTGCACGGTCCCTGACGGCCGGCTGGGGGATCTACCGGGCGCTGTCGACCTCCGTCTCGAGCTACGGCATCGCCCCCTTCGGGCTCCGCGGGATCTGCGACAACGGCGCCCTCACGGCGACCCAATTCGGTATCACCCGCTCGGCTTCCCCCGACATCAACGCCACCGTCCTGAACGCGGGCGGCGGACGTCAGTCCTATTCCGAGAAGCTCCTTCGGAAGGGCTGCAACCGGATCTTCTACCAGACCGGCCTCGAGCCGGACGCGATCTGGATGAACGAGGGAGTCCGCTCCGAGCACCTCAATGCCCTCACGGGCTCGCGCGTCTACAACGTGACCGGCAACGAGGTCCCGGGCTACCGGACGGGCAACAAGATGCAGCTCGGCCACGAGTACAACGGGAAGTTCATCCCGTTCACCGTGGAAGGTGACCTGCCCGCCAACGAGCTCTACATCCTCACGTCCAACCTCTTCCGGCGCCACATCCTCCGGAAGGCGAACTGGGTTGGTGACGGGGTCGGGCCCGAGGGGTCCGGTTCCGCCGTGCTGATGCAGATGCCCGGCTCCGCCGGCCAGACCTACGCGCTCGGGAAGGTGGCCGGGCAGCTCTGGGTCGGCAACATCGCTCACCTCCAGCCGAAGGCGAACACCGCCGAGAAGGAAATCTTCGACGAGGAGCTTGCCGGAGACATCTAACTCCAGCCCGTTCCGGGTGTCGGGGGCGTAGTCGGCCCCCCGCACCCGGAGAATAGGAGCCGCACCATGGCGATCAGCCGGCCGAATGAGATCAACGACGGGGTCGTCTATCCCCAGCACCTCAACGAGAACAAGTTCTCGAAGTACACGTTCGAGCCGTTCAGCGTGCCGCCTCGCTTCTCGGACAGCCTGGGGAACGGTGCCGCGGCGGGCACCACCGGGGCGATCAACCTCATCCACACGCCGTTCGGGACCTACGAGTACCACGTGCTCGGCGCCGGGCAGACGATCATCGTCCCGGTGTTCGATCGGGCGAACGGCCTGGGTCTCGACTTCGGGCAGGACCAGACGGTGTCCGAGGGCCACCAGCTCAGCTTCTCCCCCAACATCGTCACGGCGGGTGCGGGACGCGGAAAGCACTCGTACACGATCGGGACGGACAAGGCGTTCTTCGCGCGCGTCAAGGTGAGGTTCTCGGTCATCGCCGGCCCGGCTCCGTGGGTGTTCGGGTTCTTCCGGAATCAGGCGTACCAGACGACCCTCGCCGGCTACACCGATCAGGCCAGCATCGGCGTTGGCACGGTCACCCCGGCCGTGATCGAGATCGGGATGCGCGTCAACAACGTGCTCGCGTTCCCCGCGACCCTGGCGGGCGTGAGCAACATCGTCGCCAACGTCGCCCGCACCTTCGAGATCCGCGTCTCTCAACAGGGCGTGGTGACGTTCCTCGTGGACGGTGTCATCCTGCCCCGCTCGGGCACGTTCGCTTTCGACAGCGGCGACGTGGTGATGCCGAGGGCGTTCTTCCTGCAGAGCGCCACACCGACCGCGGTGTTCTACCAGGAGTTCAAGGCCGGTCCGCTGCCGGTCCGAGGGGACGCCGGGATCCGGTCGTAGATGGACCTCATCGGCAAGGTCGAGAGTCCGTCGGCGAAGGCGCTCGGTTGCTGGCAGTTGCTGGCGGTCGAGTACACCGCTGTCTTCTCCGACGGGCTCGATCCCGAGCCTTCGCGCGTCCGCACCATCCGCATGTTCGACCCCGACTACGTTCCGCTCCTGGTCCGTCGCACGTTCCAGGCGCCGACTGGCGGGGTCGACACCTTCGGTTACCACGTGATCGGCCGGCACATCCGCGTCATGCCCGAGGGCGA
>Ga0137464_1000248_pt1 | contig 17481 bp, 8 predicted proteins | sample EasRivERMGT814_2_FD_102306 | JGI IMG/M metagenome (GOLD analysis project Ga0137464, IMG submission 102306) | Soil microbial communities from meander-bound floodplain in the East River, Colorado, USA - East River MetaG ERMGT814_2 | ecosystem: Environmental > Terrestrial > Soil > Floodplain ...
CCTTCGAAGCCGGAAAGCCCTTTTTCATCCAGGCGCTGGCGAACCGCGGAGTGGTGCATCTGGTGGCGGCACTCGATGGGTTTACAGATACCCGGGTTCCCATTCAACTCATGGGGACTACCGTCCTCCTGGAAGTTCAACAAGGTTTCTTCGGCGGATCTCTTCTCAAGAGCGACGGCGCCTACACCACATTGTTCTCCGGTACCACGCAAATCACTGCGCATCTCGCCCTTGTGGATCCGGATAGCGGCAGCGATTCCTTCATGCCGGGCAATCTGATGTTGCGTGCCGGCATGGACCGGTCCATCGCGGTTCAGAGTACGAATCCTTCTGTGGGAACGATCCTGAACTCGCCCGTCCGTTTCGATCAGTCTGTGTCTTCAACGACCCCGGTGGAATTTCAACCGGTCGCTGCAGGGGAGACGGAAGTCGGCGCAGTACTGCCGCCGGGCTTCACGGTTCCGTCCGATCGTCCTCCATTCCGAAATGGCCGGATACCGTTTCACGTCACACTTCCCGGTTGGGATATCGGAGAACAGGCGCCTCTTGGAAAAGATACGGCACGCGGTGCGTTCCTCAGGCTGGCCGCGAACCTCAGCAGGTTCTCGACGGATGTACCCGTCAGCATACGCAGCTCGGATCCTTCCAGGCTTCTTCTGAGCCGCGATGATCAGACCGTCGGTTCAAATGCGATCTCCATGACGCTGAGTGCCGGAGCGCAGTCCGCCGGGAGGTTCTTCATGCAGGCTCTGGGTCGCGAGGGCAGTGTCCGATTGGTGGTCACAGCCCCGGGCTTTGCTGAGACCAATTTCGAAATTCGTCTGACCGATACATTCTTCGGAATACAGGCCAACAGTCTGCCGTCGATAGTGGTTCTTCAGGGAGGACCTGTTGGAGGACGTGTCGGCTTCGGTACAGGGGACGCCTCGAACGACGCGATGATCCGTCCGGGAATTGCGATTGCAGTTCGTATCGATTCGTCCGATCCATCGGTGCTTGCGATCGATACACCCGATGTGATTCTGAGGTCCGGCTCATTTTCGGTCGAGTTCACGGCGCGTCCCGTCGGGCTTGGCAAGGCGACGGTGAAGTTGGCCGTGCCTGGCTTTCAGGTCGTTCCACCGGGTGCCTACACATCCCACTCCAGCGCCGTCGATGTGGCCGTCGAACTGGTCCAACTTTACATCCGTGGCGAGTACCAGACCGGAAAAGATCAGCAGACCGGCGCGTCGATAGGGACAGAAACCGTGCGCCTGCCGAATCTCGTGTACACGATTACATCGAGCGATCCCAGCCTGCTGCTGGTGTCGACCGGTGCCGGTGCCGTTGGCAGTGCGGAAACGACACTCGCTGCCCCGAACGATCGAGTGTATTTACAGGGGCTGGCAAACTCGGGCACGGCGACAGTGACTGTTTCAGCGCCGGGAACCCAACCAGCCACGCTTTCGATGCAGCTTACTCCTTCAGGAGTCGCCTTTGGCCCCTCAAGCAGTCTTTTGAACCTGGACGTCAATGGGAGTCCCATTCGACTGCCGGTGCAGTTGTACCGTCTTGATCCTTCCTCGCTGTGGCCACTCTGTTGCAACGAGCCAAGACCGGGCTGGAGCGCCACCGTAACGGTAACCTCATCCGATCCGGAGGTTGTTTCAGTCACTCCAGGCGCCGTCGAATTGCCTGGCTCGGGTCCGCAATACGTCGAGCTGAAACCGCTCGCCGCAGGCACCGCGACGGTCACGGTGAGTGTGCCTCCGGGCTCGGACCGTCCCGCCAACGGTCGCGAAATCATCGTCAACGTCCGTTGACGATTTTCGTGAGTCCCGTCATCCTCGTTCGATTCGATACCAAAGTTGCCAGTTCCCAACGTCCTCGGGATCGATGGCTTCATCACTGGGACCGTAGGATCCCAGCCACGACTGCGTTTCGCATGCGAAGATTCGTGTATAGGAGCCAAGATTGTCATCCGGATCGAAAGTATCTCGTTCCATGGCGTCGATTCGCACGGCGAGGTTTTTCTCGACGAATCCGTCGAAGACCACGCGATTGATAACGACTGTTTGTCCGGACTTGATTTTGTAGTGGCCCTGATTCGGGATCCTCGTTCGTTTCTCGACGCCTCCATTGTCCGTGGTGCGCACCCGAACATCGAAATCGATCTCGCCTTTGCCCTTCCACCAGGGATCCTGATCATCCACGATGAGAATCTTTTCGAGGACAACGCGAATCTTCATGCCGGTCACGGGATGTTCCGTGCCGGCGGAGTCTGTCCAGACTGTAGGGTCGTTCCAGGGAATGCCGGCGCGTGCCGACAGAGCTGCGGCTCGCCGTCTCTCGGTCTGGACCCTGCGTTCGAGCATCGGCCTGCGGCGATCCTGGCGTCTCAGAAGACTGAGACGTTCATGCAGCAGAGCGACGCCGCGTTGAACCGAATGGACGATATCGGCAGCCTTGAGTATCGGAATTTCGACGCGAAAGGCGCCGTTCGAAACAGTGTCGCCGGCGCGCAATTGGAGGACATCCACGACGAAACGCTGGCCGGCTTTGATTCCCTCGGGCAACTCGACGGTCAAAACAGCCGCCTGCCGGTTTCCAACAAGAGGTGGAATCGGCAGGTATGTAACGTCCGCTACGTCGAGACGCAGCATCGATTTGCCTTCCGGTCTGACACTCCGTGGGGCGTGGCGAACACTTCGTATGCTTGCAAGTTCCTCCACATCCATGCCCGGCAGAAACAGGTGCACGACCGAGTTCCGCGGCAGGTTGTTCCACACGATCATCAACTCATCCATGACTCGCGCCGTCTGCAGCCATCGCGAAGGATGAAACACGATGGGAAACGATTTTCGGATATTGCGCGCCGCCTCGGCCCCGAATTTCTCGATAACCGCGTGATGGCCCTCCTCGAGCATTAAGCGCATGCCGCCGGGCCGCAACATGGCGATACTCATCGCTTCATCGTGAACGAAATCTTCGAATACGAACGTCGAGGCTTTTCCGCGAGGTGTCTCCGGTTTGAAAACGCCGTTCTCGCCGAGACCGCCACAGCAGGCGCAGCACATGTCATGATCCAGATGCGTATCACCACATCCTGGACACGGCTCGCCTTCATGATCGCCGTGATCGTGATCGTCATGATCGTCATCGCCATGGTCATCATGATTACCGTGATCGTCGTGATCGTCGTCCTCATGATCGTGATCGCCGCCGTGCGCTCGTATCCCGACGCCGAGCCCTCCGCCAGGCGTCTGTCTTTCCGGCCGCGCCAGGTCGATTTCAAAACTGTGTTCCACGGTGCGGGTCGCCGTGTCCCCGGGATTGTCGCTCGCGAGGATCGCCAGGTTGCGTTGGGCCAGGTTGTCGGAGTCGGTCGGCGATTCCAGCGGAGTCGTAGGATCGGGATCGTATCGAATCTCCGTCACCATGCATTGGTGAAAGTCGTCCATCAGTGTTCGAATCGATTGAAGCGAGGCGAGAAGATACGGACCGTTCCCGTTCGGCGACGCGTTGTCGAATACGGCGGGCAGTCGCGAAGAGGGCTGGTTGATATCGAGCCATGCGCCGCAATACCACACCTGCTCTGTCGTGGGCCCCGCGGAAAAGTCATGCACGTTATTCGGATCGGTTTGACTTTCGAGTGAAGCAGCCGCCGGATCAATTCGTGGCGACGCGAAAAATGGGACTGATAACAACGAAGCGCCGTTGGTTTCGCTCTCGAAGCCCAGCACCGGTATCTTCTTTCCCGCACCGTCATCATGGAAGCGATAGCCTTTCGTCGTGTCGAACAGCAGGCTCGGCGCGGCATAACGGAAAGAACGGAAGAAAGCACGGACGCCTATAGCGCCGGCCGCGCCCTGCAGCCGGATCTTTGCGAGCGCGAAGTTGAAAATCGGCGTCGAGGTTCCCGTGGAGGGATTGGGGATGGCTTCTGCATACTCCAGCGCTGCACCGGGACCTCCTTCCGGTAAAGTTTCGAACGTGTCGGCTCCCGAGGTGCCCGCATTCAGACGGCCGGTCACGTCGTTCAGGAAGTCCAGGGGATCTCTGCCCGCAGTCATCGATTCAAGGAACCGGGTTTCATCCTGGCGCACCGTGAAGACGCGTGTATCGACACTGAGCCATGGCGTAGGTCCGTCGATCATGTAGGGATTGGCGGCCCGCTGAAACCGTACCTGCGTTTCGGTGGTGGACGTGTTGCCTGCGCGGTCCCGCACGGTCACGCGCAAGCGGACGGTTTGGCTTCCGCCGACGGGCAAGCCCGTGAATGCATCGTTCACGGCATCGAAGATAATTCGAACCGTCCAGGTGTGCCGCTGGGAAGTTTCGAGCGGCAACGATGGGTCTTCTTTCAATGGCGCGCCCTGAACTTCGACCCGAACGCCAGCAAACGGCGCATCCACAGCCTGCTGCCATAACACGATGTCCGGTGCGTGTCCGACGTCGTCAAACAGGCCGGACGCCGGTATTAATCCAAGCACCAGGCCTTTGACTTCATTTGCGAGCTCCGCGGGCCATGCCGGCATCGGATATGAAAGCGATGTCCGGTCCTGCACCACAACATAGAAAGCGGCGTCGAACCGAGATTCGGCTCCGGACATGTTGCTGTTGACCTGGTCTTCAGAGAACGTGCTCAGGTTTTTGTAGATGAGAGTTTCCGGCTCCAGCTTTTCGCGAACCAGGTCCAGGTAGGTGACGTCTTCGTGGACGAGCGCGGGCTCCGGAGAGGTCGCCGGATCGTCAGGCGTGGCCACGTTCGGAACCCAGAGGTTCCCGGTGATCCGGACTCGGCTGTTGACGAAACCGACCGACGGATTGGCTAGAACCGGATCGTCGGAAGTGAAAGCGCCCGTCAATGCCAGGTCCTCGTTGAATTCGGTGTCGAATGGATGATCCCCTGCAGGACCAATATTTCGAAGCACGGTGGTCGTCGAGGCGACACCGCCCACAGCATCCAGGACTTCTGCGCGCAAACGCATGCGCAGCGGCCTTGCGAAGGGATCACGAACATAGAGCTTCATGCGCAGGGTTCCGTTGCCGGTCGTGAAGTCCAGTCCGCCGACGGCATTGGGTGGATACAGCGTGTCCGCGCCGGCGTCCCTGACAATGGATAGGGAATGGAGTCCCGGGAAGTCGCTTCCATCCTGCAGCACGGGCCGGAATATGCGCTCACGCTCGCTCGTTGCCGGATCGGATTGAGCGAAGCGCGGCTCCCGCCAGAACCATTGTCCGTCGATCCAGCCGTGCCAGTTGTGGAAACGGGGCACATAGTTGTTGTGCGACAGTGGGCCGATGTCTGTGTTTTGTGTGTGTCCGTTGATGTGGTATGAGAACTCGATCTGGCCGATCTGGTCGACCGTGGTGTTGAGAGCAAAAGCGGGCACACCGGGGACAGCGGCTTCATTGAGCACCCACGGACTGGGCGGGTTCACGACGCCAGGCGCGGTCGGCGGCCAGCCGCCGGGCCGGCCCATGTCTGTCGGCACCAGATGTGGCTGGCCTGTTCGCGCATACCAGCGATGAAAGAACTCCATGTTGTCCCGGTGGAACCGCAGAAAGTCCTCAGCAGCCGTTCCCGCCGTGGGAATGCCGCGGCTGGAGCGCTGACCGGCAGTTGTGCGCATGAACGGCGTCGGCGAGACAGGCGCAGCGCCCGCGCCATGCCAGCTCCGGTGAGTGTCATTGAATGTATTGAGGAACTCAACTGACGAAAGGATCGTGCCGTCGCGATCGAATAGAACGCCCGTCGGAAACACTTGCTGCCCTGAGAAACGTTCCCGCATGGTCCAGCTCCACTTCATGTACCCCCAAAAGCGGTAACTGAACGGAGCCTTCAAAAGCCCGGACAGTTCGGCGGCGCCGCCGAAGCCGGAGATGGTCGTGTAACGCGTCCTCAACGCTGTACCGAGTTGGTCCAGCGTTGCGATGCCGGTAAAACTGCCGTCAAGATCCGGGCCTGGCGGAATGTCGGAGGCCGGACTCCAGGGAGCAACACGTGTCCCATCCCAGGGTGTGACTGGCGGCAGGCCTTCCGCCGCAACCCATGTTTCATAGGCCGCCAGCATTCGATCCAGGTAATGAGTCAGCCAATCGGTTCCGCCGGCCAGCCCCAGAGCCAACCAGTCCTGATGATTGGGATTGGGGTTGAGTCCGTTGCCGTAAATAAGAGATTCGACAAAATTGACGTATGAACCAGCCACAGTGGAGCTCCTTTCTGTTTTGCAATGATGAGGACGCGTCGGAAATGCAATCACGTGGCCAAGCGGGCCCGGTCCGCGGTTAATACAAGTCTTTGGTATGAATCAGACGACTGCTCTCCGACGACGAAACCGCCTGGCAGTCCATAGCCCGATTGGTTAGCCTCTATCCGACTGGTTTGGGAACTCGCGACCCTTCCCCCTGCAGCGTAAACGTATCCGATCTCGTTGGAAAAGCGTATCGGTTCATAAGTACTGCGAAGGAAGGTTAAAAATAAATCTTGGCCGCGAGCTGGATGATGCGCGGAGTTTGCGCGCCGTTGTACTCGCCGAAGAAACGGCCGAGCGGTTCCGTCGAGCCCGCGGGCCGAAGGTTGCTCGTGATCACGGCATTGCTGTAGTTATTGAAGATTGCACCGCCTGTCGCAAACCCTCCATTGGGAGTCGGCGCCGCGAGACTGGTTGCCGCATTAATGACGGCGAATTGCGTGTGATTGAACGCGTTGAACATCTCTACACGAAGCTGCAGATACTTCCCGCTGTCCCCTCCCATGGGAAAATTTTTCAAGAATGCGAGATCGTGGTTGTGAATGCCGGGACCGCGCAGATACTGTCGCGGCCAGGGGCCGGGGTCTCCGATCCGGGGAACAAGGAAAGCATTCGGATCGATCGCAAGTGCGCCGGACTCCGGCTGCGGATCACTTCGGAAGTGGAAGCGCGCGGCCTCTGTGTAAGAACCCGTCACTCGATTCGGACTGATGCCCGCAATGCCCACTGTCAGCTCGAACGGCGGGCCGCTCACAACGGAGCTAATGCCGGAGACCTGCCAATTGTCGAAGAGTGCGCGTGTTATCCAATGACTGCCGAGACGCCGGCCCAGGCTGGGTACGTCGTATATGAAGCTGGCGCTGAAGGCATGGCGACGGTCGAAGGAAGCCAGCCGATAGTCGTAGCGTCGTGTGTCGAAGGGGTGAGTGAGTTCCTGATCGTCATTCGCTGTCGCCAGCACTTTCGACCACGTGTAATAGATGTTGGCTTGCAGTCCGCGAGAAAAGCGGCGATCCAAAGACATCTGCAGGGAATGGTAATTGGAAGATCCGACGAATTCGCGGTAGATGACATTTCCATACTCCGGAAAAGGCCGCAAAAACTCAACCCGCCTGGCAAACGTTCCGCTGAATCGCAAGCCGGCTTGCCGGTATGCTTCGGGAAGGTTTGTCTCGCTCTCGGGCACGACACCGCCTGCGTACAGAGCTGGATCCTGGGCCTCCCGCGTAAACGTCGTCCCATACGGACTCGCGTTCAAATTACGCGCTTGCGAGAGGTGCCGAGACAGCGTTGCGACATATGCAACATCCAGGCTCAGGTTGAATCCCAGGTCACGCTGCACGCCCAGGCTATAGCTGTAAACGGTAGGAACGTGGCCGTCTCTCGCAAAACCAAAGGCATTGGGCGGAGCTACCAGGGCACTTCCGGCCGACAAATCCTGCAATCGGCCGAATGACAAAACCGGTCTTGAGACTGTCGGAGGATTTCCGAGCGCTGTAAATCCCGAGTTGGCGCCCACGCGGTCGTAGCTGATGCCGAAACCGCCGCGCACGATGGACCTTCCGCTGCCGAATGGATCGTATGCGAAACCAAACCGCGGCCCCCATTGTGCGCCGCGGCTGTCGATTCCGCCGCGCGGATAGCCTTGATCCGTGCGGCCAATGCCGTTGGCGATATTTCCGGATCCCGGTACGATCAGCGCGATGAACGTGGATGGAAGCGTATTCGCGAGCGTCGGCGTAGCCGGCCGGCTGGCAGGGTCTACCGCGCGCTGTTGATTTCCCACCGCGACGCCCTCATAAAGCCGGACGGCCTTTGCACGATCGTACAAGTCCGGGTTGAAAAAACCCGTCTGAAGTCGTCTGTCGTACTGAGGCTGGTACCACGCGATGCGCAATCCATAATCGAGTGTGAGACGCCGCGCCACCTTCCAGTTGTCCTGAACGTAGCCTTCCAGATTGGTAAACCGCCAGTAGGCCCGCGGTCCACTGCTGGACTGCTGGTAGTTGTTGTAAATGCCGAGAAGAGCGTTCGCGTAGGGGTGTCCCGTGTTGTCCTGATTGTTCGCGTTGCTGGCGAAACTGATCGTCGAAGCGGTGGATTCTCCGGGGTGTCGATCCAGTCGGCTTCGAAAAACGGATATCCCGGTTTTGATCAGATGCGAGTTCCAGATCTTTGCAACGTTATCCCTGAATGCGAACGTATGGTTTTTGTTTCGCGACGGGGCGGTATTGAGGTCTCCGACTATCGGAAAGGCGGCAATGTTGGCAACTCCACCGAATGTAAAACCCGGCAGGTAATCCCTGGGGTTGGCTTCCGGAAACAACAGCGGAAACGTGATCTGATTTGCGCGCCGCGTGGCTTTTTCGTCGGCAGTGATGCTGACATTAGCGGTACTCGGTCCAAAAACGAACTCGTTGGCAAGCGTCTGGCTGAATGAATGCCATAGTGAAATGGCGCCGTTCCGACCTTCGAATATTCTGGTTATCCGGGCTACCTGAACGTTATTTGCTCCGGAGTAAGGTTGCAGATCCTGGGAAGGGTTGTTGATGTAGCGGGCGCTGAGTCTCGTTCTGCTGCTGATGTTGTAGTCCACGCGAAGAATGTCCTCGCGCCTCGGAAAGTCGCTCGGAAGCGAGGACGTGTAATTGAACCGGTTCTCTCCCGGAAAGTTCGGAGGAGGGTAGAGATTCAGTATCGCGGGGCCATCCACGAAGAAGCGCTCGGGCGGAATGACGTTTCCCGGAAAACATGCCGACTGGTCGGTCAGGTTGCAGTTTCCCGTCCGGTTAGGATCACGAATGAAAACCCTGGCGCCGTTGCCGTCCACCGTTTTCGAGAAGTCCCCTTTGCGTTCCGCTTCTGTGGGAACCAGGATATTGCGGGCAAAAACGGCCGGCACGAGTTGCCGGTAGAACTCCTGGCTCCAGAAGAAAAAAAGCTTGTTCCTGTTTCGATTCCACGAACCGAGAACAACAGGCCCGCCGATGTCGTAGCCAACGTAGTTGTAGCGGTAAAGCTGGCGCGGCTGGATTTCATCCCCACGGGAGTTCCGGCCCTCGGCATTCCTGAAATAATCGTTGGCGTTCAAACCCTCATGGCGATGGAAGAGTCGCGCCGAACCGTGAAAGTCCCTGGCGCCAGATTGCGTCACGTATTGAATGAATCCGCCCGCAGAATAACCGAACTCCGCCTGGTAATTCGCCGTGACCACGCGGACCTCGGCTGCCGCATCCGGATTGATGGTGACGTGCACCAGGTTATTTCCGGCTACTTGCACGTTCGGGGAACCGTCGATCGTCAAGTTGTGCTGGGTGCCGCGCGTGCCATTGAAGTAGATCCCGTTGAGGCCACTCTCACTTGAAACCTGTCCATCAACCAGACTGACGGTTCCGGGAACTATCGATAACAGGCCGAGCATGTTTCGGCCGTTGAGCAGGAGACCGCGAATCTGCAGGTTCGTGAGCAGCCCTGAACGCTCGCCTGATGTGGACTGAAGGCCAAGCCGGCCGGCATCGGCGGTCTCACGCACGGGATCGTCCGCAGTTCCCGTATCGAGGAACAGGGTGCCGGCGTTCAAGTGGCTCGCTGCCGTCAGAACGAATCCTTCCTGGACGAGTTTTCGAAAACCCGGGCTGTCCACGGTAATCGAATAGCCTCCGGAGGGAAGTTGAAAAGCGATGAAACGGCCCGCGCTGTTCGTAGTCGTCGTTCTCGAAGTGCCATTGACGGGATTGGCCGCCACGACGCTGGCGCCCACGATGGGGACGCCGGCACGATTTGTGACGACTCCGGAGATCGTACCCATCGTGCTCTGCGCGAACGCATTGGCAGTAAACAGCAATAACCCCAGCAGTTGGATCTTTCCCGCTCGCATCGTCTTGTGCTCCTTTCGCATCAGGAGAATCTTCTCCATCGACTACTAAGGCGCTCGGTCTGCAAAAAGAGGGCCAGCCGATCTCCTCCAAAGCCAATTCGCAAAACGACGCGAAGACATTTTCTGGCTACGACGGGAACACCAGGGAAATGCTCGTTTAGGGGCAGGGAGGGACGTATCGAAATGCTTTCAGGCTTCCCTTGATGCGCGAGAAATCCGAGTCGCCGGTAATCAGCGTCATCCCGTGTTCGAGGCATGATGCGGCCAGCAACGTATCATTCACAAACGATCCCTTGGCGCGTGCCAGATCCAAGTCACCATTAGCGGCCAGGTCCGCCAGAATGCTTCCTGATACCTTAAAGGCATTCGCTGATGGCGTGAAAACCCGACGGCGCTTTTCGAACGGGGCAAAGAGTCCTCTTTCAAGCGCTTCGACCTGCTCTTCGGACTGAGCTCCAGCCCGAAGTTCTTGTATGACAACAGCACTGAGGTAGGTTACGGGCAGATACTGCGTCAGAAACGCTTTCAGTTGTACGGCCGCCGGGGGCTTGCGGAACGCGTCAATATAGACATTAGTATCGATCGCATACTTCGGCACTGTCAGCGATTCTCAAAAGAGTCATCGATTCCTCCCACCTCTACCAAGCGATCGATTCCCGCCAACACCTCCCCTTGAAATGCGACAAGGTCTAGTGCTTGATCCACAGCTGCGGTTTCCGTCGGAGCATTGAGAAGTGCCTTAGCAAGATCCAGCTTGTGCTGGTCAATGACGATGTTCTTTCTCGTCCATTTCTCCCGCGTTTTAGATCGCGTAGGCTGCTGAGTTCGGACAGTTCGTTTCACGAGAACGCTCCAATCTGTATAAATCGAAGAATAGATCTGTACGATCTATCCGTCAAGCAGCACAACGAATTCCTCGCACGTTGCGGCCGGGCCCGCAGTCTCCAGGCGGAGGCGGAACATGCGGCCGCTGCCCTCGAGGCCGCAGGCGTGAAAGTGAGCAGCGACTTCGCTGTAACCGACATGCCTGCCGCGCAAGAGAGCGTTCTCGCGCTTGCCCTGCGTGAAGGAGTGACGAACGTGATTCGCCACGCCAAGGCGTCGTCATGCAGACTGAGTCTGCGCGTCGCTCCGGAAGGGCTGTCAGATGGAAATCGCAGACGATGGTTGCGGCCGACTTGTGCCGGACGGCTTTGGGCTTTCCGGCAAGCGTCAACGCGTCGAAGCGTTGGGCGGCAAGCTGCACCGAGAAATTTCCTCAGGAACGCGGCTCCTCATCACGCTTCCGGCGGTTCTCGATGAGCATTCGTGTCGTCATTGCTGAAGATCAAGCCATGGTGCTCGGAGCGCTTGCAGCGTTGCTGGAAATGGCGCCGGACATTCAAGTGGTGGGAAAGGCAAAGAACGGTACCGAAGCATTTGACCTGACGCTGCGGCACAAGCCTGACATTCTACTTACCGATATCGAGATGCCCGAAATGAGCGGTCTTGAAGTTGCCGGAAGACTGAAAGAACTCAGTGCTCCCGTGCGCGTGATCATTCTCACAACGTTCGCGCGCGCCGGATACCTTCGGCGGGCATTGGATGCCGGCGCTGCAGGTTATCTGTTGAAGGACTCACCCGCAGAGACTCTCGCCGACGCCGTCCGCCGCGTCCATGCTGGTTGCCGTGCTGTCGATCCCGAACTCGCTGCAGAAGCCTGGAGTGAACCGGACCCTCTAAGCGATCGAGAGCGCCAGGTCCTTCGTCTGGCGGCCGACGGTTCCACCAGCAGCGACCGGAATTGGTACGATCTCCGTAGTCGTCACAGACCGTGCCGGCGTCTCCATCGTGGGCGCCATTCGGTCCGCAAAAAGGGGGTCACGTAAATTGTGCTAAAGAGCAAATCCAAACGCTGAAGCGAATATGGAGACACCTTCGGACGCACGAAATCCTTAAAGGACGATTGTGCGGGGGCGGGCATCGAACCCACACGATCCTTTCGGATCACAGGACAAGTCAGCTATCACGCAATCTGCCGCAACACCCTAACGACCGCTTATCCTCCGCAATCAGTCGGCGACATCAGCGCGGGTCCGCCTGCACGGCTCGTTTTACCGCGACAATCACTTCCGCAACGAGCGCCAATCCCTCATCGGGATCGCCCACGAGCTACGTCTACCAGGCGTCGCCACAACCTCTGCCACAGACTTCCATGCAGGTCAGGCGGTAAAGCCCTCACAAGAAAAGTCAACTCGCCCGTGGCTTTGTCCGCATACGTCTCCATACCCCTGCTGTCGCGGCGAATGAAATTGTAGCGTTCGGCGAGATCCTGGTTAGAAAGGGGGCCGACAATCGTTTCCTCAATCAAGTCGCAAGGGGGGAAGCACGCTTCTCCTGCCTCCGACCCACTAAGCCATGCAACCGGTCGCCCATCAAGCCGCCCCACTTCGAGCCAATCGCATGGAATCAGGTGCCCCTTGACTTCGCTGGTGAGCGCGATCTCGGAGGTGAGGTGCCGTAACCGCTTCGCGTATTCCTCTGCGTCGTCGAACGCGATGTTTTGCGCCAAGCCACGAGCAGCGCAGAAGTATCGCACAACCACCCTGAGGGAATAAAAGGAGCGCAGGCAACGGCTCTGGCCGTCTTTCTTGCGCGGACAGGTAAGAGTAAGGACTTCATCCGTCAAGAAATAGGTCAACGCTTTGGTTATGATCTAGACCGAACTATCGAAGAAATACGACCGTCATATGAGTTTGATATTTCGTGTCAAGGAACAGTACCGGAAGCCGTTATTGCATTTCTGGATTCAGTGGACTACGAAGACACCGTTAGAAGAGCTGTTTCTCTAGGGGGAGATAGCGATACCTTAGCGTGTATTGCTGGCGGCATAGCACACGCTTACTACAAGAGTGTGCCACCTGAAATCACTGAGAGGGTTCGCCAAGTCCTCCCAGTGGATCTGTTGCTCATAGTGGACAGATTCAATCGGCAGTATCGCTTATAACTGGTCATTACTTCCGAATTCCTCAGTACAGTGCAATCCTTCAGTCCTAAGAAATTGTTGAATCTTACGCTGCTCCGATACCAAACCGCCGCCTTGCTGAGTTCCGCGAAAAGGGGGCCAGGGAACTTGTGCTAAAGTGCAAATCCAAACGCTGAAGCGTATATGGAGACACCTTCGGACATCACGCAATTACTGATGGCCTGGAGTGAGGGGAGTGAGACCGCTTTGGAAAAACTGGTTCCCCTCGTCGAGGCTGAACTCCATCGGCTTGCACGGCGATATCTGAAAGGTGAACGCCCCGGGCACACGCTGCAGACCACGGCATTGGTCAACGAAGCGTATCTTCGGCTCATCGACTGGAAGAACGTACGCTGGCAGAACAGGGCTCATTTCCTTGGCGTGTCCGCAAAACTGATGCGGCACATTCTTGTCGATCACGCCCGGCGCAACCGCGGCAAGAACGCAGCCGGATCGATCCATGTTTCGTTCGAAGGGACAGCCTCTGTCGAACGGGAAGAGGATCTCGTAGCGCTCGACGACGCCCTCAACGACCTCGCGGCAATGGACCCGCGCAAGAGTCAGATTATCGAACTGCGTTTTTTCGGCGGACTGACCGTGCCCGAGACGGCCGAGGTGCTGAAGATCTCTCCACGGACGGTCAAGCGCGAATGGAGCGTGGCGCAGGCCTGGTTGTATTGCGCCCTCCACGGAGAGCAGCAGGATGAAGCCTGAGAGGTGGCAGCAAGTCGAGGGAATCTATCACGCCGCTCTCGACCGACCCGTCAGCGAACGTGCGGCCTTCCTGGATCAGGCATGCGGTTCCGATGCTGCATTGCGCAAACAGGTTGAAGCGCTGCTGAAAGCCCATGAGAAAGCCGACGGGTTTCTCGACACTCCCGCTATGGAAATCGCCGCCAGAGCGGCCGCATCGCATTCAGCATCTCCTTTGATCGGAACGCAGATCAGCCATTACCGGGTTCTCCAGTTGCTGGGCGTTGGTGGGATGGGCGAAGTCTACGAAGCGCGCGATACGCGTCTGGATCGATCTGTTGCAATCAAGGTGCTGCCGAGAGATGTCGCGGAGGATCCCCAGCGCAGAATGCGTTTCGAGCGCGAAGCGAAAGTCATTTCCCAACTCAACCATCCGCATGTTTGCGCGATTTACGACGTCGGCAACGACAAAGGCGTCCCGTACATCGTTATGGAACTGGTGGAAGGAGAGACGCTGGCCGAGCGCATTGACCGGCAACCGATTCCCGTGCAGCAGGCGCTGCCTCTCTTTGACCAGATGGCGGACGCGCTTCAGGCCGCGCATGAGAAGGGCATCATCCACCGCGACCTGAAGCCGGCGAACGTCAAGATCACGCCCGCAGGAAAGATCAAAGTCCTGGACTTCGGCCTGGCGAAGGCGTTGGCGAAGGATTCCAGCGCGACGGACCTTTCCGAGCTTCCCACCCTCAGCTTCTATGCGACTGGCGCTGGAATGATTCTGGGCACGGCTGCGTATATGAGTCCGGAACAGGCTCGCGGAAAGTCCGTGGATCATCGAACGGACATCTGGGCTTTCGGTTGTTGTTTGTATCAGGCGCTGACCGGCAAGGTGGCTTTTCTGGGAGAGACCACGTCGGACACGATCGCTGCTGTCCTCGAGCGCCATCCCGACTGGGACGCACTGCCGTCGAAAACTCAACTTGCGGTTCGCGGTCTCTTGCGAAGTTGTCTTCAGAAGGATCCCGGCCTTCGGCCGCCAGACATGGCTCAGGTGCGGGTCGAAATCGAGAAAGGCATGGCCGGCTTACCGGGTATGCGTGACGTCTGGAGCCACGTCGCTAGCCGGCGTTTCTGGAAGGGTCGACTGGTTTGGGCCTTGCCGTTGATTCTTCTGCTTGTGGGGACTTTCGTCGCCTACTTGCGTTTGGCCCGGGAAGCTGTTCTGCCAAGGCTCGTCAATCCAGTCCAGGTCAGCGCCGCGATCGGCGTGGAGGATTACCCGAGCTGGTCGCCGGACGGAAGAACCATCGCGTACGGATCGAACGAAACCGGCAACTGGGACATCTGGGTGAAGCAACCGGGAGGCGGGCCGGCGGTAAACCGGACGGCCGATTTCACCGGAGACGATCTGTATCCGAGCTGGTCGCCGGACGGCCGCCAGATCGCGTTCTGGTCCGACCGTGATGGAGGCGGCTACTATCTGATGTCCTCGATTGGCGGAGGTCTGCATAGAGTAGCCGCCAATCCTTCAACCGGTTCGGTCTTCCACAGCCCGCCCGATTGGTCCACGGATGGATCCGAGCTGGCATACGTGATCTACGAGACAGATGGCTCACGATTGGAACCCTGGCTCGAAATCAACACGATCGTTACGCAAAAAACTCGACGAACACGTCTTCCCGGACCCAGTCCGACGCGCCTGGATCTGAGCCGGTCTCCCGACGGCCTTCATGTCGCCTACCTGGACTCGGGCTCGCAGTATGGCGACATCTCACAGCTATTCGTGAGCAACCTGTCGGACGGAACCAGCGTTTCTCTGAGCGATGGACGCACGAACATCAAAAGCCCTCGATGGTCGCGCGATGGAAGATATCTTTACTTCGTTTCCAATCAGGGTGGGACATCGGATGTGTGGCGACAACCGATGCTGGATAATGGAAAGCCCAAAGGTCCTGCGGAGCGGATCACGACCGCGGTCGGCATATCCCACATCGCTTTTACTGCAGACGGAAGTCGGCTAGCTTATTCGCAGGGGCGGGCCGTGGCAAATGTCTGGCGCGTGCCTGTCAAAGGGGATAAGGACAAACCGCCCACCTGGGCCGAAGCGGAGCAGATGACTTTCGATCAGGCGTTCATTGAATTCATGGATGTCTCGCCGGATGGCCGGCAACTCGCCTTCAGCTCCGATCGAGCGGGAAACCACGACATCTGGGTGATGCCGGTCGGCAGCTCCGGCCAACTGAGGCAGTTGACCTTCAACATCGAGCCGGATTGGGATCCGGATTGGTCTCCTGACGCTCTCACCATCGCGTTCTATTCATTCCGAACAGGTGATCGCGAAATCTGGACGCTGCCCGCGGCGGGAGGATCGGCGACTCAGTTGACTCGCAGCAATGGGCTCGATGCCACACCGGAATGGTCTCCCAACGGCAAAGAACTCACGTTTCGTACAGAACGAAGCGGGAACTCCGACATTCGAGTGATTTCTTCCACCGGAGGCGAAGAACGCACGATCACCGCTGACACGACTTACGATTTCAGTCCGGGCTGGTCGCCCGATGGCCTGTTTCTGGCATTCACGGCATGGATGCCCCAGGGAAGCCAGATCCGGCGTGTCCGGGCGCAAGGAGGCGAGTCCGAGAGGCTGTCGACCGGCCCCGTAGGAACGATGCAATGGTCGCCTGATGGGAACCGGATTTACTTCATGGGCGCTGACGAGCGGGCGGGCAACGTCTGGGCGCTTTCATTAAAGGATCGTCGCGAGTTTCCCGTCACCAACCTCTCGGGCCGGCGAGGAAGCCTGGGATTCCAGTCGCCCTCCACCGATGGCAAGTACCTCTACTTCCCCTGGCGCGATGACGTCGGCGATGTCTGGGTCATGGACGTGATTGAGAATTGATATGAGACGCCATCTCCTTCTCGTGTATCCGCGGTTCGCACCGAACAACCTGCTCAATTACGAGCACAGCGCCACCTTTTATCTCGGGAAGCTCGCTGTCATGCCGCCCCTGGGCTTGTTGCAGATCGGCGCGTACCTGCGGCGGGATCACGACGTCCGAATGGTGGATGAAAACGTCGAGCCGCTGACTGCGGACGATCTCGAGTGGGCGGACGTCATCGCGCTATCGGCCATGCATCCCCAGCGCGGCCGCGTGAACGAAATCGTCGACGAAGCGCGGCGGCTTGGGAAGATGACCATACTGGGTGGGCCATCGGTCAACATCTGTCCTGAGTACTACCCCGAAGTGAACGTTCTTCATGTGGGCGAGATCGGAGACGCGACCGAGGAGCTGCTTCAATTCTTGAAGTCCGACGCCCCCGTACCGAAGGATCAGCTGATCTTCAGGACCGCTCGCACGACGCCGCTCGAGGATCTGCCTCTGCCGGCTCGCGACCTGGCCCCCGTGAACCAATACATGCTTCAGCCGGTTCAATTCTCGGTAGGCTGTCCCTTCACCTGTGAGTTTTGCGATATCCCGATGATTTATGGGCGTGTTGCCCGTCTCAAATCCGGGCCTCGCGTGGTTCAGGAACTCGAGCAGATCTACCAGCTGGGATTCGTCGGGACGTGTCTCTTTGTGGATGACAATCTCGTTTCGAACGGAAAGGCGCTGAAAGCGATGCTCGTTTCCGTTGTCGAGTGGCAGACGGCGCGCGGGTTTCCGTATCCC
>Ga0137464_1000252_pt1 | contig 17314 bp, 27 predicted proteins | sample EasRivERMGT814_2_FD_102306 | JGI IMG/M metagenome (GOLD analysis project Ga0137464, IMG submission 102306) | Soil microbial communities from meander-bound floodplain in the East River, Colorado, USA - East River MetaG ERMGT814_2 | ecosystem: Environmental > Terrestrial > Soil > Floodplain ...
AGTCCGTACATATGTGCGTGACTTCACCGCCATATTGGGGTTTGAGGGATTATAAGATTCCACCGATGATCTGGGGTGGTGATTCATCTTGCAAGCATGTGTGGAAGAACGAAAAAGTTGAGCGCGAGATCAGGACAGGGCTTGGCTTGGCCAAGTTCAGCGAGCAATATCGTGGTGGCGGACATAAGCAGGGAAAGATAGAAAAGTTTAAGATACAACGTGGGTATTGCAGTCTTTGCGAAGCATGGTGTGGAGTCTTCGGCCTTGAGCCTACGTACCAGATGTACGTGGAGCACAGTGTGCAAATCTTTCGTGAAGTAAGACGTGTACTGCGCCCGGATGGAACGCTGTGGCTCAATCTTGGCGACTCATACGCCGGATCATGGGGAAATTCAGGGTCTAGACCCGAGCTGGACGGCAAGACTCAGAATCAGCGCGACAAGTCAGTGGAATATTGGGCGCGTGGCGGCTGGGACGAGAGACGGGAGCGTCCGCCATCAAGCTATAAACAACCTGGACTCAAGCCTAAAGACCTCTGCGGCATTCCCTGGCGCGTTGCATTCGCGCTACAAGCTGACGGCTGGTATCTCCGCCAGGACATCATCTGGTCAAAGCCCAATCCGATGCCGGAAAGCGTCAAAGACAGATGCACTAAGGCGCATGAGTATCTTTTCATGCTGACCAAATCGCCAAATTATTACTACGATGCAGAGGCGATTAAGGAGCCACAAGCGGATACTGAGTTCACAAGGAGTCGTTACAAGTATTCCCCATCTGCTGGAAACTACGCCAAAAAACAGAATTCAGACACAAATTGGAATGGAGGCGAGCTGAGTAAGCATTGGGGGGAAGGTAGTCGAAACAAGCGCAGCGTTTGGGAAATAGCGACCAAGCCTTTTCCAAAAGCACATTTCGCGACCTTTCCACCGAAATTGGTAGAGACGTGCATCAAGGCAGGCACCAGTTCAAAGGGATGCTGCACCAAGTGTGGAGCGCCGTGGGTGCGAAAGGTTGAAAAGGTGTATCGTCACCATGAGAAGTGGTTTGGTGACAAGCAGGATGCACGGCATTCACGCGGAAAGGCAGGCACCGCCTACAACGAGCCGATATCCACGAAAACGATTGGATGGTCGCCATCTTGCTCTTGCAACGCCAAGGTCATTCCTTGCACTGTGCTTGATCCATTTGGAGGTGCGGGAACAACCGGGATGGTAGCCGATGATCTGGGTCGCGATGCGATCCTGATTGAACTTAGCCCCGATTACGTCAAGATGAGCGAAAGACGCATTCACAATCGTGACTTGCTGTTCGCCCAGGTTGCGGTAGAATGAGGATGCGACGGCTTTGGATCAGGAGGTTTGGATATGCTGTGGATTATCATTCGTATCACGACCATGCTGACGGCACTTTTATCATCCGCCAATGCCGAGGAAGGTATAGCCAGTCACTACGACCGCAGCTCAGGCTCCAAGGTAGCTTGTGGCGGCAGCCTCAATGAGGGTGCACTCACTGCTGCACACAAGACCCTGCCTTGCGGCACCAAGGTGACAGTCACCAATAAGAACAACGGACGCAGTGTAACGGTGACCATCAATGATCGCGGGCCATTTGTACGTGGGAGAGTCATCGACCTGACCCCGGCAGGAGCCAGGGCGCTTGGTTTCAGCGGATTGGCACCAGTGAGGATCGACAGATGATCAAAGAGTTCGGGCGGAGGCTAACCCGACTGGCAGAGCGCGGGCCGGATGGTCGGATCATAAACGCTGCCCGCCGCCTTGAGCCGCATGTATCAGCGGCCCGCCCGACAAATATTAGTATGGCCATTCTGATGATTATTATGCTTGCGATGTTGATGGCTGTGGCTGGTTGTGGAGGGGATAACCCTCCACCCCCACCGCCTCCGCCACCTCCCCCATCCGGGGTGATTGACATTCCCCCGAATGCTTCGTGGATTTTGCGGGCAGACGCCAACCAAGGGACGGCACCAGCTCTATCAGACGGTGCGGTCGATTTCCCGGTTTGCGCCTTGATCATCAATCCAGCGAATGGACTGCCCTACGCTCCATGCCGGGCTGGGTATGTCGAGACCCCGTTGCAGGCCAACATCTCAAACCTTGGGTCGATAACGATTGACTACACGATCACCGGAGACAATCCGGTATTCACCAAACAGACCAACACCGACAACACCTGCGATGGTCCTGCGGTGATTCGACTGTGGTTGCATATCGCCAATGATCCAAACTTGGCCAATTTGAATGGCCGCTGGTTCTCAGTTCCGCAGAATGAGCTTCGACTCGGCCCCGGCGCACTCACAGTCAATTTGCGCGATCTTGCACAGTGGACACCGATCTACCCACCAGCGAATGCCGGTCTTTTCTCGATTATCAAAGCAAGCATTGGTGGCGTTGGTTTTGGCTTCGGCGGTGGCTGCTTCGCCATGCATGGGGCAGCGGTCACATCAGGAACCGCACGTTTCATCCTCAATCGCTACCTTATACAAGGATAATCCAATGCTTGGTGATACTCTTGCTGAACGCATTGTGGCTGCGAAGCTTGCGCACAATTGTCCAGTAGCCGATGGACCTGACCTGTTCAACATCGACTACATCGCCGGGGTTGATCCTTCGGGAGCCAAGAACCGCAACCGCACCAATGCATTCGATGATCTACGCACAGTAGTCAGTGTCATTGGCGATAAGATAGAGCTGTTGGGAGCCTGGAAGGCCACCATCGAGACCGGAAAACGCTATACCGAGCATCCGATCAATCCGAGAGGTGCGGCTCGCATTGCTTTCGGCACTTACGAGGCGTGGCAGGTTGGCTTGCACCGCGGCAACCATCTGGCCCTGGTGCAGACCGGTGGTGCGGTATCGGTCTATCGCGATGCCAATATGGATTACAATCGTGCGGGAGACGCGTTGCAGACTGGGTTCTTTGGCATCAACCAGCACGGTGGATACGATCTACCTGATGACGATATTGGACCGGCCAGTGCTGGCTGCCTGGTAGGCAACAGCATGGATGGCCATCGAGCATTCATGAAGATGATCAAGCGTGATGCCAGATATCTCAAGGATGATGAGCATGTATTCGAAAGCACGATCATGCCGTACGAATGGCTTGGCATTGAGCCTGCCCCCAGCGCGGAAGAGGTATTCATATCCGATCCAGCAGCGTGGCAGGCAGCACTCAACATCGTTTTGAAGCTCAAGCCACCGCTCATGGTTGATGGCATAGCAGGACCGCTTACCAAGGTCGCATTGAAGAAATTTCAGAAAACTCGTAACCTCGATGTGGATGGTATTGCCGGTCCAAAGACCCTGCACGAGCTTTTCACCATAAAACCCTAGCTTTAATGAAGATGATCTGCATGACAAAAGAGCATCTCCACGGCTGGCTCATGTGAGAAACCAAAGCCATGAAACTTGATTGGGTGCGAGCAATTCAAGAACGGCGCAGGGAGATCGCCGCAGAAATAAGGGATCATGAACAGGCAATTGCAGCCATCAAGGCATCGCACGTAAAGCGTCAAGCTGAGATAGATTTAGCATTGGCAGAACTGCCGATAGACCCATGACCTACCTCCACGGCTGGTACATGCATGTGGCTGTGCGCCATCTACCTCTTTCGCACCCGCAACCGGATATTGTCACACTAAATGCAAAAAACAATCTGGGGGCTGTATGTGACTGACATGGTAAAACTCCCACGCAAATGTCGTCAATGCGGAGCTAAATTGATGCACTATGGATCTTGCTCCTGCCTCGATGCGCAACTGTCCTATATAGACGAGGAACGCAGGCTTTCGCTAGCCAAACTTGACGATCTCGATAAGCTAGAGTGCAAGTTGCTCGGTCTTCGTGCTCAAACGGAGCGATAGGGTAATAGGGGAGGGCAGCTCAAAGCCACAGCGGAGGTCGTACAGGGGGAAAACCCCCAGACCCTGCCCCCAGGACCCCTAAACCCCTGAAAGCCTCTGTACGGGCTCCCTAATAGGCCAGGAGCCCTGAAGAGTTCACGGTGAGAGCCCTGGGCAGGCCCCGTTCACTGCCTTGGATGGTCCTAGGCTCTCCGCAAGCCGCCGGGGCGGGCCGTGAAAGCTGCCTCCGTGCCCAAGCAAAAGAGGATAAAGGTAAGCATTATTGACCTGATTGGATGCATTCCCTAAAAAAGTGATGAGGGCCAATAGGCTATTGACGTATGGCAGATGAGGGAGTAGGCATCGTAGGTACCTTGCTGGGTTGTCGACCAAGAAGCAAAGCGTTAGACACAAGAAGACAAGCGTTAGAAACAGACGTGCTGGGAAGTATCGCACCTGGACTCATCAGAGTTCGGGTGCGGTAGCCCCTCAAAAACCCCAAAATTAAAGCCCGTTGAGTCCCTCTGTTGTCACAATTCGGTTGGGCTATGTGACATGCCCACGCAGGGGACTCTCCATTTTCAATAGAGATACTGGCCTTCCAGAGCGGTAGACCAGTATGACCCAGGCCGCCTGGGGGGCTTGAACCACTCACTCGGGCGGCCGCTTTCAATGGAGATTACGATGGCAGGAGGACTCTGGTCATTCGTGATTACGTGTGTAGGACTGGCGCTGATCGTTGGCCTGATTTGGGTCGCCATCGCCATGTTGGAGGTGGACGAAGGTTTCAAGAACATCGCCAGGCTGGCTGTTGGTGGATTGGCACTGCTGATCTTCCTGATTGCAGTAGGTGCTGCTCTAGGCCTTGGCGGGTCGGGTATGGTCGCCATCAGCCCGGTAGCCCTGATCGAGTTCGCCATTGGGCTTATTGTTGTGCTGGTGGTGATCTACATTGCCAAGCTGGTTATCACCCGCTTTGGCGTTATGGTCACCGAGATCAATTACGTGCTGGCCGCGGTGGCGCTCATTGTGATTCTCATAATGGCTGGCAAGGCCCTGTTTGGTGGTGGACTGGGCTTTATACCCAGCGGCTCCTTTGGCAGCAGCGGCAAGCGTTCTGATAGCGTGCCTTATATCTCAGCCCCTGCGAGTATTATCCAAGCCGAGCGGCGCTGAACCAATCCTCCTGCATAGCCAAGGTAGTGCGCCGTTCCCACCTCCCTGGGGTGGTGCACAGACGCCTGTGCAGGAGGACTTTCAAGTTGAAAGAACCTTGCGGGCCGAACCCCTTCCGTACAGAACAGCGTGTCAATCCCACGCCTTCCCCGAGACGAGTCAGATTGGCAAGTTGAAAGGCCACTGTACGGAAGGGACACTCGCATGTTTTGAAAGCTTAATCACTGAAAGGAGAATGCTATGTTCGTAGTTGTTGCAGGAAAAGCAGCTGACAAGGTTGTTGTGTATGGCCCGTTTGCCAGCAATGATGAGGCAATCGCGTGGTGCCAAGCCAACATGCCTGCCCAACAGTTTAGGGTGCATCAGGTAGTTTCCCCCACTCCCGCGCCCTAAAAGGTTGAGCTTGTCCCAAATATGTATACAAATATGGGACAGATGACGGCGCACTGTGCGGAAGGGACACTCGCATGTACGGAACCCTGACGCCAAGAGGAAGGGCCGTACCGCTTAGGATACGGGAGGCAGGGCCACTTAAAGCCTATGGCACTCTGGGCTCGATGATGTGGGAGCCCGACTGGATACTGCGCACCACCCCTTCAGTACCAGGAGCTGTTCTGCCATACGGCACCTTGGTGTTTGAGAGTGTATCCCCAGGAGCCTTCCCGGATTCAGAGATTATTTCCTGGAGCTTGGAAAACGCCCGCGAGTATCTTTTTCCTCCCGGAGATAGCACCAGCGAGCAAGCTGATATAGATACCGCTCTATTTAACATGCACGAAGCTGGTGAAATGGACCATACGCTCAAGACGGTTATTATTGAGATAACCCCACCTTGAGCTTCATGCACAGACGGATGGTAACGACGGAAACAAAGAGGAGACCTATGACTGATAGTAATTTGCAAGGCGAGGTGCCGATAGTGAAGATAGGCCGCGTGCACTATGCTGATATGGCAGAGGTTGAGCGTGGCAAGAACCTGGAGCTGTGGCGGGATGTCCCTGATTACGGCAAGTTCTCCCCTGGAGAGGAGAACGTCGAGCCATTCATGCAGGTGGTGAAGCCTCCGTTAAGCTTGATGTCAGGCCCAATGACCTTGTTGGATGCAGGCTGCGGCTCCGGCCGCGCTGGCCTTCTGTTCGAGGGAAAGGGCATTCAGGTGACCTACCTCGATATTACCGATGCAGGGCTTGACCCGCGTGTGAGGCGTAACCGTTTTATCGAGCAGCCGTTATGGAAGCCGTTCCCCGTATCCAGGTATTGGGACTACGTGTTTTGTTGTGATGTGATGGAGCATGTTCCAATCGAATTCACTATGATGACCATTGGCAACCTGTTGTCCCGTTGCACCCGCTCCGCCTGGTTTCAAATTGCTCTGGTGCCGGATGAATTCGGCAAGGCCATTGGCCGCCCTGTGCACGTTACCGTGCAGCCTTTCATCTGGTGGAGAGATAGATTCGCCACTCTGGGCAATTTGGTAGATGCCAGGGATTTCGGTCTGCGTGCGCTCTATATCGTGGAGCGCAAGTAATGAGCAAATTGCTTTGCTGGTTGGGATGCCATGATTGGCGCAACATGGACGGCGCTTGTTGTGGGTGTGGTTATATTGATCCGTTGTGGGGGGAGTGGTGGAAATGACTGAAGCACCTGATGTAGAGATCGCACCTCCCGGCCCCATAGTCCACGATGCGATGCTTGGTTTTGAGGACCTGATCAAGTTGGGGGTGTTTAACGGTCAGGTCAACGAACAGCTCTACAACCCGCCCGGCGGGGTCAAGGATGCCAAGCTGTTCGAGGTGAGTTTCAGCGAGGCCTGCCGCTGTAATGTATCGGACGAGGACATTCTCAAGCAGGTCGATACCAACATACGGCGTGGCCTGCCACAGGTAAGACCATATGCAATCAACCCGCATACTGCAGTGCTCATTTGCGGAGGCCCCAGCCTGGAGATGACCAAGCAGGAGTTGATCGAGACCTGCTGGCGCAAGGATTGCAAGGTATTCACTGTCAATGGTGCTTTTGAATGGTGCATCAAGAACAATATCAAGCCCGGCGCAGTGATGATGATCGATGCAAGGGAGTTCAATGCTCGCTTTGTCGAGAAGGAAGTTCCGGATTGCAAGTACCTTCTGGCAGCGCAGTGTCACCCCAAGGCTTTCGATATTTGCCGTGGGCGCGACATCTTCATCTGGCACGCATTGTCGGCATGTGATGCAGAGGTCGAGTTGCTAAAGGAATTCTATCATGGCCATTTCTGGCCCATAAGCCATGGCACTACCATCGGCGTTCGCGCAATCTCGTTGCTGCAGATGCTGGGATTCTATTCCATCGAAATCTTCGGGCTCGATTCCTGCTGGTTCGACTCTCGACACCATTCCTACCCACAGGATGAGAACCAGGCGGACGGGGATATCATCACCTGGCTCAAGCCGGAGGGCAGACCCGATCTTGCAAGATCGTTTGTCTGTAGCCCATGGATGATGAAACAGGCGATGGACTTTCAGCAGCTGCTGCTCGATAAGAGCGAGTTGTTTAGGCTTAACGTGCACGGACCTGGATTGATTGCTGAGATTTTGCGTACCGGAGCGCAACTTGAACCACCCTCGACGGGACTAACACATCGGACTTTCCATAACACTAACAGCTAAAGGAGTTTGATCAAATGGCTGCTGGAGCATGGACCTTTTATAACAAGGCCAAGCGCAACCTCGGTACTTCCGCTATTGCGCTTACCACCGCCGCAACCCAGTTTCGCATGACGTTGCATACGTCGGCGTCAAATGCGGCCACCCTCACCTTGTCGACGTACGGTTCGGTAACTGGCCAGGTCGCCAACGGCAACGGGTACCTCACCTCGGGCAAGGCTTTCAACAATACCTGGACTGCTGGTGCGTCGGCGGGGCAATACCGCTTCAATACGACCGCCGCTGGCACGTTCTGGTCAGCAACCGCGGGTACCATCCCCAACGTCAAGTTTGCGGTGATCTGGACCTCGGCTGCGACTACGGTGAACAAGAAGCTTCTGGTGTTCAGCCAGTTGTCGACTTCGCAGTTCACCATCGCCTCGGGCAACCGGCTGACGATCTCGCCTGCCGCCACTGGCATCTTCAATATGGCGTAAGCAACTCAGAGCCTAGTCCAATGCCTATGCAAGATTGGTGGAGTTGGGTTGCGGACAGGCTCTATGCGTCCAGTGGCAAGCTGGACAGCATCCAACGGGACGTCGATCAAATCAGAACCGACGTCAAGGCTATCAAGCGAAAACTTAATCTTCTATCCGAACAGGAGGCTGAAATGGCCGTTGACTTTACTGCTATGAACGCTGAGCTTGCGCGTAACACCTCGCTCACCGCTTCTATCGCCCAGGTGGTTAACACCTTGGTTGATATGCTCGCCAATATTCCACCCTCCAGCGATCCGGTCACGCAGGCAGCGCTCGATGATCTGCGAAACGCGCTTGCAACAAACGATGACGCGATTGCAGCGGCGGTAGTCGCCGGTACCCCGGCAGCGCCTCCGGTCTGATGAGGTGTGGCTGCAAAAGGCCATCGAGGCATGCATGTGGGTACTTCTGCTTCCACTCGTTGCGGTCTCTGTTGTAGCCATGATCGGTGTGGCACTGTTTGTGTTTTTACCGGGCAAGTGGGCAATAGTGGCAGCAGTTGCATGCATCGTTGTAATTGGTGGGATCATGTCGCTTACGAGCAAGTGGGAATTCCACTGAATGTCACGCGGGGTCGATCTCAGCACTATTGACGCGGTCCAGGAGACCGAAACGGTTACCTTTGACTTCGGCAAGGTGTTGAGTTCGACTTCTACCATCACATCCGCAATAGTGACATGTGAATCGGTGTTGGGTGTTGATACCCTGCCTTCGTCTCGCTTGGTTGGGTTGCCCGCAATAACCGTTTCTCCTTCCACTGGAGCATCATTAGCAGCTGTGATGCATATGTTTGGCAGTATGGTGGCAGGAGAAACCTACCGTGTGGCATGTCAGGCGACGATATCGGATGGGCAGATACTGAACTTATGGACGCACATGCCATGTGTGACAGTAAGTTGATGCACTCGGACGCTAGAATTGCTGTTTACGCCCTCGTCATTGTTGTCTTCGCGGCGGTGGTAATGGTAGCGTTTACATCGGTAATCTGATGACAACAGCACAACATACACGCTTCGTTATCATCGTGCTGACGGTGTCGATCACTTTGGCAGTGCTGCTTACGATGAGCACTAACTGGATGTGGCCACCCCCAACCTGAAAGGATAAGCAAAATGAACAAAGATGGAATCTACTACAAAGCAGGTGAGCAGGCCTTCATGGAAGGCAAGGCTCTGGCTGACAAGCCACATCAGTACCTGACCAGTGAATGGGACACTGGGTTTCTCGATGCAATGGCCAAGGCCGTGCGTGAGTTGTCCAAGAAATGAACGGTGAAGGCATTTCCTCAGCCAGTATCCAGGGATCGTTGCATATCAGCAACTACCTGGGTACTGGCCACAAGAATAAGCGCAAGCGTCTGCTCAAGCTTAAGGACGCAGCAGAGCGGCTGCGTTGGTGCTTGGTGCGGAAGGAATGGTCTGACGAAGCCAGACGTGCTGCTGCCGAAGCAAGGCGGCGTAAGACCGGACCAAAACCCGCCAACCAGAACAAGCCAGGAGATATACACACAAAGCCCATGGATACCTTGCATCACACGATGCAGACCCATAGTGATCCAAAGGCGCGAGAAGCCGCGGCTAGGGCACTTCTGGAAAGATTAAACACTGTGCTTGGGCCTGCCCTTGATCGTACTGTTGGTCCTGCTCTCAGGGTGATCACTGGCGGCAAGGTGAAGATAAAAAAGGCCTGGACTGATGAAGCAAGGCGTGCATCGGCTGAGGCCAGAAGGCAAAAGAGCGGGGGTGGTGAAAAGACCTGGCGGGGTCACTACGCAGATACGCTCAGAGAGCATGGGCATGCCGACGTGGCTGCTAGAGTAACACCTAGCTCTCACGCTCAGCATATCGAAGCAGCAGAAGGTTGGCGTGATTTTGCGCACAAGCACGGAGCGCCAGAGGTAGCCCAGCATTACGAGCAGGCACGCACGCACTTTGAGGCTGGAAATGTTGTTAGTGGGAGGGCTGCGCTGGTTGTTGGACATTCCATGCTGGGCCGTGTGATGCCAAGGGTGATCCGGACAATAATGCGGTTATGATGAATGCTTCATTTCACCAAGGATTGGATCAACCCGCGCACGCTGTATACCCATCGCTCGGTAGTGAATGCAGCGGATATCATTCGATGGGCGAAGGCGCAAGGTTTCAAGACTACGCTGCCTGAAGACAAAATGCATGTCACAATCGCTTTTTCACGAGTACCGATGGTTTGGCCTGCTGCTTTACTTGAGCCGGTCGTTGTCCCCACGCCTGCCAGGCGTTCGGTGGAGCAATTTGATGGCGGAGCTGTTGTGCTGCGTTTCTCCAGCCCGGAATTGCTCCACCGATGGCAGGAGTTGCGTGATCGAGGAGCATCCTGGGATTGGCCTGAGTTTCATCCGCATATCACCATTACCTATGACCCAGGTGACGTCGATATTGCGCAGGTAACTCCATTCTATGGTCCTATCCTGCTTGGGCAGGAACGGATGGACGAGGTTCAGGAAGATTGGAAGGACGGCGTTGTCGAGAAGGCTGATTGGGAGGAAAGCAAGCATCCAAGAGATGACATAGGCCGATGGGCCGAAGCTGGAGGTGCAACAGCAGGTGGGGCGCACAGACTCCACGATCCTAAATTGGATGAGATGGCAGAATCCGTAAGGCTAGGAGAAAAAGCAGCTTTCCAGGAAAGGCTGCGGGAGGAGCGGAAACAACGTGTAGCAAGAGCCATTGCAGACCCTTGGAAGGGGACTCCAGCCGAAGAACTTGAGTTTCGCAACAGGTTGGTACACCAGGGAACACAGACTCTTGAGGAGGCTACTAAGCAAGGATGGCCTCCCAGGCCGTCTAAGGGTTCTGACCAAGGCTTTCTCAAACCATTTTCCGAGGACCAGAGTCATGCTCTTTTAGGTTATGTGCGAAATAGCCACGATTTCGTCAATAAGGAGCTTCGGCTAGAAAAGGGAAATTTAGAAGCGATTTATGACCATATAAAAACTAACGTATTGAATCTGGATGAGACGTTTGCTCGAACGAAGCCCTTGAGCGAGTCCCTTAAAGTTTATCGTGGTTTGGACAAGAATGTAACCGATTTACTAAGTAATTTGCCGAATGGATCCGAATTCATCGATCACGGCTTTGTCAGTACCAGTATCGTTCATAACGTAGCCAAGACTTTTGCTGATATGGGCGGAGTGGTAGGGGGGCTGTCCCCGTGGGATGCCAAACCTGGTGCTGTAGTTGAAGTGCATGTTCCTGCTGGAAACAAGGCTGTATTCCTGCCATGGCCGCAACGCGAGGCAATTCTTCCTCGTGGTACAAAGTTTGGTGTAGGCAGGATGCTGGTTGAAGGCGTGACTCGCTTGGTCTTGAGAGTGCTGGACAAAGGCATCCTGGTTGTAAAGGCTAAGGCTGATTGGGACGAGAGCAAGCACCCAAGAGACGACATAGGACGATGGGCAGAGGCTGGAGGAGCGACGGCTGGAGGCGAAAATCCTTTTAATCTAGCTCATGCAGCGCAAGCAGCCCTTGATAACGCTGGTAAGTGGTTTAATGCCAAGGTTTCTGGGGAGCTGCAACGTCTAGAAGATTTTGCAGAAGCAGTCCAACAAAAGTATGTAGCCATAGCCACAACCCCAGCCGAAGCTGCTCTTCATGATGAGATGTGGTGGCAACAGCAGTCGCGTTTAGATGAGCCTAGCCTAGTTCTCCACCATAAGAAGTACAATCGAGTTGTAAATAGCTATGTGCGACACAGTCACGACTTCGCAAACGGGGAGTTGCGAGCGGCAAAGGGTGACACCAAGAAGATTTCCGCGCAGGCGCAAATAAACACCAAAGAGTTGGATGAAATCATTGATAAAACTAAACCGACACTCAAGTCGTTCAAGGCTTACCGCGGCCTGAGCAAGGAGATGACTGACAAGTTGAGTAGCTTGCCTGATGGCACTGAGTTCATCGACCATGGTTTTGTCAGCACCAGTGTTTCACACGGCCAAGCCAAGATATTTGCCGATCTGGGTGGAATGTTGGGAACCGGAAAGTCAAGTCAAAAGGGTTTAGTGGCTGAGGTGCATGTTCCTGTTGATCGCAAGGTTCTGTTCATCCCCGGTATACAGCAGGAAGCGGTGCTCCCTCGCGGCACCAAATTCAGCGTAAGCAAGTTCGTGGCCGAAGGCGTAATGCGCCTGATATTGAAGGTTCTGTGATGACTGATACAACTGATACCGACATAGAACGCTTTGTGTGGAAGCCCGAGGATATTGAAATCCTTGGCAAGGTGAACACGCCCAGCGACCAGCAGCACTACGGCGACGGCATGATAAAGAAGGATGAGGATACGGAAGGTGTGGCAAAGGTGGGGGCAAGGCACAGCCGTTCCGACATATCCGACATGCAGGCCATGCACGATCTCGCTGTGAAGCAGGGAGCTACGTGCCCAGGCCATGGTGAAGAAGACGAGGAGGATATTGAGAAGGTAGCGCCGGAAAGTGCCAACTACCGCATTGCCAAGATCGACGATAGTTTGGGCATGGTTTTCGGCTATTCCATTATCTGCAAGGTCAACGGTCAGGATTACTACGATCTCAATATTGACCTGACTGGACCGCACAAGGGCCAGCGCGTGCCTGAGCACATTCCAGAATCTACTATGCTCAAAGCCGCGGTGGAATTCATGCAGACATCTCGTGTGGGCAATGTAATGCACAGCGGGCCGGATCAAGGCACTTACGTGTTTGCCTTTCCGCTTACTGCTGATATCGCCAAGGCTATGGGAATTCAGACCAAAGTTACCGGTCTGATGATAGGTTTCAAGCCTCCGCCCGATCTGTTGGCCAAATTCAAGGATGGAACCTACAAGGGTTTTTCCATCGAGGGCAGGCGAATATCTTTCGAGGAGCATGAGTGAGAATGCTAAATCACGACCTTGTGCGGCTGAAGACCAAGGTTGGCATGTTGAAGGTCGGCCTTGCGGAGCTGCAAAAGGCTGCCTGGGAAGAGTCCAAGCATCCGCGTGACCAACGGGGTTCAACGATTACACAGCCTCGGTGAGACATGGCAGAGCAGCAGCGTAATACCAAGCCGAAGGTCGATTCTGGAGAGTGTTGCTCCATTGATTCCGAAGGCAACAAGGATGATACCTGGTTGCATGAGGAGATGTTGGATGGTGATCATACCCAGGCCAAACGAGTAAGCCGGGAATGGCTGCGCAAACAAGGTTGGAGCGACGCAGAGATCGCTCTGCTGATGGGAAATTGAAATGGCATCCTGGTGGAAACTTATCGCAGCGCAGCAAGCCGCTCTTGGCTCGTCGGAGGGCTCGTATCAGAAGCGGTTGGCGTTCAAGTTGGGCGCACAGGATATGAATGGGCTGACCTGGGAGGCAAAGTTGGTCAGCCGTAATGCGTATGGCAGTACAGGTTCTTGGAAACGCCGCCTGGTCAACTTCGGAACGACAACGGTAGGTACTATTTACGGAACAGCCGGTGCCTATGGCCGCACGATCCTCGCGCAGAACTTGATCGGCGCTACCGTGCCAGCAGGTAATCATTCAGTCCAGCCTCCAGCAGGCGGGATGGGAGTAATCTAATGAAGAGAATTCTTCAGGAAATCGCACTCGATAAGATCGCTTGTGTCGATAAGCCGTGCCAGGAGCACGCTATCGTTGCCATCATGAAACGCGAGGAAGAGCCAGATCCGCAGGTCGATCCTATTATGGTCAAGTTGGCTGACACTATTGCTGGTGAGATGCTTTCTGGTGAGGGCAATACTTTGCGTGCAGTGGTAGCCAAGGCGGAAGACCCCGGTAGCATGCCTACATTGCTGCGGGCGCTCAAGCATTCGTTGGTTTCTATCACTACCGAGGATGAGCTGGCCCCGCAGGTAGTGCGCGCCATGGCTGCCAATAACGTGCAACAGTTCATCGATACGATGAAGATCAAGCGCGAGGACGTGGAGCCGATCCTGGCAACAGCGCGATTGCAAAAGGCCAGGGAGCAATTGCTGGTCTTCAAGTCCAGGATATCGGAACCTGTAAGGGTGAAGATAAATCCTGATATTCTGAAGCAAGGCTACTACGTTGGCCTCAAGGGCAAGGATGGCTGCCAGCATTTCAGTTGTGAAGCAGGCAACCGCCGCGGTGCCCGAAGTCAGGCCATGCACGCACATCCTGAGCACACGATCTATCGCGTGCATGAGAAGGGAAGCGTGAAGAAGATATGGTCAGACAAGGCACGTGCAGCTGCGGCGGAGGCCAGGAGAGCACGTCACGCGAGTATGGGGGCTAAGCATAGTGCGCAACCAGGGAAAATGGGAGGCCCGCATGCTACGGCGGAAGTAGCGCATAATTGGGCTTCAAGATTCTATGAGGATGCAGCAAGGCACTATGCAAGTGGGGATCGTGTAAAAGGGAAGCGGATGAGGCGGGAGGCTAAAAGACAAGGCAAGGCAGCCAACCGGATGTCGGCAAATTTGCGTTCCCCTGGGGCGAAGGCTTTACATTTGGCTGGTCGTGCTGGTCTGGCAGCCGCAGGCATCGCAGGGCTTGGTTATGGCGCAGGCTACTTGCGTGACAAGTATTTTGGCAAGATTGAGCGGGTGAAGCTCAACAAGATCAAGCCTGGGCAGATGCGGCATACCGCACACCCGCGCGTAAAGGGTTTGCAGGAGGTTGGGCTACAGACGATATTCACAGGCGATACGGGACACTTTCCCGCAGCTCCGTTGGCAATGGCGCGCTTGGGCAAGGAAATGCTGGTGTTTAAGCTGACGAACGGCATTGACCTGAGTGGTCTGGTCAAAAAGCTTCCAGCCAACGCCAAGGCCGGTGATTACATCCACGATTTTGTGAACTCCAGCAATCCGCGTTTTGAGGGCAAGTCCAAGAAGGAACGCATTCGTCAAGCACTAGGAGCGTATTATGCCAGCAAGGGCTAGATGTAAGCGCAGACGTTTTTACACTGTGTACCAGGTCACGGATTTAGTGAGTGGCAAGGTGTACATCGGACGCCATGCGACGTATTGCTTGCAGGATGATTACCTTGGTTCTGGCAGATTGATTCAACAAGCCGTTATAAAGCATGGGCGGAACAACTTCAGGAAGAAAATCCTTTTCGTATTTGCTACCGCAAAGGAATCGCATGATAAGGAACGTGAATTGGTTACTGAATCCTTTTGTCAACAGGACACCACATACAACATGATCCCTGGTGGGCAAGGTAGCTTCAATCATATAAACCGCATTCTTACTCGTGCAGATCGTCAAAAATTGGGACGTAAAGGTGGACCTCTAGCTGCGGCTGAAACCATGCGAAAACGCACAGGTTTGTTTGGCATGTCTCGATCCAAGCTGCTTGAATCTTGTGCGGCCGGTGGAAGAGCAATAAGAGGATTATCAAAATCAGAGACCATGAAGGCAAAGCATCGGGAATATATCTGGATTACTGATGGGGTGAGATCACGCAAGCTTAAGTATTGGGAGGCAATCCCTGTGGGATTTTATCAAGGTCGCACGTTGGGGGCCTACTACAGCAACAAGTGAGCACGAAGATGGCGACCAAAAGGAAGGTTGTGAAGAAAGTTGTGAGGAAGGCCAAAGCGATGGAGCATCCAAAACCAAGGCATCACCCACGAGAGGAGCGTGAGGAAAAGGTTCAGCCAAAGCCTGCTCCGGTAAATGCGGCACCTGTTCCGGATGCTCCAACTCCCCCGCAGCCAGTGCAGCCACCGAAACCGGCTCCTGCTGCGCCCGTGCCAAGCCCTCCTGCTCCGCAACCTGGGCCGCCTACGGTCACACAACAGCCGGGCGGCAATTACGACAGGTCTCCTGATCGAGGGCCAGGTCTTGGTGGCGAATCGACCTACGGTGAGCCGCTGTTCAACCCAGGAAACATGGACAGAAACAAGTAAAGGAGATCGCACATGGACCCGTTTCTAACTGGCGATTGGCGTGACACCAGCGAGGAAGGCAACACCACTGTTGGCTTGACTGCGACCGTCCCGGACTTGGTGGCGGTGCCTGGAAATGACGACAACACCACGCCCGACATCGCATCTGCTTACGTGGTGTTGGTTCCCCCAGACGCAGCTTCCCTCAGCAACATGGACAACAGGGCGGCTGGTTGAAAGTTTCCTTCCACTCGAAGCTGGTGAGGCCTCGGGTGGGTAAGGGATAAGTTCCTGCCTCACCAGAAGCGAAAAGGAGCGTAAGATGCCGAAGCAAGATACCGGCCAGCTCGCCGATCTGGAGAAGCAGGTCGATGGGTTGATCAAGCAGATCGACGATGTTCTCAAGTTGGAGGGTGAAAGCGGCAGCCCCAAAGTGGAAAAAGCTGCTCAGGAGAAGAAGAGCATGAACAAAGGCGAAGAGGCTGAAGTCGCTGACAAGATCAGCAAGGCTGCCGACGATGACGACACGGGAAAGCGGCTGGACAAGGCTGCTGAAATCCTCGGCATGGAGAAAGCCGATTTGATGGGGATGCTGGCCAAGGCGTGGCCGCCCCCCAAAGACGAGGAAGAAGAAGAAGAGATGGACGAGGAGGAGGATAACGGCAAGAAGAAAAAGAAACTTCCCCCCTGGCTCAAGTCCGCCCCCGATGAAAACACCGAGTCGGTGGTAATCGAGGGCGAGACCATCTCCAAGGCTGAGGTCGGCGATGCCGTGTTCAACGTGCTGAAAGCTCAGTCCGAAAGGATCGAGAAGGCCGACAAGGAAATCCAGAAGGCCAAAGACGAGGCCGAGCTGGAGCGCCTGAAGAAGCGAGCCGATGACATGTACTCGCATGTCCCCGGTACTACCGACGAGCGTGCAAGCATTCTCAAGGCGATGAGCGCCATGCCGGAAGGCCTGCGCAAGTCGATGGAGAAGGTGATGCTGCAGTCGGAAAAGCTGGCCAAGAGCGCTTTTGAGCGGGTCGGCACCAGCGGTGGGCGCGATCCTGCCGATATGCAGAAGTCCAAGATCGACTTCGAGAAGAAGGTGGCGGAGATCGCCAAGCGGGACGGCGTAAGCCGAGTCGATGCGATGGCCAAAGCCCGTCTGGAAGACCCGGAGGCTTTCAAAGCCTTCCAGGGCAACTGAAAACCAACGGATCGCCAGAAAGGAGTTAGCTCATGGCAATCTATCGTGAGGGCGTAATCCAC
>Ga0137464_1000258_pt1 | contig 17183 bp, 9 predicted proteins | sample EasRivERMGT814_2_FD_102306 | JGI IMG/M metagenome (GOLD analysis project Ga0137464, IMG submission 102306) | Soil microbial communities from meander-bound floodplain in the East River, Colorado, USA - East River MetaG ERMGT814_2 | ecosystem: Environmental > Terrestrial > Soil > Floodplain ...
ACGCCGCCGATGATCTTCACGACGTGGTTCAGTTCGGTCGTCCACTGCCCCGCCATCCGGCCATAGACGTTTTCGAGTTCGTCCCAGGTGTCGCCCGGCTTCGTGGTTGTCGCGGCGAAAAGCGTCTCGGACACGCGCGCCAGGTTCTTGACGCCAAGGCCGGTCGACTTCACCGGGTCGCTGGCGCCGACGGCTTCCGGGCTGTCTGACGGGTCCGTGTTGGCCTGGCCTTCCGTGGAGAACCGCAGGTACGGCTTCGCATCCTGCTCGCGCGCCCACTTGTCGAGCGTCGGCTTCTCCTCTTCCGGCGTGCGCGCGCCGGGAATCGGCTTGTACCCCCACATCATGACCCACGAGTCATACGGTCCGATCCGGGCGATGAGATCCCGGGGATCGATTCCGTCCTCGGGCTGCGCGACGTAATTGAACCTGGAGTAATCCATCACCGTGGGCGTATGGCCCATCTTTTTGACCCACGCCGGGTCGCGCACCTGGGCGATGCTGTAGCCAGAACCCGCTTGCATGTTGTGCGGCAAGCCGAGCGTGTGGCCGACCTCGTGCGCGATGACGTGGCGCAGCGAGCGACCCACGAGCTCGTCGGGAAGGGGCAGCACCCTGGCATGCGGATCCAATGGCCCGATCTTCAGGAAGTAGTTTTGCTCCAGGCCCTGCAGCATATTGTGATTGACCTGAATATCCGCCTGGAGAATCTCCCCGCTGCGCGGGTCGTGGACGTGAGGGCCCGTCGCCCCGCCATCGGTTGACGGCAGCCACCGGATCACCGAATAGCGCGCGTCTTCCGGTGACCAGTCCGGATCGTTCGCTGGCGCTTCGAGCGCGACGATGGCGCGTTTAAAGCCCGCGGCTTCGAACGCGACCTGCCAATCCTCGATGCCTCGCTTGATGTAGGGCACCCACTTGGTTGGTGTCGCAGGATCGATGTAGTAGACGATCGGCTTCACCGGCGCGGACAGCTCGGCGGCCGGGTCCTGTTTCTCCAGTCGGTAGCGGGTGATGTAGCGCTTTCGCACCGCCCGGTTCTCATCGGTGCCGTAGTCAGTGACATTTTGCGTGAAATACCCCACGCGCTCGTCGAACAGGCGGGGCATCATCGGCTGCTCAGGGAGCTTTACCATGCTGTGATGGGTCAGGACCGTGCCGCTCGGTCCGCGCATTCGGCGCGTTATGGATCCCGTATAGGCAGACCGCCCGCCGGCCGCTGGATCCGTGCTCCGCGTAAAGGTCTGCGTCACTTCGACGTTGATGTTCGTCGGAAACGACACCGCCCTCTCGATGAAGGACCGGGTGGGGTCGAAGGCTCCGCCGCCGATCTCACCGCGCACCGATAACTCGGGCACGTCCGTCATGAACAGCGGCGTGACGTCAATCACCGGATCTCCCGCGGGGCTCCGCGCCGCGATAGTGAACGTGAGGATGATGGCCGGGTAGTTCGCAGCCTCAACCGACTGTGCGATCGGCGTGGAGCCGTCGGCGACCACGCTGTAGTTGATATTGAGCAGCCACACACGGTCGCCCTTCGTTACCCACCTCACGACGCGGCTGCCGGTAGGCTGTCCGCTGTTTCCGGCGCCAATCGTCGTCTTCTTGATCTGCGTAACCCACAGATAGTCCTTGTTCAGCTCGGCCTTCGGGATCTCGTAGAAGAGCTGCGTGCCAATCCGATGCACTTTGAAGACGCCATCATCAGTCCTGGCACCAGCGGTGATGACCTCTGCGTACGGGCGCGGCGCCTGCGCCTGAGCGCCTTGAGCCGAAGTACCGACGACACAGGCGACGGCGCTCACCACGCCGAGCGGCCAGCGGGGAGCAACGCGAGTTCGAAGCATCTATAGTCTCCTGTACGTCGGGCGAACTGTCCTTGGTTGGCAAGCACCAGGTCGCCGAGTCATAGGGTCCGGACGCAGGCGCGTCTCAGTTTGCTGCCTACTCATTTGGCTTGTTGACGAGACGTTTGAGCATGCAGGCGGCACCCACGCAGGTGCCGCGCTGCACATAGGGCACGCGCGGCAGGAGTGAACGCGATGGTTGCGAAAGCGCACGCGGTAATGAACCCGCGGCGGGCAACGTCATTGGTGCTCACTGTTCCCTCGGCCAGGCAAACACGAAGAGGTTGTTTCCACTGCTCCGCGCAACCACGTCTACTTGAGTTGATCCGCGTGCATCTTGGCGACCAGTGCGTGCCACTCGAGGAAGTAGCGTTGACGCGTCTTGATCGAGCTGTTCTGCACGGCTTTCTTGAGCGCCGCGCCCTCGGCTTTTTTCCCCTGCCGCATCAGCAAATCGGCGCGCAACGCCTTGACCAGCAGGTCATCGGCAGCCGCCTGCGAGAGCTGCGTTTCGGCCCTCGACAGATCTCCACTCTGCAGTGCGATCATGCCGCGCAGTAGCGGGAGATTCACATTGCCGGACGGAACGGCTCCTTCATATTGCGCTGCCGAGCTTCGTAACGCCTCGAGATCTCCAATCTGTGCAAAGGCAACCGAACGCATGGCGAGCGCCGTTGCATCAGGACCGCTGGTTCCAGCCGCGGCCGCGCTCAAATGACCCGCGACGGCGTTGCGATCTCCCAGGTACGCTTCCAGCTGTGCTGCGCGCAGATGCGCCGTGCGCACCGCACCCGTGAGATGACGCGACTCGGCCAGCGCCAGAATGGGGTTCAGCTCTCGCAGCGCAGACTTGCCATCGCCGGTGTAGGCATGACTGGCCACAGTCCAGTACATGTGCTCGATGGAGTCCGTAAGGGTCGTGGTAAGCCGTAACCCGCGCGCAAACGACGCACGCGCCGACCTGGCATCGCCGGACATGAGCTGCACGAGTCCAAGCTTGGCATAACCAACCGCGTAGGTGGAATCCAGCTCGATGGCGCGCAACGCGTGCGGCAGTGCGTCGGCCGGTGTTTGGTGAACCAGGATGATGTCGGACCAGGAGTCCTCCGGATTGGCATCCACGGGCGCGAGCGCCGCGTAGCGCGCAATCGCCGCGAATGCAGCTGCGGTATCACCTGCAATGGACAATCGCCCCGCGAGCAGGTTGTATGCGGCTGCATGATCCGGCATGCGCTTCACGTGTTCCTGCAACACTGCCACTTGCGCGGCGTTGCTCTTTCCCGTCAGCTGTGTAACCACGTATGTGTATTCGACCAGCGGCTCACCAGGCAGCAGCTCGGTGGCCGTGCGCAGCACCGGAATGGCTGCGGCCTGCCGTCCTGCGTACAGCTCGCGGTAGTAGACCGCCAGGAGCACCTCCACCGTCGGATGACGCGCCATAGTCTCGAGTGCGGCTGTGATCTCCGCCGCGCGGGCCGACGATGTCAGGTCGGCTGCATAGACCGCCTGATACACGCGCGCCAGCGCAAACTGCGGATCCGCGGCCAATGCATCCCGCAAGCGCTGGCGCGCCCTTTCGGGCCGAAAGTTCTGCGATTGGTAGACGGCATCACGGAACGCTTGCCGCGCAGTGGCGGACGTCGTGGTCGGCTCGAGCCGGGCCGGCGGGCGGCCGCCCGACTGTGCGTGCACAGAGATCGCGCTCACGAAAAGCGTTGTCAGCGCGAACCACTGAGCGCGCGATGGGCGACGTTTCATCGTCATTCCTTTGATGATCGAGGTTGGTGGGCGTTGAACCAGGTAGGCCTTTGTCCGATTCCGGCGCGTACGATAGGCCGGGAGCGTCATTCGACTCTCCGTCTATCGTCACACGGCGGAAGTTGACCCGGCTCAAGACCTTGGGTGGTGTAGCCCTCGAGCAGGACGGCGTGGCCCTTGAAGGCCGCGCCACCCTGGCGACGACGCCTCGCGCAGCTCGCCCACCTCGCGGCAGCGGGGATCGAGCCGTCAGTAGAGACAAACTCCTCGCGCTGCTTCGGGCTTCGGTTCCCCGCGGCTACGGTTTGAGCGATCGATAGTGGTTCGCGATCGTCGCGGCGATCTTTTCGGCCACCACGTCATTGCCATACTTGTTCACGTGACAGCAGACATCCTCATAAATCGTGACCCTGTTCTCTCCAAAGATCCCAGTAAGGTCGGTGAACTTGATGCCGTCCGCCGCTAACCTCCTCCCTCGCTCAATCAGCAAGGGATAGGCTGCCTCGACAGCCAAGCGAAACGGGAACCTCGTTCGTGGTGAGAACGCCAGCGTCTTTTCCTGAGACGAGAATGGCTTGGAGTTCTGGACGTACTGGTTGGGTTGAAGAAAATGGAAGTAGTGAAAAGCAGCGCCGATTCCCAGGCGCTCGATTTGAGTGGATGTTCTCGCCCAGTGTTCAGCACGCGCAGAGAAGAACTGTGCGTCGCTTGGGTAGGGCGGGAGGGTAGGCCCGCCGCTTTCAAAATTCCGAGTCGGCGTCCGTGCGTCGCTCTCGCTCACAAGCCGTTCAAGGGCCGCGGTATGCTCGGTCACGCCCGCCTCCAAGCGCCGGTCAAGGGCCTCCCAAACAATCAGGCCGAGGTTGGAGAGGGACAGGGCTGGCTTGGAAAACAACTCCTGGAGCGACCGTCTCCTCTCAGTTTGTTCCACAAGTCCGGCAAACTGCACCGCCCCTTCCACGTTAAGGATTCTGGCAGCATAAAACCTCCACAGCCGGGGGTAGGACGGATACACCTTCATCGGCACGTTCTCGGCAAAGGGCAGTGCTGCCTCGTTGAACCCGTCCAGATTGATTACGAGGTCGTACTCAGCCCCCTCCGAAAGCATATAGGACAGAGCCAGCAGTTGCTGCGGCTGCTTGTAACCGCTCAGGGCTAGTGAGATGATTTGTATCTCCTTTCCCTTGAACAGCCCGTGCCGTTGGAGCGATTGTTTCAGTGTTTCTCGGGAATCGAGATAGAAGTTCTGTGCAAAGGAGCCGCCGAGCAGGCAGATGTTCACCCGATCCGACGACTTACTGAGTATCGGGTTCGCACCCATGAATCCAAACTCGTTGATCTGCACTTCCCCATCACCGTGGGTGAGGTCGAAATGGTTCCGATACGACCCCGGGACTGCAACAAAGCCGATGTAGGGATGGAGGATGAAGCTCTTCACGTATCGAGGATCTTCTTTCGCGACCGATTGCTTGTGCCCTTCGAAGGGAATCTTCAGCTGTTGCTGAATGCGCCTGCGAGAGTACCCCCCATTCCTCATGAGCGGATATACCGCCATCGCTCCTAGCTCCAACAGCAACAAGCCCCCGCAGATTGTGACGAATCCAAATACAAACCTCTTCCTAAGAGTCATGCGATTCTCCAGTCGTCATGATGCTGGGCTGGCGATCGTCGGTCGCGATCTGTCGTACCGTCGGCTGTGGTGTCTGCGAGACGAGTGCGGGAGGATGGAACAGGAGTCCCACAGCGACAACGCACCGTGTGATCGGATCACTTGGCCTGCCGCAAGTATGAGAAAAACACGTCATCCGGATCGTATTTGCGCTTGAGCTGAACCAGCTTTTCCCACGCCGCCGGCGAGAAGCATTCAGTGATTCGCTCCGGTGCTATCGTCAGGTCCGTGGTTCCGGCGTAGCGTCCATTCTTGACTGCATCCAAGGAAGCGATTGTGGTCTCAACCCAAGCCTGATTCGTTGCGTCCTGAGCTGCATCGGTCCAAATGCCATAGACGCCGCACAGCGTCGAACCGAACCTCGAGAACGCCATGTCGGGTTGCTGCGGCCACGCATCGCTGTGGGAGACCGAGAATCCCAGAAACGAACGCGCCGACGGCGCTCGACGAATCCCGTCGCTGGCGCGTAGCAGCAGCTCCCGCGGCGATGCATTGGACCACACTTCCTCGCCCAGATACCGGGGAGGTGCCGCAGCCGGAGCGTCGGCGCTCCCGAATACGTCTTCCACCGAGACTTCCTCACGGAAGGTGCTCCTGAGGGCGGTAACACCCACGGGCACTTCGAACGCCTCGAGCGCTTTGTGCGCGTCAGCTACCGTATCGGCGAACGCCCACGCGACGATGCGAAGTCGCCCAGTGCTCCCGCTGCTCGGGCCGAGACCTTGAAACTGCCAGTCGACGTTGGCCGGAACGTCGCGCGCAAGTTGAGGGAGCCACGCGGCGACCCGGTCGACATCCTCGATCCGGTAGTTCATGCTGCTCATGCGGAGCGAGCGAGGCAACGGGAAGAGCCTCAAATGGAATTGCGTGACGACGCCGAAGAACCCCGGCCCGGCACCGCGCGCAGCCCAGAACAGATCTGCGTTCTGGTTTTTGTCCGCGCGCACCAACTCACCATGCGCGTTCACAATGTCGAGGGCCTCGATGCTCGCGCACGACGGTCCCCACGTGCCGTAGTTCCACCCGAGGCCACCATTGAGGAGAAAGCCACTCAATGAAACATCGGGACAATGGCCGATTGGGAATGCCAGCCCGAGCGGCGCCACACGCGCGATCAGCGCGCGTCCTTTCACACCCGGTTGAACCGCGGCCGTTCGGCGCGCAGCATCTACCCGCACCCCATTCAGCCCTGAGAGGTCGAGCAACAATCCTCCCTGACGGAGCGCCGCATTGTGCCAGTTGTGACCGCCTCCACGAATCGCAACTCGCAACTCGTGTTGCCGCGCGAACCGAATCGCTTCGCTGATATCGGCTTCCGACGACGCCCGCACGATCGCATGCGGAAAGCGGTCGGGCTTGCGTGCGTTCCAGACCATGGTTCGTCGCACATTCTCGTAGTCGACGCCGCCCAGCGGCGTCACGCGACCCTGGACCTTCGCTTGCAATCGCGACCAATCGGCTGCTCCTGCTCGGCGTTTGGCGAAGGGGAGCCCGCAACTCGCCAGCAGCAGGCTGGACGCGGTGCCCAACTGCCGCAAGGCTTCACGCCTTCCGATCGCGGCGGTCATCTCATCGGCGTCATGACACTGTGTCCGAGAACCGCCAGCGCGGCGACTGCGCACAGTCCGGCGATGCGCCGAGCACGTGTCCGACCCATTGGAATCCTCCAATCATTAAATGGCGACCGCCGCTTGATTGGCGAGCCGGCGCGCTGGGACGTATGATAGGGCGCAGCCGTCAGCCGGCTCTCCAGCCATCATCACACGGCGGAACATGTACCTGCTCAAGACGTTAGGCGGCGTATCGCTCGAGCAGAATGGGATTCCGATCGAGGGTCGCGCGACCCAGCGGCGACGTTTGGCGCTGCTCACCTACCTCGCCGCCGCCGGCGACCGCGCGATCAATCGCGACCAGCTCGTTGCGTTGCTGTGGCCGGAGCGGGGCGCTGAGCAAGCGCGTCACTCGCTCTCGCAGATCCTCTACGCGATTCGCGCCGATGTCGGCACGGACGTCATCATTGCCGGTATCGACGAGCTTCGGCTCAATCCCGCGATGGTTGCCTCCGATATCAGTGAGTTCGACGTCGCAATCGTGCGCGGTGACTGGCTCACGGCGATAAAGCTGTACCGCGGCTCGTTCCTGGACGGGTTCTTCCTCGACGAGGCGCCGGATTTCGAACGGTGGGCGGAGACCCGGCGCGATCGCGTCGCGCGCGACTACGGCCGTGCGCTCGAAGCACACGCTGAGGCCGAGTCGGCGATTGGCAATTCGGTGAACGCGGCCGACTGCTGGCGGCGCCGAGCCGAGATCGATCCGCTCGACGCACGCGTCGCGGCACATCTGATGGAGGCGTTGGCCCACGCGGGCGACCACGCCGGCGCGCTCAGACACGCCGCTCAGCACGCGGACTTACTCCGCGCGGAGCTCGACGCGGAGCCCGACGCGTCGGTCGCGGCGCTCGCCGCGAAACTGCGCGCCGAGTCAGCGGTTCCGAGGGAACCGTCTCCGGACGCAACCCGCGCGGCGCCGCGCGAATCGATCGCCGATGCTGCGGCCGGTCCACAGCCGCATCCGACGGCGAACTCTGCCACCCCACGCTCCCGACGACACACCATCCTTCGGAGGGCGGCGATCCTCACCGGTGTTCCGGTGCTCCTGCTCGCAGGATTCGCCGTCAATCGTTCACACATCGGCAGAACGGCCGACCCGCAGCGTGTCATCGTCCTAGGCGATATCCTTGGCCCGGACACGGTGCTGGCGCTCGCCGTGAAGGAAGCGTTGCAGGCGGAGTTGAGCAACACACCCGGGGTTCGCCTGGTGCCGGAGTCGCGCATGCGTGAAGCGCGCCGCCTGATGGGACTCGGGCAGGATGGCGCCCTTGCTCCGCATCTCCTGCAGGATCTCGGACAGCGGCAGGGCGCACAGCTCGTGCTGCTCGGCAGGGTCACGCCGATGGGTACGGGCGCGCAGTTGCATATCCGCGTCATCGATCCAGTCGATGGCAGGCTCTTGTTCGCAGTGACGGAGCGTCCGGAACGTGCCGATGACGTCGTGAAGGCCGTCGCGCGGCTCGGGCAAACGGTGCGCACGCAACTCGGCGCTCTCCCCGCCGACAGCTCGATCCGACCGTTGCCGATGGTCGCAACCACATCACTCGCCGCACTCCGCAACTACGCGCTGGCCCGACAAGCCGTGGCGCGGAGTCGGCAAGACGAAGCGTTGGTGTTCGCCGAAGCCGCGGTGGCCGAGGACAGCCTCTTTCCCCTGGCGCATTACCTTGCGGGCGACCTCTCCTGGTTTCTCAACGCTGAAACGCGAAGCTCGTATCACATGACCAGGGCGGTCGAGCTGTCGAACCGGGCGCCGCTGCCGGAGCGGCTGCTGATCCGTGCCCGTTATCAGCACCTGGTGCTCGATCAGCCCGACAGCGCGCTCGCGACCTGGAGGTTGCTTCTCGCCGCGAGGCCGGACAACGCGCTCGCGTACGAGTCCATGACGTGGACGTTGCGAGCGCTTGGGCAATACCGAGAAGCCGCAGCGGCGGCAGACTCCGCGCTGCGTTATGATCCCGAAGCCATAGGTCAGAACGTCGGCGCGCGCATGGTCGTGCTCTTCTCGGTCGGCGATACCGCGGGCGCTCGAGCGTCCGTGAGAGCAGCGGGCCTTCGATGGCGCATCTTCGAGACCGAGCTTGGCATCGCGATGATGCGCGGCAACTACACGGCCGCGCTGTCGTTGATCGACAGCCTCGCAGGCGGCGTGGACGGTCGGTATCGACACTACCGTCGCCTCCACGTCTTCCTCGCGCGCGGCGAGGCCGATTCGGCGGCGGCCGAGTTGCGCATCACCCAAGCGTCGCCGGATCAACTCGCCATGCGCAGCCTGCTTCTCCACGCGACGGCAATCGCGGACCAGCCCAAGCATCGGGAGGCGGCCCGCGCGCACGCCCGTTCTGCGCTCGCCATGCTGGCGCGGGCCGACCTCTCACCACCGGCTGTGGCGCGGATCGCCGAGAGGGTGGTCGTTGTGGCCGCCTGGACGGGCGACGTCGAAACGATCGACGCCGTGAGCCGTCTGCTCGACGCGCGTGACGCGCGGCGCGGACTTCGCAGCTATCGCATCGCGCGCGCCGTGGTCGATGCGTCACGAGCGTTTGTTCGAAAGGAGTATCGCGACGCATCCGATCGCATCGGCAGGACGTTGCGCGAACCCTATTTCGGCCGCAGCGGATCAACGTTGGTGCTGCTCTCTGCTGACGCGGCAATCGCCGCGGGAGATACCGGCGGTGCGCGCCGAGCCTACGAAGGCCTGGTCCACTATCGGTTTCCGGACGCGGATGGGGAAGCCTGGTGGGTCGTCGCCAGTCTCGCGGCCGCACGTCTGACGAGGTTGAGCCGCTGACGGAGCCTAGTCCTATCGCCCAATCGCCCAGTCGCCCTGATGAATCAGGCGCGATTCGCAATGAAAACGCCCGCGACGACCATGGCAAATCCGACGGCGAACGCCGGCGTCAACCGCTCGTGCAGCAACAACGCGGACAGGATCACCGCGAACGTCGGATTGAGATTCAGGTAGACGGCCGCGCGCGTCGCCGACACGCGCCGGAGCGCGAAGGTCCACAGGCTGAACGCAATCGCCGCGGCCACGCCGATGAAGACGAGCAGCCAGAGGAGCGGGGCATTGCTCGCCGCCGGCAGCGGCATCCCCTCTGCCGTCCACGCGATCGGAGCGATGAGCATCGTTCCGATCGCCATCGCGTACAAGGTCACCGTGGTCGCCGGATACCGGGCGAGCATGGGCTTCACCATGACGTTGTAGACGGCGCCGCTGACCGCGGTCACGAGCATCAGCGCGTCGCCGAGCATCTGGTGCGGGCCTGCCGCCGTGGCGGCCGCGCGTCCGAAGACGAGGGCTATGCCACCAATCGTGGCGAGTGCGCCGACGATCTCGCTCGCGGTCGGCTTGTCGCGCGTGACGAGCCGCGCCAATAGAAGGGCCCAGAGCGGCATCGACGCGAGGAGCAGAGCGCCGCGTGATGCAGGGATGTAGCGAAGGCTGGTGGTGAAGGCGATCGGGAAGATCGTGTAGAAGATGACGCCGAGGAGCGCGAGGTATCCCAGGTCGCGCGTCGCGACGCGCGGGATCGCGCGATCGCGCAGCAGAAGGAATGCGCCGAGCAGCAGGCTGGCTTGAGCAAATCGCAAGAAAGCGAGCGTGAACGGCGGGACGTCGCGCACGGCCGCGCGCACGGCGACAAGCGAGGCGCCGAACAGGATCGCCGCCGTCACGGCGGCGAGATTGGACCAGAGTTGTTTCGTGGGCACTCGCACGCATGAAGGTAGTGGCCCGAACCCGCTGGAGCGGCAGTTGCGTAGTGAGTAGCCCATGCGCGCACTTTATTTCCTGATCATGGTCTGTCTCGCAGGTTCGGCCGGCTGCTTTCCAGTCCTCATGCACGGCGCCCGCGTCGAAAACGGCGCGTCCTTCGGACTCACCGCGTCAACGACCAGTGGCCCGACGCATGTCGAGGGCGACGAAGGCGGCATCTACCTGCGCAGCGGTACCATCGGCGCCTATGGCGGCTACGGCTGGGCCCCGTCGTCGCCGACGAATCCCGGCTTCCACGTCGGGGTCGCCGTTCCCGTGTTGTTCCCGGCGACACAACTCGATGCCTACGTCCAGGCGCCACCCGCGTGGACCGGGCCATTGCAGGCGGGCATCGGCGCCACCGTCGACTACGAGTCGGTCCACGGCTATGCGATGCTCGGCCGGCAGGATGACCGCGGGAATGGATGGAGCCTACACGGCGGCTACGGCCAGCGAGGCGCGCAGTCCGACTTTCTCGGTCGCTCACCGGCGCTCGTCGCCGGTGGCGCGCTCCACTTCGCGTTTGCACGCCACGGTCGCGTCCAGGCGTACGTGCAAACGGCGCAGGGGCGCAATCCGGAAGATTGCTTCAGTGATCCGCCCGGAGCCACGACTCGACGCTGTACGCCCGGCCGATCAACGAGTGCCGTCACGCTCGGCGCAGCGGTGGGTTGGCATCGGTAGATCCTGCAAGAGAATCCAGTCAGCCGCTTCCACGATCGACGGCGCCACGAGACTGACTTCTGCTTCGACGGCGGCGATCATCGTCGAATCCGCGGCCCAGCCCGTCCTCACCAGGCAGCTGCGCGCACCGAGCCGCGATGCGGCGCGGACATCGTCCGGCGAGTCACCAACTACGAAGGAGTGTGCAATCGAGAGTCCGAGATCGCGAATCGCTTGTTCGTAGAGTGTGGTCTTCGGTTTCTTGCATTCGCAGGGCTCGACGTATCGGTGCGGGCAGACATACGGCCCTTTCAACGCGGCGCCGTGACGGCTCGCGAGCGCGGCAAAGTCGCGAAACCAATCGAGAAACTCGGCGGCCGTGAACAGACCTTTGCCGATGCGGCTCTGCACAGTGATGACAGGGCAAACAAACCCGGCGCTCACAAGGCGCGCGACCGCCTCAAATGCGCCCGGAATGGGATAGACGTCGGCCAGGCGCTCCTGCTTGATTGGAAGCACGAGAGTCCCGTTGAGATCCAGGAACACGGCTTTGCGATTCATTGTCGTACGATGATCTCACTATCGCTCGATGCTACCCATGAGCGAGTCGGCGCGTGGATCACGGCGCAGGGCGTCGAACCGCGCCGAACGGTTGTACATCTGAAGCCACGCGTCGGGCTGGCGCACCGCGCGCTCGATCATTGTGACGGCCGCGGCATGGTCACCGAGAATCTCGAGGGTAGCCGCGAGCACACCCATGGCGGGGAGCTCGCCGCCGTTCTTCGTGCGCAACCGTTCCATGACACGACGCGCGTCGGCGGGGCGTCCGGCGCGAGCGTACACGTATGCAAGGATTCCCTCGGTCTGGTGCACGCGATCCTTCGCCAACTGCGCGAGGTTTCGCTCGAGCGCGGCAATGGCTTCGTCGTGACGCCCGAGGTAGCTCAGCACCTCGCCTTTGACGTCCCACGCGAGGGCGTACGTCGAATCCATTGCCAGGATCGAGCGCGTCGACGAGTCGGCCGCCTCGTAGCGACGATCGGTCATGAGCAACTGCGCCCCCCACGTGCGCGCGATCAGCGACGCAGGCTCGGCCGCCTGCGCGCGCGCCGCGTGGTCGCGCGCTTCGGCGAAACGTCCCATGTGCACGAGGTTCAGCGCGTGCCACCCCCAGAGAATCGCCACGCTGGTGTCGAGCGACTGGGCGCGGCGAAAATTGCTGTCGGCCTCGCGGTTCTTATAAGTATTCATCTGAGCGGCCGCGACGGCGCCCCATGCCTCGGCGACCGTCGAGTCGAGGGCGATCGCCGTCTGTGCCGCGGCAAACACGCGCGGTGCGACCGAATATCCGGTGCCGTTCACATAGTACGGAGTCGCGGCGATCGCGAGCGCGAGCGCCGCATGTGCCCGCGCGAACTTCGGGTCGCGCGCCGCGGCGCGTTCGAACAGATCGATCGACTGCTGGACGGTCTGCGCCGTCCGACGGCCGAACATCACCTGCCCCTGCAGGTAGAGCGCGTACGCCTCCGGATCGGCCGTCTCCACGCGCGTCGGTTGAGCGGGACGCTGACCACCCAACGAGCCGAGGAGCTGCGATGCCACCGCGCGGGCAATCTCGTCCTGCAAGGCAAAGACGTTCGTCAGCGGCCGGTCGTAGCGCTCAGTCCATCGCACGGCGCCGTCCGCGGCGGAGACGAGCGCGATGGTGATGCGCACCTGCTTCTCGTCACGTTGAACGCTGCCGCTGAGGAGCGAGCCGACGCCGAGCTCCTTGGCGATAGCCCGCTCGTCGAAACCGCGTGCTTGCAGTGCCCCGGCGCTCGAGCGCCCGATCACGCGGACGCCGGTCTTGGAAAGAGCGCGCGTCATCTCTTCGGCGAGACCGATGCCGAAGTAGTCGTCCTTGGGGTCTCCGCTCAGGTTGGCCAGCGGGAGCACGGCAATCGAGCGATCCGCCGCCGATGCTGCAGCCGTGGAAACAGTCTTCGACCCCGACTCGCGCGTGCGGACGACGACGAAAGCGACCAACGCCGCCGCGGCCAGCACGCCGACGGCGATTACACTGTTTGTTCGAGCCGCCGAGCCAGCCCACGGCCGTCGCGCAACGTCTGCACGCCCCGACGCCGCGTTGGGCGTTGACACCGTATCGATGGCGGCGAGGACGCCCGCCGCCGAGGCCGGCCGGCGCGCCGCGTCCTTCTCGAGGCATTGCATCACGATCGACGCGAGTGCCGGCGGAATGCCTGCGTTGCGCGACGTGATCGGCGCGGGGACCTCGGCGATGTGAGCCGCCACCAGGGCTTGCGTCGTCGTCTTGCCGGCGAACGGATGCGCGCCCGTGAGGAGTTCATACGCCATCACTCCCCAGGCGTACAGGTCGGCGCGCAGATCTACCTCGGCGCCCACCGCCTGCTCCGGCGACATGTAGGCCGGCGTCCCTAACGAGCTCCCCACGGACGTGAGCGTACCGCTCGCGCTGCCCGGCGCTCCGTCACTGGTTTCCGTGCGCGACGCAGTGATGGCCTTGGCGATCCCGAAGTCCGTAACCATCGCGGTGCCGCCCGAGAGCAGGACGTTCTCAGGCTTGATGTCGCGATGCACGACTCCCTGCGCGTGCGCGTACGCCAACGCCTTGGCCACGTCGCGGAGGATGTGCGTTGTCTCACCGAGCGGGAGGTCCCCGGTGGCCAGTCGCGCGCGCAGGGAGAGGCCATCCACGAACGGCATTGTATAGTAGGCGATGCCGCCGGCGTCCCCGGCGCTCAGCAAGGGGACGATGTTCGCCTGCTGCAGTCGCGCCGCCAGGCGCATCTCGCGAGTGAACCGTTCGGCGCTCAGCCCCTCGGTCAGTTCGGGGGCGACGACCTTCACGACGACGGTGCGACCGAGCGCCGTTTCGGTCGCGAGGAAGACGCGCGACATCCCGCCTCCGCCAAGCTCGCGCTCGATGCGATACCGGTCGGCGAGCACGGACGCGAGCTGAGACGCGAGTTGGGAGGCGGGCACGCCAGAATGTGCGTGAGGTGCCCTGGCGCCGCTACCCGCGCGGGCTCGCCACGTAGAGGGTGTGCATTGGACCCGCCGTGGCATGCGCCCGGACCCGCATCGTCCTGACGGTGAGCCCCGAGCTGCGCAGCGCCCTCGCGAACCTCGGGTCGTCACCCACGGACCAGTACACGATCGACCCTCCGGCACGCAGCGCGGCGACCGTGTCCGCGATGCCACGCGTTGCGTAGAGGCGCGTGTTCTCGGACATGAGCATTCCATCGGGGCCGTTGTCGGTGTCGAGCATGATCGCATCGAAGGCACCGGGGTTCTCCCGGATCACGTCGATCACGTCGCCCTGCACCACACGCACACGTGGATCGCCCATCGCCTCGACGGAAAGGCCGTACCGCGGATCTGCGTTCCACGCGATCACCTCGGCCAGGAGTTCCGCGACGACGATTTCGGCGTCCTCGCGCAGCTGTCGAAGTGCGGCGCGGAGCGTGAACCCCAGCCCGAGCCCGCCGATCAACACCCGTGCTCCTGGGGCCTCCTGGAGCGGCGAGCAGGCAACTTCGGCGAGCCGATCCTCGGAGAGGTGTCGGCGCGTGGACATGAGCTCCACGCCGTCCGCGCAGATGAGATACGCTCCATCGTGCCGATACAGCGCGATCACCGTCCCATTCGGCGTCCGCGCCTCCTCCAGCCGCTCGAGAGGCTTCATCATTGGGTCTCGGCGCCGTCCCGGGCCGCTGCGTGATTCTGTTCTTGAACGGACTCTATGGTAGCGACAGACGCAGAAGGCGGCTAGGCAGGTTCACGGCACGATGGCTCATCGTCAATCCGCAGCGTACATTCTGCCGTCCGCCCCGGCCCGCTCCCTCCCTCCCAGACCGGCGTGACCTTCCAGACCGATCGCCTCAACGCGTCACTCGCCAGTCGCTACACCATCGAGCGCGAGCTCGGGGAAGGCGGCATGGCGACCGTCTACCTTGCGCACGACATCAAGCACAAGCGCAAAGTCGCGCTCAAGGTGCTCAAGCCGGAGCTGGGCGCGGTACTCGGCGTCGAGCGTTTCCTCTCCGAGATCCAGGTCACCGCAAACCTTCAGCACCCGAACCTGCTGCCCCTCTTCGACTCGGGGGAGGCTGACGGGCTGCTCTTCTACGTGATGCCGTACGTCGAAGGCGAAACCCTTCGGCGTCGTATCGATCGTGAGAAGCAGCTTCCGGTGGACGAAGCGGTGCGCATCGCCGTCGCGATCGCGGGCGCGCTGGAGTACGCGCACAAGAACGGTGTGATCCACCGCGACATGAAGCCGGAGAACGTGCTGATGCAGGCAGGCCAACCCGTGATCGCTGACTTCGGCATCGCCCTCGCCGTGAGCAATGCCGGCGGCGCGCGCGTGACGCAGACCGGCCTCTCCCTCGGCACGCCGCAGTACATGTCGCCCGAGCAAGCGACGGGCGACCGCGTGATCGACGGCCGCACCGACATCTACTCGCTGGCCGCGATGACGTACGAGATGCTCACTGGCGAGGCCCCGCACACCGGCACGAGCGCGCAGGCCATCATCGCCAAGCTGATGACGGAAGACGTCCGCCCGCTCACCGTCCTCCGGCGCAACGTACCGGCGCACGTCGACGCCGCGGTGCGCCATGGGCTCGAGAAGCTGGCGGCGGATCGCTTCGCGACCGCGGGCGATTTCGCCCTCGCCCTCACGGGGGCGCGGCCATTCACGATGACGGGCACGTCGCCCGCACCCGCGGCGGCACGTGCCGCAACGAGCACGCGAACGCGCGTACTCGTTGCTTCGCTCGCCGTGGTCGCCGCGAGCGCCACGGTCGCGGCGGCCTGGCTCGCGACGCGTCCCGCACCGCGACCACCGGCTGCGCGATTCACGCTCGGTCTTCCTGACAGCGTGACGCTCTTCGTTGGTGGCGGAACGAAGCTCGCGCTGTCCAAAGACGGAACCAAGATTGTCTTCGTCGGCGTGAGGAACGGCCGGCGCGCGCTCTACCTTCGCCGAATCGACGATCCCGTAGCGCAGCCGATCCGCGGCTCCGAGGCAGGATCCGCCAACACCAACGTCTCGCCGAGATTTTCGCCGCGGGGTGACTGGATCGTGTTCGAGGTCGACCGCATCCCCAAGAAGATTCCGACGGCGGGCGGAACCGCCCAGACGCTCGCGGACTCGGGGAGCGGCCTCAGTTGGGGTGACAACGGTGTGCTTGTCTTCACCCGCAGCGGCACTCTCTGGATGGGCACGTCCGAGGGACGCGATGCGCGCGTGCTGGCCCGACGTGACACGGCGAACGGCGTGTTCGGCTACCAATGGCCGGAGGTATTGCCCGGGGGCAAACATGCGCTGGTGTCGATCAACAAAGCGCCTGGGAATGTTCTGGCCGTCGATTCACTGCGGCTCGGGGTCGTTGCGCTGAGCAGCGGCGTGGTCACGGACCTCGGCGTCTACGGCACGAACCCGCACTACGTGTCCACGGGCCACATCGTTTTTGGCCGCGCCGGAAATCTCGTGTTCGTCGCACCGTTCTCGTTGCGAAAGCTGGCTCTTACGGGCGCCCCTTCGCTCCTTCTCGAGAACATCTGGCAGGGAAGTGGCGGCGCGACCGGATTCACCGTGTCGGATAACGGTGCCCTCGCCTATCACGAGGGCACACAATCGTCCAACAAGGACCTGGTCGCCGTGAGTCGCACCGGGACCGTCCGTCGCATTCCGGGCGAGGCAATGGATTTCGTGTATCCACGAGTCTCGCCTGACGGGCGGACCATCGTCAGCAATCTGTTGACCAAAGACAGTCGGTGGGGGACGTCGCTCATCGACGTCGGCACCGGAGCGCACGAGCGACTCACGCCGCCCGATTCCGGCAGGAACC
>Ga0137464_1000261_pt1 | contig 17148 bp, 14 predicted proteins | sample EasRivERMGT814_2_FD_102306 | JGI IMG/M metagenome (GOLD analysis project Ga0137464, IMG submission 102306) | Soil microbial communities from meander-bound floodplain in the East River, Colorado, USA - East River MetaG ERMGT814_2 | ecosystem: Environmental > Terrestrial > Soil > Floodplain ...
CGGATCCGGGTCCGAAGAGTCTAATAGCATTTCCGGTGGGGGTTCTTCGCTTTCGAGCTGTTGGTCAATCTGGCCGCTTTCTTCCGTAGGCTGTAGTTGTTCTTGGGGTAAAGGGTTAGGTTCGGGTGTGGGGGTAATTAATTCCGTTTCAGGCGTTGTTGTATTGTTCGATTCTAAGGAGGGGATAGTTGTAGTTGTTTGTGCAAAAGCGGAGGCTAAGGGAGTGAATAAAAAAGAAAAAGCTAACAAAATTGCTGTTAGCTTTTTAACTGCGTTAAATTTTAATACTTCAAAAAAGTCTTCTATAGAGGGCCCGGGAGCTTCGGGAAAGAGTTTTGTAATTTGATTCTCTTTCATGCAAATATTCTAACTTAGGCTTAACTAAAAGTAAAATAAGCATTGTGGATAACTTTATAAATAATGTTAGCTCTTGTAAACGAAATTTTAGGAACCTTTAGTAATTCAGCATAAATTATTGTTAACAGATAACAACAAATTTAAGTTTGGGTTTTGGTAAGGTCCACCAAAGTAGTTTCGGTAAGGCCGTTATGTATTGGCACGGTAAAAATAAAACTTGAGCCTTTGTCTAGCCCTTGGCTTTCCGCCCAAAGCTTTCCTTTATGCTGCTCTACAATAACTTTGGCAACATAAAGGCCAAGCCCAAGGCCTGCACTTTGCTTGGAAGACTCTTTTCCACGTTTGAATTTTTCAAAAATTTCATCTTTTTCGTCTTCCGACATCCCTTTGCCCGTATCGGTAACACTAAAACGTATTTCTTCGTCAGTAGAAGAAAGGTCAACTGTAATACTTCCCTTTTTGGTGTATTTAATGGAGTTGTCTATAAAGTTGTTCATAACCTGCCTAATTTTTTCTTTGTCTGCCATTATTTGCGGTACAGATTTTGGCATGTTGAATGCCAGCTTTAATCCTTTTTCCTTCGCAATGGGTTGAAGCTGCTCAAAAGTTATTTTGGCTAGGTCTAAAAGGTTGACCTCTTGGAATAAAAATTCCATTTTGCCGCGTTCAATACGGGAGACATTTAACATATCGTCAATAAGCGCAATAAGTGAGTTGTTGGTGCGTGCAGTCTTTTCCAGGGTCTCTTTTAGGCCGTCGTCAACTTTGCCGTAGTCTCCGGCTAAAATTGAGCTTAAAAACCACTTTATAGTTGCCGGCGGCGTGCGCAGCTGATGGCTGGCAATGGTAATAAACTCCGACCTGGCTTTGTCTAATGCTTCGAGCTGTTCGTTGGCTTTTTGTAATTCTTCGTAGAGTATTGCTTTGTCTAATGCAACAGCAATTACGTCGACACAGTTTTTCACAGATTCTTTTTCAAAATCACTTAAGCCACTGTATTCTCGGTTAATTGCTAAAACTAAAAGCCCAGTTGTCCGATTCTGGCTCAATAGTGGGTATAAGAGCACATTTTTTATATGAGATTCTTCCGCAATAGTTTTTAAATTGGAGTCGTTTATAATTCCGCCCCACACGTCATTTAATCTGGAATTTAAAGATGGAATTTTATTTCGTATTACATTGGTTAAAACAGGTTTGGCCGATACAGAGTTAATAATAAAATCTCTAAACATAAAGCCCGTATGTTTTAAAGCTGTAAGAAGGCGTTCAGATTTAGAAAAAATAAAAGGGTAGAGGGTGTCATCTGCTTCGTGAAAGGAAAAAACCCCTACCGTTTCCATATTTAAATCGACCCTGACCTCTTCCGACATTTTTTCGGAAAGCGAGGCTGGGTCTAAAGTTAAAAGGCTAACTTGATAAAGCTTTCGCAAAAGCGAAAGCGTTTTATTTACGACTGCTAGCTCAATGTTGCGCCTGTAGATTTCTTCGTTTATTTCTTGAAGATGTTGATCCATGGGAGCTTCGGTGGTTACTGACTTGTCTTTTTTTACTTCCTTACGTTTCGGCATATGCCTATAAACTTTATTTCTTATTTACATAGAGAAAGTCTGGATGTCAATAATATTAATGGGCTAAATTTTAGGGTTTATTTAAGGGAGGATGGTACTTCTGAAGGTGGAAGATCTGCCACTAAACTCATTACGGCCTCTTTGCAAACTTCGCGTGCGGCTCTTCCGAATAGACTGCCGTATTGGTTTACTAGGTTATCAACTATATTAATAGCATTAGCGGTTTCTTCTATTGATATTAATCCGTTTTTTTGATCAACAATTTTTAAGCCTTTTACTTTACCTGCCTCATGCCAAGCCACAGGACCCATAAGTAATTCCTGTTCTCTTATAATTTTTATGGCTATTTGATCGTATTTGCTCATACAGTGTAACTTTTGATTCCGGTTTTTTAAGATTCTTTAAGTTCGCAAAACCCAAGGACGCCGAAAGTTAAAAGGAAAGTGCCTGTGGTTAGAAGCAAATCCCCCCAATTACCATTGTAGTAAGTTCCAGCGGTCGTAGCGTAAGAAAAAGCAGTATCACCCAAAAACATTACAGCGAGTCCTAAAAGAACAGATGCTATATCGAGCGTGTATTTGCCCCCCATGTATTTAAACGAAAGACCTGAAATTATTGTCGCAATTGCCAGCGCTACAAAGTCCCCAAGTGGGTATGCGATATCAAGAATTGTTTTTAGTGCTGTTTCTCCCGCAGGAACCAGTACGCCTCCACGCGCAACTATAACTTGTAAATAATAAGTAGCGAACAAAATCACAAAAGGGGCTATGATTACGAAAACTTTGGAAATTTTGTTACGCAGGCCGAATTTGGCTCCTGTCACTTTAGACAGGTAAAATGCCCCTAGCCCGTAGAAAAATATACTTGGAGCGAAGCCAAGGTCAGCCAAAGAGGGATAAGGGGCTGGTTGGTTTAAAAAAAAGTTATAGTACGACCAAATCATTTCTCCGCATCCCCACAAAAAAATGCCAATGCCAATAAAAAAGATAGCCTTTCCTAAGGCAGTTTTAAGGCCTCCCCAGACTTTGGAGTTGAACATGGCCATTAGTCCTCCCAACAAAGGAACCAGGCCAAAAAGAAAAGAGTAAAGGTAATTATAAAAACCTTCCGTGCTTTTTGTTGCAAAAAGGGTAGTCCAAAAAATGAGCAAAAAAATGTAAAAACCAAGACTGATTCTTTGTGGAAGATTTAGATTTGCTTCTTTAAACATAAAGCTTTGTTTATTTTTTAGGCTGATATTCTTCCGATGCCAAGAATATTTAACATTTTAATTATATAGTTTTGATTTTTGGTGTCAAATGATATACACAGATGGTTTGGGAAATCCATTCATTCTGGTTGACACCACTAAATTGTATGCCCCTGTATCATGGAAGACCAGTTTATCTCCTACGGCTATATCTTGGGGGAGTAAAGCTTCGTGAGTAATAATATCAGGCGAATCGCCGGTGGGGCCGGCTAAGGCGAAAAATGCTTCCCCGGAATCAAAGGAAGATCTGAGGCTGGTTACTTTGTAGCGGACTGAGCCTTGGTAAGCCATAGCCTCAAAGAGAGCGCTATATACCCCAGCGTCTAAAAAGAGCCAGGTGCTTTCTTTCCTTTCAACTTTTCCAATTATGCTGGTGACAACTACGCTGGTCGAGGCAATAATCCCTCTTCCAGGTTCCAAGATAAGCTTAGGTTGGTATGGTAATTTTTTGTATTGTTCCAAGGTATTTTGTGCTATCTCCTTTAAGGTCAAAATTTTGTCTGTGGAAGCGTAGGGACAGGGGAAGCCGCCTCCAATATTTAAAATTTCTATTTTAATCCCTACTTTTTTTAATTCAATCAGGATTTCGCGTAAACTTTCTAAAGCTTCTGCCCAAGCCATAGGATTGCTTGCTTGGGAGCCTACATGAAAACTTATACCGTAAGGTGTAAGGCCTAATTCTTTAGCCCTTATTAACAAAGGGACTGCATTTTTTTTGTCTGTACCAAATTTTTCCGAGAATTTGTAAACGCTGCCTGTGTCATTAACAATCACCCTTACATAAACCTTTGAATGTGGTGCCATGGCGGCTATTTTTTCCAGTTCAGGCAAGGAGTCGAAAGCGAATTTGTCTACCCCATATGCAGCGAATTCCTTTATATGCTCAGCCGGTTTTACCGATGTGCCATAAATCATTTTATGTGGAGGTATTTTGATTGCTTTGAGCATAGTCAATTCATATACTGATGCAATTTCAAATCCACATCCCGCTTTGGCTATTATTTTTAGAATTTCTGTTTCCGCGTTTGCTTTTAAGGCGTAGTAAATTCCCGCACCCGGAAAGTATTTTTTAAACTCGTTGATTTTATCAAGGAGATTTTTTTTTGAAAAAATAAAAAACGGAGTTTCGTATTTTAAACTTTCTAAAAAAGCATGCTCGAACACTTGGTTTCCCTTGGTTGGCATAAAGAACGGTTAAATTTTTTATTTAAAGGACACAGCCATTATTCCAGCAATAATAATAAGACCGCCGATTGTCTGTGCAGCGGTAATTTTTTCTTTTAAAAATAGTCGAGCAAGAATAATGGTTGGCAAAGAAAATGCCCCTGACAAAAGTGCTACCAAGCTGGTTAGTGATGTAGCGCTATACCCTAGACTTATTGCCAGGTAAGCGCCAATCTCACAAATGCCGATTAGAGCCAAAAACTTCCAAAGCTGTGGTTCGACAGACAGCAGATTTGTACGGCGCAGTTTGGCGACTGCCAAAAGGGCGATTGTCATAAAAACGTACATTAGCAAAGCGTAAGGTAGCCAATCTTTACCGCTTACAAACCGATCCCAAAATAAAGTCCAAAAACCGGCCATAAGGGTTGCTAGGCCAATTTCTTTAAACCCTGGGACATGCGCTAAACTCAAGCGCTTCAGGCGCAACGCTTGAATGTCAGTATTAATTAATAAAATTCCCAAAAATAGCACGCATAGACCAATAAGCATGGTCATATTAATGACTTCTCCAAAAATAGCGATTGACAAAATAGCTGTTAGGCCTGAGAAAGAAGCAAATATAGGGCTTAGTACGCCAACTTGGCCTTTGCCAAAACCTTTATATACAAAAAGATAAACCAACGCCTGTATTATTCCAAAAATTGCCAATGAAAAGTAGCTTTTTGTGTCTTTCGGCCACAAAATTTCATTTTGATTTATAAAAGTTTGGTATAAAACAATACCAAATAATACTAAACAACCAAAAATATGCCCCCAAACCAAGCTGGCAACTGTCCCGACTTTATCAATAGTTTTTTTGGCAAAAAAATCTGCAAAACCCCAACCCAACATACCTCCCAGTCCAGCGAGTAGGGCAACCATTAATTCTTGATTCATTTTTTTGTATCAAATTTTACTGTGTATGAAAATAACAAAAATATTATAGCATCTTATACATTTTTTGGCAAAGCCTATGCTTTATTTAGTTTTTGATTTGTTTACTTAATCTTTTTGCTTCTTCCCATGCTAAATCGAAGCTATTCTTTAAAATTTCTGCTATTTCTTTATTTTCAATAATAATTCCAAAATTTTCTTTCGAGGATACGAACGCAACCTTGTTTCCATATATACCGATATCAGAAGAAAAATTAAATTTTTCTTCAGGAATCATAAGGGCTTCAGCTGGTTGTGAAGGTTTAACGCGCTTGTATAACTCAATGACTTCTTTGGATGCTGGATTTATCGCGAACATTTTTATCCCCCTTTTACCTCTTTCCTTATCTTGATTTTGAAAATCAGGCACACGTTCAAAAATAAGAAAAGGATTTGCAAAAGTTCTTAATTCCTTAGTGTTGTTTGTGGAAAAAAGATCAAAATACACTTCTTTCGCTGCATTTTCACCCTCAAATATTTTTACTATTGGCCTAGTTTTAGTGGCTTTGTGTAAAGCCTTTAGCTCGGGAATAATAGATTCAACTCCAAGCGTCACCTCATCTTGTCGTTTGGCTGCTATCCTTGCCGAATGAAGTAATGTATCCGGAGAGACGGCAATATACCTTTGAACCTTCTTTTCGTTGGAAATACTAACAAAGCCTTTTTTTATCAAAGCTTCCAATACAACGTAGGTTGAACTACGGTTTATCTCGGCATGTTTAGCAATTTCAAAAACCGTAGACACTTCTAATTCAAGCAAGGAAAGGTAAATTCTTGCTTCTTTTTCCGAGAGCCCAAAATTAACTAGCTGTTTTAAAAAATTTTCTTGCATATATTATTTTTTCTTGCGCAAGCTTATTTTTACCTCTCTATCCAGCCTTTTTGCTTCCTCCCAAGCAAGGTCAAAAATATTGTTTAACATGCCAACTATTTCTTTATTTTCTAGAATGATCCCAAAATTATCTTTTGGAGAGGTAAATGCGACTTCGTCACCGTAAATTCCCATATCTGAAGAGAATTTAAATTTATCTTCTGGAATTAAAGCTATTTCGTAAGGGTGTTGGGGGCGAACTTTTTTGCCCAGTTCAAGTAATTGTTTTGTGGCTGGGTTTATTGCGTACATTTTTATTCCCTTTTTGCCCCTTTCTTTGTCATGATTAATAAAATTAGGCACTTTTTTAAAAATCGCAATTGGATCAGAGATGGTTTTTAATTCCTTTGTTTTTGAGAATACAGAAAAAAGCAGATCGTAAACCTGTTTAACGGCGTCGTCTCCTTCAAAAACTTTTACAACAGGTTTTCTTTTTGTATCTTTATGCAGGGACTTTAATTCTGGAACTATAGATTCAACCCCTTCTTTTATGCTGTCTTGTTTTTTGGCAGCAGCTTTAGCGGAATACATTAGGGTTTCGGGAGAGGCGGCTATATATTGCCTAACTTTTTTTTCGTCGGAAATACCAACTAAACCTTTTTCCTTTAAGGCTTCTAAAACAACATAAGCCGAGCTTCTGTTAATTCCCGAATGTTTTGCAGTTTCGAAGACCGTGGCTATTTCTAACTCCAGCAAGGAAAGGTAAATTCTTGCTTCTTTTTCGGAAAGACCGAAATTTATAAGTTGTTTAAGTAGTATGTCTGTCATATGTTTATCCACCCCAACAATAGGGGATAAAAATAATATTTTAAAATTTACTGTTAGAGTATAACAACAAACTTTATCATAAGCAAGGGCTTAAATAAAGCACTTTTGTCACCTATTTTAAACACGTTTATCAACAACATCTTTGCTGTTAGTTATTGACAACAATACTATATATTCTAATCTGCCATTATAAACTGACCTTTGAAAAATTTTAGGAGGTTAAATAACGAAGTTAGTTGAATATTCATAAAATTCGAAAAATGTGTATAATTGACTTAATTGAATGTAAATTAAGTATTGAACTAAACTATGAATAACAAGTATTTATTAACGGGAATAGTTGTGACAGTTATGCTAGTTGCCACCGGAGTTATTTATCATTTTCGACAAAATAACGTTTATCGAAATGAACAAAAGGCTAATACTGACCAAATTAACTCAAGTTCTTCGCCACTGATCTATTACTCAAGTAGTCCTAAAGTTATAGGAAAGGAATTAAATGGACTTTTGTCTATTCCTGAACAATACAAACCACAGGATGTAATTATAGATATTGACGCTTTGGCAGAACCATATTTAGAGCAAGACAAAAATAGGCCGGCTACAAGCGGTCGCCTGCAATTACTAAAAGATCCCGAAGGTTTGTTTAGTGTGATGGGTTACGGCATTTACCAAAATTACAACAGTCTCTTCTTTGAGTATGCTTTAAATTGGGAAATAGCCGTTGAGAAGGCAAACAACGCTACAGTACCAGCTTATAAGTTCAAAAGTCAAAACATTGAAGGTTACATAAATAGGAGTTTGACTGAAATGGTAATTAAAAAAGAAGATTTAGTTTATACAATTTCTTATTCGTCAAAGGCGTTTAACCCAAACTTCGAAGGGGAAATTGACCTTGAAGATTTTCCTGGAAAAAGTAGGCCGGCTTCCGAACTTTTTATTTTTGGAAGTACTTTCCGGTTTCTGAAATAGTATAAAGAACTAAAAAACAAATACCGTTTTAAGAACAGAATGTTTTCTGTTTTTTTGCGGTATTTGTTTGTTCAAATCGGCGCACTAAAAAAGGAGAGGGCATGAACTAAATAATCTGAATCTGAATTTGGTTGTTTTGGAATTTTCTGTAAAAAAGGAGAAAGAGTATGAGTCGGATGAAAAGAGTTCTGAAGGTTTCGGCGGTTTTTATTGGAATAGTTTTTTCACAAACCCTAGCGTTTGGGCAGCAGTGCACAGCCGCCAGAGTTACGAACGCACAGTTCTCAAGCCCGTTCGGCAATGGAACAGTTTTTAAGACTGGTAGCCCTGGCAGTTGGCATGACGAAAACGCTCACATAGATAATGCAGGTACAAATGTTTATAGCGCCTGCGCCGTGGATATGAATGTAGGGACAGGTAGCGATGATGAAGGTATGCCTTTGGTTGCGGTTGCAGACGGAACGGTTGTCTACGCCGACATCAGAAGTGGTTTTGGCAATACTGTCATTATCCAACATTCTCCAAATACACGGAGTCAGCTTTCTCATTTGTATTACAATCCCAAAATCAAACCTGGTTTGAAAGTTGGGGATATGGTGAGGAAAGCTTCGGTAATTGGGTTTTTGGGTAACACGGGTGGATCGTCTAGCCCTCACCTACATTTCGAATGGCAAGAGATTGACTCTTTAGATCCGGTAATTCGGGATGATAAAGGTAACACAAGCGACAAATGGAAGTCTTATCACTTTCCACATATGGATGGGCAAATGGTGACCAATGTCCGCAACTCCATCCTTCGCCCAACTCGAGAGTGGAGTCGGGGTGGTCGCGAATTTTGGCTATAGTCGGCCGCGTATTTCATATCCACAAGTCGGCGGATTATCTGAGCGTATCAATGCTGTCGGGTTCGCGATCGGTGGCTCTCCAAAGATCAACCGCGTGGTGGGCTCCCTCCTGTTCAACGTCTGAGTGGTGTGAATTACTGGTTAGCGGAATTGGCAATCATGTTCATCGTTTTTGGCACATCCATGCTTGCGATTGAGTTAATCCGCCGACTCGCCGGAGGGAACTCGACACAAGACCCAGAAGCGGTGCCTCTGAAGAGTAGAGACCCAGGTTCGGTGCAGTATGAAGCGCACTTCGATGGACTCGATGCAATCTATCAAGGGGCGCTCGAAATCATCGGGAGGAGCGGCGATCCTGTCCCGCAAGCTGAACTGACCTTTCAATTGTCATCGCGAGGGTTTGTCGTCCCATCAGGTTTCGTTGCGGATCTACTTAATCGGACGCAACTGCTCGAACTAACATACGAAGATCGCGTCAAAACCAAACCTGCATTCAAGGAATCTATCCTTCGCCAAGTGTCTGCTTTTAAAATCGGCCGTGTGGCGGAACGAAAGTGGGAGAGTCTTTCGGATTCACTAAGAAAGGAAATCGAACAGCTTCGGAGGGACGGAGATGCAGTTGAAAGAGAATTACAGGAACTGAAGGAGAAATGCACACCCACGCAATCAGAAGTGGACCTGATGCTGCACGGACGCCGAGACCACGAAAGCAGGATTGAGGTATTGAGTCGGGAAATCGAAGCGCTCACAGCCCAACTCGCCGAGTGCGGGCAACACCGCGACGACGAACTACGCAAGAGAATTCATACCGAGTTGGGTTTCGGCTACGCACGGATACAATGGGCCGGATTTGACAAGCAGGCGCGAAATCTCACTGTCGCTGTTGAGTTCATAAACACTGACGACGTGGAATTGGCGCGGTCAATCCAAAGGATATTTGAAGGTAACATCAGTGGTGCGACTCCCTGGAATGTCCTAGACATCAAACGAACCGATTGGTCTGAGAATCCCTCCGATGCCCGCGTAGTACTGATTTGCGACGATGCCAAACTGGCTAAAGGTATTCAGGAAACTTTCAATGAACACAGGTTGATTGATGAAGCCGTCAAATGGGTGCCTGGTTTTGCCGCCCCGGCCCCCTCCCCTTCTCAAGATATCAATTCTGATGTCAGGTTTGTGATATTCCCGAAACAAGCAAAGACATAGGGAGCGGTCAAAGGACTGCTGGCCGCGATGGTTCCGAATCTAAAAGTGCGTTCTTCCAGCGCCTAGTTCAGCGCCGCAGCAACAAAGACCAGCTTTGCTTCCGAAGGTGATCCTGCCTGTGTCAGTCGCAACGCGATGACTCTGCCTCTTGCCCGTTATTTCGAACTGTGGATATCCGAGCTGGACGGATTCGCTATATTTGATAAGATTCTTACATCGTTCGTGCGCCCCCTTTTACGTTTAATATGAACACAATAGATGAAGTTCTTTGAGCCTTGGGATCAGGTAGCACCGTGGAAGAAGGCGTTGTTGCGACGGCTATTCTACTCCGTCATGGTCCTTATTCCGCTTGTTGCGCTAACATTTCTTAGCAGTGTGCCTTTTTACAGTGGGCAATGCGGAGGCTTTCTCTTGGAAGGACCTTACGCATGCACTCTCTTACAGCATTTCTTAAGTACGCGGATGCAGCACGTCATAGCGATCGTCGTACTTACGCCCCTCGTCGTATTCGTTGTTACACACAAGAGAGCCGATAATGATCCGCAGTTGGATCAGGGTCGTTTCTAAGCATTCAGTACTGCAAGCAGGTGTTTAAGGATTTTGGCCAGCCCCTCGGCAGCACTGGCATTTAATTGTTTTCCACTGTGCGCTTGTACTTCCGCCATCAAAGCGCCGACGCTACCGCGAGCTGCATTAACGTTATTTCTCGCGATGGCCGCTCTGATCGCATCAATCTTTGCTCTCAAGCTTTCTTCAATTCCCTTCGGCAATCCAAGGTTTAGAATAATGCGATCCAACATTTCCACGAGCTGACTTTTGTTAGGTTCCGAACCAGCTGCAAGTGTAAAATCGAACTTACCGTCTCCTTCAATATCCAGCTGCAACGCGCCTATTCCTGAAGGGCTGATCGGTGCTTGCGCAGTCGAGCCTACGCCTACAGGAATCTCAACAAACGAAGTTGTTGCAAGCAGCTCCCCATCGCCGCTCACACGCCTAGCGAGCAGCGTAAAGGTTCCAACTGCGGTACCTACTAGACTCACAGTAAGGTCTTGGTTCGCTGGCACGACAATTTGCTTAGCTTCTCCGAGGGCGAAGTACTGACCACCTGGAATTTCTTGAAAGCTATCACTGACAGTTTCTCCTGTTTTTGAAGATAGGGACAATGTCACGGGACTGCAGGCCAACAAATCGTGATGTGTTCCTCCCGAATATGGGCTTGCGGATAAACCGGGGTGAGTGGTCTGTCCGGTCTTTAGTATTTCAAGAATTCCCCCGACTACGCTCGCGTTGGATGGTAGCCCTACATGCTCCTCGTTGACATATTTAAAATTGACCGAAGGAATCCATGATCCGGCTCTCGCAGAGCGCAGAGGAACGGTCTTATCTCCGTTAGCTTGCACTAATTGCAGACAACCAAAGCGCGCTTCGTCATTAAGTTCCAGACCGGTGAGCTGACCGGTCCCAATAATTGCGTGAGCCTGAGTATAGACCGGTGTCACTTGGCGCCACAGTGAGTAAGCTAATGGTAGGGCGGATTCGCTTCGCGGCAACGCCGGAAACCACGCGGAATAGTTAGACAACGATCCGTCATATATATCGAAGTAGGAAAAGACAGCACCTCGGATGCGAACAAAATCCCATCGCGGCAACAGCTGGTAGGCAGACGTCCAATTTCCACCCACTAACCGTGTTCCTTCTGCATTCAAGATAAGACAACTTGGGAGCAGGCACTTCCAACCACGAAAATACAAATAAGCTTGAGGGCTACCGTGGAACGGAGTGCCCAGAGTTACGATTGGTCCGAGCGATGTAAGCAAATCGGTATGTCGCCGCAACATTTCCCCAACGATCAATCCTCCCATGCTGTGAGCAAAGAGCGCCACAGGACGGTTCGGCTCTGCGGAAACTTGAGACTGGACTTCTAAAAACAGTTGTTCGCTGAGCGTTCCGATGTCTTGCCGCCAGTCATATGCAAAGAGATGTGGCAAATAGCCGGCTCGTGTCAAGCTATCAAACAGGGAATTGTACACATAAACACTCTTCTGACAATCCACTGGCCCAAGGAATCTCGCAAGCGTAACCGCGTTCGAATTGCAGTTCAGAGCGTAACTTGCGTCGAAGGAATTTTCGCTCAGATTGAATAGTCCACCAAAGTCTCCAGACTGCGTTATGGCAGTAGTCGTCAATGGAGAGATCGGATTTCCGTTTGAATCGTACCGCAATTCATTGAACGCAACGATTCCGCCTTGGGGGTCAGCCAGCCCCATGCTTATTGTGCCATTGCTGAGCCAGACTACGCCGTTTGCTGATGCAAGCTTCGTCCCAAAGATACCTGGCACGATTATCGTTTGATACTGCACTATCCTAAAAATCACACTGTTGCTTATACCAAGGCTAGTCTTGACTGCAACGTCATAACTTCCTGGAGGAAGTGAGGGCACGAAAAGTTCGATCGCAGTATCATTCCAGCTTACGACCGTCGGCGCTGCCTCCGTATTAAACGTGACGCTGCTATCTCCTTGAGTCGCTCCAAAATGCGTTCCGATAATCGTCAGCCTACGGCCGGCTACACCTTCAGTCGTGGAAAGATGAGATATGAAAGGTATGGCCACGTAGTTTGCGTTGAACGTAATTGTTCCGCCGGCGGTCAACGTTTTGGTTTCGTTGGCCGGCGTCGCATAACCGGAAACATTTCCGTAGCTAATTGTGTACACTCCGACTGGAGCGTCCATCTTAGCGAAGAATGGTCCAGAACCATTATAGGATTCGGGGCCCGTAATTGAAAAATCCGCACCCGCGACATTTGTGAAAACTTGGATCGTCCCAACTGGCGATGGGGACATCACGATTTTGATCACGAACGCATCAATAGATGCACCAGGAGTTCGTTGAAATCCATTTTGGGTCGTGGGTAGGTTTGTACCGTGAGACCAGCCAGTTAGGAAAATAGAATTCGAATTTGCAGCAATGCCAAGGGGCAGCAGATTGAAACCATCGCAGAGTCTAGTAGAGTACCGCAGCGACGTACCATCGCTTGTGACTTGGGTTAAGTAACCCTCTGGAGGGTTTATGTAGCCGACTGAGCATGCCGTGTTCGATTGGAAGGCGTCTGGAGTGACGGGGTACTGATTGGAATGCGTAGAACCTATGACGATTGCCCCTCCAGTCGAATCGGCGATAATATTCGTGGCATAGTCGTTATTGAATCCACCTAGGTACGTGGCGAACAACAGAGAAGAGCCCGTTGGGTCAAGCTTGAATACGATACTCGATTGCACGGGGCTCGAACCGCACCTGCAGCTTCCCCCCGATTGCAAGCAAAGTCTGTTCATTATTTGAATCAACGGGAGAACGCGTGATGAACATTGGCAGTACTGCGGTTTCCGTTGACGATGACACTGCAAAAGTCGATGGACGGGCAACGCTGACGGATGTGGAGATCCCTAAACGCACCGTGTCCGTTCCACTATGCAAAGGTCGAGCTGTTTTCTGCTCTTGACCAATGCTCGAACTGCACACAAATGCTATGAGCAACAAAGCAAGCAGGCTATAGGTACGGAAAAACTTTCCGTTGAAGAACAGGGCAAGAATCTGCTGTGCATTAGAGAGTACAGTGCGCATCCGCGAGGAACCTCCAGTCCCTTTTCTTCCGTGCAGTAGTCGAGTGAGGTGCTCGATCAGCAAGTCGAGCGCCTTAGTGTTGTCCAGATAGTGGTTGAACTCGTTTGAGCCGCCGGTTCTGGGAAAGGCAAAGCGGTTGATCAGACCATTATGAAAAAGCTGCTGTAGATGGCGGTGGGTATCGTACGTGACTGATCTAGTAGGTTCAAAGACATTTTCCCTTTTACGGTGCAAACATTGACGGAGTAGCTATATCGTTATACGATATAGCTAGCACCAGCCTGAGAGAACCGGTCGATCTCTGCGGTTAGATTCTTAATCACTCCCTATGCATATGATCGAAAGTATCGAAAATAATGAGCAATCACGCCTAACTGTTGCGCATCATGAGAGCAACGAGACAGTGTTCTTGAACGAAAGACACCAAAAGTTGATTGACGCGTACGAAGAGGCTAGAAGAAACCTTCTTCAGTTCGAGCAAGAGCACAAAGAAGAACTCGGAATGGACAGCGAGGCCTGATAGATTTGCCGCCGTTGCTTCGGTTCATTTAATTTGACTGCAATAGTCACCAGTGCTACAAACGCGATTATGTCCACCGAGGCGCGCCCATACCCAAATCCCAAAATTAAGTGCGAGGCCCCACATGACGATCGCCAAGAAACCTATAACGTCGAATTTCGGACGTTTTTAGAGCACGCGCGCAAACACTTACCTAAAGCAAAAGAACGTTGGGAGCAATTAATTCCCGGCTGGATCTCAGGGGAGACCGTTTCATTTGAGGACGCTCTAAAGTATCTCGAACTTACCTACAGGACGGTGTCCGAGTGTTTTGGCCTACCCCGGTACGTTCATGGGTACGATTTCGAGTCCAGACGACTCGCAGACGATGTGCGCGAGCAAGCGACCGTTTCCCCCGCCGCACGTGAATGGAAAGCCCCGAGTATTGCGCTTTACTTTGCTTGCTACGAAAGCGCGATTTTAGTTTGCGGCGTGCTTCGAGACTCGTACGTATACATCCGCACATCACACCGTATTGGAAGTAAGAATGATACGAAGAACGAGCGGGTGTTAAAGATTAAGCGCAGAGTACTGAGAATGACATCCGCACAACATGAGGAACATCTGCTTGTTCCACTGAGATGGTATAGCGGAAAGTCGTGGGCATTTGGCGAGAATGAATGAACACCAATACCTTCGATTGATCGCTGAATCGCCTGAAACACACCTTGCCGCTTTTCGAGAGACTCATCACGTGCATCATCTCGTTGGGCTTCTAGCAAGCCTCGGCGATCTAAAGCGCCTCAAACCTGAATGGAAAAGGCTTGTTGCAGCAGTAATCGAAAGAGCCGAAGCCGATGTAGCCCGAATTGATCCCAAGGCAGTGTTGGATGCTGCGAGACATTTTGACTTTTCCGGAATCGTCGAAAACGTCCAACTGGTGGAATCACTACCCGATGTAAACCTTAAGAGCGCCGATGGTCGGTTCGAGGCTCGTCTTCTTTGCGACGAACTCTTCGATGAACGTGACCAGATTCATTTAGCATTCTGGGAATTTAGGGAGAGAGGTATAACGCTGCCGAAAGATAAGTGGGCAGTGGTGGCGGATATAGACAGCCGTCTACAATCGAACATAACCGTCCGTTGGGCGCTGTCAAGACCGAGGCCGTTTAAGTCTCTTTATGATCGAGATGCTCTTTTTTTCTGGTGGTGGACCGAGCACGGAGAACTGCAAGAATCGGATTTTGCATTCGTTACAAAGTGGGACGAGACATTAGTAATTCGCGTGATTAACTTCTTAACTGAAAGAAATCCACGCCTTGTAACAGCATTTTTCCGGTTCTTGATCTCAAACATGATTGTTTGCGAGCCAGAACCGATAGCAGAAATACGTATGCGGTTTCTGCGTGAACAGGAGAGAAAATTGCCTGTGCCTCCCTTTAGCTCACACAGGGTCGATAGCATTCTCCAACGTAAGAAGAATCGCAGTGAGAAGTCAGTAGATAGTTCCTCAGCACACACACAAGAGCGGCGCGACACGGATGATACGAAGGCCATCGAACAAGAGCTTAGACGTGCCATGCTTGATTGGGATCAGCGCCCTCCCAAAAGCTAAACAAAACTGTGCCTTCAGAATGCGCCTTTGTTTTTAGCAAAGATCGTCTCGTCCAACGGGCAGCCGCTGGGCCGTATCCTTGACCGCCGCTCTTCGACGCCGAACAGGCGTCCATATTAAGCCATCGCAGAAGCTTTCGCCGAGTTTGCCGCAGAGCCAGTTTAATAACAAGCATAACGCGGCCTAGGCTGTGACAAACCGAGCATACAGGCGCTGCCGCTCGTGTAGCGGATGCCGTCTCGTTCCTTCACTCAAGAAGTCGTGTAAATCGGTGCATTCTCGATGACGGCCCATTGGAACTTAATCTACTGCGCGTATCGTCCGCTTTTATGTCACTGCGCGTGAAGTGTCGACCGACGCGTCTCGAAAATTGTTTCCCCTTTTTTTAGGGCCTCAACTTTATTGCCGTTCCGACGAAGTCGGGACGGAGGGTGGGTGGGGGGCCCCGCCGCGGTCCCCTCTTGATTTTTGATGCTGGCGAAATGCCGTTGCTGTGCATTTCGCCCGAACCCTGGTCTCAGTTTTCAGCGAACACAAAAAAAGAGGGCAGAGCCCCGCCTCTGGCGGGGATGCCCTCTTGCTGCCGCACTTTCCATCACACGACGGTGTAGATCGGCGTGTTATCCGCAATCGCGGAGCTGAGGAACTTCCTCCACAGCGCGTATCGTCCACGCTGGTGCAGCTGCTCATCAATCGGCAGCTTGGCCAAATTGAGCTCGAAAATATGCTCGTGCTCTTTCAGGAGCGAGATCAAGCGCTGTGCGCCTTTCGGCGAAAGCCGCCGCTCGGAATCGAGCATGGGCTCAACCTCCGCCTCCCAGGTGAGGCCAAAGCCTGAAAGCAGGCCGCCGTCCTGTGCGGCGTTTCGGAAGTAGCCGGCTCAAGATTGGGTGATCGCGCATACGTATAAGGAAGAGGGATGGACAGGTAGTATTTTGGCTCGACCGGAACTGGATCGACTCCGCGACGATGCCACCAAAGGAATGTTTGATGCTGTCCTAGTGAATGAAGTGGATCGCTTAGCACGTGATGTCGCAGACTTGGGCATTATCAAACGCGACCTCGAACGCAAGCATGTCCAGCTCATCTTCCGCAAGTTACCCGGCGAGAACAGCCCAACCTACAATCTCATGGTGAACATCCTTGGCAGCTTCGCTGAATTTGAACGAGCCGTCATCATCGATCGAACACGTCGGGGCAGGCGGCACAAAATCGAATTTCGAAAACAGTACCCTGGGTGCATAGCGCCGTATGGGTACGCCTATCAAACAGGAAGCGGTGCAGATGGTACCCAGGCCATCGTCGAAATTGTACCCGAGGAAGCTCGCGTCGTCAGGCTGATCTACGACTGGGCGCTGAATGGTGTGGCGGCAGAAAAAATCGCCAAGCGACTTTTCGAAGCAGGCATTCCTACGCGCAAAGGCAACGCGGTTTGGCAGCC